>Ga0126375_10000529_pt1 | contig 10643 bp, 16 predicted proteins | sample PanSoiMetPlot_14_FD_109577 | JGI IMG/M metagenome (GOLD analysis project Ga0126375, IMG submission 109577) | Tropical forest soil microbial communities from Panama - MetaG Plot_14 | ecosystem: Environmental > Terrestrial > Soil > Tropical forest | place: Panama | collected 2016-02-17 | reverse complement strand
GCCGGCCCCATCACATGACAGGCAAGGCATGAACCGCCGCGATTGCGGTCGGCCACCATCTCGGCCCCCTTCTTGGCGTCGCCGGTAATCGGACCGGAAATCTTGCGAGGCTCTTTTGGTGCCGGAGGCGAGGCCAAATTGTCGAGCGTGTTGAATTTCGAGTAGTCGCGCGCCGGCCAGCCGGCGTAGCGTTTCCATGGCCGCGCCGACGCATCTTCTTTCGTATCAAGCGGCGCTTCCTTTTTGGCCTGCGCGCTGGCGCCCTGGTCGCTCGCAATGACAAACAAACCCGCCACGATCACTGCGGCGGCTGCGCTGCCGGCCAGAATCCCTCCACGAGACATCTGATCCTCCCAACGAATTCTTGTCGTTATAGCCCCTACGCAAACACGTGCGTCGTGGTTCGTCAGCTCACGGTGATTTTTTCTTCAGCCATCGTGATTGTGCCGTCGTCGTCAGTCCAGGTAAATTTGAATGTGCCGCTCTCGTCGACTTTCGCGTTGAATTGCATGTAAGGATTGGCCGCAATCGCCGGATCGAGATTGACCGAAAACACCGGCTTGCCGTTGAACTCGCACGCGAACTTGTTGATGATTTTGCGCGGGATCGCATTGCCGTCCTTGTCCTTCCGCTGGCCGGACTCCATCACGTGCGGCAACAGCGTCTTGATTTCGATCACTTCGCCCTTCTTGGCTTCTGCCGGAAGCTTGAGGCGTGGTTTTTCCGCCATGATTTGCTCCTGTTCCTTCAGCTTTCCGATCAGCCACCGCAGCCGCCGATAGTGACCTTCACCAGCTTCTGATTGGTGAAGAATTCGCCTTTGCTCGTCTTCGCGACCGCAATGATGTTTTGCGTCGCGGCGAGACGAATACGCGTGGACGCCGCTGCCTTGCCCGACATCGGCGAGAAATGGAATGTCGCGACGCCGGGGTTTGGATTGCCATCGGCGACAATGAGAATCTCACTGACGTAGTTATCGGCGGCCATTGTGGCGTCAACCGCCACCGACAAAGGGACGGTATTGCCGTTCTCGGCAATCTCGGGAAGTTCGATTGTCACCTTCCCCTTTTCCGCCGTCTTGCCGCCGGTGAACTGGGCGATCTGGTCCGCCGTCTCTTTCGCGGCAGCCGAGGCCGGCCGGCCAGAACCTACGAAGCCAAGCGCCGCACCGGCAGCGCCGAGCGCCAAGGCAGTGCGACGAGACAATTGCCGCATCGATTGATCCTCCACTAGATCGTGCCGAGACTGAGCGTCCCGTTGGGCCTCGAACATAGCGGCCGTCCGCCGCTTGTTCAAATCGTATTCACAAAGAAGAATGTACGAAACTGTCGCATCGGCGCTCAGCTCGGGAGCGCCTTCAGATAGTCGCGGAAGCTTTTGCTCTCATAGGCTTTTTCGCGCACGTAACGAAACATGGCGAGAAAATCGTTGGGCCGCAGATACCCCGGAGACCGGGCCACTTCCCGGTTCGCCGGCGGAAGGTCTTTCAGCGGCCCTGCTGCTTCGGCAAAAAACTGGAACGTCGGCGTAAAACGCACGCCATATTTCGCGGCCAACTCCTTTTCCGAAAGCTCGGTGCCGTCGAAATCCGTCACCTTGCGCGAGCCGATGATGTTGAGCTGCAACACTTCGAAATTTGTTTTCACGTAGTCCGAGATGCGGGGCTGCGCAAAATTGACGAGGTGCGTCTCTTTGCAATAAGGGCAGCCTCTGAGCTCCCACATGATCACAAAGCGTTTGCCCTCTTTGCGCGCACCCTCAAGATCATCGCCGAGGTCGAGAAAGCTCTCGAGGAACCAGGGCTGCTTGTAGAGCCCGTCATCGGTCAGAATCGGTTGCTCGGCACGGGCGCCTGTGCCCGACAGCGCAACGAAAGACGCACCACCCAGCAACAGACTACGTCGTCCCAGCATGATGATTAATTCTCATAAACCACAAGGTCAGGTTGGCCTCGTCCGTCGGCGTCACGATGCATATATTTATCGACACTTGTGCGTCAAAATGAGGTAAATGTCGATGCCGTTCTGGGTTGCGCGTGTCGCACGTCTCGCACTTCTCTTGATCTGCAGCGTGGCGCGCGCCGACGACCTTGCCGATTTCAATGCGGCGGTCGAGAGCGTCAGCGCCCATAACAGGGTCGCAATCGGCTATTTGCGTACGGGCAACGCCGATCTCGCATCGCTTGAATTAGACCGATTGCGCGATTCCTGGAGCCGGTTCAGCGAAAGATTTTCGGGCAAACGACCGGCGGCCTTCGACGGGAACGGCCTTTACGGCAAGCTGTTCACCGCGGTGAATGCACGGTTGGTCGGCGCCGACATCATGCTGAAAACCGGACGGCTCGATGCCGCCCGTGACGCTCTCAATTCCGTTCGTGGCGATCTCTATGACCTGCGCAAGGCAAGCGGGGTCGTCGTACTCGCCGATTGTGTGCGCGACGCGAATGCAATGATGGACGCGCTCATGGTCTACAACGATCGCGCGCTCGATTGGGACAATTCCGAGATCCGCTCCGGGCTCGGCCAAAAAGCCGACAGCTATGGCGCCTTGCTCGCCCGTTGTGACGAGATTGCCAGCGCGACCGTGCGCGAGGCCCCCGAGTTTCGTCGGCTGGTTGATGGTGCCAAAGCCAGCCTCTTGCTCATACCGAAAGCGATTTCCACCCGTGACGCAGACCTGCTCCACCGGGTACTTATTGAGATCCGCTCATTCGATAATCTGCTGGCTTTCCGGTACGGCTGATTGGCGGTCAGTCCCATCACGTCGACATCGACGCTTTTTGTGATATAGAAGGCGACAATTGACGTTGGTCCGAACCCCTACGTTCGAGCGAGAAAAAACTTGGTCTGCGCGTCAAAGATCCTGAAATGTTTTTCTCTCACCGTGAGCGTTGTCGCTATATGTATTTTTCTGAGCCTTGGAAACCTTCGTGCAGCCGAGCTCATAATGTTCGAACAGGCGGGTTGCGCCTGGTGTGAGACCTTCGATCGCGAGATCGCTCCGATTTATCCGAAAACAGCAGAAGGCAAACACGCACCCTTGCGCCGCGTGAGCATTGATAACCCTGTTCCGCCGGACTTGGCCTTCGTCGAAGTCGAACGGCTCGCCCCGGTGTTTGTACTGGTTCACAATGGCCAGGAAATCGGCCGCATTCGCGGTTACCCGGGTGAGGATCACTTCTGGGGATTGCTTGGCGCATTGATGAAGAAACTTGATGCAGTCGGGACAGGTGGAGAACCGGTGTCGCCTGCCGAAAACCCGTTGCGCCCTGTCGGTTGATTGTCTGTATTCAGGCGACGCCGCAAGACGATTGTTGGTGTACAAATGGAATTGCATCATCTCGAAAGCCGCTCGCGTTCTAACGAGCTCGACCGAATGGTCGGCAACGCGAAGCGCGCCACTAATTTTCTGAAGGCGCTGGCGCATGAAAGCCGGCTGATGATTCTGTGTATCCTCGCTGAGGGCGAGAAATCAGTCAGCGAGCTCGAAGATTTGCTCAACCTGCGTCAGCCGACAGTGTCGCAACAACTCGCTCGCCTTCGGGCCGACGGACTTGTATCGACACGCCGCGACGGAAAAGCGATCTACTATAGACTCGCGAGCGAGGAAGCTCGTGTTATCATCGGCGCGATCTACGATGTGTTTTGCCGAAAGATGCGCAAACGATAGCCTATGGCGAAGGCAGAAATTCGCTTGTCCTGCCGGTTATCCAATAGACGAGCAACCCGACCCACTCGTGGGTGGCTGAATCGAAACGTGCCAGAGCGTGGCCAAATGTCGACGGCACGCTCAGATACGCATCACGGCCTGTGCGCCAGCCGACTGGATAGGCTTCCACCGGAAAACCGATACGCCTGAAGCAGCCGATTGCACGCGGCATGTGCTGCGCCGAGGTGACCAGAAGCCACAGTTCCCCCGGCTTCGGTTTTACAAGTTCTTTCGTGAAGGCGGCGTTTTCTGCCGTATTGCGCGAGCGCGGTTCCAGCACTACGCGGTCGCTCGGAATTCCCAGCCCTTCGAGCAACGGAGTAACGAAATTTGCTTCGGGCGATTGATTACCGCGCAAACTAGCGTCGCCTCCGGAATAGAAGATGCGGGTGGCAGGATAGGCGCGAGCGAGCTTGGCCACGGCGACGATGCGATCGGCCTCATCGCCTAGTACGGCTTGGCCGAATTCGTGCGATAGCCGGGACTTGATGGCGCCTCCCAGGACAACAATCCCGTCCGGCGTCCGGGTTGCTTTCCATGGTGGAAAGCGACTTTCCAAAGAATGCGTGAGGAAGCTGCCCGTCGGCCACCATCCTGCAATCGCCAGCAGAACAATGCTCGTCAGCACCAGACTCAAGCCCGCCCGCCTTCGGCGCGCGGCCATGAGGATGATGCCAAGGAGTCCAAGCAGGATCAGAAAATTGGAAGGAAGCAGAAGAAAAGCGACGGTCTTCGAAAGCAGGAAGAACATCAACGCGTCTTCTTCCACTGCTCGTAGCGTTTCTTGTTGTCTTCGTTGGGTGGGTAGAGGCCGGGCAGCTTTTCCCCTTTTTCCACTTCCTGGACCAGCCAGCTTTCAAGAAGCTCGTGCTCTGCGCCCTCGTGAGCGACAAAGTCGACCAAATCCTTTGGAATGACTACGGCGCCATCATCGTCCGCAACGATGACATCGTCGGGGAAAATCGCGCAGCCGCCGCATCCGATCGGTTCATTCCAGCCAACGAAGGTCAGCTGGTTTACTGAAGCCGGAGCCGCAACGCCGGCACACCAGACCGGCAGGCCCGTCCCCAGCACGCCGTGCTTGTCACGCATGACACCATCGGTGATAAGCGCAGAGACACCGCGTTTGACCATGCGCATGCACAGAATGTCGCCAAATATTCCTGCACCGGTCACGCCCATCGCATCGGCCACCACCACGCAATTCTCGGGCATGACTTCGATTGCACCGCGCGTGGAAATCGGCTTCGACCAGCTCTCTGGAGTCGCCAGGTCTTCTCGCACGGGGACAAAGCGCAGCGTGAAGGCCTGGCCGACCACACGCTTGCCGGAAAAGCCGAACGGCATCGCTCCCGCCATCCAGGAGTGACGAATGCCTTTCTTTAGCAACATCGTCGTGATGGTGCCGGTAGTCACGTTTTGAAGGATTTCCATTGACGAAGCCATGATCAGTCTTTCAGGCAGCCTTAAGTCCGATCCGCTCGTCGCGTCGCCGCATATAAACGACGAAGGGAATCGCGAGCAGAACCATCCAGAGCTTGCCGATGATTTGACCGATCAGGAACTCCAACGAGCCGAAGGCCAACCACAGAAATACGATCGAGTCGACAACCAATCCGACAACGCTCGAGGCAAACACGGCGGGGACGAGCCGCCGGCGCGCGAGTGGCGTATATACGGCGAAATCCGCAAATTCAGACAGCAGGAAGGCGGCCGCCGAGGCCACCACCAGTGACGGTGGCGCGAGCCCGGCCGAGATCGCCGCCCCGACAATGATCGCGCCGATGCCGAACTCGACGCCAAGCCTGCGCTGCACCAGATCCCGCAAAACAAGAGCGAGCCCGATCATCAGTACACCGGAAGGCGCCATGACCCCGGGCGCGACGGGCACCAGACAGGGTCCATTGGGGACGCACACGGTTCCCGCATGGCCTATCAACCAGTTTGCCGCCGGAATGGTGAGGCAAAACAACACGAGAAAAATGTAACCTTCGATATTCTGACGTCCATCCATTTTCGTTCACGTCTTCCTTCGAGCCGAAAATTTCCCAAAACCTTGAGAACGTAGCTGGCAAGCCGGGCATTCTCCGCAGCCGTAGCCCCAGTCGTGGCGCCTCGTGCGATCACCCAGATAACAGCTATGGCTCTCCTCGATGACGAGATCAAGAAATGCTTTTCCGCCGACCTCCTCGGCCATGGAGAACGTGTCGGCCTTGTCGATCCACATCAGGGGAGTATGGATGGTGACACGCGCGTCCAGACCAAGCGACAGCGCGACCTGCATGGCCTTGATCGTGTCGTCGCGGCAGTCCGGATAGCCGGAATAATCGGTTTCACACATGCCGGCGACCAGATGGCGGGCCCCACGCCGGCAAGCCAGCGCTCCCGCAAAGCCGAAAAAAATGAGATTGCGACCGGGCACAAAGGTCGTGGGCAACCCGGTCTCGGCGATCGCAATGGCTGTGTCGCGTGTAAGCGCGGTCTCCGAAATGGCGGCGAGCGCGTCGAGCTTGATCACATGATCTTCGCCCAGACGGGCTTTCCAGGCTCCGTTCAAGGCCGTCATGCGTTCGCGTATGCGCGCCCGCACGGTGAGTTCGACGGCGTGCCTCTGGCCATAGTCGAATCCGACCGTCTCGACGCGCACGAAACGCTCCAGCGCCCAGGCAAGGCAAACCGTCGAGTCTTGCCCGCCCGAAAAGAGAACAAGTGCAGCATCGGCTGAAAGGGTCAGAGCACCACCTCAATCCCAATTCGGCGACCAGGTCCAATCCACGATACGTCCGCCCGGCCGCGCCAGGCTCGCAATCTCACGCATTTCGGCATCGCTCAATTCGAAATCGAACAGCGAGAAATTCTCTTCGAGTCGCTCGACCCGGCTTGTGCGCGGAATGACGACGATGCCCTGCTGGATCAGCCAGCGAAGACAGACTTGCGCGGCCGTCTTCCCGTGAGCTTTGCCGATCTTTTCAAGCAACTTGTCGCCATTTGCGCCGCCACGTGCGATGGGGCTGTAAGCGACAACCACCATTCCATGCTTGCGGCACGCTCCGACTATCTTGTCCTGATTGAGAAAAGGGTGGCACTCGACCTGATCGCAGACCAGCGGCTCCGTTGAAAGCCTGTTTGCGTCCGCAAGGAGCGATACCGTGAAATTCGAAACGCCGATCTGGCGCGTGTAACCCTCGCGCTTCATCTTGGCCATGGCGCCGAATGTTTCGGCGAGCGGCACGCGAGGATTTGGCCAATGGATCAGCAGTAGATCGATTACATCAAGACGCAGTCTGGCCAGACTTTCCTTGACGGAACGTTCGAGATCATGCGGGGCGAGCAGCGTGGGCTGGACCTTGGTCGTGACCATGACCTCCGATCGCAGTCCCGAAGCTCGCACCCCCTCCCCAACTTCACGCTCGTTGTCGTACATCTGCGCGGTATCAATATGCCGATAGCCGATGCGGATAGCCTGCTCGGTCAACCGCGCGCAGTCGCGTCCTCTCAGCGACCATGTGCCGAGACCAACGATCGGAATGCGGAAACCCTTGGCCTCGACCGTTGGCGCATGTTTGCGCGTGGTCGTACTCACTATGGCGCGTCCCATTTTGGTGCGTGCGGTGGATTGACCACACGCATGTTCGTCGCATTGAGCTTCTTGAGCTCCGCCATCTCGGAATCCGAAAGCTTGAAATCGTAAACGTCGAGATTCTGCTTCAAGTGCTCGGGCGTTGCGGTGCGCGGGATGGAGCAAACACCCATCTGGACCAGGTATCGCAGCGAGACCTGCGCTGCGCTCTTTCCATGAGCCTTTCCAATGTGCTCAAGCACGTCAGCACCCGGAACCTTGCCGCGCGCAATCGGGCAATATGCGACGACCGCCATGCCGTGTTTCTTGCTGGCAGCAAGCACCTTGTCCTGGTTGATAAAGGGATGCATCTCGATCTGATTGCAGACGAGCGGCTCCGAGGTCACCGACCAGGCCTCGTCGAGCAAGGCGGTGGTGAAATTGGCAACTCCGATATGCTTGGTCTTGCCTTCCTTCTTTGCCTTGCACAGCGCACCGACCGAAAGCTTGAGCGGGATGTCCGCATTGTTCCAGTGGATGAGCAGAAGATCGACGTGAGGCAGTTTTAGGTTGGCCAGACTCTGTTCAAGCACCTTGGCAAAGGCGTCGGGCATCAGGTCACCCTGGCGCACCTTCGTGCAGATGAATACGTCGTCGCGTTTCACACCCGATTGACGCAATCCTTCGCCATTCTCTTTTTCGTTGGCGTAAAAAGCGGCGGTGTCTAGATGGCGGTATCCCATCTGCAACGCCGCATCGACGGCTCGCACGCAGACATCGTCCTTTAAGGTCATGGTGCCGAGACCTATTTGAGGAATGCGGGCGCCATGGGCTTCAACCACTTGCATTACTATCTCCCTGGAACAGCGTTTTTCGGATGGGTCGGCGGCGGGCCGCGAAGGATGCCTTGTCGCTGCGGCGCTGCCAACCGGGGTTCCGTGCCTTTGACACGGCGAGAGGTGGTGTGGCGAAAAATCTCACAAATGTGCGCGCGAGCTGCGAGCGCGACAACACTTTGGGCTCCAAGCTCTTGTCCATCGATCTTACATTGGAATAATTCAAGAGTAAAAAACAGTACTTGCATCAATAGCTTTTAGTGCTTTTGTGAGGCTCGATATTTTCGAGGAAAGCAAATGCGCACTATTTTAGTTCTACTTTCTTTGGCCACGGCCGCTGTTCTGGTTCCAGTTGAGCTCCGCGCCCAGGACGTCACGATCACGATCAAGAACCACCGATTCACGCCCAGCGAGGTGAAGGTGCCTGCAAACAAGCGAATTCAGGTCACCGTGGTCAATGACGATCCGACGCCGGAAGAATTCGAAAGCCGCGAAATGAAGGTCGAGAAAGTCATTCCCGGCAAATCGAAGGGCGTTGTGCGCATAGGCCCTCTGGCACCCGGCCGCTATCCTTTCTTCGGCGAATTTAATGAAGCCACCGCCAAGGGCGTGGTCATCGCGGAATAAAACATGCTCGGCGCACTGATCATCGTCTTTCGTGAAGTCATCGAGGCCGGCTTGATCGTCGGCATCGTCCTGGCGGCGACGCGCGGCGTCGCCGAACGCGGCCGGTGGGTCACAATCGGCGTCGTCTGCGGCGTAGTGGGCGCAAGCATCGTTGCGATGTTTGCCGGGGTCATCTCGGACGCATTCCAGGGCTCCGGCCAGGAATTGTTCAATGCCAGCGTACTTGGCGTCGCCGTGATCATGCTCATGTGGCACAACGCCTGGATGGCGCGGCATGGCCGTGAGATCGCGGACGAAATGCGCCGCGTGGGCACCGCGGTGAGCGAAGGCGCCAAGCCGCTGACGGCACTGGCGGTCGTGGTCGGTCTTGCGGTGTTACGCGAAGGCTCTGAAGTCGTGCTTTTCCTTTACGGGATACTGGCCTCCGGCACGACGGTATCGGCAGCGCTGATCGGCGGCGTCTTGGGAATTGTCGCCGGCGCAGCGTTCTCGGCGCTGACCTATCTCGGCCTGTTGGCGATTCCGAACCGCCACATCTTCTCTGTGACGAGCTGGCTGATTGCTCTGCTAGCGGCGGGCATGGCCGCACAGTCTGTGCACTTCCTCAACAATGCAGGTCTCGTGCAGGCGCTCGACCAAACCGTTTGGGATACCTCGTGGCTACTGTCGGAAAATAGCATCCTCGGTCGAATGCTTCATGCCTTAATCGGTTACACCGAACGGCCGACGCAGATGCAGCTATTGGTCTACATCCTCTCACTGGTCGCGATGTATCTCCTGATGCGCTTCGCGCGCTACTCGCCGGCCAAGCGACTCCCCGCCGCCGCCGAGTAGCGGTCAGCATTCCTGAGAAGAAGGCGGACTTCAGCGCCGCCTTCCACCCAGCGCGGCAAAGGCAACGTCGGGCACCTGATCGATCAGCTTGAGCAATGCGCGCGCCGGTCCACGTGGATGACGCTTGCCCTGCTCCCAGTTGCGGACAGTCTCGATCGGTACTTCGATCTTTTCCGCGAAGGCCGCCTGCGTCAGCCCGCAGCGTGCGCGAACGTGACGTACGAATTTTGCCGGATCGCCGTGGTCGATCGTTTTTTCGCTTCCGTCCGGAAGGATTTCGACAATCCGCCCGTCGGCTTTCAACCGTACCCGCATCATGGCCGCTACCCTTTCGATGACGAGTCGGCCAATGGACTACATGATTCGCGCCCGCAATTCGTTAATGACAGAAAAAGCGGCTATGGGCTCGTGTAAGGCTCGCCTCACGACCACCAAAGAGTGCCACCCCGAAGCGGCGCGACAGCGTCACCGCGAGGTCGTTGACCGGGCAAAACAGGATGGCGAAGACGATCGCGACCGGCACGGTCGCAATACTGATCAGCCACCGTTGCGCCGATGGCTCGAGCCCAAAAGATGCTAGAACATGGTCGACAGCGGAGGATTGTAACTTCCGGCCGTCGATTGCGACACATGGGCCGAGAAATGAGAGAACTCGAGCAGGCCCTGCACCGTCGGACGCTCAAAATTGCGCCGGAATGATTAATAATGCTTAAGGAACTGCGCGCCGTGACTTCAGAAGGCCGGTTTCAGCTCGTCTTCTCGAAAATCTCGCGTCCGATCAACATGCGTCGGATCTCGCTCGTGCCTGCCCCGATTTCATAGAGCTTGGCGTCTCGCAACAGGCGGCCGGTGGGAAAGTCATTGATATACCCATTTCCGCCGAGGCACTGGATAGCCTCCAGGGCCATCCAGGTTGCGCGTTCGGCGGCATAGAGAATCGCGCCGGCGGCATCCTCCCGCGTGGTGCGGCCTTCGTCGCAGGCACGCGCGACCATGTAAACGTACGACTTCGCGGCATTCATCGTCACATACATGTCGGCGAGCTTGGCTTGCACGAGCTGGAAGCGACCGATTGGCTG
>Ga0126375_10000528_pt1 | contig 10652 bp, 10 predicted proteins | sample PanSoiMetPlot_14_FD_109577 | JGI IMG/M metagenome (GOLD analysis project Ga0126375, IMG submission 109577) | Tropical forest soil microbial communities from Panama - MetaG Plot_14 | ecosystem: Environmental > Terrestrial > Soil > Tropical forest | place: Panama | collected 2016-02-17 | reverse complement strand
GCGCCACCGCGCGCACGCGGCGGAGCAGCTCGCCCTCGCCGTCGTCCGTGTGCTCGGCGACCATCGCGCCGTGGAGCGCGAGGAACGCGGCGTCGCAGCCGCCACGCACCGCGCCGACGATGGCCTCGGCCATGTCCTCGTAGGCGGACTTCTCGACGTAACCCGACGGATGCGCGCCGCCCGCGACCGGCACCACGATCTCGGCGCCGGCTTTCTGCGCGACCCCGAGGAATCCGCCGAGCTGCGTGTTGGTGTCGCGGAACTCCTCGATCGCGGCCACCCCGGCCAGCGGCCGGAACGACGCCAGCGGGGTCGCGACCGGCGAGAACGTGTTGGTCTCGTGCATCATCATCGCCACGACGATCTTCCGGCGCGCCATGTGGCCCGTCCTTTCGTCCCGCGTGCCCGCCTCGGCGGCCCCGCCATCCTACACCCGCGCTGCGCGCCTTGACCGGGGGCCGCGCCTGCGGTCGCCACCGCCCGCGGACGGTGAGCCGGACGCCTCGAGGTTGGTTCGACCGCGGGCTTCGGATAAGCTCGCCGAGCGATGATCTGCACACCCGCTCTTAGACCGAGATCGATAGCCAAGCTGGCGCCGCTCGCGGCGCTCCTGTTGTGGGCTTTCGTCAGCTTGGCGGCTGGCGCCGAGCGCCTGGGCGACCCGACGCAAGCGTTCGTCGACGGTTACGACCCATCTGGCAACGACTTCCTTGCCAATGTGCCGGAGCGTACCGTGCTCCTCCGCGTGCGCGCCGATCTTGACGGTGACGGCCGGCGGGACTTGGCTCTGTCGGACAGCTCCACGTGGGGCAACGCCGGGGGCCAGTGGCTGCTCTTCCGCGGCCAACCCGACGGGGCCTTCATCTATTGGGGCACGTTGTTCTTCGCGCCTAGCAGTGCCGCGCTACGTGCTCAAGGCGAACTAATCATCTACCTGCGTATGAGCGTATCGCGAGGAACCCTCGAGACGTACCGGCTGGCGGCGGACGGCATTGCGAAGATCGCCACGACCGCTGTCGATCTCGAGGAGCCGCAGGGCCGGCAACGTTACGAGGCGGCGTTCAAGTCCGGCAACCGGCTCCCCGTGGAGTTCTGCAAGCTGATCGACTACCGGAGCCAGCCCGCGACGTGTTGGCGGCCGGGCCTTGGTTTATGAGGTGGCCGTAACGCCCGGCGTGACGGCGCGTTCCATCATCGCCGTCAGAGGCGACGGGCCGCGGGAGGGCCAGAGCGATGGAGTGATGACCTACGCGGGCGCCCACATCGATGGCGTGGCCTCCGAGAAGATCGTGCGGTCAGGCCACTCCACGCAAGGGAATCCGGAGACGATCCTCGAGATCGAACGGATCCTCGAGAAGCATCTGCGACGGTAGCCTCGGGCGGCACGGTCCATCCGTCGCCGATAGGCATTTGTCGCATTGATCCAACGTGCCAGCTGTGGTAGTTGCGATCTCGTGCCCCTTGCACGGTCGAGATCGTGCAGCAGACCTGAAGCAATCACAAGACACCCGTCCAAGCGCTCCGGGTCTCAGAGCAGGAGAGCGATGTGATGCCATCGACTTCTCGACTGATCCAGCCCATCGGCGGAACCCTTGTCAACCTGATCGTCGCGGAAGAGGCCCAGCCCGATCTGCGCGCGCGAGCCACCTACCTTCCCTCGCTTCAACTTTCGGAGCGCGCACTCTACGACCTCGAGCTGATGGCCATCGGTGGATTCTCGCCTCTCGACCGTTTCATGAATCGAGCGGACTACGAGCGAGTGCTCGCGGAAATGCGCCTGGACGGCGGACAGCTTTTTCCTATCCTGGTGATGCTGCTCGTCGAGCGCAACGCTGACGTGCGGCTCGACAGGGAGGTGGCGCTGCGCGACGCGCGCAATGAGTTGCTTGGGATCATGACCGTGGAGGAGGCCTACGAGTGGGACTGCGCGGAGACGGCGCAGCAGGTGCTCGGCACGCGAGACGTGCGCCATCCCCTGGTCGCCGAGATGCAACGCTGGGGCGCCGTGGCGTTGTCGGGTCGCCTCCAGATGCTCGCGCTGCCCGCCCACCACGACTTCAGTGATCTACGCCTGACGCCGGCGGAGACTCGCGCTCGCCTCGGGGCCCTGGGCGCATCGAGGGTCGTGGCCTTTCAGACCAGAAACCCGCTGCACCGAGCTCACGAGGAGCTGACCAAGCGCGCGGCCGCCGCGATCGACGGCGTTCTCCTCCTGCATCCAGTGGTCGGCATGACCAAGCCGGGTGACGTCGATTACTACACCCGGGTCCGGGCCTACAAGGTGCTCGTGGACCGTTACTACGAGCGAGGGCACGTGCTCCTGGCGCTCCTGCCGCTGGCCATGCGCCTTGCGGGACCACGCGAAGCGGTGTGGCATGCGCTGATCAGGCGCAACTATGGCGCCAGCCACTTCATCGTGGGCCGAGACCACGCCAGTCCCGGTCTCGATTCGGCCGGCAAACCGTTCTACGGCCCCTACGACGCTCAGGAACTGGTCGCACGTTTCCAGGAGGAGCTCGGGATCGGCATGCTGCCGTTCGGCGAGATGATGTACCTGCCGGACGAGGACCGCTACGAGGAGGTGTCGCGGATACCTCGGATGGTCCGGACGGCATCCATATCGGGAACGCAGGTTCGCGAAGAGTTCCTGAATGCCGGCCAGAAGCTCCCGGACTGGTTCACTCGGCCGGAAGTGGCCCAGATCCTCATGGATTCCTATCCGCCGCGGCACCGGCAGGGCGTGTGCGTGTGGTTCACTGGCCTGAGCGGAGCGGGCAAATCTACAACCGCGGAGACGCTGACGACACTCCTGCTCGAACGTGGGCGACAGGTCACCGTGCTCGACGGCGACGTCGTACGGACGCATCTCTCCAAAGGCTTGGGGTTCAGCAAGGAGGATCGGGACACCAATATCCGGCGCATCGGCTTCGTCACTGCGGAGATCGTCCGGCACGGCGGAGTAGTGGTGGCCGCGGCGGTGAGTCCTTACCGTGCGACACGCGACGAGGTGCGTCACATGGTCGGGGAGGACCGCTTCGTCGAGGTCTTCGTGGATACCCCACTGGATGTCTGCGAGCGGCGCGACAGCAAGGGCGTCTACGCGAAGGCCCGGCGCGGCGAGATCACGGGGTTCACCGGCATCGATGACCCGTACGAGGCGCCGGAGAACCCGGAGATCACGCTGGACACCGTCGTCTCCACCCCGGAGCAGAACGCCCGACGCGTCCTGGAGCACCTCGAGCGCCAGGGGTTCGTTCGTTGAGCACGCCGGGTGGATGCCGGCGATAGCGCGGCGGTCGTCCGCAACGGGCGGGGCCATCCGGACCATCCTACGTCCACTGCTTTTGTGCGTGGGACTCGGCGTCGTGGCCTACCTGATCTGGGAGCTCGGCCCCGAAGCGATATGGGATGGCTTCCGGCGTCTGTCATGGCGGGTGCTCATCGTCCTCGTGTTCCCGGCGTGGCTCGTCGTGTTCCTCGACACCCTTGGGTGGCGCTTCACGTTCACCCGACCGCCGCGGTCGCTCTTCCATCTGGCGGCTGTCCGCCTGGCCGGAGAGGCGGTCAACGTGAGCACTCCGACGGCGTCGGTTGGTGGCGAGCCGATCAAAGCATTCCTGCTTCGACCGGAGATTCCTGCTCGAGAGGCGCTCGTGTCGGTGATCGCCGACAAGACCACGGTGGTGACATCGCAAGTGATCCTGCTCGCCGTCGGTCTCCTCGCTGGCCTGGCCTTGTTGTCTCCCTCGCATCCGCTGATGCTTACGATGACGGGATTGGTCGCACTGGAGGCGGTCTGTGCAGGCGGCTTCGTCGTCGTGCAGCTCGGGGGCGTGATCGGTGGTGGCGGGCGCCTGATGGCGCGGCTCGGGATGGCGCCCATCGTCGCGCCGGCGAAGCTGGAGGGATTGGACCGGGCCCTGCGGTCCATCTATGTCGACTGCTGGCGTCGGCTGCTAGTCTCGATCTTCTACCATTTCTCGGCATTGGCCATCGAAACGCTCGAGATCTACCTGGTCGTACGCTTCCTGGGCGTTCGATTGTCGGTGGCGGCTGCGCTCGGAATCGGAGCATTCGGCAGTGCGGTGAGGTTCTTCAGCTTCATGATCCCGGGCAACGTCGGCGCGGTAGAGGGCGCCAACGTGGCGCTCTTCGCCGCCTTTGGCGTGGCGGGGTCGGTCGCGTTCACCTGCACGCTCGTGCAGCGACTACGCGAAATTCTATGGACCGCGGCCGGCTTTGCCGCGATGAGCGTGCTGTCGGCACGGCAGGCTCGCACCAACCCTTGACAGTCAGTACGGCCTAGGGTACGAGGCAAAGCATGTGCGGAGTGCGCACGCTGACCATAGGCCTCAACGTAGCGGTTCTGTGCGCGCTCGTGCCGCTCGCGCACGCAACTCCACCCGACCCGACGTATCTCGCAGGCCTCTGGGACGATGCCGACTACGACGACGTCGTTGCCCTGGTGACGTCATCGGTAACTTCGATCGATACGTACGCCCTGAGCGATCTGATACAGCCCCTCGTCCTCGTCGCCCTAGTCTTGCCGGTCGACGAAGGGCGGCTTCACCCAGATACAACCTCCCCACACCCGCCGAGAGCTCCTCCCGCTGTCTGAGCCGCGCCGTCGCGCGGCGGCTGTCCTGATTCAACAGGGCCAGAGGTCCGAAGAAGAAGCGGCAGTTCGCGCTTGCGGGCGCGGCCCACCATCAAAGCACTTGGAGGCTTGAATGAACCCTATTCCTGCCGCCAAAATCGTCATTCCGGCAGAGGACCGCCGGCAGATTCTGGCGCGTATCGACGACGCTCTCCGAACGGGCGTCCTGACCCTCGGCCACAACGGCCAGGCCTTCGAAACCGCCTTCGCCCGCGTAGTCGGCGCTCGCTTCGCCGTCGCCGTGCAGAGCGGCACGAGCGCGCTTGAAATCGTGCTCCGCTCGCTCGGCGTCGAGGGGCGCGAGGTCGTGGTTCCCACCAACACGTTCTTTGCCACTCCGGCCGCGGTGATCCACGCCAGCGGCCGGCCGCGGTTCGCGGACGTGGACCGCGCCACCCTGGGGTTGAGCGTCGAGACCGTCGCCGCGGCAGTCTCGTCCGAGACGGCGGCCGTCATCCTGGTTCACATCGGGGGTCTGGTGAGCCCTGAAGCGCCAAAGATCGCCGCATTCTGTCGTGACCGCAACCTGTTCCTGATCGAAGACGCGGCGCACGCTCATGGGAGCAGGCTGGACGGCCGCATGGCCGGGACGTTCGGAAGGGCCGCCGCGTTTTCTTTCTACCCGACGAAGGTGATCACGGCGGGCGAGGGCGGCATGATCGTCACGGATGACGAGGCGATCCACCGGCAAGCGCTGCAGTACCGAGATCAGGGCAAAGAGGGTTTCCTCACCAACTTCCACGTGCGTCTGGGGTACAACTGGCGACTGAGCGAGCTACACGCCGCGGTGGGCCTCTCGCAGCTCGGGCGACTCGAAGAGTTCGTCGCCGAGCGACGGCGCGTCGCCGAGGCTTACACGAAGCGACTGTCCGCGGTGCGCGGCCTCGAACCGCTGCTTCCCCCCGACGGCTCACGATCAAATTTCTACAAGTACGTGGCGCTCCTGGATCACGGCGTCGACCGGCCCGCGCTCAGGCGAACGATCAAGGAGCGCTTTCAGGTCAGTCTGAGCGGAGAAGTCTACGAGACTCCCTGTCACCGCCAGCCCGTCTTCGAGCGGTGGGCGGCGGGTACCTTTCCGGTCGCGGAGGATGTGTGCGCGCGCCACATCTGCCTGCCGATCTACCCGGGCATGACCGAGGCGGAAATCGATCAGGTCGTCGCGGCTCTGCAGGAAACATCGTCGCGGAGGATCGCATCATGCGCGTTGGCGTGATCGGAGGAGCCGGCTTCATCGGGTCTCACGTCGTGGACAAGCTCCTCGAGGCGGGTCACGACGTCACCGTGTTCGACATCATGCGTCCCCATCGGCCAGACGTGCGTCACGTCGTCGCGGACATCCTGGATGCCAGCCGCACGACGGTCGCCCTCGCGGGCCGCTACGACGCCCTCTACCTGCTGGCCGCCGTCTCCGACGTGAACGACGTCTTCCACATCCCGGTCGAGAGCGCGCAGGTGAACATCATGGCGGTCGCGCACGTCCTGGAGGCCGCGCGCCGCACCGGTGCTCGGCGGGTGATCCTGGCGAGCACCACCTGGGTCTATGCCCTGGCGGACCAGGACGAGGTCGACGAGGAAACGCCGCTGCACCCGGACCGGGTCAACCACATCTACACCGCGTCCAAGCTCTCGGCCGAGATGCTGTGCCACGCCTACCACACGCTCTACGGCGTCGACACGACGATCTTGCGCTACGGCATTCCGTATGGCCCAAGGGCACGTCTGGGAACGGTTCTGGCGAGCTTCGTCGCGCGCGCCCTTCAGGGTCAGCCGATCACGATCCAGGGAGACGGCCGGCAGTGGCGAAGCCTCGTGTCCGTCGAGGACCTGGCGCTGGGAAACGTCGCCGCCTTGCAGAACGTCGCGAAGAACCAGACCTACAATCTGGACGGTCCGGAGCGGGTCGAGGTCCGTCGCATCGCGCAGAAGGTCCGCCAGTTCTTCCCCGAGGTGGAGATCAAGCACGCCGACGGGCGCCCGGGTGACCTTCCGCCCAAGGTCGTCTCCAGCCGGAAGGCCTTAGCCCACCTCGGCTGGAAACCGCAAATCACGTTCGAGGAGGGCGCCGAGCTTTACATCAGGTGGGCGGAGGAAAACACGGGGTCCCGACGTCCGGGCCGGCCCAGCAGCGCACAGCCGAGTGGCGAGCTCGCCGCGAGCCACCAGGCCCTGACGCCGCCGCGATGAGCCTTGCCTGGATCGCCCTGCTGCTGGTCCCGGTCGTGACCTCCTGGGTGTACTGGGTCGCGACCAGCGCCGTGATGCTGCGCTTCTTTCGCAAGCGGCGCCCCGAAGGCGCTTGCTGGCACCCCACGGTGTCCCTGATCAAACCGGTCTGTGGGCTCGAGAAGAACCTCTACCGGAATCTGTCGACGGCCTGCCGTCAGGCCTATCCCGAGTACGAGGTGATATTCTCGGTCCAGGACTCGGCCGACCCCGCCCTTCCACTCCTCGCGCGCATCCGGGACGAGAACCCCGGTGTCCTTGTTCGAATCGTCGTGGATCGGGCGAGTGCGGGGCCGAACGGTCGCCTCTCCAACATCCTCAACGCCACCAGTCACGCCACCGGCGAGGTGCTCGTCTATTCCGACAGCGATATGTATCTGGAGCCGACGTACCTGAGCACGATCGTCGCGCCCCTGGCGGATCCGCGAGTGGGCGTCGCGTGCACCCTGTACCGGGTCGAGGGAGCCGACAACCTGTTCGAGGCACTCGAGCTGCTCTCGCTGAATACCGACTTCCTGCCGTCGATGGTGTTCGCCACGGAAACGGGCGCGGCCCTGGCCTGCCCGGGCGCGTCCCAGGCGATTCGTCGCGAGACCTTGACTCGCATCGGGGGCCTCCGGCCGATGGCGTATACCCTCGTGGAGGATTTGGAGCTGGGGCGAGCCGTCGTGGCCGCCGGATTCAGGATCGCGTTCGTACCTCATGTCGCGGTAACCGGGGTCGACCTCGCGGGACCTTCGGTCTGGTGGCGACACCAGGTGTACTGGGAGCAGAACACGCGCGTGGCGAACCCTATCGGGTTTTTCTTCACCTGGCTCGTCCGCGGCGTTCCGTTTGCCGGCCTGTACGCGCTCTGCGGCGGCCCGGGGTACTGGCTGGTGCTAGCCGCCACGCTCGCGGTACGGTTCGGCACGACCGTCGTCACCTCGACGTTGCTCGAGGATCGAGAAGGAATTCGCCGATTGTGGCTTCTGCCGCTTCGAGACACCGTCGGCCTGTTCGTGTGGTTCGCCAGCTTCATCGGGCGAAAAGTGCATTGGCGCGGCCGGGTCTTCGTCCTGAGCGGCAACGCCATGATCGAAGTGTGAAGCAGCTAGTCGTGACGGCCGATGACTTCGGCCTGAGTCTCGAAGTGAATGAGGCGGTGCGCCGCGCACACCGTGAAGGCATCCTCACCTGTGCGAGCCTGATGATCGGCGCGCCGGTGGCCAACGAGGCGGCGGATATCGCGAAGGCAGACGGCTTACCGGTGGGCCTTCATCTGACTCTGGTCGACGGCCGACCCGTGCTGCCCCCCGAGCGCATTCCCGACCTGGTGGATGCCCGCGGGGCCTTCCGGGCCGGCCTCGGCGGCCCGGCGGTGCGACTCGGCGTGTCAGCGCGCGCGCGAGCGCAGGCCCGGGCGGAGTGCGAAGCCCAGATCGACGCCTTCCTGGCCACGGGTCTCGAGCTCGACCACGTGAACGCGCACCATCACTTTCACCTCCATCCCTCCATGCTCACGATCGTGGTCGAGCTGGCGCGCCGGTATCGGGCTCCCGCGGTGCGCGTGCCGTTCGAGCCCGGCGTGCCGCCGTACCGCTCGGCGCTGCTCGCGGCCACGATGATGCCATGGTCCCTGCGAGCGCGACGCCGGTTGCGGCGGGCCGGAATCGTCACGAACGACGCGATGTTCGGCCTCTACGACTCGGGATCGATGAACGAGAAGGCATGGCTTCGCATCGTGCCTCGAATCGCGCCCGGTCTCACGGAAGTCTATTGCCACCCCGCGACGGTACCGCCTCCGTCCGCCCGCGAGCTCGCGGCGCTTGTGAGCCCGGTCGTCCGGGCGGCACTGGATCGGGCCGGCATTCACCGCACGTCCTTTGCCGCGGTGGCCGGCCGACAATGAGGAAGGGGGACACATGAAGAAGTCCTTGTTCCTGAATCCGCCATCCTTCGAAGGCTTCGACGGCGGCGCAGGATCACGCTACCAGGCTCGTCGCGAAGTCCGGTCGTTCTGGTATCCAACCTGGCTCGCCCAGCCGGCCGCCATGGTGCCCGACAGCAAGCTCATCGATGCGCCGGCCTCGAACATGAGGCTCGATAAAGTATTGTCTCAGTCGAAGGAGTTCGAGCTGTGCTTCATCCACACCAGCACACCCTCCTTCCGCGCCGACGTGAAGACCGCCGAGGCGATGAAGGACGTCAACCCGAAGATAATGGTGGGCTTCGTCGGCCCGCACGTCGCCGTCCTGCCCGAGGAGGCGCTGAAGGCCTCGAAGGCCATCGACTTCGTCACCCGCCTCGAGTTCGACTTCACGTGCCAGGAAGTGGCCGAGGGTCGTCCTTTCGAGAAGATCGACGGGCTCAGCTACCGGGCGCCGAGCGGCGAGATCGTCCACACACGCGACCGTGCGCTCACTAACATGGACTCGTTGCCCTGGGTCGTCGATGTGTACCGCCGCGATCTGCGCATCGAGGATTACGAGATCGGCGAAGCGTTGTACCCCTTCGTCTCGTTCTACGCTGGCCGCGGGTGCCGCTCGCGCTGTACGTTCTGTCTCTGGCCGTACACCGTTGGCGGGCACACCTATCGTGTGCGCAATCCCCAGAACGTCGTCGGTGAGGTGAAGCGAGCGACCGAGTACTTCCCCCAGATCCGCGAGGTCTTCTTCGACGACGACACGCTGACCGACGCTCGACCGTGGGTGGAGCAACTGGCGCGAGGGCTCGGTGAGGTGCTGCTCCCGAAAGGCATGACGTGGAGCACCAACGCCAAGGTCAACGTGCCGCTCGAGACGCTGAAGGTCCTCAAGGAGAATGGTCTGCGGCTGTTCACCGTCGGGTTCGAGACCGGCAGCCAGACGATCCTCAACAACATCAAGAAAGGCATGAAGGTCGAGTGGGCCCGGCAGTTCGCCGCGAACTGTCACACCCTGGGGATCAAGATGCACGGCACCTTCATCGTCGGTCTGCCCGGCGAGACCAAGGACACGATCCGCGAGACGATCCAGTTCGTGAAGGAGATCAACCCACACACCATACAGGTGTCGCTCCCGGCCGCGATGCCGGGAACCTACCTGTACGACCAGGCCAAGCGCGAGGGCTGGCTGCGCGACGAGTCGGGCGAGCTCGTCGCGCAAAACGGCTTCCAGGTCACGTCGCTCGAGTATCCGCACCTCTCGCACCAGAACATCTTCGAGATGCAGGAGCAGCTCTACCGCGCGTTCTTCTTCCGACCGAGCAAGATCGCCGAAATCATGTGGGAGATGGTCAAGAGCCCGACCGTGATGCGACGCCGTCTCCGCGAGGGGGTCGAGTTTCTGCAGTTCCTGCGCTCGCGAAAGAACAGCCCGGCGAGCACAGTGGCTGGCTGAGCCGCGACCACATGGCTCACCCCGGTCGGGTCAGGTCGGAGCTTCGGCCGTGACGTTGCTCCAGCTCGTTTGGCGCGGCGCGAGATTCCTGGAGAGTCCGGCGCGTCGGTTCCTGACGCTCGAGCCTGACAACCTGCTGGCCGCCGGGCGGCGCCGCGCCGGCGAGCGCGATTTCGAAGACCGCTCGTTCCTGAACGGATTGAGCCGCCTCCTTCACGCCCTCGAGACCGAAGCGCGGCTGAATCTCCTCGGGCGCATCGTGGCGCGCGCGTCCGTCGTCGGCCATCTGGCCAACCGACTGTGGCTCGAGCAGGACCGACGGCGGTATCCGGAGATTGCCACGGAACAAATCAACGGGCCGATCGTCATCACCGGGTTACCGCGCAGCGGCTCGACCCTGCTGCACGGTC
>Ga0126375_10000527_pt1 | contig 10655 bp, 10 predicted proteins | sample PanSoiMetPlot_14_FD_109577 | JGI IMG/M metagenome (GOLD analysis project Ga0126375, IMG submission 109577) | Tropical forest soil microbial communities from Panama - MetaG Plot_14 | ecosystem: Environmental > Terrestrial > Soil > Tropical forest | place: Panama | collected 2016-02-17 | reverse complement strand
CAGCCCAAAGTTCACAGCAGACAACTGACAACTGACGACGGACAACTGACATCCTAGGAGTATAATTCCTCAAGGAGTTTCCACACTAATTGTTATGCCATTAAGTGCCACAGCAGCTTCACTCGCTGAAGTCCTGGATGAACTGGCCGCCGAAGGCGCGCCGGAATTGACGGAGCATCTCGATAAAGGCGCGCTGAGATGTTACGCGTGTGGGCATCGCTGTTTGATTAAGCAGGACAAACGCGGTATCTGCAAAGTTCGATTTAACGAAGGCGGGCGCCTGCGCGTGCCCATGAATTATGTGGCTGCGCTTGCTTGTGACCCGACTGAAAAGAAGCCGTTCTTTCACGCAATGCCTGGATCCGACACGTTGACCTTTGGAATGCTGGGCTGCGACCTGCACTGCGCATACTGTCAAAACTGGCTAACCTCGCAGGCATTGCGCGATGACGCTGCCATGTCAAGTCCCAATGTCGTTACCACAGATCGTCTGGTCGCCATCGCTAAAGCCTACGGCGCATCAATGGTTGGATCGAGTTACAACGAACCGCTGATTACTGCCGAATGGGCCGTAGAAGTTTTCAAGAAAGCCAGGCCGGAGGGATTCCGCACCGCGTTCATTTCAAATGGAAATGCGACGCCGCAAGTGCTCGATTATCTTCGACCCTGGACCGATTGTTACAAGATCGATTTAAAGTCGATGAGCGATCGGAATTACCGGCAGCTTGGCGGCGTGGTCGACAATATCCTTGAAACGGTGAAGATGGTTCACGAGCGCGGTTTCTGGGAAGAGATTGTGACGCTTATCGTTCCGGACTTTAACGATTCTGAAGATGAACTCAAAAGCGCTGCGGACTTTATCGCCTCAGTTTCGCCTGACATTCCCTGGCACGTGACCGCCTTTCATCAGGACTATCACATGCAGGAGAACGCCAACACGACGGCCGAGCAATTGATTCGCGCGTGCGAAATCGGACGTGAAGCCGGACTGCGTTACATTTATGCGGGGAACTTACCAGGTCGAGTGGGGCGTTGGGAGAATACCTACTGCCCGAAATGTGATGAGTTACTGGTCGAGCGGTATGGCTATCTTATTCGCCAAATGAAAGTCACGCCTAACGGGCAGTGTCCTTCGTGCGCGACTTCAATTCCGGGAATCTGGCGATAAAGATGCGAAGGCGAAACGCACAAGGGCGTTTCGCCCCCGAACTTACTACATCTTCATCTTCTTGGTCTCTGCTTTAGCCGCCTGTGGCATCGCTGCCGGTGTTCCCTGATGGAGCAGTGCCTGCCACTTGTTGTCGCGTTTCACCCAGATGGTTGAATGATATTCTTTTTCGGGCTTCTCACCCGGCTTCATACCCGGCAATACAACCGTGTAAGTTACCAGCGAAGCATCATCATCGAACTTGAGCGCTTTCCAGTCACTCTGCTGGGCCTTCGAGAGATCGACCGTGCTTACAGTTTTTACCGAACCCGCTTTGTCATAGACGGCTTCGGGCTCGATCTCCATCGACTGACTCGATAGATATGAGGCAAATGTATCATAGTTCTTACTCTTCAGAGCATCCCAAACTAACTTCTCATTCGCAATAGCATCTGGCCCTGTTTCGCCCGGCTTGGCCGGACTGGCCGGTGGTTTCGGTGGCTGGGATGCGGTTGGAGAAGGTGAAGCCGGAGGCGGAGCCGTTCGCGAAAGCGTTTCCTGGTAGAAAGCTGCCAACCATTCTCCGTTTCGGTTTACATAAACAGCCGCTTCGCGATACGGGCCCGGCGGAACCGCTTCTTTCTTAAACGTCCCCTTCACGTTGTTGACGGTATAAGTAATAATCACCGCGTCTTTATCGATGGGCAGCATCTTCCAGTTATCGAACGTAACGTCTGACAACTCGAAATCTTTGATTGCCGTCAGGGTTTTAGCTTTGTCATGGACGCCGTCGTCGAGCACCTCAAGATAGTCGCTGGCAAGCAACTTTCCAAAGCCATCCCAGTCCTTTTTCTTGATCATATCCCAGCCCGATTTTTCTTTCGCGATGATGTCCGACTCAGAGACTGCGCCGGTGGATTTCATGTCGGCGCCCTTATTGGCATTTGCCATGTTGGCATTAGTGTTAACGTTGCCCGGAGGCGCGGTGCTACACGCCGCGGCAACGATAAACAGAGACACGAGGACAAGAGTCTTTTTCATGATCTGCTCCTTACTTGGATTTTCGCGACTAGCTTCTATGACAAATCCGCGCCAACGTCAAGCGAGTCATGTCACAGGTTATGTCGTGGCAGGTCAGTGAAAAGGTTGTTTACGATGGAAAGCCAAAGGCAGCTTTGTTCCCAGAGTCGTACGGCTGTGCCACAGCGCTTCGGGGCTTTGCCCAGAAACGTCGTCCGCGACGCGGCTATGCCGCCTGATGTGCGGGAGGCCTCTGGCCTTCCGGGACGTATGTTGAAAAATTCTGGGCTAAGCGCAGTTTCGGGCATAGCCGATCGTGCGCAGATCGAGGCCTACGCAAACAGTCGATCGAACCGAGAAACGGTGACGACGTGATTAATCACATCGATTTAGGGAGTGGCAGCCGGCGTACTCCTGGCCGGTGTTGGTCTCGGTGCTGAAGGCCGGGCAGCCGGCGTTGGCCTCGCGACTGAGGGTCTCTCGGCCGGTGTCGCTTTAGGAACCGGCGAAGACCTTGGCGTGGTACTGGGCCTCGCAGTGGCTGGGGACGCTGCGGTGGACGGCGTGGGCGATGCTGCTGAGACGGGATTCTGGACCCTCACGCTGGACAAACCAATGAACTGCCATTGATCGTTTCGCCGCGCGAACGTATCTAATGAAAGGTACTGGCCGCTCACATCCATACTCCGGCCATCCCGCGATTTCACCTTGCCGTTCTTGACGGCGTACCTCAGAGTTACCAGCGCCAGGTTCTTGTCGACAACGTTTACTTTAACTTCCAATGTATCCCACGAATCGAATGTGAAGAGACCGTCTTCGATGTCCTTCGCATCCTGTTCCTTGTTGCCGAGTGAGCCATCGGGATAAACGATCACAACATCATCCGCCTCGTTGCGACGAACGGTAGCGCCGTCGCGCTCCTTAATTATCCGCGGCCAGTCGTTTTCTATGCGCGTTAGTTCAGTTCCGATCGCAGCACGATCCGGTGTCGGTTCCGGAGTGGCGACTGCAGCGGTGTTGGCATTATTGGCAGGCGGGTTAGAGCAGGCTGTAAACCCTGCGACGACGACCCCCAACAAGAGAATCGCGACAAACAACTGTTTTTGCATGGCTGAAATACTCCTTCTTTCCCGGTTGACCGACAGCGCGACAGACACGTACCTCTTCTAAGTCAATTCAGGGTTTTGAGTCAAATAGATTTCCCCCTGCACCGAGGTATTAGTGTGCGGAGAAGTATTGACTTGGGAACAGGCCCTGTCCTATTGTCATGCCACGAAGCGGGCCCAACCGTCAGTGCTTAGTGCCCGCCTCAACCTTCCACCGCGTAGTTCTAACGCGGCTTACTCGAAGGAGGATCAGATGTTTCGCGTTTCTCGAAGATTTTTTTCAAATCGAGTCAGGTTGACGTCTTTTCTGGTCGCCACCTTTATCTTGTCAGCAACCGCTTCAGTCACTTCGTACGGTCAGAGACAAAGAACCTCTGAAGAACCCCTGTTCACCGAATTCAAAGGAGTGCGCATTGGCACCCCTGCGGAAGAGGCCCGCAAGAAGCTCGGTAGCCCGCGCGATAAAGCCGACGATCAGGATTTTTACGTCTTCAATGACACTCAAGCCGTGCAGGTTTACTACGATAAGAGCAAAAACGTCACAGCAATCTCGATCGATTTCATGTCCGGCGCCACCGGTATCCCTGCCGCCAAAGAAATAATCGGAACTGAAGCTGACACAAAAGCAGACGGTTCGGCTTACAAGATGGTGCGCTATCCGAAACTCGGCTACTGGGTTTCTTACAGCCGCACGGCAGGTACGTCACCGACCATAACCATCACCATTCAGAAGATTGAACAGTGATGTCTGGTCACTCGTCTGCTTGGATTAATAACTAAGCCGACAGGCCGAGAATTTACTGGAATTTGTATGCCCGCGAAATCGAAGGCGCTTCGATTTTCGTGGGCAAACTATTTTTATCGCGTGGTCGTCTGCTGGACACGTCAACGCGTCTCATGCTGAACTGATGATTTCAAATTCGGAAGGATTTCTTTTCAAGCCATGCTTCAAGCCGGATTCGTCGGCTTACCCAACGTCGGGAAAACGACACTGTTCAACGCCGTAACAGCGCAATCGTCAGCGCTGATCGCCAACTATGCTTTTTCAACCAGCAAACCAAATGTCGGCGTCGTGGCGGTCCCTGACGAGCGGCTCGAACCATTGGCCAAACTCGTCAAAACCGACGTCATCGTCCCGGCCAGTGTGGAGTTCGTTGACATCGCCGGACTGGTGCGCGGCTCGTCACAGGGCGAAGGCCTGGGAAATCAATTCCTGCACGCGATTCGCGAAACGGACACCATCGTTCACGTTGTGCGTTGTTTTGAAAGCGATGCCGTTGTCCACGTTGACGGTGCAGTTGCTCCGCGTCGCGACATTGAAACTATCCAAATCGAATTGGCGCTGGCTGATCTGGCGACGGTCGAACGCCGCCGCGAACGCGTACAGAAGACTGCAAAGAGCGGAGATAAGAACGCGCGTGCCGAGCTGGCAGTGTTGGACAAGCTGCAGCCGGCCCTCGAAGAATTCAAGCCGGCGCGCAGCGTTTCTCTCACCGATGATGAGCAGTCGATCGCGCGTACCTATTTTCTGCTGACAATGAAGCCGACCATTTACGCCGCGAACGTCAACGAAGCAACTCTTAACGTACCAAACGAAAATCAACACGTCACCGCCGTTCGCGACTTCGCGACAGAAGAAGGATCAGACTGCGTCGTAATTTGCGCCCAGCTGGAAGCCGATCTGGTCGACTTGTCGCCCTCTGAACGCATTGAATATCTTGAATCGCTCGGCGTTAAGAGTAGCGGCGTCGATCAGTTAATTAAGAGTGCTTACCACGTGTTGGGCCTGATGTCTTTTCTCACCGCAGGAGAAAAAGAAGCGCGCGCCTGGACTATTCCTCAGGGCACTCGGGCACAAGACGCGGCCGGCGCGATTCACTCGGACATCGCGCGCGGTTTCATCCGTGCTGAAATTATCGGTTATGAAGATTTGCTGCGCGCAGGTTCATATGCCGCCGCGCGTGATCAGGGTTTGTTAAGGCTGGAGGGAAAGGACTACATCATCCGGGAGGGAGATGTAGTCCATTTTCGGTTTAATGTCTGAGACGCTGCAATTCACCGAAGCACCGCGCGAATTCCCACGATGATCAAATAAATGATGGCAACAACAATCGCTATCTTGATGAGCGTAATGGCCAACCCAACCAGCATTCCGATGAGGCCGAGTGCTACACCGGCTGCCGCCAGAACAAGGGGAATACCGACGGCCAGTACAAAAATCACCAGCAAAATGATTCCAACTAACCTGAAAATGTCACCTGCTTCTTTCATCTCTTCTCTCTGAGACCTTTCAATTTTCCCGCCTTTTCAGCTTCGTCCGCGTCAATATACGACGGCCCTCCAGAGATCGTTCCGTCCGGCTTGCAAAAAAATAGGCCGCCCGAAGACGGCCACCACAAGCGTTATTTGTAAAGAGGGTCTACCTGATGATCGTTATCACGCCGACGCGGTGTCCGGCCGGCTTGATAAGAGCAGTCGCCGGTATGCCGACATCTTCAGTCGTCAAGAGCAATCCGAAATCGTCGAAAGCAGTCTCAGATTTGATTTCGGCTTCGTTACGGCCTTTTATGTTGACGATCGAACCGAGCCGCTGGAACTGATTGTCCGGCGACACGGCCCACAGGATATAGGCCAAACCTTTGGGCGCTTCTTTCAGTTCATGAAAGCGCATGCGGACCTCAGTCATCTTGCCGTTCTTGTGCGGTTCGATGAATACGTTGGCTCGCGCCCCTTCCATTGGACCGGTAAAGTCGAGCTTGAATTTGGTCTCGTCACCCTTCTTGAAGCTAGCGATGCCCAGCATCGGGACCGTGTAGTCCGTGGCAGCTACGGCCACTTGTGCTCCCTCTGGTGTAACGGTGGTTACCGCTGGTGCAACGGTTGGTGCAACGGTCGTTGCCGGAGCCACTACCGCCGCTGGTGCAACGGTTGGTGCAACGGTCGTTGCCGGAGCCACTACCGCCGCTGGTGCAACGGTTGGTGCAACGGTCGTTGCCGGAGCCACTACCGCCGCCGTACTTATTGGAATTACCGTCAGGCCGTCCGGCACAGCGCTGCGGAAGATGATTTTAGTGTTCGCATCGTACGCGGTTAGATTCGCATCCGGCGCAGCGAACAACATGAATTTAGTCAACGGCGTCGTCGCAATGAAAGTTCCTACACCATTGGCAATCTCCAACGGACCCAGTGCCGTGACGGCGCCGGTTGGATCAACTGCGTAAAGATTCAACGCGGTCATGTCAGCCGGCAGACTGGCGAGATTGACTTTGATGGTGGCGCCATTGTCATCGCGCAAAATCGTAGCAGTTCCTGTTCCTTTGATTCCTATCGGATTTAACGTGACGACAGTTTCTTTCCCGACAGGATATTCAACTACAGTGAACGTGCCATCCGGATTTTGCACGACCTTGGTTACTGTTGTCTTTTGCGCGGCAGCTACGACTGCCAGCGAAAATATCAACAATACCGCCCCTAAGAGTGCGGTCAGACTTTTACTCATACTTTTCCCTCCTTTGGAAACCATGGTTTGTAATTTGTCGGGTTTCTTATCGGGTTTCTTAGACTCGTCCGAATTGGTGGGGTGCAAGGGTCATGCCGGGAAATGACGCTGACGATGTACGAAAAAGCGTACAAAAAACCAAGGTTTGAGCGAGTTCTAACTGCGAGGACAGATTGCAAGCAGTAAAGAGATACATCGAAATGTACGATGCCGTTCGGATTGAGGTCAGTGTTTCACGCGATACGTAACTGTCAGCCCGCCGTTTTTCAGCGCTCGCGAACTCAGTAGCTTGAGGTCGATCTGCTTTTTCATGGGATAGAAAAGTGGGACTCCTGACCCAAGCAAAACAGGTTGGATGTTAAGAACGATTTCGTCGATCAGACCCGCTTCCAGGAGAGCGTGAGAAAGTTTGCCGCCGCCAAAAACGACGATGCCCTTGCCGTTCTGCTGCTTCAGTTTCTTAACGAAGGATACTGCATCGCCGCTGACCACTTCGACATTCTTGTCCGGCTTCTGCCGCGCCGCCAGCAATTTTCTTATTTGGGCGACCTTCTTAGCTGAGCGCGAAAAGACATAGTTTTGTGCTCCCGGATAAGAGCTCTGGCCCGACGCGAGCATTGCCTCATAGGTCTTTCGCCCAATCAAAAGCGCGTCGACCGTTTTCATAAACTGAGCGCTGAGCTCGGCGACTTCATTGCTCCAGCTTATCCAGTCGTAGCCGCCGTCCTTGCGGGCGATGTAATTATCAAGACTGTTTGCCAAACCTAGTGTGACTTTGCGCATGGTTATTCTACAGTGGTCATCGGATGCGCTCGCCCTGCGCCGATTTCCCAATCAACTGCTCAAGACGCTTTTGTCTCGTCTCTTCTGTTTTGGCGCTGACGATCCACCAGTTCATCATTTTTTGATAATACGGTGGCTGTGCTTGAAAGAACTTCCAGGCTTTCTTGTTACGCTTCAATTTTGTCACGTACGGCTCGACCAGCTCGGGACTTCTCTGTTCGTAGGAGTAGATGCCGGAACGATTTTCCTTGCGCTGTTCATAAGCTTTCAATCCGGCCGGATGCATTCTTTTTTCTTTGATTAATCGATCGACGTTTCGAGTATTGACTGCACTCCAGATGCTGCCAGGCCGGCGCGGAGTAAAACGAATCTTGAAGCTATCTTCGTCGATTGACTTGCGAATACCGTCAATCCATCCGAAGCAGAGAGCTTCATCGACCGACTCGGGCCAGTCGATACTTGCCTTGCGTGTGCTTTTTTTGTAGAAGCCGACCCAGAGCTCTTTGGATTTGTCGTGATTGGCGGCGAGCCACTTGCGGAAAGCGGCGGGAGTTGGGAAGAACTTTGGATTCACGGTCTGGTGGTTTTCCTCTGCGCAATCTCAGCGTTCTTCGCGTCTCTGCGGTGAATTTCTCGGGAAAAGGTTCACCGCTGAGACGCGGAGAACGCCGAGGACCCGCAGAGACTGAGGTAATATTGAGTTAACGATTAATCAGTAACCGTGTAATTCAGTGATCGCCTTCAGCACATCCGCCGCTTGCGGCAGGATCGCGTCTTCCAGCTGAGGAGCATAGGCGACAAACGTGTCGATTGCGGCTACACGCCGGACCGGAGCGTCGAGGTGTTCGAAGAGTTCATTCGCAATGCGCGCCGCGATTTCAGCGCCATAACCCCACGACAAAGAGTCTTCGTGTGCGACAATTACGCGCGACGTTTTCTTCACGGATTCGACGATCGAGTTCCAGTCGTAGGGACTCAACGAGCGCAGGTCGACGATCTCAACACTGATGCCTTGCTTCTCGGCTTCCTTCGCCGCAACGATTGAGCGCTGGACCAGGGCGCCGTAGGTGATGATGGAAAGATCGGTTCCTTCGCGTACCGTTTTGGCCTTACCAAACGGAATCATGAAATCATCGCCGGGGTACGCCGATTTGTTGTAAGCCTGGCGATAGAGATGTTTGTGCTCGAGAAACATGACCGGATCGTCGCAGCGAATCGCCGTGCGCAAAAGCCCGTTCGCGTCAAGCGCGTTGGAAGGGTAGATGACGCGCAAACCTGGAATTTGCGTGAACAACGAAACACCCGATTGCGAGTGGTAGATCGCGCCGCCTTTTAAATAGCCGCCGACCGGAACGCGAATTACGCATGGCGCTGAGAAATCGTTGCCCGAACGCCAGCGCAAAAGCGCCAGCTCGTTGCGAATCTGATGAAATGCCGGCCAGATGTAATCAAAGAACTGCACCTCGACGACCGGTTTTAAGCCGCGAGTCGCCAAACCTATTGCCCGGCCGACAATGTTCGCTTCCGCCAGCGGAGAGTTGTAAACGCGCGCGCTGCCAAACTCACGCTGGAGATTCGCTGTAACTTTGAACACTCCCCCTTTGCCCTTGACCGCGTTCAAAGATTTTTCGCGCGAACAATCTGCAATGTCTTCGCCAAAGACCAAAATCCGCGGATCGCGCTTCATCTCAGTGTGCAGGCAGCGATTGATCAGGTCGACCATCGTGCCGGGATTGCCACTGAATTCAACTCTGTCTTCAGTGTCGAAGTCAGGTGAGGTGGGATCGATAGAAGGCGAGTACACAAAATCAGTCGCTGTTTCGGGTGCAGGCTGCGGACTCGCCAATGCGGCATCCGCTGCTTCATTAATTTCTCGATCGATTTCATCCTTGAGATTCTGAAGCTCATCCTGACTGGCAATCCCCTCATGTACCAGCACGGCGCCAAATCGCTTTATAGGGTCGTGTTCAGCGTCTGCGGCGCGTTCGGCTTCCGCCCGGTAAAGCTTTTCGTCGTCTGAAAGCGAATGCGAGTATGGCCTGATTACTTTCGCGTGCACGAACGAGGGTCCACGGTTCTTACGACAATTGTCGACAGCGCGCCGCATGACCGCGAGCGATTCGAGCGTATCAGTACCGTCGCAACGCTGGCGATACAGGTTCGGAAAGCCGGAAACCAATTTCGAAATGTCGCCGCCTGCGGTTTGGACTTCAACGGGCACACTGATGGCGTAACCATTGTCTTCGACGAGAAAAACTACCGGCAGCCGCAGGTTGCAGGCGGTATTGAGCGCTTCCCAAAACTCACCTTCACTGGTAGTGCCGTCTCCGAGCGAGACGAAGACGACTTCGTCGTTACGGAAATTCTTGATTCGCTTTTTCAGTTCCTTAACCAGCTTGATGCGATAAGTTGCTTCAGCGCAGCCGACCGCCTGCAAAAGCTGTGTGCCTGTGGGCGATGATTGCGAAACAATGTTGAGCTTTTTATGTCCCCAGTGCGAAGGCATCTGCCGGCCATGCGAGTTTGGATCAGCTTCAGCGCCGACGCTTTCCAGCAACATTTCCAGCGGCGTCATGCCCAGCTGCAGGCACAATGCGCGATCGCGATAATAAGGATAGAACCAGTCATAGCCAGGCTTAAGGTACATCGCCGCCGCGACCAGAATCGCTTCGTGACCAGCGCCGCTGATCTGAAAGAAGATCCGGTTCTGGCCCTTCATCTGGATCTCTTTGTCATCCAGGCGCCGGGACAAGTACATCGTGCGAAAGATCTTGAGCATCTCTTCGCGCGTCAGCTTTGGCAACTCGCGTTCTTTCTGTTTTCGGCGCTTTGGAGATTTAGGTCGTTGCGGTGGTTTGATAACGGTTATGGGGGCCGGGCGCGGCTCAGCCTTTGCGACAGTCTTCGCGGTGAACGCGCCTTCGGGAAGATTCTCGGATTTCTTAACCAGTCTAAGGACTTTAGTGTCACTCATTGGGGTTGTAGTGTCAGCGCACCGACGGGATCAAACTCAACTAGCTTTTATGATCCGGTCGCTACGCTCGCGGTTCTGACACCATCCTGGGATACTTAAGATTCGCTTTCTAAAATCTGTCGATAT
>Ga0126375_10000526_pt1 | contig 10665 bp, 7 predicted proteins | sample PanSoiMetPlot_14_FD_109577 | JGI IMG/M metagenome (GOLD analysis project Ga0126375, IMG submission 109577) | Tropical forest soil microbial communities from Panama - MetaG Plot_14 | ecosystem: Environmental > Terrestrial > Soil > Tropical forest | place: Panama | collected 2016-02-17 | reverse complement strand
CTCAAAGTGCGCTTCAATCTCCGCCGCGTAGTCCGGCGAAAGATTCTCGGCGACAGAGCTCCGTAAGCTTTCGCGCGCGATCCTTGTTTGGTCGTAATAAGATTTCCTATCGGCAATATAACGGGAGGCGTCGTGAAACAGTTGCCACACCAGTGATTCCTTCCAGTCCGACCACGCCTCGGCGCTTGTGCCCTGGCCATCGGCTAGAGTAAGCAGCATCAGCGCATCGAGGTTTTTCTGGTCTTTTACGATTTGCGCAAATTCCATCACTGTGGCCGGATCATCGAGGTTCCTTTGCTGCGCAATCCTGGAAAGGGTGAGATGATGATCCACCAGCTGTATCAGCGATTTCCGCTGCTCGGATGACAGCTGCAAACGGGCGGCAACGCGCTGGGCGAACAGCGCGCTCGCCTCGGAGTGTGGCCGGCCAACGGCCTTTCCACTGTCGTGCAAGAGAAGCCCCAGATAGAGAACCAGCGGGTCGGTAAGTTGCTCAAAGAGCTTCCGATAAGCCACCAGCTTCGGATCATCCGTCTCCGTCAATGCATCGAGCTTGTCGATGCACACCAGCGTGTGTTCGTCAGCCGTGTATCGGTGCAAAAACTCATGTTGCACAAGGCAGGTGAGCTGGCCGAATTCGGGAATATACCGACCGAGAAAATCGGCCCGGTGCATCATTCGCAGGATACGCCCCACTTTGCCTTTCTGGGACAGAATCGATTTGAAAAGCATACGCGGCCCGCGCGAATACTGGTACGTGCGGGTTACGTGACGGAGGCTTCTGCTTAATAAGTCTTCCAGTTCCGGACTGAGATCGAGGTCGCGTTCCTGCGCCAGTTCAAAGGCGCGCATCATCTGTTCAGGCTGGTCGCGGAAAACATCGCGACGCGCCAGATGCAGTTGTTTGTTTCGAATAAAGAAACACTCACCAAGCGGAGTCTTGTTGCCTCGCATTAACGGAAGAAAGCTGAAAAGGGCGCGGGTCTTGCTGGTAACGTGCCCACTCACGAATTGCTGCGTGATCCGCTCCGTGACCCGCAGGATGTTTCGCGTGTGATGGTAGTAGTCCCGCATGAGCGCCTCACTGCGAAGTTGGCCCTTTCGAGGGGAATACCTGAGGCGAGTTGCGATTTGGTCCTGCAAGTTAAGATGCAGTATGTCGGTGGCGCGTCCGGTCCCGTAATGCAAATCTGTACGCAGGCGCAGGAGAAAATCATACGCTCTCTCGATCCGGCGCTGGTCGCTTTCGCTTAGCCAGTCTTTCCCGACGAGCTGGTTTGTGCTCAGTGAACCCTCTTTGAAGTACGTTATCCAAAGGAGATTTTGATAATCGCGCAGCCCGCCGCAGCCGCTCTTTAGATTGGGTTCCTGCAGATAAACGCTGTCGCCGAATTTTTTGTGCCGGGCGACCTGATCGTCCATGCGCATCTTAACGTAGTCCCGTTCGTGGCCGACTACGCATTTTGCACGAAATTGCTCCCGAAATTCTCGCGCCAGCTCGGTGTCGCCGGCGAGAAACCGCGCTTCCAGCATCGCGGTCTTCGTGCGCATGTCGCTGTTTGCCTGGGCAACGGCTTCTTTGATTGAACGCGTGGAGTGTCCAACTTTGAATCCGCTGTCCCATAAGAGGTACAGGATTTGGTTCACCATCTCCTCCAGATGCGGCGAAACCTCCGCGCCCTGACGATGCAAAAGCATCACGTCCACATCGCTAAACGGATTGAGCTCGCCCCGGCCATATCCCCCAAGAGCAATGAGCGCCAAAGCCACCTCAGGGTTGCCATCGGCGCGAGCTGCAGCGGACGACGCGGCATCGAAGACGTATCGCAACAAAACATCAACCAGTTCAGCTCGCCGTGCACAGATTTCGCGCCCACCGCCGCCGGCCTGATGCCTCAGACGCAAACGGTGGTCTTCGACCTTGAGAAATTTTTTGTAAAGCGGGAGGACCTCCGTTGGACGCCTCGCACCCGTCGGGGCAAGACGGCTTTCGGCGTGCGCCAGAACTTTCTCCAGCTCTCGAGATGCTTTCATCACGCGTTTCCGTTGCGGAGTAGTTTAAGTCGGAAATCTAAAAGCCAAAACTCCGCACCGTTGCGCTTTATTAGCGCATCCGCGGTTGATATCGGAATAAGACTCCGCTGAGGACAGCGGACGCTACAAACCAGCTCAGTATTTCAGGAACGAAGTGACCAGTGTCGGCTCGAGTTGTTTACGGCCGTGCAGGAATTCCAGTTCAATAAGGAATTGAGCTTCGAGCAGATCTGCTCCCGCCTTGCGGAGCAGCACCGCCGCGGCCGCTGACGTTCCACCAGTGGCAAGCAAGTCGTCCACAAGTACCACTCGCTCCCCCGTTGTCACGGCGTCCGTATGCATTTCCATTTCGGCCTCCCCGTACTCCAGCGAGTACCTAGCGCTTTCCGTCTGGTAAGGAAGTTTACCGCGCTTCCGAATCGGAACGAAGCCTAGACCAAGTTCGTATGCCACTACCGATCCGAACAGGAAACCGCGCGCATCGATCCCGACGATTTTGTCGATGTTTTTCCCCCGGCAGCGTTCCAGAAACAAATCGATCGACGCACGGAACAAGACAGGATCATTCAAGACCGGCGTGATGTCCTTGAAGACAACGCCTTTCTTTGGAAAATCGGGTACGTCACGCACGGCCGCGCGGAGTTGTTCGACAATCTCAGGGGCCATCGGCGCGAACGCTAGCGGGTCAGCGTAAAAGGTCAATCATAAGGCATTGACGAGACTGCGTGCGCATCCACAGACTCTCAGCATGATAGTCCTCGCCCCTCACCTCGCGCGCACTATTGCATAATTGCCAATTGAGAACGGCAACCTAAAATAGGCTGTCCCAGTGGACCGCTATCTTCTCATTGCTTCGACAGTCTGTTTTCTCGCCGCGGTTGTACACACCATCATCGAGCTGCGTACCGGAGTGTTTCGACCAATGCGATTCAACTTCTTCGCAATCGGGCTTGGCTTTATTTTTCAAACAGCTTTCTTGTCGATCCGCGGCCATGAACTAGGACGGTGTCCGATCACAAACCTGTTTGAGGTTTTTGTCTTTATCGCCTGGTCGGTAGCTTTGATCTACCTGCTGGTCGGCCCGGCGTATCGCCTTTCGTTAATGGGCGCATTCACGGCGCCGCTGGTATTGTTGCTGCAAGGTTTTGCCCTGGTTGCGCCAATCGACATTCGGCATCCGGTGAAAGTCCCGGCGAATTCTTGGCTGGAATTTCACGCATCGATTTCGCTAGTAGCCTATGGCGCGTTCGCCCTCGCTTGCATCGCGGGCGTGATGTACCTCCTGCAGGAACGCCAGCTTAAGACACACCACCTACATTCGATTTTTTATCATCTGCCACCGCTGACCAACCTTTTCGCAGCGATCACGCGCCTGCTGTGGTGGGGATTCGCGCTTTACACTGTAGGAATTGTGAGCGGCTTTTTTACCGGCCATCCATTACCCCGCATCCAGGTGGTGGCCGCAATTGCGCTTTGGCTCCTTTACGCGGCGATCTTGCAAGCTCGCCATCTAAAGTGGCTCGCGCCAAAACGTGTGGCCGCGTTATGCATCATTGGCTTTAGCGCTGCTCTGGCGCTTCTCTGGGGAATCACATTCACCGCGGAGATGCTTCCGCCGCCATGAACCTTTTCTGTATCGGATTGAGTCATCACACCGTGAACGTGGCGACACGGGAGCAGTTCGCGGGTAACGCCACGGCCGAATGGATTGTGAGCAAGGCGGGTTGTACCGAAGCGCTACTGCTCACGACGTGCAACCGTGTGGAGGTTTACGCAGTCTCCGACAAACGGATTTCCACCGATGAAATTGCGCAGTGCCTCATGGGGAAAACAAATCGCAACGCTCATAATTACGCGCCTCCGTTTTATCGATACGAGGATAACAAATGCGTGCAGCATCTTTTCCGGGTCGCTTCCGGGCTCGATTCGATGGTGGTCGGCGAAAGCGAGATATTCGGCCAGGCAAAGAAGGCGTACGAATCGGCCAGAACATCGGGAGCAGTCGGCCCGTATTTGCATCGTTTGTTTCAGCGCGCCTTTCGCGTGGCGAAACAGGTGCGCACGCACACGGAGATCGCGCGCGGTGCGGTGTCCGTCGGCTCCGTCGCCGTCGAATTGGCTCAACGAATCTTTGGCAACTTAAGCGAGTGCAAGGTGCTCGTGCTCGGCGCGGGTGAAACCAGCGATCGCACGGCGCGTGCGCTTGTCTCGCGTGGAGTCACCGATCTTCGCGTCAGTAATCGCTCGCTAGATCGCGCGCACGAGCTGGCGCAGACAGTAGGCGGCCGCGTTGTGCCCTTCGATGATTGGGCGACGCAATGCCGCGAGATTGACATTCTGCTAACCTCAACAGCGTCGGAAATGCCGTTGCTTACACCGGACATGCTCGCGCCGATGCTGTGCGAACGTGTGGATCGTCCGCTTTTCATCATCGACATCGCCGTGCCCCGGGACGTGGATCCTCGCGTAAATGAAATGGAAGGCGTTTACCTTTATGACATTGATTCGATACGCTCTGTCGCGGAGCAATCGCTCACGCTGCGACGTCAACAGGTCGCAGCGGCAGAAGCGATCATTGCCGATCATGTCACCGAATTTGTCGATTCAATTTCGCGAGGATTAAGTCGCATCTCGCAGACGACCGAGCATTCCTCGCTCAGTGAAAATCCCCTGCGCGCTTCGGACCTGCAGGGAAGCTGACAGCTTCCCATACATGCATCGCTGGCTAGATTTTCGCGATGGGTGAAAAAATCATCCTCGGCACACGCGGCAGCGAGCTGGCGCGTGCACAATGTCGGTTGGCCGAGAACGCAATTCGAAGCGCGCATTCCGATGTGGCAATCGAAATCAAAATCATCGCGACACGAGGCGATGATGCCAAAGTCATCGATCCTCGCGCAGGCCTAAAAGGTTTGTTCACAGCAGAAATCGAGCGAGCGCTTCTCGCCGGAGAGGTGGATGTAGCGGTCCATAGCGCGAAGGACCTGCCGAGTGAAACCACCGCGGGAGCGCAAATCGCAGCAGTTCTTCCACGCGCGCCACTCAATGACGTACTGGTTTCCAAACACTCCGGCGGTCTCGCTGCTCTTCCCGACGGCGCGACAGTGGCTACGAGCAGCGTACGAAGGCAGCGTCAGCTGCATTGGAAACGCCCGGACCTCAAGGTCGTTGATCTTCGCGGTAACGTACCAACGCGATTGCGCAAACTTGCTGAGAACGAGTGGGACGGGATCGTGTTAGCCGCCGCGGGACTGGAGCGTCTGGGCTTTTCGCCAAGCCGGACCCAAATCAGCTGCGAAGGTCGGCAATTTTTTCTTGAAATTCTTTCCTGCGAAATTTTTCTGCCGGCGGGCGGTCAGGGAATCATCGCGCTCCAAATTCGGGCTGATGATCAAAGTAGAAAAGCGCTTCTCGAGTCGATAGGCGATCGCGAAACGTTGCTTTGTCTGCAGGCGGAGCGAGAATTTTTGAGTCGGCTGCACGGTGATTGCAATTTTCCAGTCGGCGTGCATGCGACGATCAGCAACGGAAAGATGAAGCTGCACGCGCAAGTGTTCGAAGATGAATCGCCGTCGCCGCGACGAGCTGAAATAGAGGGCGGTTGCGACGAAGGCGACACCTTGGCGGCAGAATTGTTGCGAAGGATCAGGCAAACTTAAGAGCATGAGTAGAGGCGCTAATAAAAGCGGGATAGTCTATCTGGTTGGCGCCGGGCCAGGTGATCTTGGTTTGGTCACATTGCGTGCAAAGGAGTGCATCGAAAATGCGGATGCGATCATTTACGATCATCTTGCAAATCCGGACATGCTCGGCTGGGCGCGGGACGACGCAGAAATCATTTATGCCGGCAAGCAACCCGGAGAAAGCCGGACCCAGCACGAAATCACTTCGCTGCTAATCGACAAAGCGCGTGAAGGAAAGCAGGTCGTGCGGTTAAAAGGCGGCGATCCATTCTTGTTCGGCCGAGGCGCGGAAGAAGCGCAGGAAATCACCCATGCAGGAATCCCATTTGAAATTGTGCCGGGAATCACTTCAGCTATCGCCGGACCGGCCTACGCAGGGATCCCAATGACGCACCGGGCGCATAACTCGCACGTGACATTCTTCACCGGCCATGAAGATCCAACCAAGACGGAAAGCGCAATCGATTATCCGGCGCTGGCGAAACTTGGCGGCACACAAGTGATGCTTATGGGCGTGGAGCGTCTCGGAGCCGTTACAAGCGAAATGCTAAAGCACGGCGTGCGCGGGGATTTGCCGGTGGCACTGGTTCGTTGGGCCACAACGGGGCAACAGGAAACGCTCACAGGCACGCTTTCGGACATTGCTCAAAAAGCTGTGTCGAACACTTTTGAAGCGCCGGCAATAGCGGTGTTTGGCGATGTCGTATCGTTGCGCGAGACGCTGAATTGGTACGAGAAGCGCCCGCTCTTGGGGAAGAGAATTGTCGTTACGCGAACGCGAAAGCAGGCCAGCGTCTTAAGCAACAAGCTCCGCGCGCTTGGCGCACATGTCATCGAACTGCCCACGATCCGGATCGAACCGCCGAGCAACTTGCGCGAGTTCGCGGAACTGGTGCAGGACGCACACATCTACGACTGGATCGTGTTCACCAGCGTGAACGGCGTCGACGCGTTCTTCGATATTTTCTTCAAGCTTTACGATGACGTCCGCGAGATCGGCGGCGTGCGCATCGCCGCCATCGGACCGGCTACGGCGCAACGCGTGAAGGATTTTCACCTGCACGTCGACCTTCAGCCGGAAGAATTCGTCGCGGAAGCGGTGGTGCGCGGATTCAAAAAACAGGGAAGCATCGAAAACGTGCGCATCCTTGTGGTGCGCGCAGAGAAGGCGCGAGATGTCTTGCCCAAAGAGCTCTCCGCCGCAGGTGCGATCGTGGACGAAGCGTTTGCATATCGCACGGTGCCGGAGACGCACGACACCAGTGGCGCGCAGCGGCAACTCGCACAGAGCGGAGCCGACCTAATCACATTCACCAGTTCGTCAACGGTGGAAAACTTTCTCGCGCTGGGACTGCCTTGGCCCAAGGGAATGCGCATCGCCAGCATCGGCCCGATCACGTCCAAGACGGTGCGTGATCAGGGACTTAATGTCGATGTCGAAGCGCGCCGGCACGATATTGATGGTCTGGTGCAGGCGATCAGGGAGCTGTTTGCACAGAAAGTTAAACCGTAAATGGTTGAAGAGTTATACAGGTAGTCGTTTTACCTTTCTAACCCTTCAACTCTTCAACCGTTTAACTTCTTTGGTTCACGCATTGAATCGGAATTTCATTCGGCCGCGCTTGGCGTTGGCTCTCGCCTTACGGCGATGCTTTTGCGAAGGCGTCTCAAAGGCGCGCAAACGGCGGACCTCCTCGAGAATGCCCTCGGCATCCAGCTTGTTTTTCAGCCGCTTCAATGCGCGATCGACCGGTTCACCTTTGCGCACAATCACTTCTGGCATTGATAATCACTCCCCTCGCTTTGGAAAATACTGTAAGTCGGTGAGCCGGAGCCTACTCGGCGAAGCCTGCCAGTCAAATCTGCCTTAAAATAGCCTTTTAACGTTGATTCCGTGCAAATTGTCCACCGCTCAGCCCGACCCGTTCTCCGCAGCTTTCCGTAGGGTATTCGCGATTGTGTTTGGTTCTATTTCCAATAAAAAATCACATAGTGGTCGTCTGTTGACGTTGAAATGAGAGTGGCAAGGTAAACTTCATTTATGCAGGACGCGCTAACGCCTATGATGCAGCAGTACCAGCGCCTGCGGAAAAGCATTCCTGCTGACACGATGTTGCTGTTTCGGCTCGGCGATTTCTACGAGATGTTTTTCGATGACGCGAAGGAAGCGTCGGTTCTTCTGAATCTGGCGCTGACAAAGCGTAACGACGTTCCGATGTGCGGCGTGCCCTATCACGCGGCGCAGGGGTACATTCGGCGATTGATCAAGGCCGGGCGACGCGTCGCCATTTGCGATCAGATGAGCGAGCCACAGCGCGGCCGAAAAATTGTCGATCGCGAAGTCACACAAATCATCAGCGCGGGTACGGTAAGCGAATTAACCTGGCTCGATGCGAAGCGCGCCAATTATCTTGGGGCAGTCTACGCTGATGGCGGCATGTTTGGTCTCGCCTACGCCGATCTCAGTACGGGCGAGTTTAGACTAACCCAGGCACAAGACCGACAGTCGCTGCTGGATGATCTAGCGCGTGTTTCGCCAGCGGAATTGTTGATCAGCTCGGAGCAGAAAGCGCAGATCGGCGAAATCAATGAGGCGCTCGAATACGACAGCTACGCGTTTTTGCCGGAACAGGCGATCTTCACGTTGTGCGAACATTTCAAGGTCAAATCACTCGATGGCTTTGGTTGCACGCAGATGCCCGCGGCAGTCGCTGCGGCTGGCGCGATCGTACATTATTTGAAACATCAACTGCGGCGTAAGATCGACCATCTCACGTCGCTGCACTGTGATGCACCGGCGGATTACGTCCTGCTCGACTCCGCCACACAAACGAACCTTGAGCTGGTCGAATCACGCGGCGCGCGTGACGCGAGCCTGCTTGGCGTGCTGGATCGCACCATCACGCCAATGGGCGCCCGTAAGCTACGTGCCTGGATTTTGCAGCCACTGCGTGATCTCACCGAATTGCAACAGCGCCAGCAAATGATCGCCGATCTTTTGCTGGAGCCGGATTTGCTTGCAGCAATTCGCGCCGAATTGAAATCGATCCGAGACATCGAGCGCGCCGCCGGACGACTGAGCCAGGCCTCGGGGAACGCACGCGACCTCGTCGCGCTGAAAACATCGCTTCAACAAATCCCCGCGCTCAAACGTGAGCTTGGCAAACTCATTGACCGCCTGAGCTTCGGAACCGAACACGGCGATACGTCACATTTGTCCCGTGCGTCGCATCTGCAAAACGCAATTCACGAAATGCCAGCGCTCGCAGAGAAGCTAGCCAACGCTCTCGTCGATGATCCGCCGCTCGCTCTGAAAGAAGGCGGCATCTTCCGCGACGGTTATCATCCCGATCTTGACGCGCTGCGACAGGCATCGCGCGAAGGCAAAAACTGGATCAGCCATCTACAGGAGCGCGAGATCGCAGCGACTGGCATCAAATCGCTCAAGGTTCGTTACAATTCCGTGTTCGGGTATTTCATCGAAGTCACAAAATCGAATCTTGCGAACGTGCCCGCGCATTACACGCGCAAGCAAACGACCGTGGGTGGCGAACGTTTCATCACGCCAGAACTAAAAGAGATGGAGGCAAAAATTCTTGGCGCGGACGACCGTGCCCAGAACCTCGAGTACCAACTGTTCCAGAAATTGCGCGACGAAACCTTGCGGGAGATCGAGCCGATCCAGCAAACCGCAGAGGCCATTGCAGTGCTCGACGTGCTCAGCGCGCTCGCCGAGACCGCGCGACTGTTCCGCTTTTGCCGACCAGACCTAAACGATTCGCTCCGACTGGTCATCAAAGATGGGCGCCATCCGGTGCTCGATCAAAGTCTCATCGAGGAAAAGTTTGTGCCTAACGATACAGAACTGGATGGCGATACTATTCGCATGGCTATCGTGACCGGCCCAAACATGGCCGGCAAATCCACCTACATTCGTCAGGTGGCGCTCATCGTGTTGATGGCACAGATAGGCAGCTTCGTCCCGGCGGAGAGCGCGGAGGTCGGCTTGGTCGATCGCATTTTCACCCGCGTAGGCGCCAGCGACGACCTAGCGCGAGGCCAATCGACGTTCATGGTGGAGATGAACGAAACGGCCAACATCATCAACAACGCTACCGAGCGCAGCCTCGTCATTCTCGACGAGATCGGCCGCGGCACATCAACCTTCGACGGGCTCTCCATCGCGTGGAGCGTCGCCGAGTTTCTCTATGACAAGATCAAAGCACGGACGCTGTTCGCCACGCACTATCACGAACTGACGAAGCTCGCCGAGGACCGCAAAGGCGTCGGCAATTTGAACGTCGCCGTGCGCGAATGGAACGAGCAAATCATTTTCCTGCGCAAAATCATCCCTGGCGGCGCAGACAAAAGCTACGGCATCCAAGTCGCTCGTCTCGCCGGTTTACCCAAAGAAATCCTCGACCGCGCCAAGGAAATTCTCGCCCATTTGGAAAATTCAAGTGGCGCAACGGCCGAGTCTAAGCCCCGGGCTAGAAAATCGAAGAAGCCCATGCCGGAATCACAAAAGCCGCAGCTGGAATTGTTATAAATGATCGAGCCTTCGCGGCCCTGTCGTAACGGAAAAGATTAGTTCGGACCGACGCTCGCTTGATGGGGCGTGCGCATTTGAGGCAGCCAGACGGGTGCGCCATGCGGGATGACATGGCGCCACCGTGCGTCGAAGCGCCAGAGACCGGCAGAGCGCGCAAGCTCGAGCGCGCGGCAGAATTCGTTGTCGGTTATGCCGCGGTTGATCTCGGCGAAGCGTGGTTCGGTTTCGGCTTTGTGCGCGGGATAATATTGGTCCATGACGTTGACATAAGTGTCGAGCGACAAATTGCCCGCGATCCAGCGCATGATTTCGCGGGTCTCGTCGAGAAGGCCAGGCATGACGAGATGGCGCACGAGAACTCCGCGCAACGCGAGGCCGTTCTCGTCCACCGTTAGT
>Ga0126375_10000525_pt1 | contig 10669 bp, 9 predicted proteins | sample PanSoiMetPlot_14_FD_109577 | JGI IMG/M metagenome (GOLD analysis project Ga0126375, IMG submission 109577) | Tropical forest soil microbial communities from Panama - MetaG Plot_14 | ecosystem: Environmental > Terrestrial > Soil > Tropical forest | place: Panama | collected 2016-02-17 | reverse complement strand
TTTTTGCGTCTGTTTGCCAGCAACTCATCCGTAAGTCGTTTACTGCGATCATCGACCAGCAGATCGAATACGATCAATTTTGCCGGAGTCTCAGCTGCCAGCTTCTTGATTCGACTCGCCGCCGGGTGAATGCGCATCAGCAGATCGTCGAAAGAAAATCGTCCTTTGATGGGCACAACGATTTCGCCGTCGAGCACGAATTGCTTCGGCTTGAGCTTAAGCAAAGCCTCGACGACTTCTGGAAAGTATCGACCGAGCGGCTGGCCGCTTTTCGATTGCAAATCGACGCGTTCACCGTCGCGGAATGCGACACAGCGAAAGCCATCCCACTTCGGTTCGTACTGCCAGACGTCACCTGCCGGAAGCGTTTCGACTAACTTGGCTTCCATCGGCGGATAAGGTTGTTTCAGAGGTAGAGTCATTTCTCGCAATTGGATCTCTGTTGGATCTCTGTGGGAACTCTGTGTCTCTGTGGTTATCTACCCCCGACAGAAATCACCACAGAGACACAGAGAGCTCACAGAGAAACACAGAGGTCACTTCAAATACGGCTTCAGATCAAATCGCTTCCGGTTATCCAGGAGCGGCTTCCACAGATCGCCGAGTTTCTCAAATCGCTTGCGCACATTGTCGACGCGAAAGTCTTCAATCCTGATTCCCCTCTCTATCTCTTTCCAGGTAACCGGAGTCGAGACCGTCGCCTTCGGCGTCGGCCTGATCGAATAAATCGAAGCCAGAGTTCTTCCCCAGGCGTTCTGATTGTAATCAACCAACACCCGACCTTTGGGCCGCTTCGCGACTTTGTAAATGGCGGTGATCAATTCAGGGTTCGCCGAAGCCAGCACGTGCGCGATCTCTTTGGCAATCGTCCAAACCTGTTTCTGTGTCGGCCCGCGCACGATGGGCACATAAATATGAATTCCTTTGGATCCGGTAGTCTTCGCGTACGAGGGCATTCCCAACGAGTCCAAGGCTTCGCGCACGACCAGCGCTGTCTGCAAAACGTTATCGAATGTTGCGCCCGGCACGGGATCGAGGTCGAAGTGGAGATAGTCGGGCCGGTCTACATCATCACAGCGCGCATACCACTGGTTTAGATCGATGCAGCCGAGATTGATCACCCAAAGCAGTGCCGGCAGATCCTGGATGATCGGAAAATCGATCACATTCCCGGACCCATGATGGATCGAGCACAACTCAATCCAGGGCGGCCTTGGCCACGGCGCGCGTTTCATGAAAAAGAATTCGCCGGCGGCGCCGTTGGGATAGCGCTTCATCACCATCGCGCGATCCTTCAAATGCGGCAAGAGTAAGGTCGACACATCGGCGTAATACTGGATCAAATCGCGCTTGGTGATTTTCAGCTCGGGCCAAAATAATTTCTTGAGATTGGTGAGCTTTACCACGCGGCCTGAAAGTTTCAGTTCGATCTGCTCGACATTTTTGGGAATCTCAATTTTGCGGCGCGTCGTCCGGGCACGATCCTTTGCGGCTGTGTGCTTAGCGGGATGATAATCGCGAGTCGCTTTCGGCATTGTCGGCGATGGCGTCTTCTTTGTGTTTCCTGTAGCGTAGGGGGCATATTAGCGACAGCAGGACAAAATGACCAAAGACATCGACTGGCGCGGTTGAGAGCCCGATCCAGCACTTAACACGCCGTTTCATCCGTGATACACTGGCTGCCCTTTTATGAAACCTCTTGATTCTTTTCATCCGGCTGTCCGTGATTGGTTCCTGAAGCATTTCCCTGCTCCAACCGAACCGCAGGCGCAAGCCTGGCCGGCAATCAAAGCAGGCAAGCACACACTTATTGCGGCGCCCACCGGATCAGGCAAGACGCTCGCAGCGTTTCTCTCGGCAATTGACGATTTGGTTTGGAAAGCAACCGCCGGTCAGCTCGGCGATGAAACCCATGTCGTTTACGTCTCGCCGCTCAAGGCTTTGAGCAACGACATTCAGATTAATCTGCAGGAACCACTCAAGGGCATTCAACAAAATCTCGAAGCCGCCGGCATAACCGGCATCGAGATTCGCACGCTGGTGCGAACGGGCGATACTCCGGCGAAAGACCGCGCGGCGATGACCAAAAAGCCACCACACATCATCGTCACCACACCCGAATCGCTCTACATTCTGCTGACCAGTGAAGGTGGTCGGCGAATGTTGAGTACGACGCGGACGCTGATCGTCGATGAGATTCATGCGATGGTTGATGATAAGCGCGGCTCGCACCTGTCGTTGTCTGTTGAGAGGTTGGAAGCGCTTGTCGGGAATCGGTACGCAGGCCTCCGGCCTGCTTCCAACGAATCAGCAGGCGAGACGCCTGCGCACCGACTGGTGCGCATCGGCCTTTCAGCCACCCAAAAACCGATCGAAGAAGTCGCAAGATTTCTGGTCGGCACGGCGAACATCGAACCCAATGGCACACCGCGCTGCGCAATCATCGACACTGGCCACACTCGTAAACTCGATCTGGGGATCGAAGTTCCCAACTCACCACTCGAATCCCTGATGTCCAATGAAGTCTGGGAAGAAATCTACGACCGCATTGCCTCGATGATTCGCCAGCACAAGACCACGCTCGTGTTTGTGAACACGCGACGGATGGCGGAGAGGGCGGCGCGGCATCTTGGGGAACGACTGGGCGATGATAATGTCACCGCACATCACGGCAGCCTGGCCCGCGAATTGAGATTGTCAGCAGAGCAAAGACTTAAGTCGGGCGAGTTGAGTGCACTGGTGGCGACTGCCTCACTCGAGCTGGGAATAGATATCGGCGCCGTCGATCTGGTGGTTCAAATTGGATCGACGCGCGCCATTTCTACTTTGCTGCAAAGAATTGGGCGGTCCAACCACACTGTCAGCGGCTTTCCCAAAGGACGTATCTTTCCGCTATCTCGCGACGAATTGGTGGAATGCGCGGCGTTGCTGGATTCGGTGCGGCGGGACGAACTCGATCAGTTGACGATTCCGGAACAGCCACTCGACATTATGGCGCAGCAAATTGTCGCCGCCGTTGCACCGGAAGAATGGACAGAAGATGCGCTGTTCGACATGGTGCGCCACGCTTATCCGTTTCGAAATCTTACCCGCGACAAGTTTAACGAAGTCATACGCATGTTGTCTGAAGGCTTCACTACACGTCGTGGACGTCGCGGGACTTATCTGCATCATGATGCGGTCAATCATAGGCTGCGCGGACGAAAAGGCGCTCGCTTGTCGGCGATCACCAATGGCGGCGCGATCCCCGACACCTCGGATTATCGAGTCATACTGGAGCCCTCCGAAACCTTTGTCGGCACTCTTAACGAAGACTTCGCAATTGAAAGTTTGGCAGGTGATATCTTTCAACTAGGAAATAATTCTTACGAGATCAAACGAGTTGGAACCGGAGAGGTGCGTGTGCTTGATGCGCATGGGCAGCCGCCCTCAATTCCCTTCTGGCTGGGCGAAGCACCCGGACGTTCCGATGAACTCTCCGCTTCGGTTTCGCGGCTCCGAAAAGAGATTGCGGAACTCCTTGATGAGAACCCAGACGGTGACGTCCGTGGTCCGGGCCTGAAATGGCTCGAAGAAGTCGTAGGTTTGACTGCCGCGGCTGCGGAACAGATTGTCGAATATCTGGCGATGACAAAAATTGCGCTGGGCGTAATGCCGACACAGGAAGAGATCGTCGCCGAGCGGTTTTTTGATGAAAACGGCAGCACCCATGTGGTAATTCACGCGCCGTTCGGGAGCCGTTTGAATCGCGCCTGGGGCCTCGCGCTGCGCAAACGCTTTTGTCGCGCTTTTAATTTTGAGCTGCAGGCCGCTGCCACCGAAGACTCAATTGTCCTTTCGCTCGGACCGACGCACAGCTTTGCCCTCGATACAATTTTCAATTACCTGAACTCGAAAAGTGTCTGCGATGTTTTGACGCAAGCGCTACTTAACGCGCCCATGTTTAATATTCGCTGGCGCTGGAACGCCACGCGCGCGCTGGCAATTCCGCGCTGGCGCAACGGCGGCAAGGTCGCGCCGCAACTTCAACGCATGGCCGCGGAGGATTTGCTCGCGCTTGTCTTTCCCGATCAATTAGCCTGCGCGGAAAACCTGACCGGGCCGATTCAGGTCCCGGCTCACCCACTCGTCGAGCAAACCGTGCGCGATTGCCTCGAGGAAGCAATGGATCTCAGAGGACTCGAAGCTTTGCTGCGTTCGATTGAGCGTGGCGAGCGTCGTCTCATTGCGCGAGAAATGAACGAGCCTTCGCCGCTGGCGCAGGAAATCCTGACCGCTAAACCTTACGCCTTCCTCGATGACGCGCCCGCTGAAGAGCGGCGCACACTCGCAGTGATGAATCGTCGTTTTCTCGACGCTGAAACCGCGGCCGACTTAGGCAAGCTCGATCAGGCGGCGATCGATCGCGTTCGTGAAGAGGCCTGGCCACAAGCTGAAAATGCCGACGAGCTGCATGACGCGCTTATGCAACTTGGATTCATCACAGCTGAAGAAGGAGAGAAAAATGGTTGGCTGGAGTTGTTTGATGAGTTAGTCCGAGATCGTCGAGCGACTTTGCTCGATCTGACGCTCAATATGAAACCGCAGAGGTCTCAGAGGTTTTCGCAGAGTAACGCAGAGGACGAACTTACCTCCGCGCCCTCTGCCAAGACCTCAGCCTCCTCTGCGGTTATGTGGGTCGCTGCGGAACGCTTGAACCAAATCCGCGCAATTCATCCGCAGGCTTCTTTAACTCCTCAGATCGATCCACCGGCCAACTACGCCAGCGAACAATGGGCAATTGAAGAGGCTTTGGTTGAGATCTTGCGCGGAAGACTCGACGGCCTGGGCCCGGTCACTGTCCCAACCCTGGCTGAATCATTTTCGCTTCCCCCTAACCAGATCGAGATTGCGCTGGCCAGTTTGGAAGGTGAGGGCTTTGCAATGCAGGGGCAGTTTACGCCGGACGATACGCGGGCGTTCTCGCCCGCACTCCCCAATGTCTCTGCTGGCGAGGACGCCAGCGTACCGGAGTGGTGCTCGCGCCGGTTACTCGCACGCATTCACCGTTACACGCTCAATCGCCTGCGCAAAGAAATTGAACCTGTGTCGGCTGCTGACTTTATGCGCTTTCTTTTTGTCTGGCAGAAAGTCGCGCCCGATCACAAAGTCGAAGGACCGCAAAGTCTGGCCGCGATTCTTGATCAGCTCGAAGGCTTTGAAGCGCCGGCCGGCTCGTGGGAATCCGAGATCTTACCGGCCCGTGTGAGTGACTATGATCCTGCCTGGCTTGATGCGCTTTGTCTTTCCGGAAGGCTTACCTGGCTCCGCCTGTCACCACCAAGGCTCGCCGCGGAAAGGACAAGCAGTGCTGCGCCGGTGCGCAGCACGCCGATCGTTCTGCTCAATCGGAGGAACTTGCAAACCTGGAATCGCGCTTATCCACTCCCCGCCGAATCGAGCGAACCACAGCTCAACACGAACACAGAAACTGTTTACCAATATCTCAAAGAACATGGCGCATCGTTTTTCAACGACATCATTACGGGAACCGATCTGCTGGCCAGCATGGTTGAAGAAGCCCTTGGCGAACTGGTCTTTCGTGGTCTGGTAACGGCCGACAGTTTCACGGGTTTGCGCGCTTTGATAACTCCTTTGAGTAAGACGACGCATCGTCAAATCGAGCGCCGGCGGCGAAGGAAGAAGCCGGTTTACGGCATGGATGAGGCCGGTCGTTGGGTTCGTTTGCGGCGCGAGCCTGACTCGGCGAGTTCAGCGGACCAGGAAACTCACTCGATCGACCGAGAGACTATTGAAGCCGTCGCTCAGAAATTGCTTGCTCGCTACGGCGTGGTATTTCGCAAGCTGCTTGATCGGGAGTCGATATCGATTCCGTGGCGCGACCTTTTGCGCGTGCTGCGTCGCCTGGAAGCTCGGGGAGAAATTCGCGGAGGCCGATTCGTGGGCGGTTTTTCAGGCGAACAGTTCGCCACGGCGGAAGCTGTACAACTCCTTCGGTCGATTCGCCGCACACCATCCGAGGGAACGTTGATTTCCGTCAGCGCGGCGGATCCAATGAACCTTCTGGGAATTGTGACTCCGGGTGGCCGTTTGTCTCCGGCGGCGTCCAATCGCGTGCTTTATCGAGATGGCGTTCCAATTGCAATCCTCGAAGCGAAGGAACTGCGATTCGTTGTCGAAATGACTGCTGCTGATCAATGGCAGGCGCGAAATGCCTTGTTGCGTCGTCATGTGCCACCCAAAGTGCGCGCCTATCTTAATCAAGCCGGAAGTACAGTTTCGCCTCCACAATCGATCTCATCGCTGACCCACTGAGCGGCGGCATCCCGATTGCCAACACTTAATTCGAATTGAATTCCCGGCGCTGAAGTGGATCGTTCGCGAACACTTTTCGCAGATGTGTTCGCGCACGCTACATCGACTCTTTTATGCTCGAGGAGGAATCTATGCGTAAGAAAAACACGGTAAAGCGCGAGACAGTTGATACCGGCCGCGACAAGCGTTTCGTGCGCAGGGATGATCAGGGCCAATTTAATGAAGTCGCGGACGTAGGCCGATCTCTATCAGAAGATGTTCGTCACCACGCAAAGACAAGGGTGCCACCTGGACAAGGCGATCGCGGCGCCCAAAAGAAACGTGGTGATTGAGCTTTGCATCAGATTTAACGACGAGTTAGGTAATCATTTTCAAGGAGTAGCTGTAATGAACAAGGGACTTGTGGTAATTAGCGGTGTCGGTTTAGGCGCCGCTTTGATGTATATCTTTGATCCTGATCGCGGAAAGCGGCGGCGAGCGCTGCTGCGTGGCAAGGTCGAAACAGCGGCAAATAAGGTCGGCAATACGGCCGGTAAGATGGGCAGAGACCTGCGCAACCGGGCAAGCGGCATGGTTGCTGAAACCAAGGCGATCTTCGGCTCCGAAGAAGTTCCCGATGATGTCCTGGTGGATCGTGTCCGTGCGAGGTTGGGACGGCTTCCGGTTCACATTGAAGCTTTCGACGTCACTGCCAGTGATGGCACAGTGACTCTACGTGGACAAATCCTGGCTGATGAACTCGCGAGAGTTCTGCGCGCAGCTCGCTTTGTCAGGGGCGTGAAAAGCGTCGACAACCAATTCGAAGTGCACACGGGACCGGGTAACGTGAGCGCGGTTCAAGGCGAACCGCAACCGCTCGGCGCGCAATAAACACTGAGCAGCTCTCTCACGCTGCTCGCCAAAAATTGTTAACGATTGGAGTTCGTGTCGGCACGCGAACCCAGACGTCTTCGCGCGAGATTATGCCGACCAGGCGACCGGTGAAATCAACGACCGGCACGCTGTGAATATCGTGTTCCTCCATGGCCAGCACTGCGCTGGTCACGTCATCGTTATCCCGGCAGGCGACGACAGTACTGGTCATCACCTCGTACACGCTGGTACGACTTGCGTCGCGTGATTCACCGATAACTTTCAGAGCCAAATCACGAGCTGAGATGACGCCAATCAGTTCTCTGCTGCGCTCATCCGTCACGACCGGCACCGCGCTAACATGCTCGCGCCTCATTACACGCGCTACTTGATCAGCGGTGTCGTCCGGCAAACAAAAGATGGGATTTTCGGTGATGACGTCAAGACAGTTCATAGCATTCCTCCATCTCTAACCAGAGATTGATCTTTGCTATCGGTGATTAAATTGTCTGGGGAATGAGCGGGAGAGAGAAAGGGCCCATTTACGAAGCAGGGCGCGATCCTCCCCTGAAATGAATCACACCCTGCTATTCCCTTGCTGTCGGGATCGTATTGCGCTGAATCTAGTCGCTCGCTCATTGATTGCTCTGTACCGTGACGTACATTTGCGAAAGGCGTCACACAATCGTCACCGTTTAGACAAAGATCACGATGCGCTGAAATTTTGTCCCTTTTCGAATGTCGTGTTGGATATCGACGGCTAATCTCAATCTCACGTACCAAAATCAATCGCACTTCTGTGCGCGCCGAACGTCCTTCACACCTATTCTGATCGGTAAGCGGCCATGGCTCAGACATTTCGCGCGTCGTTCGGCAACTCTCACGCCAATTCAAAATTGGCATGCGAATCGCCAAACAGGTTTCAGATTCCAGAAGAGGAGAAGAAAGATGCCCAGAGGTGATAAAGACAAATATACGGACAAGGAAAAGCGTCAGGCACAACACATCGAAGAAGGTTACGAAAAGAGAGGCGTTCCGGAAGATGAGGCCGAACGTCGCGCCTGGGCGACGGTCAATGCCGTACATCGTGGTGGAGAAAAGCCCGGTGGCGGTGGCTATGGAAAACCTGAAAATCGCGAGCCGATGCGTAAAGGCGGACGAAAAGGCGGGCGTCGTTAACGATATCCTCGCAACTGCATCCCGGCATCAACGTCGCGACGCGTCAGAAGCCCGGAATTACCGTAACAGAGGCACAGAACTGATTGAGTAAACCTCAAACCTCAACTAAACTCTGCTCGCAATTTCAACTCAACTTGAGACAATCCACGAGATGAGCGCCTACTATTTCCCTTTTGTTTTGACGGTTGGCGGAATGGTTCTGTATCACCTTTCGCAGAAATCTGTTCCGCCGGGAATGAATCCTTTCCTGGTAATCATTCTTGCTTACATTGTTGGCATCGCCTTGTGCGTCGCATGCGCGCTGGTTTATCCGGGCAGAAAAAATCTTCTTGAGTCGTTGAAATTATCTAACTGGGCAGTTTTTACTTTGGGCGCCGCCGCCGCGTTGATCGAGCTGGGTTTCCTGCTGGCGTATAGAGCCGGCTGGAAAATCAGCATGGCTGCCGTTGCCACCAACGCGGCTGCCGCGATCGCTTTGATTCCAATCGGCATCCTCGCGTACAAAGATCAACTGTCGGTGCGAAACATTCTGGGCTTGATATTCTGTATCTTTGGACTCGTTTTGGTGATGCGTGATTAGCCTGGAAAAAGTAGTGTCTCAATCTGAAATTCTCTGTGCCAACTCTGCGCTGTCTGCCTCTCTGCGGTGAGTCTTTCTCATCATTCACAGCAAAGACGCAGAGACCCGCGGAGATTTTCGTATAGACGGAACTCAAATGGCGTTTAGACATGACAACTGACAGGCGAACCTTTCTGAAATTGTCCGCGCTGGCCGGCAGCAGTGTCGGCCTGGGTTTGGTAACCGGAGTATCGCATCTGGCCGCATCAATGAAATCACTTGCCCTGGCGCCGAAACCCCTGAACATTCTGATTCTCGGCGGAACGGGTTTCACCGGTCCTTTTCAAGTGAAATACGCACTGAGCCGCGGGCACAACGTTACCGTGTTTAATCGTGGGCGCACGCATCCGGGTGAACTGCCAAAAGAAGCTGAACAACTAATTGGCGATCGTAATGGTCAGCTGGACGCTTTGAAGGGCCGCAAGTGGGACGTGTGCATCGACAATCCCACTACTCTTCCTGTCTGGGTTCGCGATGCGGCAGAGGTTCTGAAAGGCAATGTCGATCGTTACGTCTTCATCTCGACGATTTCTGTCTATGCGGATAACAGCAGGCCGGGCATGGATGAAAGTGGCCCCCTGGCTGAGTACGAGGGCCCCGATCCAATGAAAGAGACGCAGGCGACTCTGCGAGCGAACATGTCGCTTTATGGGCCACTCAAAGTGCAGTCGGAAAAGGAGGCCGAAAAGTGGTTTCCGAAAAAGACGATGATTATCCGGCCCGGTTTGATCGTCGGGCCCGGCGATGAAACCGACCGCTTTACCTACTGGCCTGTGCGAGTTGACCGTGGTGGTGAAGTCCTGGCGCCCGGGACACCAAAGGACGGGGTTCAATTCATCGACGCGCGCGATCTCGCTGAATGGACCATTCGTATGGTCGAGCTGGGTACGACGGGCATCTTTAATGCGACCGGTCCAGACTATAAATTGACTATGGGCAAAATGCTCGACGACATTAAGACAGCAATAAGATCGGATGCACAATTCACCTGGGTGGACGCCGATTTTCTTATGGCTCAAAAGGTTCGCGCCTGGTCCGACATGCCCGTGTGGGTGTCGCCGCGCGGTGGAGAAACCGGTTTCTCACAAATTAGTGTGAAGAAAGCCCTGAACAAAGGATTGACCTATCGCCCGGTCAGCGACACGGCGCAAGCCACGCTCGAGTGGTTCAAGAAACAGCCCGCTGAGAGACAAGCGAATCTGCGGTCTGGAATCTCTTCTGAGCGCGAGACGTCGGTGCTCGCGGCCTGGCACGCGAGGCAGAAGAAAGGTTGATAAACCTGACCACGCATTTTGCTCGAAAAGAAAAAGGCGGACCGTTTAGGTCCGCCTTTACACGTAAGTTGCAGGTGGTCGAAGATCAGTGCGGCGACGTCTTGGCCGTAGCAATATTCGAGTAGGCAGAATCCCCACTTCCGTTGGTAGCGCGTACTCGGTAACGGTACCACGTGTTTCGGGCAAGGCCAGCGTCCGGATAACTGGTGGCATTCGCGCCGGGCTGGGCTATCTGGGCAAAGTTGGTGCAGCTATTGCCCTGGCAACGTTCAACCTTGAAACCGGTCTCGTTGTTTGCGTTGTCTGTCCAGCTCAAATTGATCTGAGTTGACGAAACTGCAGTAGCCGAAAGATTACTCGGTGCTGCCGGAGTATTCGGCGGAGTTGGTGTCGGCGTGGGAGTCGGTGTTGCCGTTGGCGTCGCAGTTGG
>Ga0126375_10000524_pt1 | contig 10678 bp, 9 predicted proteins | sample PanSoiMetPlot_14_FD_109577 | JGI IMG/M metagenome (GOLD analysis project Ga0126375, IMG submission 109577) | Tropical forest soil microbial communities from Panama - MetaG Plot_14 | ecosystem: Environmental > Terrestrial > Soil > Tropical forest | place: Panama | collected 2016-02-17 | reverse complement strand
TCATCCGCGGTCCGCACGTGTTCCTCGGATACTTCAAGGATCCCGAGGCCACGGCCGCGGCGTTGACCGGCGAAGGGTGGCTGCGGACCGGCGACGTCGGCCGCATCGACGGCGACGGCTTCGTGCACGTCACCGATCGCAAGAAGGACATCCTCATCACCTCCGGCGGCAAGAACGTGTCTCCGCAGAACATCGAGGGCCAGCTGGCGCGGATCCCCGGCGTGGCCCACGCGGTGGTGGTCGGAGATGCGCGCAAGCACCTGGCCGCGCTGCTCACGCTCGACCGGGAAGCGGCGCTGCGCGAGGGCCGCGCTTGCGGAGCGGCCGGCGGAACGATCGAAGCGCTCTGCCTGGACCCGCTGTTCATCGACCGCATTGCGCAGGGAGTGGATGAGGTGAACCGGGGCCTCGCCTCCTACGAGACGATCAAGAAGTTCCGGCTGCTCCCCGTGGAATTCGGCATCGAGTCGGGCGAGCTGACGCCTACGCTCAAGCTGCGCCGCAAGGCGGTGAACCAGCGCTTCGCGCGGGAGATCGAGGAGCTGTTCACGTAACGCTCGAGGCGAGCTTCCTCTTGCATTCGTGCGCGCGGCGTGGCATCTGCACGCCTCCATGGAGGGGACCCCGCCATCGGTGTTGCTCGTGGAAGACGACGTCGAGGTGCGCACGGCGGTGGCGGAGATCCTGGAGCTCGAGGGATTCGCCGTCGACACGGCCATCCACGGGCAGCAGGCGCTCGACAAGCTGCGCTCCGGGGCGGCGCCCAGCGTCCTGCTCCTCGACCTGATGATGCCGGTGATGAACGGCCTGGAGCTCTTGGAGCATCTCCGCAGGGAGACCCAGCTGCGCCCGCCCCCCGTGATCGTTCTGAGCGCCAATCGCGGCTACGCAGCGGAGGACCTGGGCGTCGAAGCGGTGGTGCGGAAGCCCTTCGACTTGGACGCCTTGATGGGGAACATCGCGGCCGTCCTGCGCAAGAGCGGTCAGGCGCTGCCCGGCTCGCCGGCGAGCGCCTGACCGGTCCAAACCGCTTCAGTGGAAGAGCGCCAACGATTTCTTCAGCGTCTCCCAGACGCCCGTGGAGCGGCCTTTTGAAAAGGCCGGCTGGGGTGAGCTGCTTCTTGCGAAAATCGGACGCGGCTAGAACCCCTGCGCCCGCGGAGTGCGTTCCGGATCGACCGCGCGATGGTCGAGCGCCGGCGAGACGGAGATGACCACCGACTTCGAGGCCGGTGTGTTGCTGGTGTGCGCCACCTGCCGCGCCGGCACCAGCGCATTGGCCTCGGGGAAGTAGGTGCAGGCGCACCCGCGCGGGATGTCGTAGGGCACGGCGACGAACCGCCGGGCCGTGCGGGTCTCGCCCCGGAAGTGGCTGGTCAGATCCACCACCTGCCCGTCGCGCAAGCCGAGGGCGGCGAGGTCCTCCCGATTCAAGAGCACCACGCGCCGCTCGCCGGACAGGCCGCGGTAGCGGTCCTCGAGCCCGTAGATGGTGGTGTTGTACTGGTCGTGGCTGCGCACCGTCATCATCACCAGGAAACCCGGCGGCAGCTCGGCCTTTGGCAGCGGGTGCACGGTGAACTTCGCCTTGCCCGAGGGAGTGGTGAAGCGCCCTTCGCGAGGCCCGTTGGGAAGGTAGAACCCGCCGGGCCGGCGCACCCGCTGGTTGTAGTCGTCGGTGCCGGGCACCACGCGCGCGATCAAATCGCGGATGCGGTCGTAGTCCTCGCAAAGCCATTCCCAGGGGACCTTGGTGCGCGCTCCCAGGGTGGCTCGCGCGAGGCGGGCGACCATCTGCGGCTCGCTGAGCAGGTGCTCGCTGGCGGGCCGCATCCGCCCGCGCGAGGCTTGCACCACGCCCATCGAGTTCTCCGTGCTGACGAACTGCTCTCCTCCGGCCTGCAGATCGCGCTCGGTGCGCCCCAGGCAAGGGAGGATCAGCGCCGCCGTCCCGGCGACCAGGTGGCTCCGGTTCAGCTTGGTCGAGACGTGCGCGGTGAGCGAGGCCCGCCGCAGCGCCGCCGCGGTGTACTCGGTGTCGGGAGTCGCCGAGAGAAAGTTGCCCCCCAGGGCGAAGAACACCTTGGCGCGGCCTTCGTGCAGGGCGTGGATGGCCTCCACTGTGTCCAGCCCTTCGTGCCGCGGGGAGCGGATTCCGGTGGCGCGATCGAGCGCGTCCAGGAAGGCGGGCTCCGGCTTCTCGACAATCCCCATCGTGCGGTCGCCCTGCACGTTGCTGTGCCCGCGCACCGGGCACACGCCGCTGCCGGGCTTCCCGAAGGCCCCTCGCAGGAGCAGGAGGTTGACGACCTCGCGGATGTTGTCGACGGCGTTCTCGTGTTGGGTGAGGCCCATCGCCCAGCAGAAAATGATCCGGTCGGTGGAGAGGAAGAGCCGGGCCGCTTCGCGGATCCGCTCTTCCGGCACGCCGCCCGAGCGCACCACCTCCGCCCAGCCGACGCGCTCCAGCTGTTCGGCGTAGGCCCGATACCCTTCTGTCCGCTCGCGCACGAAGGCCTGGGCGACCGCCTCGCCCGGCCGCTTCCGCTCCTCCTCCAGGATCGCCTTGCCGATGCCCTGCAGCAGCGCGACGTCGCCGTTCACCCTGACCTGGAGGAACAGGTCCGCAAGCGGCGTTCCCCGCCCGAAGAGGCGCAGCGCCTCCTGCGGGTGCTTGAAGCGCAGGAGACCGGCTTCCGGCAGCGGGTTGATGGCTGCGATCCGCGCGCCGCTCCGCTTCGCCTCTTGCAGGGCGCTCAGCATGCGCGGATGGTTGGTGCCGGGATTCTGCCCGGCCACCACGATCAGGCGGGCCTCGCGGAAGTCGTCGAGGGTGACGGTGCCCTTGCCGATGCCGATGGTCTCGGAGAGGCCCGCGCCGCTCGATTCGTGGCACATGTTCGAGCAGTCGGGCAGGTTGTTGGTGCCGAGCTCGCGGGCGAACAGCTGATAGAGGAAGGCGGCCTCGTTGCTGGTGCGCCCGGAGGTATAGAAGACCGCCTCGTCCGGCGAGCCGAGCTCGTTCAAGCGGCGCGCGAGCAGCGAGAACGCCTCGTCCCAGGAGATCGGCTGGTAGTGCGTCGCGCCCGGCCGCAACACCATCGGGTGCGTCAGGCGCCCCTGTTTGCCCAGCCAGTAGTCGCTGCGCCCTCCCAGCTCCGCCACCCCGTAGCGCGCGAAGAAATCGGGATCCACCCGGCGGAGCGTCCCCTCCTCCGCGATCGCCTTGGCGCCGTTCTCGCAGAACTCCAGCGCCGACCGTTCGCGGTCGGGCTCGGGCCAGGCGCAGCCCGGGCAGTCATATCCGTCGAACTGGTTCAGCGCCCGCAGCAGGCGAGTGCCCCGCAGGAGGCCTGCCTCGCCGAACGCGTGCCGTGCCGTGGCGAGGATGGCTCCGATTCCACCCGCCACCGAAGCCGGCCGGCGCCGCTCGAGCGGGGCAAGCAGCTCGGGCGGCTGCGCTCTCACGCCGCGCGGGTCCGCCTCGACCGACCCAGCGGCGCCCGCTCCACCCTCCTCGCTGACGACCTCCGCCGCATCACCATCCGCCGACATCGCTCCTCCACGCCGGGCGCGGGCCTGCCAGGCCCGCTTCCCGGAAAGACTGTTGGAACACAAACGAGCTGCGCCGGGAAGAGGGAGTCTCCAGGGGCGATTCGGTTTCGCGAAAATCTCTCAGGAGAAGTGGCGCACCACGGCCTCGCCGAACTCGGAGCATTTCAGCTCCTTGACGCCCTGCTGTCCCTCCTGGACCATCAGGCGGGCGAAATCGTACGTCACCGTGCGGGCGGCGATCGCGCCGTCCATGCCGCGGATGATCAAGTCCGCCGCTTCGTTCCATCCCATGTGGCGCAGCATCATCTCGCCGGACAGGATCACCGAGCCGGGGTTCACCTTGTCCTGGTTGGCATACTTGGGGGCCGTGCCGTGGGTGGCCTCGAAGACCGCGTGCCCGGAGAGATAGTTGATGTTCCCTCCCGGCGCGATCCCGATGCCGCCGACCTGCGCGGCGAGCGCATCGGAGAGGTAGTCGCCGTTGAGGTTGGGCGTGGCGATCACGTCGAACTCCTCCGGCCGCGTCAGGACCTGCTGCAGCGTGATGTCGGCGATGGCGTCCTTGATCAGCGTGCCGGCGCCGGGCTTGCCGGCGGGGATCTTGCACCAGGGCCCGCCGTCCACCTCCTGGGCGCCGAAGAAACCCTTGGCGATCTGGTAGCCCCAGTCGCGGAACGCGCCCTCGGTGAACTTCATGATGTTGCCCTTGTGCACCAGGGTGACGCTCTTGCGCTTGCTCTGGACGGCGTAGGTGATGGCGCTGTGGATGAGCCGCTCGCTGCCGAGGTAGCTCACCGGTTTGAGCCCCACGCCGACCTGCACGGAGACCTCGCGGTGCGGCGTTCCGATCGCCTCGAGCTGCTTCTGCCACTCCTGCGAGGCCTGCAGGGTGCCGAACCTCACCTTCTTGAACTCCTTCGGAAACTCCTTGGCGAAGAAGTCGAGCACCTTCTGCGACTCGGGGGTGCCCGCGGCATATTCGATGCCCGCGTAGATGTCCTCCGTGTTCTCGCGGAAGATCACCATGTCGACCTTCTCGGGATGCTTGACCGGGCTCGGCACTCCCTTGAACCAGCGCACGGGACGCAGGCAGACGAACAGATCCAGCATCTGCCGCAGCGCCACGTTCAGGGAGCGGATGCCGCCGCCCACGGGCGTCGTCAGCGGGCCCTTGATCCCCACCAGGTACTTGCGGAAGGCCTCGACGGTCTCGTCGGGCAGCCAGGTGTCGAACAGGTTCTTGGCCTTTTCGCCCGCGTAGACCTCCATCCAGGCGATCCGGCGCTTGCCCCCGTAGGCCTTCTGCACCGCGGCGTCGAAGACGCGCTGCGAGGCGCGCCAGATGTCGGGGCCGGTCCCGTCTCCTTCGATGAACGGGAGGATCGGCTTGTCGGGAACCTGCAGCCGCGCGTTGCGCAGCGTGATCGGCTCGCCGCCGGAAGGAATCTTGGGAGCTGCGCCAGGCATGGGTTGTCCTTTCGCGGTCGTCGGGCGCGGGACGATAGCAGATCCGACCCAGAGCGCGGGACTTGTCGCCGGCGCGCGCGATGAGTACTTGCCCGCCCGGAAGTACGCGCAGAGGCCGCTTCACGTCCAGCGGGAGCGCTTCCGCTCGGCGGCGGCCCACGCCCCGTTGCGCTGCAACCGTCGCCTGCGCATCGCGTCAACCGAATTCACGTGCAAAGACCTCTTCCCTTGCGGCCGGCTGTGACTATGCTCACGCCGGCTCCCCGCACGGGAGGTGAGGGAATGCAGCCCGAGTTCCAATGCCAGAAGTGCGAGGAGTCGTTCGGAGTGGACATCTCCGAGCTGAGCAGCGACCCCACGCTGCGCTGCCCCAGCTGCGGCGCGCACGCGCCCGGCGAGATGGTCGAGGCGCTGGTCGGCGCGCTCGAGGACCTCTTCGCTGCCATCGCGCCCTTGCGGCGCAAGTTCACCATGGCGCTGGAGGTCGACAGCGAGGAGCTGCCTCCTCCGTACGACGAAGCGCCCGCGGTCGCGCGCAAGGCCGCCCTTCTCGACGAGGAAGAGAGCGAGGACGAGGACGAAGGCGAGGACGAGGAGTCGAAGGAGCGCGACCTGGACTATTAGATCGGGCGATCCGGGGGCTCGCTCCCCTCTCGCCTCCCCGAGGGATCGCGGGCGGCGACCCGGGCCTTCGGCAGTAGACGCAGGGCGCGGCCGCAACCTTGCGGCACCCGGACTCTGCCTCTAGGCTCCCCCCATCCATGCGCAAGGCGAAGATCATCTGCACGATGGGACCGGCCTCCCGCGACGAGCCGACGCTCGGGAAGCTGATCGCGGCGGGCATGGACTGCGCCCGGCTCAACTTCAGCCACGGGACGCACGAGGACCACTCGCGCGCCATCGCCAACGTGCGCCGCGCCTCCGAGATCGCCGGCCGGCCGATCGCCATCCTGCTCGACCTGCAAGGACCCAAGATCCGCGTGGGCAAGATCCGGGGCGGCAAGGTCAAGCTCGCCGAGGACAGCGAGGTCACCATCGTCACCGAGGACGTCCTCGGGACCGAGGAGCGCTTCTCCTGCTCCTACGCGGGGCTCGCCGAGGACGTCACCCCGGGCGACCCCATCCTCGTCAACGATGGCGCCATCCGCCTGGAGGTGATCAAGACCGGCAAGAAAGAGGTGCGCTGCCGGGTGGTGGTGGGCGGCGTCCTCTCCGACCACAAGGGCATCAACCTGCCCGGGACGCCGGTCAGCATCCCGGCGCTGACCGACAAGGACATCGTCGACCTGCAGTTCGGGCTCCTGCAGGGAGTCGACTACGTGGCGATGAGCTTCGTGCGCTCCGCCGACGACATCCGCCTGATCAAGCGCTACGCGCCCACGATGCCCATCATCGCCAAACTCGAGAAGCCCCAGGCGGTGGACCGGATCGACGAGATCTCCCAGATCGCCGATGGAGTGATGATCGCGCGCGGGGACCTGGGGGTGGAGATGCCGCTGGAGCGGGTCCCGCTCATCCAGAAGACCGGCATCGAGCGCACCAACTACCACGGCAAGATCGCCATCGTCGCCACGCAGATGCTGGAGAGCATGATCGTCTCGCCGCAGCCGACCCGGGCCGAGGTGAGCGACGTCGCCAACGCGATCCTCGACGGGGCCGACTCGGTGATGCTCAGCGCCGAGACCGCGACTGGCGCCAATCCGGTCGAGGCGGTGCGCACCATGGGGGCCATCATCGAAGAGGTGGAGCGGAGCGCGCGCTACCAGGCTCTGCCCGAGGCGATCCTCGACCGGGGAGAGAGCACCTTCGCCACCGCCGTCGCCAAGGCCTGCGCGGCGGCGGCGGGGCAGCTCGGCATCGGGACCATCTGCGTCTACACGCGGACCGGCGAAACCGCGCGGCAGATCGGCGAGTACCGGCCGACCGCGCGCATCCTCGCCTTCACCGCCTCGCAGCAGGCCTATCAGCGCATGGCCCTCTACTGGGGGGTGACGGCGCGCCGCGTGCCGAAGCCCTTCGAGTCGACCGACGAGATGATCGCCAACATCGCGCAGACGCTGGTCGGCGCCGGGGACGCGATGCGCGGCGAGGCGGTCATCATCGCCAGCGCCGTTCCCCCGAACCGCCCGACGTTCGGCGCGTCAATGATGCAGATCCACAGGCTTTAGAGATCAACGCAGAGAACGCGGAGAACGCTGAGGTCGGGTTGCAGCCGATCGGCCGCCGGCGTCCGAATGGTGGGCGAACGAATCCCTCTGCGATCTCTGCGTTCTCTGCGTTGATCCTGAGGACGGCTACTTCGGCTGTTTGGCGATCACCTGGTCGCGGATCTTCTCGTAGGTCGCCTTGGGGATGATCTTCTTCTCCCAGAGCTCGTCCTTGGCCTTGTAGGGCCGCCCGGCGACGATCTTCTTGGCGTAGGCGTCGCCGATGCCGGGCAGCTCCTTGAGCTGGGCCTCCGTGGCCGTGTTGAGGTCCAGCTTCTCGGCCTTCTTGCTCGCGGCCTGCGCTGCCGGGATCCAGGAGGTTCCAGGGACGGCGAAGAACAGAGCGACCGCCACGGCCACGGCCCTGAGCAGGTTCCGCATGTGCACCTCCCGATCTACGCGACGGCTTGCAGGCCGCGGGACATCCGCTCGACGCCGGCGCGGATCTGCGCGTCCGAGGTCGCGAAGGACAGCCGGACATACCCGGGTTGGCCGAAGGCCGAGCCCGGCACGACGGCGACCCCGTGCTCTTCCAGGAGCACCTGGGACAGCTTGACGTCGTCGGGCACCCGGCCCAGGTACGCGGAGACGTCGGGGAACAGGTAGAAGGCTCCGTCCGGCCGCGAGCAGCGGACGCGGGGGATTCCGCGCACCAGGTCGACGATCAGGTCGCGCCTGCGCTCGAACTGCGCGCGCATCGCCTCCACGCCCTCCTGCGGGCCGCGCAGCGCTGCGACCGCCGCGTACTGCGCCAGCGAGCTGGGGTTGGAGGTGCTGGAGTCCTGCACCTTGTTCATGGCCGAGATGATCTCCTGCGGGCCGCACGCCCAGCCGAGACGCAAGCCCGTCATCGCATAGGCCTTGGAGCAGCCGTTGATCACCACGGTCCGATCGCGGAGCTGCGGGGCGACTTGCAGGATGTTGCAGGCGCGCGCGCCTCCGAAGACCAGGCGGTGATAGATGTCGTCCGACAGGATGGTGATCGCCGGGTGCTCCAGGAGCACCTTCGCCATGCCCTGCATCGCATCCTTCGACCAGACGGCGCCGGTGGGATTGCTGGGGCTCCCCAGCATCACCACCTTCGTCCGCGGCGTGATCGCGCGCGCCAGCGCGCCCGGGTCCGGGTGCCAGTCGTCCTCCGCGCGCGTCAAGAGCTCCACAGGCTTCGCGCCGGCGAGCCGCACGATGTCCGGATAGCTGACCCAGTAGGGGTTGGGGATGACGGCTTCGTCGCCTTCGTCGAGCAGCGCCTGGCACGCGTTGTAGAGCGCCTGCTTCGCGCCGGCGGTGCAGACGATCTGGGACGCCGGATATCGCTGGCCCATCTCGGCGTGCGTCCAGTCGCCGATCGCCTCGCGCAGCTCGGCGATTCCCGAGGAGGTGGTGTACTTGGTGTAGCCCTTGCGCAGGGCGTCCTCGACTGCCTGGGCCACGTGGGGGAAGACGGGGAAATCGGGCTCCCCCACGCTGAGCGACACGATGTCGCGCCCTTCGCGCTTGAGCTGGATCGCGCGCGCGGTCACGGCGAGCGAGGCAGAAGGCTTGGCGGCCAGGACCCGGCGGGCGAAGGCGGTCACTTCTGCGCCTCCTGCGGAGGTCCGAACTTCCGCCGCAACGCTTCCAGCACGTTCGGGGGTACCAGCCCTGCCACGTCTCCTCCTAGCCGAGCCACGTCGCGCACGAAGCGGCTCGAAATGTAGAAGTAGTCCTCACCGGTCATCATGAACAGCGTCTCGATCCCCCGGTCGAGCTTGCGGTTCATGTTTGCCATCTGGAACTCGTACTCGAAATCGCTCACTGCGCGCAGGCCTCGCAGGATCGTGTTCACCCCTTCCTGCTGGGCGAACTTGACCAACAGGCCGCTGAAGGTCTTCACCTTCACCCGCTTCTCGCCGCCCAGCGCCCCCTGGAGGAGCTCCACGCGCTCCTCGACGGTGAAGAGGGCGTCCTTGGCGGGGTTCTTGAGCACCGCGACGAGGAGCCCGTCGAACAGCTTGAGCCCGCGCTGGATGATGCTGAGATGGCCGTGCGTGGGCGGATCGAAGGACCCGGGGTAGAGGGCGATGCGCACTGCCGCATCCTCGTTTGCGGGCCCGCTTCCGTCAACGGCGCCGGACCACGAGCACGGCCGTGTCCCCGTATCGCCTCTCCGCGACCAGCTCGAAGCCGTCCGGAGCGGAGGGGGACGGCTCGCGGCGGTCCCGCTCGAGGACCACCCTGCCCTGCGGGGCGACCAGCCCCAGGCGCGCCAGCGCCTCCAACGTCTCCTGCGCCGCCCGCATCGCGTAGGGCGGGTCGGAGAAGACAAGGTCGAACCGCCCCGACAGCCGCGGCAGGGCGCGGGCCACTTCGTCTCGCACCAGGGTGGAGCGCGCCTCGCAGCCCAGCTCGGAAGCGTTGCGCCGGATCACCTGCGCCGCTCTCTCGTCCTGCTCGACGAGCGTGGCGTGCGAGGCTCCCCGGGAGAGCGCCTCCAGCGACAAGGCGCCCGTCCCTGCGTAGAGGTCCAGCACCCGCAAGCCATCGCAGCGCTGGCCCAACAGATCGAACAAGCTCTGGCGGACCCGGTCGGCCGTGGGGCGCGTGGACCGGCCCGGAACCGCCCGCAGCGTGCGCCCCCTCAGGTCGCCGCCGACGATCCTCATTCCTTCTGCGCCAGGCTGTCGAGGCGCCCGAGCAAGCCCGGGGCCGTCCTGGCCACGCCGGCCCGGGTGTACAGCTCCATCGCCTCGAAGCAGCAGAGCGCCTCCAGCTTCTCCTGCTCGGAAGCCGACAGCTCCCGGAACCACTTCTGGTGGCGCGCGGCCGCTTGCTCCAGCGTCGCTCCCCGCTGGTCCGCCCAGCCCTGCAGCGCATCGAGCAGCTCTCGCGAAGCCGCCCGCTGGAGCGCTCGCAGGAACGGTCCCGCCGCGACCAGCTGCCGCGCGCCGAGCCGGGCGAGCTCTTCGGGGGCAGTCTCCGCGGTGGTGCTGATCGCAACCGGCTTCAGCTCTGCGGCCAGCTCGGGGGATGGTTCCGCGAGGCGCAGCGCGCTGGGGGGCGCGGCGCGTGACTTGAGCTGCCGGGCCAGCTCGGCCGCCACCTCGCTCGAGCCTCCCAGCGGCACGATCTCCAGGCCCAGCTCCAGCTGGCAGACGCGCGAGGCGACCAGCGCCGCATCGCGCGCGGCAGGCGCGCTCTCGGGAGTAGTCGCCAGCGCCACCCCGGTGAACCCCGCCTCGATCTCCCGTTGGATGCGCTCGGCCTCGGGGACGGCGCTGCCGGCGCGCGGGGGCTCCTTGAGCAGCGAGAGCGGCCCTCGAAACCGCAGCTCGTGCGCCGCCTGCAGCGCCGACTCCACGAAGGCGGCGTCGTCGCGAGCCTCCTCCGGTCCCACCTCGTCGGCCGCGCCGCTCGGGCGGGAGAGCAGGAGCGGCGCTCCGGCGTCCCGCGCAGCCCGGGCGAATCCT
>Ga0126375_10000523_pt1 | contig 10681 bp, 8 predicted proteins | sample PanSoiMetPlot_14_FD_109577 | JGI IMG/M metagenome (GOLD analysis project Ga0126375, IMG submission 109577) | Tropical forest soil microbial communities from Panama - MetaG Plot_14 | ecosystem: Environmental > Terrestrial > Soil > Tropical forest | place: Panama | collected 2016-02-17 | reverse complement strand
GCGCAGCTCGACGTCGCCCTGGCCTTCGACGGGAGCTCGGCGACGATCCTTGCTTATCAGACGGTGCCGCCGACCATCTTGGCGCTGGTACATTCGGTGCTCGACGCGACTCATCAGCGGTCGGTGCTCTCTGCGGCCGGCGTCCCGACGTCGACGATCACGTCGTCTCTTACTCCGGTTCCGCTCAACGCCCAAACGATCCAGTCCACCCCCCGTAATCGAGCCGGACTGAACATCGCTGCCCTCGCGTCGGCCTTCCTGCTCATGTACGCGGTGACAGGATTCGGAGGCCTGGTCGCCACCGGTGTGGCCCAGGAGAAGACCACCCGGACGGCCGAGCTCCTGATTTCGGCCGTCCCCCCAAGCGAGCTGATGACCGGGAAGGTCCTGGGCATCGGCCTGGTTGGCCTCGGGATGATGACGGTGACGGTGGGTGCCGCACTGATCGCCAACGCTTTCGTCAAGAGCGCCGCCATCCCGCCGGAACTGGGTCCCCTTCTCCCACAGGTCCTGCTCTGGTTCGTCCTCGGCTTCACCCTCTACGCGTTCGCCTTCGCGGCGGCGGGCGCGATGGTCGCCCGCCAGGAGGAGGTCCAGTCCGTGGCCATGCCATTCGCGGCGGTCTTGGTAGTGGCGTTGCTGCTCGTATACGCGACCATTGCCTTTCCCGACTCACCCTGGATCCGGCTACTGTCCTTCCTGCCCCCACTGGCGCCGATGCTCATGCCCGCCAGGTCCTTCCTCGGCAGCGCCGATGGCTGGGAGGTCGCGCTCGCGGTGGGGATAGAGCTGCTCGCGATCGCGGGGACGGTGAGGTTGACGGCTCGGATCTACCAGCGCGCCCTCGTGAAGGGCGGGGCTCGCCTCTCGTGGAGCCAGGCGATTCGCCTGGGAGGAGGGGCGCGTCCGGACTGAACCCGGACGACCGCCGCTCCATGCGCGGGTCTGAAGCGGTTAGGCTTACGGCGTCGCGGCTGCATGCGCTCGCGAGCAGCACGCATGCAGCAATGGCGATCGGGTGACTCGCTCGTACAGCCGAGGAACCTACAGCCCAAACCCTCCGACGGGTCACCGACGCCGCTGCGTCACCCACATTATTGCGCCCGCCAAAATGGCCAGGACGCCTGCCACGCGCAATATCACCTCCCGCGTTGCTCCTGGTAGCAAGAACCCGAGCGCGAGCAACACGACACCGACCGCGATGCTGACAGCCGGATTCCGTCGCGACATGTTGCGAGTGTAGCCTCGGCCAGCCTCTCGGCCGACGCATACGCCCTGGGATCGGAAGACATCGCGGGCGCGGACGGCGAGGGGGAGCGCTCGCCCTTTTCGTGCGTTGTCAGGCCAAAAGCCTGCGTGATCGGGAGACCGCGGCCGTGGCTGCAGATATCTCGATGCGGCTGCGCGTCGGCCGCGCCTGCGGTTCAAGTCCCGCGATGTCATTGGCCCGGTGATGGTCGAGCCCCAGCATATTGGGTCTCGGCTTGGTCGGGGCCCGAGATTTGAACCCGGGACCTCACGTTCCCGAACCGCCGTTGAGACGTGTCCTCTCGTGTCCAGCGGTGTCCCTGAGGCTCCGCCTGAACTCAGATTGCCTCGAAGGACGACATGGAACCCCATCCTCGAGCTCATACTCTGCCCGCCGTCACCGAGTGGGTGCGCCTGCCGGCCCAGCGCGAGGAGCTGGCCGGCCGGACGGCCGAGCGAACGCTCCCTCCGCTGCCGCTGGGCAGCCTGATGGAAGGCTGGGCGACGGGTGATCCGCGCACGCGGCGCGGGCTGCTGGCGGTCTTTTTCGACGAGATTGACATCGTCGATCAAGAAATTGTCAGCGTGGTGCCGCGGAAGCAGTACGCGGCCGAGGTGGTCGCTCTCCTCGACAAGCTGGACGATCAGTATTGTGGCCGTAGCCCCGGCGGGATTCGAACCCGCGATCTCAGCCTTGAGAGGGCTGCGTCCTAGTCCACTAGACGACGGGGCCACGGTGAGGCGCCCGCCGGGCGAGCACCGAAGCGCTAATCATAAAGGCGGTCGAGCCCGGGCGATATCGAGTGCGTTCCCAGATCTCACCACGAGTCCCCCGCTAATATCTGCCAGTCGCTCGTGTCTTCTAGAGTCGTACGTCGAAGGGCTAGACGTGGTCGAGGCGGGATGGGCTGGCGCGGGATGCTGGCTCTGTTCTTCGTCGGTCTGCTGACATCCGGTCTGGCTGGCGCTGCAGCCTACTTTCTTCCTGTCGTGGTCGCGGCGTACGCACAGACCGGGCTGGCGCGCCCCGCGCCGCCAACACCAGACCAGGCTAGATCGGTCCCCTCGGCGGCGCCGGCGGGAGGATCAGCCTTCACCGTGCTGTTGATGGGTTCGGACGACGACGCCAAGTTCGCGCAAGGCGTCTACCTGACCCAGTCGATGATCCTGATTCGGATCGATCCGGCCACGCGGCACGTGACCATGCTGTCCATTCCCCGCGACCTCTATGTTCCGTGGTCGACAGGTGGTCGCGGCAAGATCGATGAGGTCCACCAACACGGCGACGCGGCATCCGTCGCAACGGTCGAGCGCAACTTCAACATCCACATCGACGAATGGGCCTGGGTAGGCCTGAAGGGGCTCGTCAAGCTCATCGATCTGATGGGAGGCGTGGACCTGACCACAGGCAACCCGGTGCTCGACGACTTCTACCCGGCCGATCTCGAGAGCACAAACCCCTACTCGTACAAGAGAGTGGCGGTGCTTCCAGGTCCCCAGCACCTGGACGGAATCCACGCTCTCGAATACGTGCGCTCCCGTCATGGCGACATCCAGGAAGACTTCGGCCGTTCCCAGCGTCAGCAACAGGTACTCCTGGCATTGCGCACGAAGGCCAGGAACGTCAACGCGGCTGACCTGCCAGGCATCGTCGCCAGCTTCCACGATGAGTTCAAGACCAGCTTCAACTTGACCGACTTTGGGCGCTTGCGCTCCCTACTCTCACTGGCCTCGCAGATCTCCGATCCATCGCAGATTGAACAGATCGTCCTGGTTCCGCCATACACGGGCTCGGATGTCATCAACGGCGCAGACGTCGTGACACCCAACTGGAGTTTGATCCGCCCACTGGTCCAGCAGAAGTTCACATGATGCGCCCACGGTGGACGACCGGCCGCGTTGGGGTGGTGGTGCTGATGGCAACCGTATGGATCGCGTCCGGCGTCGCCGCCTACCTGTACCTCGGCGCACACAGAACGATGCTCGCCGGCGAGGCCAAGAAGCCGACGGAAGCCAGGCTCAGGCAAGGGCCGATCAGTCATCTGCCCGGTACGCTCTACCTCGTCCAGGGCGGGACGCTCTACCGGCTTGAACGCGGCAGCTTCAGCCCGGTTCTCAAGGCGCCAGGTGGCGCGTCCAGATGGACGCAGCCAGTCTTCACACCGAACGGCCAGAGCCTGGTGGTGGTCCGCAGGGACTATGCGTCTTCGGACCTCTACCTCGTCGACCCTTCTGGGCACAACCTGAACCTGCTCACACACAATGCCAGCAGGACAGTGGAGGCCAACCATTGGGCGTTCTATCCACGCCCATCGCCGGATGGCGGCTCTCTGTTCTACAGCTACGACCGGAAGGACCCGAGCAACTTCTACAACGTGGTCCTCTCTGTCTATGCGATGCCGATGTCGGCAGGCAGCAGCTTCAATCAGGCGAAGAAGTGGACAGCTCCGACGAGCTTCACCGGCGGCGATATCCAACCCGTGCCACTGCCGTCTGGCGCCGTCATCTACACGAAGTACTCGTTCGACGACAAGACGGGCAAGATCCTGAGCCAGATCTATCTCACCCCCCGGGCAGGAGCCCAGGGTAAGGCGCTCACGCCGATCGAGGACAGCTGCCTGCAGCCGGCACTCTCCCCAGACGGCCAGCGGCTCGCCATGATCTGCACGGGAGGCAAACAGTTCGCAAGCCTCGAGATCGCCCACTTCGACGGCAGCAAGCTTGGCCCAGCGCAGGTGTTGGTGTCTGGACAGCTTGCTGCACAGCCGACATGGTCGCCTGACGGCACCAGCCTTGTGTACCTCGCACCGCAGGGCCTCCACGGCCGCTTCCAGCTCTGGCTGCAGCCGGTGCCCGCGCCGGAACCCACCGTCTCCACCGCGCCTACCCCCAGCTCGATACGGGGCTCCCAGGCGGCCAGACCAACGCCGACCGTCCCAGCAACGCCGACCGCCCCTCCTTCGCCAGTGCCCCAGCCGGTCCAGCTGACGTCGGATCTTGACTTCGACGCCACCTCGACAATCGCCTGGCGCGGTTGAGAGCCGGCCTCAGCCCGATCAAGACACCGCGCCGGCCCACTTCCCCTGCTACCAGGGCTAGCTCGGTTTCCTGGGGTCCAGGTAGGCCGCCGCCTGCAGATTGAACAGCTCTGCGTAGAGCCCGTCCGCCTGAATCAGCTCTTCGTGTGATCCGTGTTCGATGATTTCGCCGTCGTTCATAACGTAGATGCGGTCGGCAGACCGCACACTTGAAAACCTGTGTGAGATAAGCAGCACCGACCGCCCCTTGAACAGAGTGCGTATCCGCTCAAAGAGCTCGGCCTCGGCGCGTGCGTCCAGGGAGGCAGTCGGCTCATCGAGGATTATCAGTGGCGCATCCCGGAAGAACGCCCGCGCGAGGGCCATCCGCTGCCACTGGCCGACCGAAAGGTCTTTGCCTCCCTCGAACATCGGCCCCATGAGGGCGTCATAGCGCTCAGGCCACGCCTCGATGAAGGTGTCAGCGCCGGCGTGTCTCGCAGCCGTCTCTATGGCATCTTCGTCGCCCATCCTCGCGACGCGTCCAATGCCGATGTTCTCGCGTGCGCTCAACCAGTAGCGCACGAAGTCCTGGAAGATGACTGTGATCTGGTCGCGCAACTGCTCCTGATCGACACTCGAGACGTCGGCGCCGTCCCAGAGGACGGCGCCCTTGTCCGGCGCGTAGAGGCCGCAGATAAGCTTGGCGAGCGTGGTCTTGCCTGACCCGTTTTCCCCCACCAGCGCAACGACCTCACCCTCGTTCAGCTCGATGGAGACGCCCTTGAGAGCGTGCGGGCGGCGCGCCCCCTCCCCGTCGGGCCCGGTTCGACGTCCCCCGAAGAACATCATTGCCGGAGGCACGCCCATCATCTTCACGGGCGCAAACGCGCTGCTGCGACGGTTGGTCTTGCCGTTGGCCGGAGCGGGTGCCGGGGTTGTCGGGTATGTGAAGTGGACGTCCTTCACCTCGATCTTTCTGAAGCCCTGCGGCGCTGGGGCGTCGGGCTGTGCGGCCTTGAGGGCCGGCAGCAAGGCAAGGAAGGCGTCCAGATCCTCGATGAACAGCGCCGACTCATAAAGCTGGCCGCCCGCAAAGACGATCCCCTGAAGCTGAGCGCCTAGCTGAAAGGTTGCCATGGCCGCCGCGCCGGCAGCGGCCAGGCCGATGCGGCCGGTCGTGATCAGCCAGGCGAGGACACCGAAGGTGATACCAGCGGCCACGGCGTTGCCCGCCGAACCCACGAAGGACAGCCCGGCGCGGTGGCGCAAGTGCCGGCGGAGCCGTGCGAGCCGCTCGTCGCTGAGCACCTCGTAGACGTTGCGCAGATAGCCGCCCAGGCCGAATGCCCGCACCTCCTTGGCCATGTCGCGGCTGGTCAGGAGACCGAGCACATAGCCTCGCTTGCGGTCGTTGGGGGTCATTTCGACCATGAACTCGTAGACGGCCCGCGAGATGCGCGTAGTGGCGAGCCACAGCGGCAGGAAGCCGAGCAAAGCGACCACGAGCAGCAGCGGGGAGAGGATGAGCATCGCGATCACAATCCCGACCAGACCGAGCAGGCTCCGCCCGATGGTCAAGACGGCGTTCGTCACCTGCAGTGGTCGCAGCGTGGCGGTCTGCTGAGCCCGCTGCATGCGGTCGTGGAACTCGGGGGTGTCGAAGTCCTTGAGCCCGATTGCGGTCGCCACCTCTGTCACCGGTCGTGAGGCGTGCCGTTGAACGAGCTCGCTGACAAGCTGCTGCTGCATCGTTGTGTAAGTCCCGACGAGGCCGATAACCGTTTGCAGCGCTACCAGCAGCACCAGCTGTTCGATGGCTGGCAGGTAGTCGTGGCGGGAAGAACCTGTCAGGACGGCTGCCAGGAGGTTGCGTACCACGAGCAGCTCGACCCCAGTCGCGGCGCCCTGGACGAGCTGTAGCGCTGTGCTGATGGCGAATTCGTGGGGAGCAGCCCCACGCACGACTCGGAAGGCGCCCAGGAGGAGCCCGGGCAACCGCCGCCAGCTGTTGTCGCCCTCCGGCACATCCGACAGCGGCCGCCCCACCATGATCACGCCGTCCGTGATCATGGCATCCGCAGGCGCTGCAGATACAAGCGAAGCTCACGATGGCCTGGGAGAAGATCAGCTCCAGGGAACCGCGAGCCACCATCCGATCCCAAAGAAGGACGGCACGCGCACACACCAGTAGGTGATGAGGAAGGTCCCGGACAGGATGAAAGTGGCGGCGCTTAACCTTGCCAGCCGGTCCGGGCTCGCCGCGAGCCAGAGCTGCAGACGCCGACCCCCGACCTGCGTCACGGCCAGGTAGAGCGCGGCCATCAAAGTGATGTTGCCCAGGGTCTGAAGCGCAAAGGCGGCGGCGCCAAACGCAGGGTTGTGAGTCGAGGCCGCGAACTGGAACATCTTGAAGAACAACGGAAACGGCCGTCCGACGAGGAAGCCACCAATCAGACCTCCGGCGATCACCACCTGGATGCGGGCCTCCTGCTGGAAGAGCCGCGCCAGGGGATTACGCAGGACTCCGGTCCAGGCCAGGCCAGTGGCGACCATCACCAGGCCGATCGCGCCGAAGACGACTACTGACTGGATCAGGCGCACGGGAAACCGACCCACCATGTCGGACGACAGCTGTGGGATGTCCGTGCCCACGAGAGCGCCCACGGCACCGTAGATGCCTGCCACGGTGGCTGCGCCGAGCGCCAGCCAGGCCAGGGGCTGTAAAGACGTTCCGATCGAGCGTCGGTGACTCGCGAGCGGGGCGAGCGCGCTGAAGCCTGCCACATTGCAGGCGGTGAAGGTGCCGGTGAGGCCAGAGACGAACGCGAAGATGGCACCCATCAGGGTGTTCGTGATCGGCGTGGCGGTGGCGCTGTAGCCAAGAAGGTCGCTGGCGACGTTCTCGCCGATGGTTCGATCGACCAGGCTTGACGACCAGACCACAGACACCAGGGCGCCGAGCATGCCGCTACCGAGGACGAGCCCGGCCGTGGTCAGGCGCGAAACAGGGCGACTCAGGCGAGCAGTCCCAGGGTGTGCGTGTCGATCGAGCCATGTGCTCACATCTCAATCTCCTTTGGGGGGCGGAGACCCGCACCGCCCCGCCCGGGCCTTCGGCTGGGCGGGGCGCCTGACAGGCGGGCTACATGTTCGGGCAGGCAGTCTGACTCGGCGTGGTGGTCGACGGGCTCGACGTGGACGATGGCGATGGTGTCGGACTCGCCGCCAGCGCCGGCACAGAGAACGCGACGATTGCCGCGAATCCAGCCGCCCCTACGACAGGCGCGGCCAGCAGCAGTAGTTTTCGGTTGAGGGACATTGCCACCTCCGGTTGGACATCGCATCTCGGGGTGAGATGCATTTAGACCCAGGTTGCTCGCCATCACTCAAGATGGGCTTTGCATGGCCTGGGAATCTCGTGAGTCCGCTCTTCCGGCGGTGCTGTCGCTGCGGAGTTTCGGCACTCAGCCGGGTCAAAGGGGATTCCCAGGATGCTCTAAGGAGCGGCGTGCAAGCTGGACACATTGCTGCACAGGGGAGCCCGACGCTCCTACCTTCTTTACGGCGGTGCCGGCCGCGCACTCGCGACTGGGCCAGACCAGCGCGGGCACGGTAACAATTGGCGGCGGTCGCACATCCATGGCCGTACCGCGTGGTTGAGGACATCACGTTCCGGAAAGGCGATGACCCGAACTGGTCCGCGATAGGCCCTGCGGCGCTACTCGTGACCCTTTCTTACGCGACCTTTATGCGCCGATTCGATCCCGGTTATGACAACCGCTTGGAGGTCGCATCGCCCGGATGGCGCACGATCCGGCCGCTGGTCCTGCGGCACTGCACATGAGCCGGCGACGATGGTCATCCAGGCGTGTGGTCGCTATGGCGCTGACCGTAGCTGTCTGGATGACGACAGGAGTGGGCGTATACCTGTACCTCAGCGCCCACAGAAGCACTTTCGACCAGGCCGCCAGGAGGCCGGACGAGGCCAACCTCAATGCCAGGAACAGCCCACTCGGCCACCTGCCCGGAACGCTTTACCTGGTCCAGGCCGGCACCCTGTACCGATTGCAGCAGGGCACTTTCACTGCCGTGCTCAACTCGCCTGGCGGAGCGGCTGGCTGGACACAGCCTGCTTTCCTGCCGCACGGGCAGGGCCTGGTCGTGGTCCGAAGAGACTACGCGTACTCGGACCTCTACTTGATCGACCGGGAGGGAAAGGTCCAGAGTCAACTGACCCACAACGCTAACACCACCGTCGAGCTCAACCATTGGGCCTTTTATCCGCGGCTGTCGCCAGATGGTGGCTCGCTCTTTTTCAGCTACGACCCTAAAGACCGGTTCAACGACTACAACGTGGTCTTCGCCGTCTGGTCGATGCCGATTAACGGCGGCTTCGACCAGGCCAGGAAGTGGACCTCACCTGAGCACTTCACAGGCGGGGACATTCAGCCCGCTCCTCTGCCATCGGGCGCACTTATCTACACGAAGTACACCTTCGATGGAAAGTCGAGCAGGATCCTCGGACAGATCTATCTCACGACCAGCCCGGGAGCGGTTGGAGAGTCGCTCACTGCGCCTGAGGACGACTGCTCCCAACCAGCGGTGTCTCCGGACGGGCAGCGACTGGCGATGATCTGCACCCGCGGCCGGCAGCTCGCGAACATTGAGATCGCGTCCTTCGACGGCAGACAGCTCGGGCCCCGGCAGGTGCTGGTGGCCGATCAGCTGGCCACGCAGCCGACGTGGGCACCGGACGGAGAGAGCCTCGTCTATCTGGCACCTGAGGGCGTTGGCGGCCACTTCCAGCTCTGGCAGGAGCAGGTGCCGGCAGCGTCGTCGCCTTCTTCTGCAGCTCCGACGCCACTCGTGACCACTCCCGCCACCCCACCACCTGGTGCGATTGTCGGCAGACCAACGGTCACTCCAACACTCGCGGTGCCGACACCAACACCAGCTCCGCAGCCCTTCCTGCTCACATCGAAGCTCGATTTCGACCCGACTTCGACGATTGCCTGGCATGCTTGAGGCGCTGGACGCCCGGGGAGCCTCGGCGATGGCATGCGCCCGCCCACAGCCGGCTCTATCGTCCTCGCGGGCGACGAGCGGAAGGGCGAGGCGCGACGGCGGCTTAGAATGAGCGGGCCGGTGGGGCGGCTAGCTCAGCGGGAGAGCGCTTGCTTCACACGCAAGAGGTCGCTGGTTCGAAACCAGCGCCGCCCACCATCAACCTCCTCCAAGTTCGGTTGGAGGTCTTGCTACCCTCCTTCGAGTACCTTCGCGTGCCTTGAAACGGGCTGGAAAAGTCGGGTAGCAAGAGCTGCTATCGAGCGCCCAGCAACGCGCTGTGCCGTTGAGGGCTGAGGAGGCGTGGGATGACCAAGCTGACCGTCGTGCCGGGCGCCGCTAGAACCCTGGCCGCCTTGGTAGATGACTATCTCGCCTCGTGCAAGGCCCAGGGCCTCTCGCCCGACACCCTGCAGAACAGCTACGGGTATCCCCTTCGGAAGGTGCTGCTGCCGTTCTGCGAGCAGGAGGGCATCACCGACCCGGCCGGGCTGACCAGCCGGGCGCTGGACCGGCTCGCGATCAGCTCATGGACGTGGGCGGTCCTCGGGGGCCTCTTTCCCGGCACTCCGTGCATGCCTACATCCGGGCCGTCAACCATTTCCTCGCCTGGGCGCAGCGGGAGGGTGAGCCGGTACAGGCGAAGGCGCAGCTGCCCCGGCTGCCCAAGGCGGTGCTGGAGGTGCTGTCTCGGGAGGGAGATCCAGGCGATGGAGGAACCCGCGAAGACCGAGCGGGATAAGCTCATCATGCGTGACCCTGGCCGACACCGGCATCCGGGTGGGGGAGCTGGTGAAGCTCCGGACCGGGTATCTCTCGTCGCAGGGACGGCAGCATTACCTCCGCGTCCGGGGTAAAGGGGAAGGCGTCTCGTGCCGATCCCGCGCCTCTACGCGCGGCTCCGCCGCTACGGCGACCGCGGCCGCCGAAGGACGCCGCGTCCGACGGCCTCTTCGTGGCCCTCAAGCGGCGGCCGGAGAGCCTGGGCGGCGCCTACGAGCTGCTGACCGAATCCGGCGTCCAGCAGCTGGTCCGGAACCTGGCCCGCATGGCGGGCATCGAGCGGCGGGTCTACCCTCACCTGCTGCGCCACAGCTATATCACGCGGGCGATCCGGCGGGGGATGCACCCGATGCAGATCCGCCAGATCGTCGGCCACGAGAGCACAGCGATGATCGACCGCGTGTACACCCACCTTGTGCCGCAGGATGCCTACGCTGCGATGGTCAAGGCACTGGGCGGAGTTCGTGAGCACCGATGGGCGGCTGGTGGGCGGCCCGGACTATCCGGCCGTCCAGACCGGCGCCACCGCCATGCAGCTGGGGCACCGGATCGTGTAGGTGCGGTGG
>Ga0126375_10000522_pt1 | contig 10683 bp, 14 predicted proteins | sample PanSoiMetPlot_14_FD_109577 | JGI IMG/M metagenome (GOLD analysis project Ga0126375, IMG submission 109577) | Tropical forest soil microbial communities from Panama - MetaG Plot_14 | ecosystem: Environmental > Terrestrial > Soil > Tropical forest | place: Panama | collected 2016-02-17 | reverse complement strand
CCGTCAGGGCACGTTGGCTCATTTCGTTGATCGCTAGTTCACCGGCGAAATATCGGCAGATTCCCACGAACTCGACCAGGGCTTCCACTTCAGCAATTTCATTTGGATCCAATACCGTGGCCGGATCTCTCGGGATGGTCGTGGCCGCAGCAGTCGCCGCACGCGACCGGGCATTGATTCTATTTCGCTCCGGAGCAGATCGGAGATCTGCGTCCATTGGGCCGCGAGGGCGCGACCCCACGTGCTACCGACGGGCAGCGTCAGTTCAGTGCGCAAACCGCGCGCTGAGTCGTGGCTGGTCTTAAGCAACGTCCAACCTCCGGTATGGAGACTTTAGCCGACGGCTGTCCAGGTGCCGTCCGGATTGCGGCAAGCGGTGCCGCGGGCGGTCTGAGGTTGACCGTCAATGTAGACGGTGTGGGTGAATGCACGGCATTTGCGGTCGGCCTGCTGGTAAGCGGCACCCGGGACAATAGTGCCGTAGCGACCGGAATCCGGATTCCGCCACGAAACCGGCGCTCCAGGCTGGCCGCGCTCCAAGGCATCCATTTGCGCTGCATAGGCTCGTTGCTTGTCTTCGTCATCGAGCGCCGCGCCAATTCGGTTGCCGATCAGGCCACCGAGCACGCCACCTATCGCGGCGCCAGCCAGCCGGTTTCCTGTTCCGCCGCCCGCGACCGCTGCCCCCACGAGCGCACCGGTACCTGCTCCGACCACGGTGCCGGCACCCTCCCGCGGCCCCGGTGCGGCCATTGGACCCGGCGCCGGTGAGTGCGGGCTCGCGACACAGGCGCCAAGGGCGAGACCGACGACTGCGAAGACGGCGAACTTGGGCGCGAACATATCGAATCGATCCTGAATAACGGCCGAATAGCCGATTAGCCTATCGAGATGGAGGCAATAGGGCAAAACTTCGTCTTGACCAAAATTCAAGCCGGAGACTGCGCCGTCGGGAGAACCAACTCCGCACGCAAACCGCCGAGCGGCGCGGTACCAAGCGTGAGGCTACCCCCATAAAGAGCGGCCAGTTCGACAACGATCGACAACCCGAGACCGGAGCCCGGCTTCGTCTCGTCGAGCCGTTGGCCGCGTTTCGCCACTTGCTCGCGCTCGGATGGCGACAGACCACGACCGTCGTCATCGACAATGATGCGGATAGATTGCTGGTCGCCTGCCCGTTCAGTCGGCTCCCGTATCACCTCGATCGAAACACGAGATGATGCCCACTTGCAGGCGTTGTCGACGAGATTGCCTATCATCTCTTCGAGGTCCGGGCGTTCCCCCTGGAACTGAGCCTTGTCGTCAGCGTGCACATCTATGGTGAGATTCTTGTCGCGGTGGATTTTTTCCATGGTCCGGGCAAGCGCAGTCACGACCGGAGCCATTTCTGTGATCGACCCGACCACCGTCAGCCGGGCCGCAAGTCGCGCACGTTCCAGATGACGCGCGACTTGGTGGCGCATGATATCGGCTTGCTCCAGTACCTTTTGCGCGAACGGTTCGCTCCCGCGTGCCGTCGCCTCGTTCACCATCACCGAAAGGGGAGTTTTCAGCGCGTGAGCAAGATTTCCCACGTGCGTCCGCGCTCGTTCGACAATTTCTTTGTTAGCCTCGATCAACGCATTGGTTTCGCGTGCGAGCGGAGCAATTTCTTCCGGAAAAGTCCCCGCCAGGCGCTCGGCGTTTCCTGACCGAATGGCCGCGAGCCCGTCTGAAATGCGTTTAAGTGGCGCCAGACCGAAACGAACCTGAAATACAGTCGTGAGCAAAAGTACGGCGGCGAGGATTGAAAACGTGATGATCAACGCCTGATCGAACGAGCGTGTTTCCTCGGAAATTTCCGCGGCATCGCCGGCCACTGCGACGAGATAGTGACCCTCATCACCAAGATCGATATTTCGCTCAACCAGGCGCAGTCGCTGATCCTCTGGGCCCGGCACATAGCCCTCTCGCGAACCATTGGGTCCGGCTGCGATCCCATAGTCTTGCAGATGCGGTAGGCCGCCGTCCCAAAGGGAGCGCGAGGCTCTCACCTCGGTTTTGGCGGGGTCGAGCCGAGTCACCTGCCAATACCAACCGGACAGCGGCAATTCGAATAGCGGCTCGCCGAGGGACTGTGGAAACTTCTCGCCGGCTTCTTCCGGTGAAGCGACATCTGCCACCAGCGTGCGAAGATAGACTCCGAGGCGGCGATCGAAAGCGCGCTCGACGGCTTGCCGGTACAGCGACGACAGCACAACTCCAGTAATGAGCAGGATGATCACCGCCCAGGCGGTGGCCGACAGGAACAGACGTAGCGCAAGTGAATTAGCGCGCATCCCATCAACGTGCGTCAGGTGGGGTGAGCAAATATCCTAGGCCGCGTACGGTCTGAATGATTTCGACGCCGAGCTTTTTCCGAATGCGGCCAACAAAGACTTCGACCGTATTCGAGTCGCGGTCAAAATCCTGATCATAAAGATGTTCGACCAATTCCGTACGAGACACAACCCTACCGGCGTGATGCATTAAATATGCAAGCAAACGATATTCGTGACTTGTCAGCTTGACCGGATTGCCGTTGACCGAAACGCGACCAGTGCGCGTGTCGAGCCGTACTGGCCCACAATTGAACTCACTCTTGGCGTGGCCGGCGGAACGGCGCAGCAAGGCACGCACGCGTGCGAGCACCTCCTCCAGATGAAACGGCTTGGCAACGTAGTCATCGGCTCCGGCATCGAAGCCTTGCACCTTATCGCTCCAGCGGTCGCGAGCGGTTAGCATAAGCACGGGCATCGCGCGCCCTGTTCTGCGCCAGGCTTCCAGGACGGAAATGCCGTCCATCTTGGGCAAGCCGATATCCAGAATAACAGCGTCGTAGGGCTCAGATTCGCCAAGATAGTGGCCTTCCTCGCCATCGAATGCGCGATCGACGACATAACCAGCGTCGGTCAGCGCTGTGGCGAGTTGGCGATTTAGGTCGGGATCATCCTCGATTACGAGGAGGCGCAAGGCACTATTCTCCAGTCACGGGCCGGCATGGTACTCGCCATTTACGGCGTCAATGGTAACGTCGACTACTTTGCCACTGCGGCCAAGCAGAGTCAGCACATACACGAGTTTCTCGTTCTGCCGGCACAGGCGTGCCCGGACGACTTCAGAGTGCTTGCGATACTGACGTAAGGATTTGATGGCTTGGCCAAGCGGAATTGCCCTGTGGTCCTCAACCGCGGCACGTTGTTCGGCTCTTGTAAGGCACGAGTCATGGCGGGAGGCCTCGGCCGCCATGGCGGAAAGGCCCGTATTGCCGAGCAACAAAACGGCCGGAAGGAGGCGGGGAACCGGCATAGGCGGGTCTTAGCGGCGTGCCGGTGAACGGTGCCTGAACGCCTCTAAATGCCTGTTTTTCGCTAGTTATCGAAGCCTTGGAACGAGGCGAAGGCGTCGAGCGAATCCCGCGGAGAGCGCCAGGAATTGATTGAAGCCGTTGAGTCTTCGTATCCGAGAGCCATTCCCGAATAGATCATCAGATTGTCTGGAAGACGCAAAAACGTGCGCACCGTCCGGTGGAAGGACACCCAGGCCTGCTGCGGACAAGTATGCAAGCCATATCCGCGCGCCAGCAGTGCCACGGTCTGAAGATAGCCGCCGATGTCGGCCCATTGCGCCGGACCATGGGCTATTTCGCGGGCGAAGAACAAAGCAACCGGTGCGTCGAAAAACCGATAGTTCCGCGCGTACTGTCTGTAGCGCGACGACTTGTCGTCACGCGACACATTTATTGACTGATACAGCAGTTCGCCAACCGTGAACCGGCGCGACCGATATGGCTCCGCCAAGGGCTCGCGGTAGATCGTATAGTCCGTCCCCTCGCCTTTCGGGAGCTCGGTTGCCATACGCGGCGCCAGAAGCGCTTTGAGTTCGTCGACGCGCTTGCCAGCAATGGCGTACACGCGCCAAGGCTGCATGTTCCCAGCCGAAGGCGCGCGTGCGGCGCGCTCAACAATCTGGCGGACAACCTTTTCAGGAACTGGTGTTGGGAGAAAAGCTCGACAAGAATACCGGGATGAAACCGCTTCGAGAATGTCCATACAATGCGCTCCGCAATATCTGCGGCGAGTTTGGCGGCCATCACGGCGAAAGCCAAGCGGGCGACAACGTCATTTGCGGTTAAGAATGCGCTCCACTTTTTCAATTGAGCGTCAGCACGCCCACTGACCCATCTCACCGCGAAGCGCCGCCGTCGCACCGAGACCGAGAACCTTGTCCCAGACCACGACTTTCCAAGATCCCGGGACGACTTCCGGCTCCTCACCGAAGCCCACCGTGACATCGATCTCGATTCCGGCCGCGATGCGCCCTGGCGCAGGCACGGCCCATGGCACAAAAGCCAATGTCGAGGCTCCAAAGTCTGGTGCAACAGTCTGCGAATCGATTGTTTATGGAGCGCCGTTACAGTCTAACTCCCGCGCGGTTACCGCGCGTTGGGGCCACGCATCCAGCACTATGCGCCACTCCTGGGTGTCAGCACGGTCTGCGTTTGAGCCTCAAGTGGCTTCGCGCGCCAGCAATCAGAGCTGCGATGAATTGGTCCTCGTCGTTGTGCTCAACGCGCAGGAATGTCTTTGTTTCCTCGAGCCACTTGGCTCGATGACAGGTCCTGTCAGCAAAATGAAATCATGTGCTATTCTTGGCGGGCATGCCCCGCGTCCTATCCGTCATTGTTTTCTCGATGTTCGGTGCGCCCGCTCTCGCTCTGACCGGCAACGCGCCGCCCGCGGCCGGATGGGCGGCGCGGCCAATTGTGATGATTGTCGACACGCGAGACGATCTCTGTACCGGTACCGCACTGTCGCGTGACCTTGTCCTGACGGCCGCTCACTGCGTCAGCCGCAAGGTCGACTACACCATCAAGCCTTACCAGACGGGCTTGCCGATCCGGGTGCGCACGATCGCACGCCATCCGCGTTTCGACCAAGCGAGCTACGCGGCGAGCCGTGCTACGGCCGATGTCGCGCTGCTTAAACTCGTCGGGCCATTGCCGGACATCGTTGTACCGGCCGCACTTGCGGCACCGCGCCGTGTGGTCGTCGGCGACACGCTTACCATTGCAGGTTTTGGAGTAACGGCTGCCGGAACGGCACACGGCTTGGGCCTGCCTCGCATGGCGACCCTCACAGTGACCGGCACGCCGGGCTCCCTCCAGATCCGTCTGATTGACATTGCCACCAAGAACCAGCGGATCGGATTGGGCAGCTGCACGGGAGATTCCGGCGCTCCGGTTTTCGATGGTGACGGCCCGCTCGTCATAGGCATCGTGAGCTGGTCGACGGCGCCAGGCGACGAAGAAGGATGCGGTGGCCTCACCGGCGTTACGCCGCTGTTGCTTTACCGCGACTGGATTGTCGAAACCGCACGAAAACTTAATTCGCCGCTTGCCCCCTAGCTGTGTCGCATTTTTCACCGCATGCGGCGGCGGTCACATCGACCTGAGCGTGGCCCTAGTCCGAATTGCACCGCCTTCGAACAAGCCGTGCGCAGCAGCGATGTGGCCGAGGGCAACACGTCCAGGCAGATTACAACGCCCGTCAACCTCGCCTCAGTTGGCACACGTCCAGGGCCTTTCCGCACGGATGCTCACTGGAAGGAGAGCAACGGCCGGGCCGAATGCCACCCATGAATAGCACGCGCCCTCCGTGATTGGCTTCAAGGTCATCGATGTAGGCCTGGAAGCGAGCAGCAACGCGGGTGCGCGCACCTGTCTTGCGGGAAATGACCGTACCGGCGGCATTGTTGCCGTTCGCGTCAAGTGTCCGCGCCCGACGCGCGGTCGCCTCCACCGAAGGTTTGGATTCCAGAGCCTCAATGAAGTCAGGCCCCATCGGCACAACGGCATTGGCCGTCGTGCAGCGTCCATCATTGTCGCATGTCGGGGTCAGCGAGGCAGTTTGGTAACGCTGTTGCACGGCGCCGGCCGGCAATACGCAATCGTTGCTAATCTCATACATTCCTCCTGAAATACCGCGGCAGTGAGCGCTTAGAAGCTCTGCCGAACGCCACACGGAATTCAGTCGGTTCAATGGTTCCGGTGTATTGCCTGTAGATCCATCGACCGTCGTCACGACGACGCAAAACTGTTCCCCACAGCAGGCGACCTGTGATTGACCGTCGCGGAACGATTACCGTCCATAGATGCCAGACCTCCTCATAGGGAGGTCGTGGCCTCGGGCTCAGCGCCCGAAAAACGTCGTGCTTGCTTGCAAGAGTACGCAGCATTGCGGGCCATCCACTCGGCCCGCACCCTAGATGCCGCGCGCTCTCCTTCAATCGGATTTTGAATTAAGCGTAAGGAAGAAACCTTAATCTCGAAACAGGCAGAAAACCTCGCGAAAATGCGTTCGGTCCTATACCCGATTATACCCACGTATAGATGTCGAAGGGTCATCGACCGCCGTTAACCTTGTTGGGTAACGAGTAACGATCCGCTGGCAGGTGTGCGATGACCAAAACAGGATTGGACCTTGAGCCTCGCCGAAGCGCCGACAGGCTTTCCTGGCGCCGCGTCTGGTTGGCGAGTGTGATGATGGAAAGGGGCCGTCCTCTCCCACCGAAAATTGCGCGCTCGACGCCTGGCGCCGCGAACCGGAATCTGACAGGTCGCCTGTATCACCTTCGTCGCCTTGAATGGTCCGAAGGGCCGTCCCAGAGCGGCTCAAACTAGTTAACTGATCACTGCGTCATCGAGCGGTCCATCATCGGACCGGCTGAGGGGTTACGCCCAAAGTAGAGGAGTCGACGCTATGGCGGACAAATCGAATTTCACACCGGACGAATGGAAAGTTCTCCTTCAAGGCGTGATAGCAGCCGGCATCGCGATTACGGCCGCGGAGCCGAGTGGCCTGTGGGGTCTTCTGAAAGAAGGCTTTGCCGGAGGAGCGGTTTTGGCGAAGGCGAAAACGGATCCCAACACGAACGCCCTTATCAAAGCAGTCGTTAACGATTTTGGTGCCGCAGAGGGAAGCGCGGCGCGCGACGGGCTGAAGAACCGCTTCCGGCAAAGCAAACCTGCAGAGATGAAGGAAGCTTGCATCGCGACATTGCGACAGGCCGCGGCGATCGTTGACACCAAGGCGCCGAGCGATGCTGCGGCTTATAAGGCGTGGCTGCAGCAAATCAGCGAGCACGTTGCCGAAGCGTCCAAAGAAGGTGGATTTCTCGGCATCGGCGGCGTGAAAGTCAGTGACGCCGAGAAGGCAACACTCACCGAAATCTCGAGTGCCCTCCAGGCCGCGTGAGGACGCAATCTATTCAATCAACGCGTCGACGCGCTGTTGCATGAAAGGTGAGACCTCAGTACCGAGCGCTTTGGCGGTCTTGAGATTTCACCCCGAATGCGTCCTTCGACTATGCGGCCCGTTCGACGCGTGCGTGGATCTCACCGCGAAGTACGCCGAAATCAATAGGTTTTGTAAAAAGCGCTTCGGTGCCGCCCTCCGGGGCATTACGCTTGTTCTCGGCGTCCCCGTACGCGGTGATCATGATAACCGGGACTGGGGCGAGCGGCCTTTGCCCTGGGCAACAGCTCCAGACCGGTCATTCCGGGCACGTTGACGTCGGATAGAATTAGCATGATTGAAATGCCGTCCGCATCGTCAATGCGTTGAAGTGCAGCTTCAGCGGAAAGGGCAAATTCCATTGTGAAACGGCCAGATCGAAGATCGTGACGGAATTGCTGCCGAAACAGAGTTTCGACATCCGGTTCGTTCATCAACCACGAGGATGAGAAAATTCAAATTGGCCCCCTGGCATACGTGAGCGGGGAACACATCGGCGTTGAAGCAAACCGATAATTTGCCCGCTAGTCTGCAGTCAAGGCAGCGAATTCAATCGCTCGCGAAATCAACGGCGAAGCGATCGCACCCCCGAGTGCAATGACGTAAAAGACCAGCCAGAGTGTTGCGATACCCGATTCTGCATCGGAGCCTTCCGCCCCCCGTCGGGGCGAAGCGTTTCGGCTATTGCGAATGTGTGTAGGCATCATCGGTCTCCGTTTCGCAAGTGCTACCATGCGTTTGGGAATTGGGATTGTGAGCCAGCCCACCCAATGCGGGGCAATTTTGCCGGCTACGGCCAATGGCTCAACACCACCACCTAAAGCGTGCAAATGACGCTCGGATGTAGAAACCGTGACTAGTCATGTGGAATTTGAGAATTGACGACTGCTCAGAACACTGCGCGGTTACTCGTGACGCCGCCCCCGCCCACGGCCAAAACGGTCCGAGAGCGCTAGGCGCAGGGCGCGGGTCAACCAGCGTATTAAAGCACCCGATCTGCGAAGCCGACCGTTGACCTGAGGCACCGTGTGCTGCGGCTCGACGAGCAACAGACCATTTGCCCGGATAAACGCCCAAACGAGTGGCGCGACCTGTCGCAACACTGAGTCGGCCTCCTTCGCGAGCACGCCCGCGACGACCTCGGGTGGCGGCTCGAAAACCTGCGGCATTGTCGTAGAAAGATCGCAGTCATTCAGGATGTTCCAGCGTGAAAACCCGCCCATCACCGGCGAGCGCAACGCGAACACCACTCTGCCAAACCTGGCCTCGCGGATCGCGTAGCTGCACAACGCGCAAGGTTCAACGTTGCTATATAATGTGCAGTCACTCAGGTCCGTATCGCCGAGCAGTCGTTGCACTTCAGTTATCGCGACTATTTCGGCGTGCCGAGTGACATCGCAATCCCGCGCCACTCGGTTCGTCGCTTCCGCCAGGATTTCTCCCTTGCGCACAATGACGGCGCCAAATGGATACTCGCGCCCTTTCGAAGATTGCGCCGCCAACGCGAGACATCGCCGCATCATTTGCTCGTCGAGGGATTGCGGTGTCCGCTCCTCCCCGGCCGTGTCATTTTCGGTCTCGCCTACGGCGTAGAGGAGATTTGGTCGCACTTGGCCTCGACGGTCTGTATGTAGGCCTGTTTAGAGCTTGGATTCACGCATTTTCGCAAGGCGAAGATTCGCGGTCGAGTTGGACAGAGGTCTAATGCTGCGGGCTCGCCTCATTGCTGAATTATTTCGCGGGCAGTGTTGGCCCCTCGCGATTCGGAGAAAATGACCTTAAAACGATTTATGCCGGTCGCGCGGGGAACACGACCGGCATATCGAATTAAGACAAGAGGGGAACTTGTCTTTGGGGACAGCCCGCAACATAGCCCCGCGACGATGCGCAGGGACCTATACACATGTATACGGCGCTACTCGCATTCGTATAGGCGTCTACCCCCCAGGCGATCCTGGATATGACGTCCGGCCTGGCGTTGAAAACAATGATTAATCAGGCGAGTCTGAATTCCGCAGCTTTGCGCCAGGCTAACGTCGCTCGTGCCGCGCTGCTGCCACGCGTCCTTAGATGTTCTCCGAGATACTCACCTGCCGCTATCCAGATATTTTTCGCGACCCGGTAGACCTGGATTTTGCAGGCGCTACCGCAGACATCGATCATATGTTCGGACATGAATTCTGATCCCCAATCCACAATGCCCAATTCATGCTGAAGGATTCTGCGACCCAAATACCTGCGAAACCTTTAACTCAAGCGCCACCGACCGCCCGGACACCGCGAACCTTCGGTAACTACGAGATTTTTCGCTGGGGGAAATGGCTCGCGCCGAGCTCGTGGCCAGGGAAGGCTGGACGCCGCGCATCGCTTCTGGTGTCAGAAATCTGCCGACACACATGAGCGGTCAAAGGTCGCGGGTCGCGTTCACCGGCACAGTCTTTGCATCTTACGAGCGCACCTGTCACGCGAGGACGCCGTGCGATAATCGGTATTCCGCGTTGCTACAGCCATTTCGTTTTTGCTGTGATTCAATCGGGGCTGGTGCCGGATTGCGAGTGGAATTGCCAGCTTGCCGCTGGTGACCATCAACCAGTTCCTGACCCACTGGTTGCTGTCATGGGTCATCTTCTGGGCAATGATGCTGCCAGTCGTCGTACTGGCAGCTCCTGCAATTCGTTCGGCTCCGCTTCTTCTGACCAGCGGCAAATAAGCACGACCGCCGAGCCTGCGAGCAATGCTTCGCCCGTGTCTTACGACACCATCGAGCAATCCTGAGACGTGCAGTACAAAAGGGTGTAGCTGGCCGCAATCTCTTTACCGGCCGCGCGCTCGAGCGCTTCGTCAGAATCTTCGCAGCTGAAAAACTCTTCTACCTTCGCAAGTGTGATGGTGTCGCTCATAACGGATAGCTCTCCACTCTTTTCGTTCTAACCCAAGCAGACCATGAACCAATTGGCAATCTTCAAATCCCTCCACAAAAATCAGGGAGACCTGGGCGGAAGGCCCTCAACCAGAAAGGACCGCGACTTCGTGACCTTGAGGCGCGTCGCGGTAAGTTCTTTCATGCTCGCATGGTAGGCTTTTGCCTTGTCGATGTTCTGGAATGCAATGAGCACAAAAAACTTCGGCGGGTCTCCATCGAGAGCAGTGACGTCTGCCGTTCGTACAAGGTACCGTCCATCGGCCATCTTCGCCTCCGCAACCGCGGCCGGGTCCATATTCACATACCCGTCTTTGAACGCCTGCAGGTCGGTAATTTCATTGGCCTCGACCACGACATAGGTCGGCGGCACAGCTGCTGCTTGCAAACCAAATATTGCTCCGGAGCCCGCCATCAATCCGATGACGAAAGACACAATCAGCGGACGCT
>Ga0126375_10000521_pt1 | contig 10687 bp, 11 predicted proteins | sample PanSoiMetPlot_14_FD_109577 | JGI IMG/M metagenome (GOLD analysis project Ga0126375, IMG submission 109577) | Tropical forest soil microbial communities from Panama - MetaG Plot_14 | ecosystem: Environmental > Terrestrial > Soil > Tropical forest | place: Panama | collected 2016-02-17 | reverse complement strand
GAAATCCGGGCAGAGACTTATGGTACTTCACACTGGTGGAAGAACCTTGGTGAAAAGACCGTGGTGCTGTTCGTCGGCGACGTTCGCCGCGACCCAAAGGACCACAATATGTGACGGCTGCAAGTCCCCCCACCCGTCGCATGGTGACGCCCCGTTGTCCCCGAACGGGGCGTTACCTTTCGACTAAGCTAACGGCTGTAAGGCCCCTTAGGACCACAGCCTCAATTTCATAGAGCGCGGCTAGCGAAAAAACGCTGAATTTTATGGCATTTTGGAGTGGCGATCGCTTATCAATTATCGCGCCAACGCACTCACTTGCGGCAAAGGAAGCCCCCCGATGCCCACGGAAATCCTGTTGAAAGACCTGAGGCGGGCTTTCGAACAAGCACGAGAGCTGGACGGCTCAATGGCCGAGCGACTCGATGTGTTCGCTGATGCCACCCGGAAGCTTCATCCGTCCAGCGCGGCCATCGTCGATAGGCTCGTTGCCCGGCTGAAGCAACATAACGCGGGGGAGGACGCACCGAAGCCTGGCGACGTAATGCCTACATTTGTGCTGCCCGACGAGACCGGCCGGCTGGTGAGTTTGAACGATCTGCTGGCTCAGGGACCCGCTGTGGTCACATTCCATCGAGGACACTGGTGCCCGTATTGCCGCATCAGCATCAGCACATTGGTAAAGGCGCAACCACGCATCGAAGCACTAGGAGCAGGTATGGTGGCCATCGTGCCCGACCGGGAGCAGTTCGCCGCAGAGATGCGAGAGGATTGCAATGTGAATTTTCCAATCTTGTCCGACATGGATAATGGCTACGCGATGTTGCTGAATCTGGCGATCTGGGTTGGCGCCGAGATGCAGGAATACATGACAGAAATCGGCCGTATGCTTCCGCAATATCAAGGCAACGACTCCTGGGTGCTGCCGATCCCTGCGACATTCGTCATCGGCAAGGACGGCCGGATCAAGGCACGTTTCGTCGACCCGGACTATCGCAAGCGCATGGCGATAGATGAATTAATTGACGCGCTAAAATAGATTCAATTCGTTCTTTCTTGCCAGTTTGCGGCACGCAACATCTTCATAAAGGTTGCGGCGACCGCTGTGCGTTGCCGGCCGGCGACGCCATAGAGACATACGTCGCGCCCGAGTTCGAGTCCGTCTACGGCGGTGCGCACCAAAGTCTGCGGCGCGTTCACAGTGCGCGGCAGAAAGCCGATACCGATATTGGCTTCTAGCAGAGCCACCAGATCCTGGTCCGACGAAACCTCATGGCGATGATCGGCGTTCAGCCCCTTGGTGCGCAGCATCGCGGCGAGGTCGCCGCACTTTTCACAGTGGTTACGCAGGAGGAAACGTTCGGGTTTGAGATCGTCAAGGCTGATGGTCTCCTGACTGCCAAGGCGATGCGAGCGGTTGAATACCATGTCGAAGGATTCGTCGAACAGCTTCCAACTGTCGAGACGGTCCCAGGCTTCGCCGATTGAGGTCCCCACGGCAAGCTCGGCATCGCCAGCTTTCAAATATTCGACAATTTGCGGGCCGGTGCCACGGAGGATTTTCAACTCAATTTCGCTGAACTTTTTTCGCAGCTCGTTGACGTGGGACAGAATAAGGCCAAGCTCAATGCTGCCGGATACCGCCAGCTTTAGTGCGCCGACCTCGCCGTCGTTGATCATGGCGGCGAGCGCACGGGCGCTCTGTGCGCTGTCATAGCATTGCTTCAGCAGCGGAAACATTCGCTCGCCAAGTGGCGTGAGCATGGCGCGAGGCCGTTCGCGCCGAAAAAGATCGCCGCCCAGTTCGCCCTCCAGGAGCTTGATCGCACGCGTCAGTGACGGCTGAGCAACGTGGCACTCCTCCGCCGCGCGGGTGAAATTCAGCGTTCGTGCGACCGCCAAGAAGTATCGAACCTGGTGCATTTCCATGCGAACGTCCCCCGGGACGATTACCAAGCAATAAAACTTTAGCTTGCTTTCGAACGAAGCTCGGCTCGCGGCAACTGATGTATATCCTCCAGGCGCGCATACAGGCCAGTGATGAGGCGGCTGCCTCGTTCGAAGGTAATGTAGCTCCACGCCCAATTGAGGGCGACTACGAAACGGTTGCGGAACCCGATCAGAAAGTAGACGTGGGCCACACTCCACAGCAACCAGGCCGGAAAGCCCGAAAGTCGGAGTTTGCCGAACTGGGCGACAGCACGTGAGCGGCCGATAGTGGCGAGCGAACCGAAATCGCGATAGCAAAATACCACAGGCGGACGTCCTTGATGCAGCGCTACCAGTGCGCGAGCGACGTACTGGCCCTGTTGCTTGGCCACAGGGGCGACGCCCGGGAGCATGGCTCCGTTAGCGCCCGTGAGAGCCGCGGTGTCACCGATTACGAAGACTTCGGGATGACCGGGCACCGATAGGTCGGCGCGAACCTTGACCCGCCCGGCGCGGTCGATTTCGGCGCCGAGCCAGCGGCCCGCCGGCGATGCTATAACACCGGCGGCCCATATAATGGTCCGGGTCGGAATGAAGTCGTCACCAAGACGCACGCCTTCGCAGCTGCAATTAGTGACGGCCGCCCCAAGACGCAGGTCGACGCCGAGCTTTTTGAGCGAACTTCGGGCCGCATCCGATAGCGAGGGGTCGAATGGAGTAAGCAATCGCTGCGCGGCCTCGACCAGAGTAATTCTAGCGCAGAGTGGATCAATTGATCGGAAATCAGACACGAGGGCCCGCTTGGCGAGCTCAGCGATGGCGCCTGCCATCTCGACGCCGGTCGGACCTCCACCGACGACAACAAAAGTCATCAGCCGCCGTCGTTCGTCGACGTCAGTCTCGTTTTCGGCACGCTCGAAAGCGAGCAGGATACGGCGCCGCAGATAGGTTGCGTCATCGATTGTTTTTAGCCCAGGCGCAAATTTTGCCCAGTTGTCGTGGCCGAAATACCCATGACGTGCACCGGTGGCGAGCACCAAGTAGTCGTATTTAACGCGTTTCCCATCGGCGATCACCTCCTTGCGTGCAATGTCGACCCCCGACACCTCCGCGAGCATGATCCTGATGTTACGTTGTCCACTAAGAATACCACGAATTGGGGAGGCGATATCGGCCGGCGAAAGACCCGCGGTTGCGACCTGATAGAGCAAGGGCTGAAACAGATGGTGATTGTTGCGATCGATTAGCGTGACATCGAATGGGGCGTCCGCAAGGCCTTTGGCGGCCGAGAGCCCGCCAAAACCGCCGCCAACGATTACAACGCGGGGTTTATGCTCTGCAGTTAGGTCACTCATCGTTCGCTTCATGATTGGTCGCTGCCGAGGCTCCAGATCGATGACAACGTCAAGCGGTCTCCGGTTCGTCATTGAGCGTTGACGAGAGACTGCCGATTTTTATCGTGCCGCTGAAATATCGTCCGCCGATCGTTCCAATAGCAGACTGCTATGCCGAACGCTGCGGTTGATTCCTCATCCGGCGCGAAGGTCCTGCAAGGTCTTGATGATGACCTCGGGCTCCATGCGCTCACGGAATTCGATATTGACCTGCCGTGCCTTCACGCGACCGTCGCGTCCAACAATAAACTTCGCCGCCATCGGCAGGAAATAGGCTTGATTTCCATGGTATTTTTCAAGCTCGACCCCCACCTCTTTGTATAGTTTCTGGATCTCAGTGCCGACCCAGAAGATAAGCCCAAGCGAAAACGAATAGCCGAGATCGATGTCGCTCAGAACGGGGAAGGGCAGATCGTTACTCGCGACAAAGGCGCCCGTGAACCGTGCGCTATCCGGCATAATTGAGATTACCCGCGCTCCCAGTTGTTCTATTTCGTTGTTAATTGCAGCAAGCGATCGCAGCTCAAGCTTGCAATATGGGCACCAGTGGCCGCGGTTGATGCTGATCACTACCGAGCCAGTTTGTAGCAAGGACGGAAGCGAAATCAGATGTCCGTTCTCGTCCGGTAGGTCAAACCTTGGCATTAGCTCGCCAAGCCTGGGCCCTACCTGTCCTCGATCCAACACATTTAGCCGCTCAACAAGTTCATCGTATGCTTTGGCGAAATCGGGCCTCCGAGTTCCGCTCTCTTTGCGGTACGCCGACAGCCTGGAACTGAGCGAAGTAGGGGGGGTTTCAGCTTGAATCGCTTCCTCTGTAGTCTGAAGGGATGGTTTTGGTTCTTTCAATGTGCCCTCGGCCGATTCGGCGATCGTTGTTCCAGTGCAACCAATAACACGAGCACGGATAGCAAAGAGCTATGGAATCCATTTGAATCGTTTCAGCTCGCCCTTTGCATTACGCAACGGATCAATGTTGACGATACGATTAGCGTCGTGCCGTCGGCATGTTCGACGATACGTTCTACATCACGCACCGGCTTGCCGGTCGCCAAGACCTCGGCAAGCAGCGAGCGCGCGACGGGCGTTCCGTCTGTTTCGAAGAGAAGCGTGCTTTCTCTAAATTGACCGTGCGTCTGACCGGTTTTTGGAGTCGCACCCCGGACGGCCACGGCATGGCGATTATATTGAAGGATTGTCTCCTTCACGTCACAGATGAACATCGCTATCGGCAGCAGCTCGAGGATGCCATCAGACGCCCGCAAACATCGCGCTCAAGAGAGACGGAATCGGCCGCGCGGCGGGATGACGCCGCTCGTTGGAATCAACCATCCGCACGCCTCCGCGCGGGTATTGATCCCCCTCGTCCCGGTGCAACGGTCAGGCTGAATAGCGGTTTGTCAATCGGACGATACCATTTTAACTGGCGGCCGATGACCCTGGCCGCAAGTCCCGATTAGGGCGCATTTTTCGCGCTCCGGGTGGCGGGCGCGCAGCCGATCCAATGGTCGATAAAACCGGCGAGCCAATTGCGCGCGGCCAGATCGTGCACGGCACGGTCGGTGATGTGCTCATGGCGTTGCTTCGCTCCCGGCAATTCCATGCGATGCGCGCCGCGCACAAGCCAGCGATACATCATTGCGTGTGTAACTTCGGGATGAAATTGCAGCGCATAGCCAGTGCCACAGCGGAACGCCTGAACGGAGAATGCGTCGCCTTCAGCCAGTAGCTCGCTGTCCACAGGCAGGTCAAAACCCTCACGATGCCATTGGTAGACGTGGTCGGGCCACTCCGAACAAACTTTGCGCCCAGCCTCAGTCGGGCGGATTGGATAATAGCCGACCTCGGCATGACCCTTCGGGTGCGGAAAGACACGGGCGCCGAGATGACACGCCAGCATCTGCGCGCCAAGACAAATGCCAAGATATGGCTTTTTGTCGCGGAGTGGCACTCCGATCCAGTCGATCTCGCGGCGCACGAAGTCTTCATTGTCATTGGCGCTTTGTGGACCGCCGAAGATGGCCGCGCCAGCGTGCTCATCCATCGTTTCGGGCAAAGGATCTCCGAAACGTGGACGCCGAATGTCGAGTGGATAGCCGAGTTTGGCCAGAGTCTGGCCGACCCGGCCCGGAGACGAATGCTCCTGATGAAGGATAAGAAGAACTGGCTTCAACATGATGATTCGGCAAGCGCTCGCTTGCTGGTGACTAGTAGCGGCTTTGGCAGCGTTTGCAACACGAACAACGGGGATGCGGCTATGTTCGCTGCGCGGACCTGCGTCGAAAGGCCAAACCCTGCATTGTTGACAACAAGTTGTGGCTCAACGCCTCGCGCCGCCAACTGCTCCTGATCTGACGATCGGCCCCCTCAGAAGATCCACTCCAATTTTCGATAGGCCAGCGCTCGGGTCGAGGCAATTTCGTCGGCCAGCATACGACGCCCGTTCGTCATACCATGATCATTCCGCGCGCCGGGTATCACGCGACGACAAATCGCTGCGGGCCGTCCGCATTATTCGAGAAATTTGCTCGGCGGGAAGTCGCGCGAAAATACCGGCTGCTGGATGAATTGCTTCGGCTCGAAGGTCCAGAACTGGCTGACCTGCGGATAGGTCTTGACAATGGTGTTGGTGAGCTTTCCGTTCACGCGCGCCACCTTGCGAATGTGGATGTCGAGAATCGGCGTGCCGTATTCGTCGAGCCGCACCGGACCGATTGGGCCATGGGTTAGGCGGACATCGTGCATCGCATTGAGGAAGGCCGCTGTATCGTCGGTTTTTCCGCCAGTGGTTTTCAACGCCTCCTCGATGATAAGAAGCGCCGTATATGGGCCGGCGGTATAGAAGCCGGGGTCGTGCTTATAGGTCTCGTTGATGCCAGCGACAAATTTTTTGTTGTCCGGCGTGTCGAGGCCTGCCGCGTACCAGCCGCCTGTAAAGACGCCAACCCCTTCTTCGCCCATCACCCTGAGAATGCCCTCGTCTGTGCTGGTGGTATTGCCGAGCACGGCAACTTTTCCCGTCAGCCCGAATTCGCTGAACTGCTTGAGGAAGCGTAAGGGATTGCTGCCTGCGAAGCCCATGTAGATCGCTTGGACGTCGTTCTTGATCTGGGCCAGATACGGTCCGTATTCCGGCGCGTTGAGCGGCGGCCACAGCTTCTGCACAATCTTGCCGCCGGCGCCCTCAAAGCCGAGCTGAAATCCGCCGGCGCCTTCGTGGCCATATGTGAAATCCTCGGCGACGATCGTAATCTTCTTGAAGCCAAGCGTTCTGGCCGCGTAATCGCCCAGCGGATAGGTAACCTGCGGCGCCGTGCCAAAAGCATGTAGCACCGATGGGTTCACTGCGTGGCTTTTCAAATCAACAGTGGCCGCTGACGTCGTGGTGATCAGTGGCACTTTGGTGTCACGAATATAGCCATCCATCGCAATCGCTTCGTTGGTAGCCAGCGGGCCGATCGACACCGCCACTCTGTGCCGCTCGACCAACTCTTGGAGCTTGGTTTTGGCAAGCGCCGGATTGCCGGTCGTATCCTGAGTAATCAGCTCCACCTTGCGGCTGCCGATCATACCGTTGCGCTCCTTGAGAAACAGCGCGGCGCCCTCTTCCTGCTGCTTGCCGCCGGCAGCGAGCGGGCCAGTGAGGACCGTGAGGAAGCCAATTTTGAGAGGCTCCGACGATTGCGCGAACACCCGCGGTGCGGGAAAGACACTGATCGCCGCACCCGCTTTCAGAAGCGTGCGGCGTGACATCCCAACTTTGCTGTTCCTTAGTGACATACCGATCTCTCCCTGTTCGTCTAACATTTCCCTTATCGCCGGATATCGATAAACGAAAGCTCTTACCGTCCGACACCAGCCGGACAAGACGCTCACTCTTAATCAACCCACTTGTTTGATAATATTCGCACATCCAACAATTTCCGCCACTACCAATCGGGGAGGCGAACAGAGTTGAATGAGCTAAGATCCTGCCAGGCTCTTCCAGCAGACGAATACTATTCTGGACGTACTTGTTGGTGCGCTCTTTACGCAGGGCCGCTGCGAGCACGGCGTGTGCGCGCTTGCATTCGCCGCGCAGCATGTCGAAATAGCCCATCAAAGCCATGCCAGGCCTCACGCTGGGCGCCGGTGCGACTCGACCGCGCGCCAAAAATGCTTCTCGGCAGACAGAAGTCGTTTTCTCGGAAACTTTTCTCGCCGAGACTCAACTCGTTATACGGATCGTCGGTCTCATCGGAATATTGTAGCGATTCCAACGTGGGCAAGGATCGATTCGGCCTGCCAGCCATGCCGGCTTTCAAAAAGTCCAGCAAATACTGGGTCATCGCATTGCCAAATGCGGCGGCTTGGGAAATCATCAAGACTAAGGCACGTTTACCGAAATACAATGGCGCCGTTGCTCCCATTGCGGCAACATGCGTCTGCCATCAAACGAACGAAAGCGCATCGAACTAGCGACGCGACGATTTTTCCGGGAGAATGCTGCCGATGTCGAAACCTCGCATCAGTTATGTCGATCCTTCGACGATCAAGGATCCTGCGATGATCGCCGAATTCGAGCGTTGCGCGCGGGAGGGCACACCACGGCCGGAAAGCCAGGCCATTCGCGCCCATGTCCCTGCAACTTTCTGGTCATTCGCCAACACCTGGCGCGATGTATTCAAGAACGGAGTTGCCGACCACAAGATCAAGGAGCTCTGTCGCATCTACGTTTCGCGTTCGGTGTTATGCGAATTCTGTGGCAATCAACGCTCGATCAAGGCGGCAAAATCGGGCCTTAAGGAAGATGACTATTCCGAATTGATCAATTTCGAGAGCTCGACACGCTACGACGAAAGACAAAAAGCGGCATTGGCGTATGCTGAGGCTATCACCTGGGATCTGCCTGCCACTGATGAATTGTGGGACCGGCTGCACAAGCACTTCAGCGAGCCGGAACTTGTCGAGATTGGCTATTTTGTAGCCATCACCATGGGCCAGCAGCGCTGGCTACGCATTCTGACCATCGAACACCACCAGATTCTCGCCGGTACGGACGCGGCGATGGCGCCGGGCTTTGAAAATTCGGACGCTCTCCAGCGGTCAAAACAAGCGGAGGATTATTGGGCCAAGATCAACGCCAAGCCCGCAAAACAGGCTGCCGAGTGACCAGTCAAGCAACGGCAACGGCCGCTATCCGATCTGCCCCTGTCGCACAGGCCGCCAAAGATGAACCTCGCATTCGCGTCCGAGGTTTAAGGAAGCACTACGGATCCCTCGAAGTATTCCACAGCATCGACTTTGACGTTGGCGAGCGTGAGATTGTCGCAGTGGTCGGCCCGTCGGGCTGTGGCAAGACCACACTTTTGCGCTGCATTGACGGCCTCTTGCCGCACGATGCAGGCGAGATCCGAGTCGGTGCTGAGCGGGTCACTGAGCCGATCGCCGGCGTCGCAATGGTATTCCAGCATTTCGGGCTATTCCCCTGGAAGACCGTGTTCGAAAACGTGGCTTATGGTCTGCGCATGGCCGGCGCGTCGAAGGTCGAAATCGAGCGCAAGGTGCCGGAATTCATCAAACTTGTGGGCCTAACTGGCTTTGAAAACGCATTTCCTTACCAGATGTCCGGTGGCATGCAGCAGCGCTGTGGTCTTGCTCGCGCTCTTGCTGTTGAGCCCAACGTCTTGTTAATGGACGAGCCTTTTGCGGCAGTCGATGCGCAAACGCGCGAGATTCTGCAATTCGAACTGTTGCACATTTGGGCGCAGCGGCCGACGGCAATGATCTTCGTTACCCACTCAATCGAGGAGGCGGTCCTGCTTGGTCATAGGGTCATTGTACTCAAGGGAAGGCCCTCGACCATTCATGAGACTATCGTCATCGATTTGCCGCATCCAAGGACGCGCGAAACGCTGCGCGAGCCGCGCTTCGCCGAACTGCGAGAGCGGGTATGGGGCACGCTGATGCGAGAAGCTCGCGAAGCCGAATTCCATCTTGAACATTGATAAGCCAATAAGACCTAAAGGGGGTTGCGCGCTCGATCCGCTCCAGCCGGCTCACCATGCTTGTCGAAATCGTACTTCCGTCAGCGATGCCCTATTTGCTGGCGGGCGTTCGCCTCGCCGCAGGCCGTGTGTTGAACGGCGCCGTGGTAGCGAAATTCTTCATATCGGTCGGCGGGCTCGTCTATTACAATTTTTATAATTCGCGCTTTTATCATCATAACGAAGTTCGTCGGCGTGCTGTTGCTCGCCGCCTCGGCGTTGGGTTCCAATTTCTGGTGAGTTGGGCAACGCGGCGTTTCATGCTCTGGTATGGTTGAGACAAAAAACGGGTTAGCAGCCCCTCACCACAAGGAAATCCGCATGTCATCCGACCCTTTGCTTAAGGCCGCGATCGCGCATTGGGGCCCTCGCTTTATTGCGAACGGCGTGGTGCTGACCGACTTTGAGGAGCTAACCGGATCGCTTTCGTCCTACAATGACTGGTGCAGCGCCTGGTCGGCGCGCGCCGCACATCACGAGCAGCTCGGATGGGAGGCCCTGGAGAAAAAGCATCTGCTGACCGCCGGAGAATGCCTGCAGCGCGCCGGTGTTTATTATCATTTCGCGTCGTTTCTCTTCGTGCACGACCAGACGCAAATGAGAGCTGCGCACAAGAATCAGATCGAGTGCCGCCAAGCGGCGCTTCCCCACTTGAGGCCAGCAGGCGAGCGCGTAGAAATTCCCTATCAGGGAACGACGTTGGCCGGCATCCTACGCAAGCCTGCAGGCGTCGAGCGGCCATCTGTCGTCGTTATGGCGGTGGGCCTCGACTCGACCAAAGAGGAAGGTGACGCCTACGAGACGCCGTTCCTCGCGCGCGGCATGGCAACGCTAATCTTCGAAGGGCCGGGCCAGGGGGAAGCCCAATATGATTTCGCAATTCGCGGAGACTACGAAGTGCCGGTGAAAGCTGTGCTCGATTTTGTGGAACAACGCTCCGACCTCGACGCAAATCGTATCGGCATGTGGGGCGTAAGCCTGGGCGGGTACTACGCGCCGCGCGCGGCAGCCTTCGACGAGCGCATCAAGGCCTGCGTCGCGCTCGGCGGGCCATTCAATTGGGGCGCGGCCTGGGGTGGACTACCGGAATTGACACGAGAAGCCTTTCGAGTGCGTAGCCATTGCAAGACGCAGGATGAAGCGCGCAAGAATGCCAACACATTGTCACTTGAGGGTGTGGCGCAAAATATTACCTGTCCCCTTTTCATCGTGAATGGGCGGCTCGATCGCATCGTACCTGCAAAGGATGCCGAACGTCTGGCGCGCGAGGCCAAGGGGCCTGTCACATTGATGATGATTGAGGACGGCAACCACATCGCCACCAATCGCGCCTATCGGTGG
>Ga0126375_10000520_pt1 | contig 10693 bp, 10 predicted proteins | sample PanSoiMetPlot_14_FD_109577 | JGI IMG/M metagenome (GOLD analysis project Ga0126375, IMG submission 109577) | Tropical forest soil microbial communities from Panama - MetaG Plot_14 | ecosystem: Environmental > Terrestrial > Soil > Tropical forest | place: Panama | collected 2016-02-17 | reverse complement strand
CCCTGACGTAGTCTAAAGTCCGGTCTTTGCCGAGGGGTTCAATTTCATGCAGGTTGGTAGAATGCGGATTGAGTACCCATTTAAAAACGCCAGTCTCACTACTCGTTTCGCTATCCACAGTTTTATCTGCATCGGCATCATAACCGTGGCCCTGTGGTTTATTGTTTCTCACTATGTCGTCAGCGAGATATTGGATCGAGAATGGGAAGCTACTGCACAACTAATCAGAACCGAAGCCAAAGAGTTTCTTACCGCAGAAGATTTCACAACCAAAGATCGCAAATCGGTGGGACACAAATTCGAACAACTCCTCCAGCATCTTACCCTCACGCCGAATATTGTGCGTTTCAAAGTCTATAATCCTAAAGGCGTGGTCATTTGGGCCCAAGACAAACGGTTGGTCGGCAAATCGTTTTCTGACAACAACGATCTCCAGCAGGCCATCGGGGGGAACGTAGTCGCAGATGTCACCTCCCTGGGTAAGGGGCGGGATATTGCCCCGCGTGACGCAGGGGAGCGGTCTGTGGAGGTTTACGTTCCTGTCTACTCGGAAAATCAGAAGGAGCTACTGGGAGTATTTGAAACCTATAAGAAGGCGGACCTTATCTACCGTGATATCCTCAACGCCAGAGCCGCGGTGCTAATCGGAGCTTTCCTGGGGGGTTTACTATTATATTTATCATTGCTGGTCATTGTCCGACAGGCATCTAAGAAAATCGAAGAACAGCAGGCCGATCTCCTTAAGATGCAAGCCGAGCTGTTAGCCTCGCAACGGCTGGCTGCGGTGGGCGAGATGGCCGCCGCAGTGGCGCACGGTATTGGAAACCCTCTATCTTCCATACGGGCTGCGGCACAAGTGGCGATGTTGGACTGTGAGTCACAGAATAAGGATGAGCCTGGAAATAGAACGAAGGAAAACCTGGAAGGCATCATCCGGCAAGTTGACCGCGTTCAGAAGCGTATGGCGGGGCTGCTCAATTTTGCTAAACCTCTGGTGCCTCACCCTGGCCCTGTCGAAATCAATACATTAGTGCGAGATGTTGTGGAAACGCTTCGTCCCCGTTTTGAGGAGGCAAGCGTCAGTCCTCATTTGGATCTAGATGCAAGCTTGCCTAAAGCGACAGTGGACGCCAATCACTTAGAGCAGGCTTTCATGGGACTCATCACCAATGCGGTTGAAGCAACACCAAAGGGCGGTAAGGTCACCATTCGGACCCAAAGCTTTGCCAGCGGCGGTAAGGAGAGCGGCGTCTGTATTTCCATCGAAGATACGGGGGACGGAATTCCATTTGAGAACAGAGAACAAGTTTTTGAGCCTTTCTTTACCACCAAGCCTCAAGGCAGCGGCATAGGCCTGTCCTTGGCAAAGAAATTCGTCGAAAGGAACGGCGGCAGCATCGCCATCGCCGACGGAAACGGTGGCGGCACAAAGATCGACGTCAGCTTTCCTTCGGACGGGACCACTTGAATACCCTCAGTCCGCCCTGAACTTACATACACTAGCTTCGGGACTTGTTAGTCAGGTCACCGGAATCATGATGTGCTTCTGATACGGCGGCCGGTGGCAAAGGCGTTGGTACCAGTCATTCAGGCGATCGAGCTTCGGGCGTTCAATGGGCAGGCTAAACCATCGGTGAGCCCAAACCCCTGAAGGGATATCCCCGATGCTGAAGCTATCGCCTCCCAAATAGCTGTTTCTGCCTAGTTGATTATCTACCATGCGCCAAGCGTGGCTCGATTTCTCCAAGGCGCTAGCGACGGCCCTGGGATCACGCTTATCTTCCGGGGTGCGGATAAGGGCCCAGAATAGCGGTACGATGGATGGACCTAGAGTCGTGAGCTGCCAATCCATCCAACGATTGGCATTTGCTTTGCCCTCAGGTGTGGAAGGGAGCAGTTTTCCTTGTCCGTACTTCTCGTTCACATAGCGCATAATACTATTGGACTCCCAGAGAATAAAATCGCCGTCTTGAATGGTGGGTACGAGTCCGTTCGGGTTCATATCAAGATATGGCTTTTCCTTGTTACCACCAAATTTCCCACCGAGATCGACGCGCTCGAAATCTAGGCCCAACTCGCCGCAGCACCAAAGGACCTTCTGCACGTTGGATGAATCTGTTCGCCCCCAAATTTTAAGCATTGCTCCCTCCAGATTTTTGGTTGTGTTGAGACACTTGTATCATCCTTGCCGCTTGATGAATAGTCCCGTTTGGACGGGTGCCTTGTTCGGGCCGCTACCGTTTTAGTTCTTTTTCTGCTAAGAAAGAGGGATTCTAAGACCAACGAAAGTAGCTTGCTATGCGCATTACAATCGTTTCGCTTTTGGCTGCCCTCGGGTTTTTGTTTGTTGCTACTATGACTGCTCTGGCCCAGAATGTCGCGGAGGGAAAAAAGCTCTATATCAGCTATTGCGCGACTTGCCACGGGGAGACTGGAAAGGGCGACGGAATGGCGGCTCGCTCCCTTCCGGTTAAGCCTGCTGATCATACAAACGGAACGGTTATGAATCAGCTTTCCGATCAATTTCTACACGACATTATCTCAAAGGGAGGGAGTGCAGTAGGGAAGTCAAGCTTTATGCCATCCTGGGGAAGCTCGATCGATGAAAAGCAGGTTCGTGACCTGGTTGCCTATGTGAGAAGCATTGCAGACCCGCCCTATAAAGCCGGTAAACCTGGCGCCAAGTGAAAAAAATTGGTCACTTTCCTATTTCCCCCCTTGACGATTGGTCAAGTGAAATTAAATTTGCTCCATCCAATCTGGTGCGTGTGTATAAATCTATGTTTTATTTGAGGAGGTTTACATGGCAACAAAAATTCGTCCCCTGCACGACAGGGTCATAATCAAACGAATTGACGAGGAGGAGAAAACCAAAGGCGGTATCATCATACCCGATACGGCGAAAGAGAAACCGCAGGAAGGTCGCGTGGTTGCTGTCGGTCCCGGCAAACACGAAGACGGCAAGGTTATTCCCTTGGGCGTTAAGGCGGGAGATAAGATCCTGTTCGGCAAATATTCTGGCACGGAAATCAAACTTGACGGCGAGGACCATCTGATCCTGCGGGAAGACGACATCCTCGGAGTGATCGAATAAGGAGGTATAGAAAATATGGCTGCGAAAGAAGTTCGCTTTAGCGAAGAGGCCAGGAGCAGAGTACTCCGTGGCGTGAACATATTGGCGGATGCGGTTACGGTGACACTAGGACCTAGGGGGCGTAATGTTGTTCTGGAAAAGTCCTGGGGGGCGCCCACCGTGACTAAAGACGGCGTCACGGTTGCCAAAGAGATTCAGCTCGAGGACAAGTTCGAAAATATGGGCGCTCAGATGGTTAAGGAAGTTGCCAGCAAGACTTCCGATGTCGCCGGCGACGGCACCACAACCGCGACCGTACTGTCCCGCGCTATCTTCGGCGAAGGAATAAAGCTGGTAGCTGCCGGACACGATCCCATGAGCATCAAACGAGGCATCGATAAGGCAGTGGAAAAAGTCGTGGATGAGTTGAAGTCTCTTTCCAAACCCACTCGCGACAGGGACGAAATTGCTCAAGTCGGCACGATTTCTGCGAACAACGATAAAACCATCGGCGATATTCTCGCCGAGTCCATGGATAAGGTAGGAAAAGAGGGCGTCATCACCGTTGAAGAAGCCAAGGGTTTGGAGACGACTCTCGATCTAGTGGAAGGGATGAGGTTTGATCGTGGCTACCTCTCTCCCTACTTTGTGACCGATCCCGAGAGGATGGAATGCGTTTACGAGGATGGGTATCTGCTGATTCACGAGAAGAAGATCTCGAGCATGAAGGATCTTCTCCCGGTGCTCGAAAACGTCGCAAAGACCGGCAAACCTTTACTCATCATCGCCGAGGAAGTGGAAGGCGAGGCGCTCGCGACGCTGGTTGTGAACAAGATCCGGGGGACGTTGCGGGTCGTTGCCGTAAAAGCGCCTGGGTTCGGCGACCGGCGAAAAGCGATGCTGGAGGATATCGCCATCTTGACGGACGGCAAGATGATCGCTGAGGAGCTTGGAATCAAGCTCGAAAACGTGACTCTGAAAGATCTCGGCCGCGCCAAACGGGTGATCGTCGATAAAGATAACACGACCATCGTTGAAGGCGCTGGAAAGAAGACAGGTATTGAAGGGCGGATTACTCAAATCCGAGCTCAGATCGACGAGACGACTTCGGACTATGACCGCGAGAAACTGCAGGAGCGTTTGGCGAAGCTAGCGGGCGGCGTAGCGGTAGTAAAAGTCGGCGCGGCGACTGAGATTGAGATGAAAGAGAAAAAGGCGCGCGTTGAAGACGCGCTCCACGCGACCCGTGCCGCCGTCGAAGAGGGTATCGTTCCGGGGGGAGGCGTCGCCTTGATCCGGGCATCGGCAGGCTTGGGTAACCTGCGGGTTTCTGAAGACGAAAAGGTCGGTGTGCGTATCGTCCAGAAGGCGCTCGAAGAGCCGCTTCGTTGGATTGCCGATAACGCCGGCGCAGATGGCTCCGTTGTTCTCGACAAGGTGAAGAATGGCAAGGGCGCGTTTGGATTCAACGCCGCTGCCGAAGAATTCGAAGATCTTGTCAAGGCGGGAATTGTCGATCCCACCAAGGTGGTGCGCACCGCGCTTCAGAATGCGGCGTCGGTTGCTGGGTTGCTCATTACCACAGAAGCGATGATTGCGGAAAAACCGGAGAAGAAAAAGGATGTTCCAGCCATGCCGCACGACCACGAAGATTATTAGGCTGTCGGAACCTGCATGAAACGAAAGGGCGTCTGAGGAATCAGGCGCCCTTTTTTTTGGAGCCGCAACCGAAAAATCGCAAAAGCCCGGCGGCGCCACGCCTTAAAGCGCAGAAGGGAAACCCTGTGGGCTTCCCTTCTGGATAAATTCTCGAAAGCAATCGAATCAGTTGACGCTAATCGCGATTTGCTTCGGTTTGGCCTCTTCGGATTTGGGAACGTGGATCTCCAAAATGCTATCCCGCTAGGTGGCTTTGATCGCATCACTCTTGACGGTTTGCGGCATATATTAGGTTGACAATTACGAGCGGAAACCCCAGATTCTTAGATTAAATGGCGACGAGAGACTACTACGAGATTTTAGGGGTTGGACGCACTGCTACCACGGATGAGATTCGCAAAGCCTACCGAAAGCTCGCGCGCAAATACCATCCTGATATCAATCCCGGTGACAAAGCCGCTGAGGAAAAATTTAAAGAGATCTCTGCGGCCCATGAGGTCGTCGGCGACCCAGAAAAGCGAAAATTGTACGACGAGTTTGGAGAGCAGGGGCTAAGCCCGGGATTCGACGCTGAGAAAGCCAGAGCCTATCAGCAATGGCAACAACAGTCGGCGCAAACCGGCGGTTCGTATACATTTGAGTCGGGTGACTTAAACGATGTGTTTGGCTACGGCGGTTTTGAGGAGCTCTTCGGTCGAAGAGGCTCCGCCCGAAGCAATGTTGCGTTCCGGGGAGAGGATATTGAAACTAGCATGGACATAGACTTCTTGGACGCTGTGAAAGGTTTTCAAGCGGGTCTGACGTTACGACGCGCGGTTCCTTGCGATCGCTGCTCGGGAACCGGCAAAGTTTCCGATAAGCCGTGCAGCACGTGCGGTGGCACGGGCCGAGTGCTGCGAACGGAGACGGTGCGTGTAAACATTCCGCCAGGAGCCGAGACAGGAAAGCGGATTCGCGTGCCCGGAAAGGGCGGGAGCGGCATTCGTGGCGGACCTGCGGGGGATCTTTACATCGTCCCGAGGGTGAGCGAGCACCGCCTATTTACCCGCGATGGAAGCGATCTCACGATGGAACTGCCAGTAACGATCGGCGAGGCCTTAAGAGGAACGGTGATTGAGGTTCCGACCCCGACTGGTCAGGTCAAAGTCAAGGTTCCCGCTGGAGCACAGAGCGGGCAGCGTCTCCGCGTGAAAGGGAAGGGAGTGTCGGCCCACGGACGCAACTCGGCGGGGGATCTCTACCTTCGGTTAATGATCAAAACGCCTAAAGACGGCATTCCGAAAGAGGTCACTGATCGGATCGACCAGGCTTATCAGGAAGACATTCGCAAGGATCTTCGGTTGTAAGGGGCATTGAGCAAAGATATGGCAAGAAAATATTTTCGCATGTCCGAAGTGGTTACGGTTTGTCATGTGACCGAAGAGTTTGTCTTGTCACTGGAGCATGAAAGCCTCATCACCTTCGTGATGCGGAGAAAAGAAAAAGTCTATCCCGTCGATCAGGTGGACCGGATCCGCGTGGCTCACAACCTGATGGGGGAAATGGGAGTCAATCTCGAAGGAGTAGAAGTAGCGTTGCATATGCGTGAGCAAATCGTGGCGATGCGGCGCCAGCTCGCAAGAATGACGCGCCAATTGCCTAAGCAGGTTCGCAAGTAACAGATATTTGGCGGGCTTTACTCCACGCTTGAATGCGCTTTATTCAACTGAATTGCTGCCTCTGTCTCATTTCATAAACTCATTCAGAGATGATATGAGCTACGTGGAACGTTCAACTAAGGCCAAAAATTAATGCCCAGAACGAAGCGCCGATTCGTTTGGACCTATGTATGGGGGGCTGCAGCTCTTTCTACGCTGGTTTTCTTAATTGCCAAGCAGACTTGGGTCGGTAGCGCCTCTCTCAATGATCCTCGCGCAGCGGCTCGCAGCGTCGCGCCCCGAGGCGAGTTGTGGTCTGACGAAAAATCCACGATTACACTGTTTCGCCAAGCTTCGCCATCGGTCGTAAACATCACGGCCATCGGTGTTCAACGGGATCTGTTTACGCTCAATCTTTATCAAATCCCGCAGGGAACAGGTTCTGGTTTTATCTGGGATAAAAGCGGCAACGTCATCACCAACTTTCACGTGATCCAGGAGGCTGATGCGGCTCAGGTCACCTTGGGTGACCAATCCACATGGAAGGCGCGCGTTGTCGGCATGGCCCCGGACAAAGACCTCGCGGTGTTGCGGATCGACGCGCCAGCGGATCGGCTTCGTCCTATTCCCGTGGGAACATCAAAGGACCTGCAAGTGGGTCAATATGTTTTCGCTATTGGTAATCCGTTTGGCCTTGATCAAACACTGACAACAGGTGTGATCAGCGCTTTAGGTCGTGAAATCGAGTCTGTGACGCGTCGACCCATTCAAGGGGTCATCCAGACCGACGCAGCGATTAATCCGGGTAATTCGGGCGGTCCTTTGCTCGATAGCGCGGGCCGTCTCATCGGGGTCAACGCCGCCATCTACAGTCCCTCCGGGACCTCGGCGGGTATCGGCTTTGCCATTCCGGTCGATACCGTAAATCGAATTGTGCCTGAGCTGATTCGCTATGGGAAAGTCACGCGTCCAGGAATCGGCGTGCAAATCGCCGAGGAACAACTCGCCGAACGATTAGGCGTCACCGGAGTCTTGGTCGTCGACGTGGTTCCCGGCAGTGCGGCAGCCAAGGCTGGCATACAGCCCACCAGGCGGGAAAGCTCCGGCCGGGTCCGGTTGGGGGATGTGATCGTCGCCATCGACGGAATCAAAGTTGAATCGCCCAACGATTTGTTTCTTCTATTGGAAAGATACAAAGTCGGGGACGTGGTTAACGTTTCTTTGCTTCGAGATGGGAAAATCGTACAAACCAAAGTTGCGTTGACTGCGGTTCAGTGAAGCTCGGCAATCATTGTTAGGTCTTTTCCAGAATATCTCTAGGGGTGGATTGATTATCGTCGCGTTCGTAGGCGGCAATGATTTCCTGAACCAGGTGATGGCGCGCGACGTCTTTTTCCGTGAAGGTCACAAATCGGATTCCGTGGACTCCTTTGAGAATGCGCGAAGCCTCTTTCAGACCCGACGGTTTCCCTGCCGGCAAATCGATCTGTGTAGCATCTCCCGTGATAACGGCTTTCGAACCATAGCCCAATCGGGTAAGAAACATCTTCATTTGTTCCGGCGTCGTATTTTGAGCCTCATCTAAAATCACGAAAGAATCGTTCAGAGTGCGCCCGCGCATAAAGGCGAGGGGCGCGACTTCGATGGTTCCTCGTTCCACCAGCTTACGGGCGCGGTCAAAATCCACCATGTCGTGCAGGGCATCGTAGAGCGGGCGCAGATAAGGATTGACTTTTTCCGCCAGATCGCCGGGGAGAAAGCCCAGTTTCTCGCCGGCTTCCACCGCCGGCCGCGTCAAAATGATGCGGACGTAATTGTTTTTCATCAGCTCAGCTACGGCCATCGCCATAGCGAGATAGGTTTTTCCAGTGCCGGCGGGACCGATGCCGAAAACGATATCGTAACGGCGGATGGCATCGATGTAGACCTTTTGCGCGACGCTCTTTGGCGTGATTGTGCGCTTATGCGCGGAAATATAAATCGTATCGAGAAAAATATCCTGAAGCCTGGCGCGGCTGTCACTGCTTAGAATCCGAATGGCATAATCGACGTCGCTGGCATACACGGGATATCCCTTTTCAAGTAGACCATAGAGCTGTTTGATAATTTGGCTTGCAAGTTCGACTTGGAGTGAATCACCTTCGATCTCCAGGGCCAATCCATGAACCCGTATTTTCACTTGCAGTGTGTGCTGAATGATTTTGATGTGCTGATCGTGTTGCCCCAACAAGTCGCGAAAGAGCCGCGAATCGTGAAATTCTAAATGACCGGCTTCGTCGTTGGCCACGACGCTTACTGGTTGTTCTCTTTCGTCTTTCACGCGTTCTCTCCCATGAGTTGAACCATGATTTCTCTCGTGCGCGGACGATTGTCGAAATCCAGCAAGACAATCTGTTGCCAGGTTCCAAGCACCGGCCGGCCGTTTTCAATGGGAATCGCCAGGGAAGGGCCGAAAAGCGCCGCGCGCAGGTGAGAAAAGCCGTTGTCGTCACCCCAACGATCATCGTGATGATACCTTCGATCGGAGGGGATGAGTTTTTCCACGACCTCCTTCAAATCTTGCACGAGACCAGATTCAAATTCGATGGTCGTCAAAGCGGCGGTGGAACCGGAGACGAAGACGGTCACCAGTCCCTCTTTGATCTTTTCCTTCTCGATGTGCTCGCGGACCTTGGCAGTGATGTCGATGATGTCACAGAAGCCGGAGGTCTTTTGTGAAAATTTCTTGGTGTAAATTTTGATCACGCGATTCGTCAGACCTCGGCGCTGAAGGAAATGGATGGCGGGAAGCGGCTATGACTTTCGGAGGCGAGTAAAAGTTCGGCGATGGTGAAAATGCAGCGGGTCATTTCGATTCTCTGATTAATTCCTCCGCTCTCTTTAGCGCGACATCGATTTTTGCGGGTTCTTTGCCGCCAGCCTGCGCGAAGTCAGGGCGGCCACCGCCACCGCCACCCACGAGGCGCGCCAACTCCTTGATGATGTTTCCGGCGTGATAGCGTTTGGTCAAGTCCTGACTGACGGAAGCGACGAGATTGACGTTGGCCTCTCCGGCGCTGGCCAATACGATTACGCTGGACCCGAGCTTGTCCTTTAGCCGGTCCGTGATGTCACGCAATTGTTTCGCGTCGACTCCATCCACTTGGCTGACCAAAACGGTGGCCCCATTGACCGATTGTTTCTTGGCCAGAAGCTCCGGAATCTGGTCTTTCTGAAACTGCCCACGCAGCTTCTCGATTTCCTTTTCCAGCTCCTTTTGTCGCTCTATCAGTTTGCGAACCTTATCGACCGCGTCATCGGCGTTTGCGCGAACCAGATCGCCGATCTCTTTGAGCTTTTGTTCATAACTCCGTATCAGATCCAAGGCCCCTTCTCCTGTGAAGGCCTCGACGCGCCTCACACCCGCCGCCACTCCACTCTCGAAAGGCAGTTTAAAGATGCCGATTTCTCCGGACCGATGGATATGAGTGCCGCCGCAAAGTTCCGTGGAGAAATCTCCAATCTTCACCACGCGCACGCGATCCCCGTACTTGTCGCCGAAAAAAGCGAGAGCGCCCTTTCGGATAGCATCTTCATAACTTGACTCTTCGACGGAGACATTCGCATCTTCGCGAACCCGCTCATTGACCGTCTCCTCAATCTTCGCCAGTTTCTCTTCGGGGATAGCTCCCGTGTGATGGAAGTCGAACCGCAAGCGATCGGGTGTGACTAAAGAACCGGCCTGGCGAACATGAGGGCCGAGCTGCTCTCGCAAGACCGCGTGTAAAATATGGGTGGCTGAATGGTTCAACATGGTTCGCTGGCGCTGTCCGATGTCCACCGCGAGGTGTACTTTGTCACCAACTTGGAAGCGTCCTTTCTTGACCCGGCCTTTATGGACCGTCAATTGCGGCGTCGGATGTTGAGTGTCCAAAACTTCAAATAGATCTCCACGAGAGGTTTCGATCAAGCCTCGATCTCCCACTTGCCCACCGGATTCGCCATAAAAGGGAGTTTCTGCCGTCAGAAGGTCTACATCAAAGCCTTCGACCACTTCGGGTTTACCTTCGCCATCGGTATAAAGAGCGAGAATCGTCGATCCTGCCTCTAGGCGGTCATAGCCAACAAACTTTGTCGCCTGGTCAGCCTGAATTTGCGCGTTCATCTTGGTGACTTCCCGGGCTTCCCGACCACGTGTACGCTGCTCCTCCATCAGGTTCTCAAAACCTGTCTGATCCACCGTGATTGCCTCGCCCCGTAGGATGTCCTCGGTCAGGTCTAGCGGGAACCCATAGGTGTCGTAGAGGCGAAAAGCGATATCGCCGGGAAGAGTTTTCTCCTTTTT
>Ga0126375_10000519_pt1 | contig 10700 bp, 9 predicted proteins | sample PanSoiMetPlot_14_FD_109577 | JGI IMG/M metagenome (GOLD analysis project Ga0126375, IMG submission 109577) | Tropical forest soil microbial communities from Panama - MetaG Plot_14 | ecosystem: Environmental > Terrestrial > Soil > Tropical forest | place: Panama | collected 2016-02-17 | reverse complement strand
GAAAAACCTGGTGGACACGTATCATTTGCAGCGGGAATTGGCTCGTAAAAATCAAATCCTGGAGTCTACCCTGGAACAACTGAAAGAGACAGAGGCACAGTTGGCGCAGTCCGAAAAACTGGCGTCGTTGGGCAGGATGAGCGCCGGCATCATCCACGAAATCAACAATCCCCTTAACTTCACCAAGGCCGGGCTCTATACTTTGCGAAGTATGGCCAAACCCATGAGCGCAGAGGCAAAAGCGGAGTTTCTCGAGGTTCTCCAAGATATGGAAGACGGAATCAATCGGATCACCAATATCGTCTCAGATCTCCGCACCTTCACCCAACCCAACGTAACCCAATTCGACGAGGTTTCGGTTCCCCAAGTTGTGAACTCGGCTTTACGTTTCCTGAGCAACGAATGGCGCGACAATGTGACAATTGAGAAGGAACTCCTGGAAGATCAAACCATCTGGGCTAACGCCCATCAGGTAACTCAAATTTTGGTAAATCTGTTGCAAAACGCCGTCGATGCATTGAAAAGGATGCCCGATCCTGAAAATGAACCTGTTATTCGGATTCGATCCTGGAATGAAGACGGAGAGAGCCTCATTGAGGTGCGGGACAATGGCGAAGGGATTCCCCTCAATAATCTTTACAAGATCTTTGACCCATTTTTTACCACCAAAGATGTCGGAGAAGGTATGGGACTGGGGCTTAGCATTTGCTACCGTATAATGAAACAGCACAACGGGCGCATCCAAGTGCGCAGTGAATGGGGCAAATATTCCGAATTCACATTGCGCTTTCCCCACAAAGAAACTTAAACGAGACGACCGAAGACTGGTTTTAGGAGGACCGATGGAAAACTTTTACGATTATCAAAAATTCGCCATTCTCTACGTCGATGACGAAGAAATGTCCCTCAAATATTTTACCCGGGCTTTTCGCGACAAGTTCCGAATTTTTAGCGCGGCCAACGCTCGCGATGGCTACCGGTTGCTGGAGCAGCACCGGGATGAAATCTCGCTGGTGATGACGGATCAAAGGATGCCGGGGGAGAAAGGGGTGCAATTTTTGGAACGGGCGCGCCAGCTGCATCCGAGGGCGATTCGCATTCTGACCACGGCTTATTCCGATCTCGATGTTGCCATAGAAGCGGTTAATTCAGGCGCTATTTACAAGTACGCCACCAAACCCTGGGACGTTCCTCAATTAGAAACGACCCTCAAGCGCGCCTTGGAATTCTTTATGGTCCAGCGAGACCGGGATCTGCTCCTGAGGGAGAAACTTTCGGCACTGCATAGGATGATGATCGCGGACCGGGTACTGACTTTGGGAATTGTAGCCGCCCGGCTGGGAGACCACATTCGCAACTCGTTGGTGGCGGTACGGACTTTTCTGGATCTGGCACCGGATAAGCTGCTGGAGGAGAAAATGGAATCCGACCAGATCCGAAACCCAAACTTTTGGAAGGATTTCTATGGGCATGCGCAAAACCAGATCCGGCGCATCACGGACCTTTTAACCGACCTGGTTGCTGCGACGGTAAAAAGTCATTCCCCTTCGATTCAAGCCGTGCAAATTAATGAAATCATCGCCAAAGCCCTGGCCAAACTGAACCCCAGTTTGGCGGAAAAAGACATTACCGTGGTCAACCAAGTTCCCGCCGGGCTTCCCCCGCTGGTGATCGAGGTTGAAAGCTTCGAACGTCTTTTGGATCTGCTCTTCAAAGACGAGATTATGAGTTTGCCTGATGGAAGCCACATTTTCCTAGCCGCGCGCTCCCGTTCCGCCGACGAGCAGGAGTTGGAAATTGACATCAGCGACGATGGTCCCGGATTGCCTCGGGAAGCCCTTCGTTCGGTATTTGATCCCTTTTTTCTAATGACAGACAAGCACCAGGAGCTCGGCATCAATCTCATGGCCTGCTACTTTCTCGTGTACCACCTCGATGGGAGAGTCGAGGCCCAAAGCCTGGAAGGTCAAGGGGCAGCCTTCAAGCTCACCTTCCCTAGGCGGCCCAAGGCTCCCTCAACTGCAAAGGACGAAGAGGCCTTTCTTGCGAAAGTGTTGATGAACGACGCGCTCTGGGAAAGACTGATGACCGGTTACTAGATTAATCAATCTGGTGCCGTTAGCCCGAATAATTCATGCACCGAGGAAAAGTGGCGACAGGTGCTAGGCCGAGGAGTGAGCCTCGGAGGAAGCAGGCACAGGAGCATACAATACGCTGACGTGGTGCTGGGCTCCCCGTTTACCTTTGCTCCCCGCTTTGCGCTGCACTTGCGCTTGCATACTCGTTTAAGGCAAAGGCCCATTGCCCGCGACCGGAGAGGGTTGCTCCTCGTCCGTTGCTCTGTGGAAAATTCAGGGCTAGACCTGTTTGCCTTTTGTTCTCCGGTGCAATAACTCCGAACGTTCGCTTTTTTGGCTCCAGTGTCGCCGCGATTGAAAGATGTTCGGGCTCAGGTGGAGCTGGGTCCTCCTTGAGAAAAAGCAGCCGCTAACATGCGTGAACTGGCCGGTTCTATAGCCATCCTGACAGGTGCAGGTGGCGGTATTGGGCTAGCAATCGCCCGAGAACTCGCACAAGCACGGATGAATCTCGTTCTGGCATCGCCTTCGCCAGGCGAGATAGAAAGAGTTTCCTCTGAACTTACCCGGTCGCGTACGGAGGTTGTCACGGTCCTGACAGACGTCACAGACCCAAAAGCTCTTCAAGCCCTGGCGGATCGGACCATAGAACGATTTGGAGCTGTGGACATCCTCATTAACAATGCTGGCATCAACAATGTTCTCGCGTATCACCAATTGCGCGCGGACGACATCGCTGAGATCCTTTCGGTGGACTTGATTGCACCAATGATGCTTTCTCGAATCCTTCTTCCAGTAATGCTCCGACGCAGGCGTGGTCATATAGTCAACATCTCGTCACTTTCGGGAAAAATCGCGCTCCCCTTTTGCAGTCCCTACTCCGCCGCCAAAGCCGGGCTGATCGCATTTACTCAGTCGATTCGTAGCGAGTACCGCGGTAGCGGCGTTAGCGCGTCGGTGGTTTGTCCGGGCTTTGTTCAAGCGGGGATTTACAAGAAACTCGTAAACGAAACGGGCTTGGAGGTCCCCCGGATTGTTGGCACCTCAACCGCGACGCAGGTAGCACGAGCTGTGGTTAGAGTTATCGAGCACGATACCGCTGAGGCTCTGGTATCGCCGCTAAGAACCCGTCTTTGTACAGCGTTAGGACAGATATCGCCTGGCCTTTCTGAGCGTCTTATTTATCTTCTCGGTGTCGGCCAGTGGTTGAGCGGAGTTGCAGCCATCAGAGAAACCAAAGTGCTTGAAGCGAACAAATCTCAAACACATCCGTGAACATGTCTTGTCTTCAGAAATGATTTCACCTAAATCGGCTAAGCGAAAATCATTTTCATAAATTCCTTGCACTCTAATTCCCCTTGTGGCAATTTGGGCAACCATTGGAAAAGCTCAACAAGCCCATTAGAGGTCGCCCTTGGCGGTGAGATTTGCAATTAAAACGTTATTCATTCTCCTGTTTCTAATCGCGCTGCCACTCGGGCACGCGTTCGCGGGCGGATACGCCATACCTCCACAGACCGCCAAGGCCACAACTCTTGGCAATGCTGTGACCGCGGGTATCGACGATCCCTCGGCGGTTTACATTAATCCGGCAGGGCTTGCTGAGATCGAGGGCAATCAGATCCTCGGGGATCTAAACTATATTAACAACATCAGCAGTGTAACCAACTCGGGAAGACGATCTAGTAACAAAAAGGACGACAATTTTATCCCTGCCCTGTTTGGCAACTACCACATCCCCGGAACAGATCTCACGGCGGGGATCGGCTTATACGCGCCCTTCGGCCTGTCGGTGAGCTACGACAGCGATAGTTTCACCCGGTTTGCTTCCATCGAAACAAAATTGAGGACTCTCTACATTACACCCAGTATGGCGTGGCGGCCTTTACCCTATTTATCCCTGGGCGGCGGTGTAAGCTTCGTCCATTCCTCTGCCGTCCTATCGCAAGACGTATATTTGGGAGGGCCTGAAGGCAGACTGCGAATTACCGACAGTGATGATGCTTTCGCTTACAACCTTGGAATAATCGTTAAGCCGATTAAGCAACTAAAGCTAGGGTTAACCTATAGAAGCAGAGTCAATTTGAGTTTTAACAATGCGGATGTGGCGTTTTTCGATTCACCCCTAACTGGCGGAGCAGCTACGGTGGCGCGGGCGCAGGGCATCCATGTGCCGTTACCTCCGGTCATCAGCACAGGCATCAACTGGATGATCAATCCGGCATGGTCGGTGGAGTTTGCCTACGACTACACCCGCTGGAGTGAGTTTCAAAGCGTGAATTTCCGGTTCGCTCCCTCCTTGCCGGCTCTTGGAGGCGCTGTGCCTATTCCGGGTTTTATAATTCCTGAGAACTGGCGGAATACCTCGACTCTCCGCTTTGGGACCGCCTACCAACTGCTTGAAAGTCTTCAACTCAGGGGTGGAATGATACTTGACCAAACTCCGATTCCAAATAGCACTTTAGGTCCCGCCATTCCCGGAGCGGATTGGTTGGCTGTCACAGGCGGAGTTGGCTACAACTGGAGAAAGTTCACAGTCGATCTAGGTTACATGGCGGTCTTTTACAAGACCAGAACGGTCAACAACAACGTATTAGAGGGCGGTAACCCTTCTAACCCGGTTGCTCCCGGTCCGGACAAATACCATATTTTTCAGAATCTTGTCCTCGTCAGCGTCAAATACCGTTTCTAGAGATTGGCAGGGAACAAATAATCAACGACCCGCGTTCAGAAGTGTTGTGGCTGCGACAGATAGCTCCGCCACGCTATCTAGCCCCTTTTCTGTGTCCTCTCGATTTTCGCCCAACTATCACGCAAAGTGACGGCCCGATTAAAAACCAGCGCGTCCTTCTTGGAATCCACGTTATCGACGCAAAAATACCCCAACCTCTCGAACTGGTACAGATCACCGCTCTCTGCGCTAGCAAGAGAGGGCTCTACGCGAGATGAATCTAGCCTTTCTAGGGACTTCGGATTGAGATTAGTGAGCCAGTCAGATCCCTCGGAAAACTCGTCGGGATCTTCCTTGGTGAAAAGATGGTCATAAAGCCGAACTTCAGCGGTCTTGGAATGAGCTGCGGACACCCAGTGAATCGTTGCTTTTACTTTACGGTTACTGTGCGAAGAACCACTCTTGGTTTGCGCATCATAAATGCAGCGCAATTCGGTCACATCCCCCGTGCGAGGATTTTTGACGACATCCACACACTTAATAATGTATGCGTAGCGTAAGCGGACCTCGCGTCCCGGAGATAAGCGGAAAAATCCTTTCGGTGGCGTTTCACGAAAGTCGTCTTGTTCGATGTAGAGCACGCGGGAGAAGGGAACTTTTCGGGTTCCCGTGCTCGGGTCTTCAGGATTATTCACCGCCTCAAGCTCTTCCACCTGGTCTTCCGGATAATTTTCAATCACCACGCGAAGGGGCCGGAGCACAGCCATCACGCGCGGTGCCCGCTTGTTGAGATCTTCACGAAGGCTGTGTTCCAACATGGCGATATCAACGACACTGTTCCGCTTGGCCACGCCGATGCGTTCGCAAAAAGTGCGGATCGCTTCCGGGGTATAGCCACGCCGGCGAAAACCCGCCAGTGTCGGCATCCTGGGATCATCCCACCCTGTGACGTGTTCATGCTGCACGAGTTGTAACAGTTTTCTTTTGCTTAGGACCGTATAGGTAAGATTAAGCCGGGCAAATTCGATCTGCTGCGGGTGATGGATACTTAATTGATCAAGAAACCAGTCATAAAGCGGGCGATGATCCTCGAACTCAAGCGTGCAAATTGAATGCGTGATCCCTTCGATGGAATCGGACTGCCCATGGGCAAAGTCATAGGTCGGATAGATGCACCACTGGTCGGCGGTCCGGTGATGGGTGGCGTGCAAGATACGATACATGACCGGGTCGCGCATGTTGAGATTCGGCGAGGCCATGTCGATCTTGGCGCGCAAGGTGCGGACGCCGTCCGCGAATTCGCCCGCCTTCATGCGCTCGAATAGCTCCAAATTTTCTTCCACGGAGCGGTCGCGATAAGGACTGTTCTTTCCCGGCTCGGTCAATGTTCCGCGGTATTCGCGGATCTCATCGGCACTGAGGTCGCAAACGTACGCTTTGCCGGCCTTGATCAGTTGGATTGCAAATTGGTATAACTTCGGAAAATAGTCCGATGCGTAAAATTCCCGACTGTCCCAATCGAATCCCAACCAGTGCACGTCCGCCTTGATCGAGTCCACATACTCGACATCCTCCTTGCTCGGGTTGGTATCATCGAATCGCAGGTTACAAAGCCCGTCAAATTCAGCAGCCAGACCGAAATTAAGACAAATCGATTTCGCATGGCCGATATGGAGATACCCGTTAGGCTCTGGGGGAAATCGTGTATGCACCCGGCCCTGATTCTTGCCACGTTTGAGATCTTCGGTTACGATGTTTCGGATAAAATGAGACGGCCCGGACTCCGGTATCGCCGCTACAGCGCCGCTACTCTCCGCTGCTTTTGTTTCCGCCAACCTGTTCTCCTCAAGCCCCTAGTCTAACACATTCAACGCCCTTTTATAACGCGCCGTTGACGGCATTACGGCCCCCTGTTAGCTTACCGCCATGGCAAAAATTCGCACGCGCTTCGCTCCCAGCCCCACCGGCTATCTTCACATCGGCGGCGCGCGCACCGCCCTGTTCAATTATCTCTTCGCTAAACACTACGGTGGGAAGTTTATTCTGCGTATCGAGGATACGGACCGTGAGAGATCCACACCCGAAGCGATTCAGGCGATCTTGGACGCTATGACATGGCTTCGGCTCGAATGGGACGAAGGGCCTTTTTATCAAACCGAGCGCTATTCTCTCTACAAAGAGAAGATTCGGCAACTGCTGGCCGAGGGCAAGGCTTACCCGTGCGTCTGTACACCGGAGGAATTGGACGCTAAACGCCAGCTTGCCCAGAAAGAGAAGCGTAAACCCGCCTATGACGGAACCTGCCGTCCGGCGGATGGGGTCATTTCTGATTTGCCTACCGGAAAGCCCTACACAATCCGATTTCGTTCGCCCCGCGAGGGAACTACCGTGGTCGAAGACGCCGTCAAAGGCAACGTGGTATTCGATAACCGCGAGCTGGACGATCTCATTATCGCCCGGTCGGACGGCACTCCAACTTACAATTTTTGTGTCGTCGTGGATGACATCGAAATGGCAATCACCCATATCATTCGAGGGGACGATCATCTGGCAAATACGCCGCGGCAGATTCAACTCTACCAGGCGTTGGGCCAACCGCTGCCGAAGTTTGCCCACGTCCCGCTCATTCTTGGCATCGACAAAGCGCGCTTAAGCAAGCGTCACGGCGCGACTTCGGTGACCGCGTACCGGGACATGGGTTATTTTCCGGAAGCCGTGGTCAACTATTTGGTTCGCCTCGCCTGGTCTTACGGCGATCAGGAGATCTTTTCGTGCGACGAACTCATCGAAAAGTTTACCTTGGAGAACGTGGGCAAAGCGGCAGGGGTCTTCAATCCGGAAAAGTTTCTCTGGGTCAACTTTACCTACCTTAAAGCGCGTCCGCTTTCTCAATTAGCGGAAGAGATTATCCCGTTCATTCAGGTCAAAGGTTACCCTGTGCCGCAGGACAAAAGCTGGCTCGAAAAAATGATCGCAACGTTGCAGGAGCGTGCGAAGACCCTGGTTGACCTCGTCGATCAGGCGCACTTCTACCTTACAGACGATATCGCCATTGACGATAAAGCGGCGAAAAAATTCCTTACCTCCGACGCTGCCAAACCGTTGAACAAACTAATCGAGAGGCTCACCACCCTCGACGATTTCAGCGAAGCAAAGATTGAACAAACCTTCACCGCTGTTCTTCGAGAACTCGGCCTATCCATGGGTCAATTGGCCCAACCTGTGCGCGTCGCCCTGACAGGTTCCAGTGTCAGCCCAGGGATTCATGAGGTCATAGCCGTGCTCGGGAAACAGCGAACGCTACAGCGCCTGCACACGGCTTTGGCCCGTCTCCCACCATAGTTCGCTTCGCCTTGACTCTCCGGCGCGATTCTTTTACGTTAAAAACTCCGCTAGTTTGAGGAGTCGGCTAATTGGTAAGCCACCTGACTCTGGATCAGGCGATTGTAGGTTCGAGTCCTACCTCCTCAGCCATGGTCCCATCGTCTAGTGGTTAGGACACCGGCCTCTCACGTCGGTAACACGGGTTCGAATCCCGTTGGGACCACCATAAAAATCAATTACTTCCATTTGCCTCTTCATAAGCGGGTCGGTTTTGGTTAGCCCATCATTGTCCAAGTCTATTGGTGTGTAACGGTGTCCTGCTCCTTGAAGTGAATCGGCTTGTGCAGCAGGTCTGACAATAAGAATGACGGCTAGCTTTTCGGTAGTGGCGTATTTGTAGTTAGTCCTAGGCACAGTAGTTGCTCGTCCGGATTAAAAAAAGGAGTCAAGCATGTTGGCAGGAGTCATTTTTGATATTGACGGGACTATCATTGATTCCGTTCCTGAACATTTAAGAACTTGGAAGGCCGCATTCAAAAAATTTGGCAAAGACGTTTCCGCCGCAGAAATACGTCCTCAAATTGGAAAGGAAGCCGATGAATTAATGACAGTATTTTTTTCGGAAGAAGAGCTTAAGCAATTTGGCCAACAACTAAAAACATACCGGGACAACCTTTTTAAAGAAAAATATTTACCCACGCTTAAAGCATTTCCTTTGGTGCGTGATTTGTTTAGGCAAATAAAAGGAGATTCGACCCTTATCTCACTCGCGTCATCTTGCAAGAAGGACGAATTAAAAATATATAAGAAAATCGCGAAAATTGAAGAATTGGTAGATAGTGAAGTATCTGCCGATGACGTGAAACGATCGAAACCCCATCCCGATATTTTCCTCGCCGCACTTGAGGAACTTGGAAATTTGGACCCTGAAACGGTAATTGTTATCGGTGATACGCGTTATGATGCAGCAGCTGCCGACAAAGCAAATTAAGAACAATCGGCTTACTTTGCGGCGGCTCTACTAAGGTGGAATTGCTCGAAGCCGGTTGCATAGCTTTGTATTTGCATCCTGCAGACCTCCTGGCGAAATATCATAGTTCTCCGCTTTCGAAGGGCGTACAGCATGCCAAAAAGTCAAAATAGATTGGCAAATATCCATTGTGGGAGACGCTTGTCTACGCTTGCTCAGCATGGTCTAGGAATCTTTTGGCAACTCGCTTTGCCGTTCTAGCTTTAGGGATGGGAGCAAAGAGTTTCCCGCTTTTGCGTTGGCGCCGCGACTATTTCGATGTAGTTAGCACTGACGGCAAAACGGACAATCCCTATTGAAGTGCCAAGTCGGCGTGCGATAAATCAATTCGTTAAGCGTTTTAGATTCCGGGCCATATCGAAGTGATAAAAATAACTCATTGTTTGTGCTGAGGTCTTTTTAATAATTCTTTCGTAATCCTGTCGACTTTCATTTTTTTGTGATTTAATTTTAACGCACGGCCGACTATTCAGTTGCCGCGTGGTCTGCTGTTTTACCGAGTTCCCATCGATCCATGTCCGTCCTCCAACAGTTTTTCAATGTCTTTAGTCGCGTCAAGAACGTCCTGAGGTATTCGTTCTGATCTCGCTTTTTTGCGCAGCTCGGCTTCCATTCTAATAACTTGGAAATTGTTCATGATCTCGTGAAGTAAGCGCTCAAGGCGCTCTGGGGCTTCCATGCTGCGTGACCTAGGTTGAAGGAACTTAGGGAAGCGAATAGATCAAACTTTTGAAGACTATCAAGGCGACCCAAAGACGTTACGCGCTATGGATCAGGGAATAACATCTTCAAATGGGTGTGATGTATCCCCGAATTCAAGCTCATCGGAAGAGACCACTTTGGCTTTAAGGGCCCGTTGCATTAACTTAATGGCCTGCCGGTTCTGTTCCGGATTTTCTGAAATAATGCAATCCGAAGCTACAATAACATTAAAGTCCCGCATGTGAGCATCGTTGGCTGTGAACAACACGCATATATCGCCAGCGATTCCTGTCAAAATCACTGTATTAACGTTTTGGGAATGCAAAATCGTTTCAAGATCGGTTTGAAAAAGAGCTGAGTGTTTGGGCTTTAGGATGAGACAATCGTCTTTCTTCGGAGCAATTTGCTTCACTATAGACCTGCCCGAAGTTTCGGCTTCGAGGCAATAGTTGAGTAGCTTTTGATAATCGGTATGACCGAACGGGTCGTTAGCATATATTACGGGAATGCCCGCGTGTTTGGCTCGACTTTTGAGCGAGGCTAACCGAGGTACCATCAGGAGCGCCCGTGACAGGAGTTTGCTCCCTCCCTCGAAGTTAAAGTCATTGATAATGTCGACTACCAGCAAAGCGGTGTTTTGGCCCACCATCATAACTGTTCGATCAACTAGTTTTCCTTTTTATTCGCGCGTATGTCGGGTTGTACTTCTGGAACTCCAGTTCTAACCTCCGCTGTTAGGCTCTCGTTGGCTTTCTTCGCTATCTGGCATACAGCAGACGAATTCAGTCGAGTTCAGCCTCATCCAAATGTTCCAAGTCAAGAAGAATATTGTGAGCTCCCTGTGTGCTCCGAATTAACTCATCTAGTTTAAGGTGCAAGGCCTGTGTGTCGCGGT
>Ga0126375_10000518_pt1 | contig 10707 bp, 15 predicted proteins | sample PanSoiMetPlot_14_FD_109577 | JGI IMG/M metagenome (GOLD analysis project Ga0126375, IMG submission 109577) | Tropical forest soil microbial communities from Panama - MetaG Plot_14 | ecosystem: Environmental > Terrestrial > Soil > Tropical forest | place: Panama | collected 2016-02-17 | reverse complement strand
CTGGCGCGCGGCATGACCCTCACTTCGGGACGCCACGGTCGATCATGCGAGGGCGCGATGGATGTCCACCAGGCGATCACCCCGAGGCACAGGGCGAGGAAGATCAATGATTTCCTGCCTAGGCGCGAAATCCAGAGGACCCAAACTGCGACAGCGGCAAAGCAAATCGCCGCGGCAAGGCGCAGTTCGGGCCGCGGCAGATTCGAATAGTAAATTGCCAGCGTACACCACACGATGAGCAGAACCTGGCACAGGATCCAGATTGCTTTGCCGAGCCAGCGGAAACACCTGGACACGATGTTGCGGCCTGGCCTCAACGCGCCTGCGTCTTGAACGAGATTCTGCACGAGTCGCTACGGGTTGCTTTTACGACTTTACGATGAGGTTCAGATACTTCTGCCACCACGCATCGCGCGAATGGGATGCCAACGCCCCCGTTACGGCAACGGCCGCCAACAGGAACAGCGTGATCGCCGCGTAGGTCAGCCAGTGACGTCGAGGGCTGGCCTTTGGGTCTAGATCCGGCTCGGTCAACTTCAACCTCCCGGCCCAGTCGTGGGCCATCAAATTAACCGCCATTTGCGGTGGTAACGATTGCCCCAAAGGCCAACGACACTTGATCGACGTCATTCGGTAACATAGCGGACAACAGCCTGTTGAGGAAATTCTGACGTGTTTCGCACACTGCAAAAAGCCTTCCGACCGTCCCCAAATGACAGCCTTGCCGCGTCATTTTCGCGTCTTGGATGGCTTGGTTTTTGGATGCAGGCCGCGGTTGGGATCGTTCCCCTCGCGCTCACGATTTACGCGCTGGTCTTTGGACGAAATCCTGCGCCGGGTACACGCGCGGGCTTTCCGTTGATCCAATACCTGTCGCTTGCCGGCCTTCTGGTGCTCGTATTCACCACGCTATGGTTCTACCGCTACACGCGGCTAGCCGCCCGTATTGCTGACCCACAGCGCCGTCCCGACGAAGCCGCAATTCAGGGAACGGTGTGGACAGGCATCAAGGCGAGCACGGTCGGGATCCTGTTCTCGATGATCGTCATGTTTTTCGAAGTCGGACAGTTGCTGATTTATTTTCTTCGGGCGCCCCAGGCAGGTATTCCGGTTATTCAGACGACGAGCGGCGGTCCGGCGAGCTGGGTATCCGCAGCCGACATCGCGGGGCTAATGGCGCTCCTACTCACGATGTTCGTCGAAGTTGCCGTGCTCGCCTTCAGCCTGTGGCTTTTGTACCGGACGACGAGCCCTTCCGTGGAATTTCCCTATGCGAGCGGCAGGATCAGTGATCCTTGATCATGACCTCTAGCAGGACACCGGACGAAACTTTTCTCTATCGCCATCTTCGCTTTCCGAGTTCTCGAACATGAAGCATGATGGTGTCGTACGAACTTCGCTGTTGTTGATAGCGTCGATCGTTACTCTCGCCGCGCTTTACTATTCGCAAGCGATCATGGCGCCGGTGACATTTGCGCTGTTCACCGTCGCCATTGCGTGGCCACTGCAAAGCGCGCTGCAAAGGCGCATCCCGGTCTTGCTAGCGCTCGGCGTCACGATCGTTGTGACACTGGCCATCCTCGCAACTCTGATTCTCCTCGTGGCCTGGGGATTCGGACTCGTTTTCCAATGGGTCATTAGCAACACTGATCGCATTCAGACGCTCTATGCGCAGGCGACGGAATGGTTGGACAGCCATGGCGTATCGATTACCAATCTTGTTGCAGACAGTTACAATCCGGGATGGGTCATCGGTGCAATCCGGGAGATCGGCGGCCGGAGCTACGGTCTTGTATCCTTCATCGTTATTGCCTTTGCCTTCATCGTGCTCGGATTACTTGAAGTCGATATTGCACGGAAAAATGTCGAGCACCTAAACAGCTCGTTGCTGCGGCAGTCGCTTCTGCTGGGCGCCAAGGAGATCGCTGAGAAATTTCAAAAATATATGGTGGTGCGGACCACCATGAGCGTCCTGACCGGCGTCGTGGTGTGGAGCTTCGCCCTGGTTGCTGGCATTGAGCTCGCGACAGCGTGGGGCGTGATCGCCTTTGTTCTGAACTACATACCGTTTCTCGGCCCGCTGATTGCGACCGTTTTTCCCACGCTCTTTGTTCTTGTTCAGACCGGATCCTGGCAGGTCTGTTTTGCCGTGTTTGTAGGTCTTAACGTCATTCAGTTCGTCATAGGCAGTTATCTCGAGCCACGAATCGCCGGCGCCGCTTTGTCCATGTCTCCATTCATTGTCCTGCTCGCGGTATTTTTCTGGAGCTTTCTCTGGGGGATCGCCGGCGCTTTTATCGGCCTGCCGATCACGATCGCCATTTTGACGATCTGCGAGCAGCACAAATCCACCGAGTGGATTGCATTGCTTCTCTCGGCTGGGGAAAGAAAGTCGGCCTGACAACCAGTTCAGCCCAGGCGAGTTTTGCAGACGTAAAACTTGTCTTTGCAGCGATCGCGGCAGACCCGGTTTGATCTCTTGCTCTCATAGACAAGATTACAATGGCTATTGCACTTTCTCAATTCCGCGTTGCACTGAGGTGTCGCAGTTCGTCCGGCCGATCCTGTCGCAATGACGAACGAGAGTGCGAGCAACGACGCGATACCGATCCGCGAAAGCGTCATGTAAATCTCCTGACACACTTTTTACATGCGGGCGATGCATCGTAAAATCGGCCTTTGACGGCAAGATATTGGACCTCAGTCCAATGCAACGGATGTCTTGTGACTATTGCCGCAGCCTCGCTGAGCGCAGCCAGCCTGACGCCGGCCCCTGCGTCCGCCTATTGGCGCGGCGTTGGGGCGGCGGTTGGGGTCCTGGGTTGGCCCCGGTTGGGGTGGCGCCTGGGCACTCGGGGCCTGGCTGGGGTGGCGCCGCGCGAGCTGGGGTTGGGGTGGACCGCGCTACGTCGTGGCGCCCGGGTTTTATTGATGCGGCTGTGTCGTTTGACGACTCGTGCCAAGTCCATGGGGTCCACGCTGGGTTTTGGTGAATCGCTGCTGGTGAGAGTCGACCGGTTTTGTCCGGAACGACTTCTGGCGCTAGCGCAACGATATCTGCAATCCGTTCAGATCAACTGACGGCTTGACGCCCTGACGTCCACGCAATTCAAGGACGACTCCCTGCCAATTGCGCAAACGAAATGTCCCTGGTCGTCCCGGGTTGGCGACGGTCGAGAAAATCCCATGGATGTTCGCGGCCGTCCGCATGTTGTAGGCGCGGCCGACCAAATCCACGCCCGTCGTACCGAACGGACCGACGCTCACACCGCCTACACGTAATGGATAGCGCTCACCCATCAATCGCAAGGTGCCGCTGCCGCCGCCAACAACGAATTGGGCTCGGGTGATCGTAATACGGATCGAGCCGGTCGCCGCGCTGGCCTCGACCGGGATCCAGGCAAGCATCGCCGCCAGCGCCAGCGTCGCTGAGCCCAAGCTCATCGCACACTTCAAGACAGGCATTGTTCGGTCACAATTAGACGAATTTGGCGCGAAGCCGCTTGAACTCATCGTCCGATATCGATCCTGACTTCCGCAGCTGGTCGAGCTTGGTGATCTCATCCGCCACGCTAAAGCCGACAACACGGCGCAGCTCATCGCGCGCCTGCAGGGCTTGCTGAACATTACGCTCCGCCATCCCCCTTCCCTGGGTAATCAGGTACGCGAGGATGCCAAGGTACGAAAACAGGACAAGTCCGATCACCCACAGCGCCTTACCCCAACCGGAGATGTCGTGACGCCTGACCAGATCACCGAAGATGACAACGAGCAGCCAGAACCAGACGACAAATGCAAAGATGGCAAGCACGTTCATCAAAAAGTTCGAATAGGTATATCCGCCGTCAAAGAACATCCCGATCTCCCTGTTCCACAGATCTCAGGACACATTTGTGACTCAATGCGAACGCCGGTCGAATTGGACCAAGGGCCAATGCCCCTGAAAGTCCCCGTTTCGCTAGCGGCTCGCCTGCTCGCTTCAATTGATGGATCCGCGCCCCGCGGTCAAAAACCGTTGGAAAACGGCGTCCGGACGTGCCCACGCCCGATGACCGATGTATTTGTTTGCATGGCCCGGCCCCGGGACCGTCACAGCAAGGCCTGACCCATGAAGCGCCGCGCCAATCTCACGCGGGAACAGGCCGAAGGGCTTGCGATCCAGGCGCTCGCCTTCATTGCCGGGGACAGCGAAAGACTTGGCCGGTTTCTGGCCGTCACGGGGATTGGGCCTGCCGAGATTCGCACTGCCGCACGTGAACCGGGCTTTCTGGTCGGCGTGCTCGACTACATGGCCTCCGACGAGCAATTGATCGGTGCCTTTGCCCGAGAAGCAGATCTGGACCCCACCGACATTGAAAGGGGTCGCGCTGTGCTCGGTGGCGGCACGTGGGAGCGTGAGGTGCCATGAATTTCTGTCGGGATTGCCTCGCCGATACCGACGATCGCGCGACGCGCTGTCCCGCCTGTCGCTCGCCACGATTGGTACGCCACCCGGAGGCAGCCTCGCTCAGCATCGCGCACATCGATTGCGATGCGTTCTACGCCACCATCGAAAAGCGCGACAATCCGATGATTGCCCACAAGCCAGTAGTCGTCGGCGGCGGCAAGCGTGGTGTCGTCGCCGCCGCATGTTATGTCGCGCGCACCTACGGCATCCGTTCCGCCATGCCAATGTTCGAAGCGAGGCAACGTTGTCCCGACGCCGTGGTTATCAAACCGAACATGGCAAAGTACGTTCAGGTCGGGCGTGAAGTCCGCAGGGCCATGTTTGATCTCACGCCACTGGTCGAACCGCTCTCGATCGACGAAGCATTCCTCGATCTGACCGGTACCGAGCGATTGCACGGCATGTGCCCGGCAAAAGTGCTGGCGCGATTTGCCGCCAAAGTCGAACGCGACCTCGGCATTACGGTATCGATAGGTCTCTCCGCCAACAAATTCCTTGCAAAGGTTGCTTCCGATCTCGACAAGCCCCGCGGCTTCGCCGTCCTGGGACAAACCGAGGCTCCATCATTCCTCGCGGAGAAACCGGTCGGCTTCATCTACGGTGTCGGTGCGGCGAGCGCGGCGAAGCTTGCGGGCGACGGATTCCGTATGATCGCTGATCTGCAACGCGCCGACGAGCGCGACCTGATGCGACGATATGGTGAGGAAGGCGCGCGGTTATGGCGGCTCGCCCGCGGAATGGACCAACGCACCGTCGACCCCGAGCGCGACACAAAAAGCGTTTCGGCGGAAACCACCTTCGAGCGCGATATCGGCGAGTTTCGGCCGCTGGAGCAACATCTGTGGGAACTGACTGAACGCGTCTCAAGCAGACTCAAGGCCAATGCCCTCTCCGGCTCGACCGTAACGCTGAAACTCAAGAGCGCTGACTTCAAGATCCGCACGAGGGCGCGTGCTCTCGGCGCGCCGACCCAGCTCGCCTCGCGCATCTTTGCCGCAGGCCGCGATCTCCTCACGCATGAAGTCGGGACCACCCGCTTCCGTCTGATCGGAATTGGCGTCAGCAATCTCGAAGACGCAGACGGCGACGATCTGGCTGATCTTCTGGATCGTCGGGCGGCGGACGCCGAGCATGCGGTTGACCGGTTGAGGTCGAAATTCGGACGCAACGCCGTGGTGAAAGGTCTCAGCCTGGACGAGGACTAGCGTTCAAGGACATGGCTTGCCGTCTTTCAAATCCAGCGACGTCATCTCACCCTTTATGGTGAAATCGGTGTAGTCGAGGATCAGCGCGCGCGAGACGCCATTCTCGAACAGTTCAAAGCCGATCGAATAGACGGGCGTTTGCTCGCCGCCATGCTCTGACTTCTCGTCCAGCTTATCAAAATAACTGATCGTAACCGGCCAGCGCATGAGATTGGCCATAGCGGGCACTTTTGCGCTTGCATCATCCGGCGCCTTGTCGCCGGGCGGAATCGGGCGGCCGATTACCGTCAGTGTATTGTAGAGCTTCTCGCCGGTTTCCGAGCCGTCATAGACCGGAAGCTCAAGCAGGGACTTGCCGGCACGCGCGGCGGCAATTATTCGACGCATGTGTTCTGTGGGAAACACGGCCCCGCTCGGGACATTGAAATTCTTCTGTGTCGGCTTGCTCAGGCTGACGGCCACGGTTTTCGTATTCCGCTCGGCCTCTCCATCGACAACATCCGTGCGGCGTTCATTGAACAGGTTCTCGGAACTGAACCGGAACTTCTTGGCGTTGCCGTCTTCCCAGGTGGTTGAGCGCAGGTCGCTCAGCGCAGCTTTGCCTTCTCCGGAATCAATCTCCGACACCTGGCGAAACTTCAGCTCGAAACCCTCGCAGGCATTGCCGGAAAAATCATAGAGTATGCGTCCGCGGATTGCCTCGATGCCGCGACTGCTGTGCGACTTGGACAAAGTGAGATCGTAAACGGCCCGATGCGGCGCGAGTAAAATCGTGTCTGCAGGCGGAGCCGCGGAAGGACGATCGGTGGTCGCGGCCGTGACTGCCGTCGTCAGAATGACAAAAGAGAAGAGCCTCGCATTAAAAAGCGTATTCATGATTTATGGCCTCACTCGCGATCCGGTGCTGTTTGCGGGCCAGAAGGCTGCAGGATCTGAGCAAGATAGGGGTCGCCGGAGATTCCGGCAACAGCGCCGCCATGGCTTGCGCGGTGGCCCGCGGCCGGCCCAGGATCATACCCCTGACAGATGCGGCGGAGGTTCAGAATGACCGGAACGATTGAAAAGAAACTGGCGAGTATCGGCGTTACGCTGCCTACTCCCGCGAGTCCCATTGCCAACTACGTGCCATTCGTGCGCAGCGGCAACATGCTCGTGGTATCCGGCCAGATCTGCTTTGGCGGTGATGGCAAACTCGTGGCCAAGGGCCAACTCGGCGGCGCTGTTTCAATTGAGGACGGACAAAAGGCGGCCCGTGCCTGTGCGATCAACCTGTTGGCACATTTGAAGGCAGCTTTGAGCGATCTCGACAAGGTCTCCCGGGTCGTGCGTTTGGGCGGGTTCATCAATTCGGCCGCAGGTTTCGTTGACGGCCCCAAAGTAATGAACGGCGCCTCCGATCTTATGGTCGAGGTTTTTGGCGACAGGGGACGGCACGCGCGCATCACGGTCGGAGTGTCCGCCCTTCCCGGGGACGCCGCGGTCGAAGTCGAAGGTATTTTTGAAGTCGCCAGCACCTGACCCAGTACCTGACATGGGCGGCGCAGACTGGCTCACCGCACTCCCGATCGCACACCGCGGTCTTCACGATCTTTCTGTCGACGTGATCGAGAACACGGCCGCGGCCTTCTCCGCGGCGGTGGCAGCCGGCTATGGCATCGAGACTGATCTCCAGATCAGCGCCGATGGTGAGGCCATGGTGCATCACGACGATGCCCTGGGCCGACTTACCGAGGGCAGCGGTGCTCTCGCCGAGATGACCGCGGGTCAGATACAGGCGGTTCGCTTCAAGGCCGGAGGCGGACGCATCCTCACGTTGGGCGAATTATGCGGCCTCGTCGGAGGACGCGTCTCACTGCTTCTGGAACTGAAAAGCCACTTTGACGGCAATTTGCGGCTGTTTGAGCGCACAGTTGAGGTGCTCAAAGGCTATACGGGGCCAGTCGCCGTGATGTCGTTCGATCCGGATTTGATCGAGGCCGCGCGGCATGCGGCGCCCACTTTAAAACGTGGGATCGTGGCCGAGCGAAACTATTCGCATCCTGAATGGAACAAGCTGGCTCGCGCTCGGGAACAAAACATGGCGTGGCTGTTGCACGCCCCCCGCTCCCGTCCGCAGTTCCTTGCCTATTCCGTTAGAGATTTGCCGGCGGTGGCACCTTTGCTTGCCCGCGGGGTATTCGGACTGCCGTTACTCACCTGGACGGTCCGCAGCGAAGATGATCGGCGGCGCGCCTCGCGCTGGGCCGACCAGATCATATTTGAGGGGTGGAGACCGTAGGGTCGCGCTCGGGACCGGGCGCAACTCGCGTTGTTTTCCTGCGCGAAAGAGACCGGAGGAGCCGATGAACTTGAAAATCGCGCTGACGGCAGCAACAATTGCTCTCGGTTTTCCGGGCCTCGGTGAACTATCTTTCGTTCAGACGGCTGTTGCTGCTGACACGGCCACACTCTCGGCCGCTACCAAAAAGAACCCGGCTGCGTCACGCCAGCGGGAGCCGAGCCAGGTCGCATGCACCGAGCTCGGATGCCATCCCATTCCACCCGGTTGCCGCCCGCAAATGGGCTACAATTGGGATGGAATTCCGACCGGCTTCGATATTGTCGTCTGTCAGCCCCCCGTAAGTCCGCTAAAGGCTGGGGTGAATTTCCGACGCTTTCGGGGGTAAATTCGGGGAAGGACGTCCTGCCCGATGACCAATCTCGGAGTTCGCATCCGGATCGCGCAGTCGCTTGCCGAAGTCAGTGCTGCGGCATGGAACAATTGTGCCGGCTACACATCCGGTCAGTCAGCTAAAGCAGTACATGGAGCTGAACTCACAGGTGTGGATAATTCATCCACTGAACTATCTACACGAGGGCAAGGAAATAACCCATTTATATCCCACGAGTTTTTGTCTTCGCTTGAGGAGTCTTATTCGGTCCGCGCGAGAACGGGCTGGCAGCCGCGGCACCTGCTCGCCGAAGACATGAACGGGAAGCTTCTGGGTGCGGCGCCCTGCTACGCAAAGAGCCACTCCCGCGGCGAATACGTCTTCGACCATGGCTGGGCCGAGGCTTTTGAGCGCGCCGGCGGTGACTATTATCCGAAACTCCAAATCGCCGTTCCATTTACGCCGGTGACCGGGCCTCGCCTTTTCGCGGCCCCCGGCCCTCTGGCTGACCCAGTCCGCGGCGCTCTCGCCGACGCGCTCGTCGAAATAACCAGAGCGAGCGATCTGTCTTCCGCGCACGTTACGTTCCTGACCGAACAGGAATGGCGCTCGCTCGGCAAACGGGGCTTTTTGCAACGCACGGACCAGCAGTTTCATTGGGAAAATGCCGACTACGCGAGCTTCGATGATTTCCTGAGCCGTCTTGCTTCACGCAAACGCAAGACCATTAAGCGCGAGCGCAAGGAAGCGTTGAGCGCAGGAATTGAGGTTTGTTGGCTGACCGGCTCGGATCTGACCGAAGCCGTGTGGGACGCCTTCTTTTCGTTCTATATGGAAACCGGCTCGCGCAAATGGGGCCGCCCCTACCTGACCCGCGATTTCTTTTCCGTGGTTGGTCAGAAAATGAGCGGCCGTATTCTACTCATCATGGCACGGCGGGCTGGCCGCTGGATCGCGGGCGCCATCAATTTCATAGGCGCGGACACTTTGTATGGGCGTAATTGGGGTGCCGTCGAGCACCATCCGTTTTTGCATTTCGAGCTCTGTTATTACCAGGCCATCGACTATGCCATCGCCAACGGACTGAAGCGGGTCGAGGCCGGCGCCCAAGGCGAGCATAAACTTGCCCGAGGATACCTTCCTCACACGACTTATTCCGCCCATTTCATCGCCAACCCGGGCTTGCATCGGGCCGTCGCCGATTACTTGTCGCGTGAACGCGCTTACGTTCAGGCAGCATCCAGGGAGCTTGCGGCGGCGACGCCGTTCCGCAAGGATTTGGTTGAACAGGAATAAGCGTGGGCAAGCTACAGTTTGCTCAGGATCACACGCAGGTTGGAACCGATCGGGGGAGCCGATGCCGAGTTACGATCCAAACAATATCTTTGCCAAGATCCTGCGTGGCGAACTGCCCTGCTACAAGGTCTATGAGGACGACAAGGTTCTCGCCTTCCTCGACATCATGCCCCGCTCGCCCGGACATACGCTGGTGCTTCCGAAATCCGCTGTCCGTAATATTCTCGACGTCGGCCCCGACGATCTCGCACATGTGGTCGCCACCGCGCAAAGGGTTGCCAAGGCAGCGATGAAAGCGTTCTCCGCCGACGGCATCACCATCCAGCAGTTCAACGAGGGCGCCGGCGGCCAGGTGGTTTTCCACCTGCACGTTCATGTCATTCCTCGAAAGGCCGGGCTCACGATGAAGCCGCCGGCAAGCGAGAAGGAAAAGCCCGACGTGCTGGCAGAGCATGCGAAGAAACTCGCAGCCGCCATCGAAACGGTGTGAGCTAGCGCGCGAACAGGAAACCGCCGAGCAAAAGCATCGCCTCGCCGACAAGAACGGCGGCAAATACCGAGCGTTTGATGCAAATGAAGGCAACAAACCCGCACGCCGCTGCGGCTATGCGTACGGCGAGCGGAATGTTGTCGAGCGTACCGCTTGGAAAGAGGATGAGCTTGCCGATGACCGCCGCAAGAATTGCTGTCGCCACCGCGCGCGACCAGACGACGATCTCCGAGTCTTCGTTGAGCCCGCGTGCCAGCACCAGCCCGAGCGCCCGCCAGATTTCATTGGGCAGAAACCCGACCAGGATCAGCACCAGATAAGGTGACAGCTCGACGCTGGTCATACGGCCGCCTCCCGGAAACGATGAATAGCATAAGCCGCCGTGCCGCCGACAACCCCAGTCCACATGATGTCAAGGCCAACATCGAGCGCCGAAAGGATCGGCCCGAGAATGAGACCGGAAACGAGCGCCAACCGGTCCAAGAGCATATGGGCATTACGAGCCGTCGAAATCAAAAACGACAATGGAGTGAGAAACAGGAGAGCGCCGGCAAGGAGCGGCGGCAATTTGGCGGCCAGATAGAAGCCGACAAATCCGAACGTCGTTGCAGTCTCCAT
>Ga0126375_10000517_pt1 | contig 10707 bp, 5 predicted proteins | sample PanSoiMetPlot_14_FD_109577 | JGI IMG/M metagenome (GOLD analysis project Ga0126375, IMG submission 109577) | Tropical forest soil microbial communities from Panama - MetaG Plot_14 | ecosystem: Environmental > Terrestrial > Soil > Tropical forest | place: Panama | collected 2016-02-17 | reverse complement strand
GACGGTGACCGCGATCGCCTGGGTATCGGTGTTGGTGCCGTCCGACACCTGCACCTGCACATCGTAGACGTTGTTGCCGCCGGCATCGGCCGGGCTCTCGGCGTCCGGCGCCGAGACGAACGAGAGCGCCCCGGTCGTCGCATTGATGGTGAACCTGGCGGCGTCGGCGCCGCCGACGATGCTATAGCTCAGCGTCGCGCCCGCATCCGCGTCGGACGCGGTGACGGTCGTGACCGCCGTGCCGTTCTCCGCGACGTTGACCGCCGCCGTCGCGCCGCCGCCGTTCGACGTGATGACAGGCGTATTGTCGTTGACGTTGCCGACGGTGACGGCGATGTCCTGGGTGTCGGTGTGGGTGCCGTCGGACACCTGCACCTGCACGTCATAGACATTGTTGCCGCCGGCATCGGCCGGGCTTTCGGCGTCCGGCGCCGAGACGAACGACAACGCACCGGTGACGGAATCGATGGTGAACCTGGCGGCGTCCGCCCCACCCGAGATGGAGTAGGTCAGCGTGGCGCCGGAATCGGTGTCGACGGCGGTGACGGTCGTGACGGCCGTCGTGTTCTCCGTGACATTGACCGCAGCCGTCGCGCCGCCGCCATCGGACGTGATCAGCAGCGGCGTGTCGCCGACATCGGTGACCGTAACGGTGATCGTCTGGGTGTCGGTGTTGATGCCGTCGGAGACCTGGACCTGGACGTCGTAGACATTGTCGCCGCCGGCATCGGCCGGGGCCTCGAAGTTGGGCGCGGACACGAACGACAGCACGCCGGTGACGGCATCGATCGTGAACCTCGCGGCGTCAGCGCCACCCGCGACCGAGTAGGTCAGCGTGGCGCCGGGATCGGCATCGACGGCCGTGACGGTCGTGACCACGGTCGTGTTCTCGGCGACGCTGATCGCGGCGCTGGAGCCGCCGCCGTCCGACGTGATGACAGGCGCACTGCCGCTGCCGGTGTCGGCAGTGACGACCAGATCCGGCGCGCCGATGCCATGCTGGTCCGGCACCGCAGCCTGAACCTCATTGGCAACGCTGCCGGTCGGATTGACGGTCGTCCTGGTCTCCACCGCCACCGCAACCGGCAGCACCGGGGGCGCGGTATCCTCCGCGAGCTGGGCGTTGAACAGGATCGCCGGGTTGGTGGATGAGCCGACTCCGCCCGCGACTCCGCTGTCGTGGGTGCTCCCGTTCGCCATTCCATTCGTTGCGGCGTCGCCGCCGCGCGCGCCATCGGAATCGGAGTGGCCGGCGGCCGAGTTCCCATTCGCCGCGGCCGAGCCATCCTCCGACGAGGTCGCGGGGGAGGATTCCGCCCCTGAACTCGGCTTGGTTAGGGCCGGCGTGGCCGCCGTCATGTCGGCCTTGTCGCTGGCGTCGGACGCGTCCTTGGGCGCCGCCTCGGCGGCGGCCTTCGTCGTCAGCCAGGCAAGAAAAGCAGTGTTCGTTGCGCTGCCGGCAACAAGGAACGACGGCACGGCACGACGGGCCGCGCGCACGAGCCGGAAAATGCCTCGGTCAGACATCTTCATTCATGCCTGATGCAGGCTATGTCTCCGGCTTCGTGCGGATGGTTACTCACCAGTAAACTCACGCAAAAGAGACAGATTTCTATTGTTCGGTTCAGCAATAGGGATTTCTACGGAAATTTCTGGTTAAATTGATTCAATGCTCAGTCGTTCATCGCCCATGTTGAATTATTATGCGTTACTGACGGAACGGCGCAGGCATGATTAACAATAACCTTCGATCTTATGCGCAATAATCAATGTCATTAATAATGACTTCACCTCGTTCGAGCGCGATTCATGCGCACGAAGGCGATGCTCCGCACGCGCCGATGTCGTGCGGCGCGCTGCCAAGCTGCATGGTTACCGGAAGCTATGTCGCGGCAGTCCCGTCGGGACTTGTGCCGCGACCAAGAGCGAATTGACCGACCGGGCCCTCGACGTGGAATTCGATCCCCGTCATCCGCGCGAAGAGATCGATATTCACGCTCCCGATCGCGCATCCGCCGAGCCCCATCTCGGTCGCCATCAGATAGAGCGTCTGCATCAGGACGCCGACATCCTTGAGAATGAGCGCATAGGCGAGGGAGCTGTACTTCCATGACACGCGGCCGAACCGCGCGGCGATCGTGATCAGGACCTGCGGCGCCGCCGGCGCGCCCATGGCAAATTCGGCCGCCGCCAGCATCGTTGCGAGCTCACGTTCGCCGACGCCGATCGGCACCAGCGCGTGCCCGCCGGCGTCGTAATGATAGAATCCGCGCGCCAGCCCTTCGCATTTGTCGACCGCCAGATAGAGCTCGAGCTCCCAGCTTCCGCCCCCCGATGGATATGGCCGCACGGCATAGTCCACGTCCGGACCATCCTCGCCGGGGTCGAGCTTGCTCTCGAATGTCGAGAGGACGCGCGCGGTGCTGTCGAGAAACCGCGCCAGCTCGGCGAGTGTGATCGGTCGCTGCTCATCGAAGCTGCGCGTCGAATGACGTTCACGCATGAGCCTTGCGGTCGGCGAGATCGGCTGCGGAGGCTCGGCCGGGAGCTCGCGCAGATCGATCTGCTTTCCGGGCCAGGGCGGCCGCACCGCCGGCGGCGCCGGCAGGATGCCGGCATACGGATAGACCCCGCCGAGCGGGTTGGCGTGCCGACCCTGCGTGCTGCGCGCGTGGAACAGAAGATCGTGAAAGTCCCAGAGAACGAGGTTGTCGTCGCCCTCGTCCGACCGAAGACCATCGTGGCGAGCGGCGTCGAGCCTGAACAGGATGTGGCAATCCACCAGCAGCGCGAGAAGCTCGAGCCCGGGGAAACCGTCCTGCCGGCGGAGCTGCTTGATTTTTTGCGGCGCGGATAGCGTGGCAAGGACGGCCGCAATCTTCGGATTGCAGATTCTGAACAGCGCTCCGGCACGCGGCGACTCCAGCACCATCTCGTTGCCGCGCCGCCGTAGGTAGGCGAACCGCGACAGGACGAGCGAGTCGTCTTGGCCGAGCGGCGGCGTTCGCGGCCAATAGTCCGGCAGCTGCGGCTCGATGACGACCTCGTCCTCGCCTTTTCCCGCGCGCCCGAGGCGGTATTCCAGCAGGCCGTGCCCGGCCAATCGGCCGACCAATAGGCGAATCTCGTCGGCAACGCTCCCGCCGCCGGTTGCGAACGAGTCGAGTGGCAGACCTACGCGCAGGTCCTGTGCGCGCTTCGCCGCACCCGCACTGAACTTGCCCAGCGTGACCGAATAGCCTTGGACGGAGGCGACGATGCTTGCGTCCGGACGCGTTTCGAGCGCGACGTGACCAACGAGCCGGGCGGACAAGGTCGGCGACACGGCCCGGCGCTTTCTCTTTGATCCGGGAGCGCGCAAGGCTCGGGCCCCTCAGGTCTGGGGGTGAAGCGGATTGAGCTCGTGCTCCGACAGCGGCCGATCCCGCAATCCGAGCTTGACCGGGACATCGTAAAGCCGCCCGGGCCCGAAGCGGCGATAGAAATGCCGCAAGCCCGGGACGATCACGCGGACGACCGGGACCTCGATGTCGGGGCGCGTCTGATCGAGCACGAGGAAATCGAGCCCTTGGCGCTTGGTGAGCTCCACGCAGGCGCTCACCTGCTCGCGCGCGTCGAGACCACCGAACTTCGAGGCGAAGTCCAGACGGACGGGCGCAGCGCCGCTCGGCGTCAGATAGGGGTAGTCCTGCAGCCGGAACGGCGGAGAGCTGTCGGTGTTCGATCCATGACCCGAGTCCTGGCTCGCCGGGTTCTGGCTGCGGGCGCCCATGAGACCGATGGACAGAAATTGACTGAGCTCGGTCATCGCGCGTAGCGCCGCGATGCGCGCATCGAAATGCGAGCCGGAGCCGAAGTCGACGAATTCCTGCCCGTTTTCCATCCAGTGCGCGACCGTCACGAAGCTCGGAATGCCGAGATCGCTGGTGACATCGAGCAGCCAGAGGCGGCGTCCGGTTTCGGCCAGCTGGCTTTTCAGATCACGGATGTAGGGATCATCGAACTGGTCGAGGTCAACTTCCGCCCGCTGCGATCGATTGTACCACCAGATTGCGTAGGCATCCCGCTCCACCAGCTCGAGGAAGCCCTGGACGATGGCCTCCGCCAGCGTGTTGCCGGCGGCACAGCCGTTCGAATCCGCATGGATCCGGTAGGCGCCCGGAGGCCCCCCGTAGAAAAAATACAACAGGCTGGTCGGAAGATGCCGGAAGCGATTGTCGCGCAGCGACCAGACCGGCGACCATTCGAGCGTGGCCGAGCGATCGAATGGGGCTGGGGCCGGCGGCATCGGCGGCTCGTCCGGGCGGGGCGCCGGCAGGCGATCGCGCCGGGTTTGCGCTTCGCTGAACAGCAGGACGTCGTTCGGAAGAATGGCATCGCCGGCGGGGAAATCCGTGAACCGCCGCATCTCTCGGATCTCGTCGCCCTGAAAGATTCCGGAATAGCGCTCGATCGCCTCCATGAGCGCGCTGGCTTCACCCTGCTCGTTGGTACTGCCCTTGCCGAAGCTGCCGCCGCTGAGGCCGCCCTTGAGCTCGTCGACGGTCTCCGGCAGGCGGGAAAAATTGTGCGTGGCGAGAAAATTGGTGTTCATGGGCAGATCGACGTCGATCCGCTCGAGACGCGAGACCACGCCGGTAAGCGGGCTCACGTGCTTGCGGAAGCGCGCGACCGTTGCCCGCGACGAAACGCTCCGATAGCCCCCGCTGGTCATGACCAGCTTGCCGCCGGCGCCGAGCTCGACCGGCACCGGCGCCCGGCGTGGGTCGCGCAGCTTCTTGCTGCCGCACGACGGACATTGCGGGCGGTGGGCCACGTAATGCCGGACGATGGTCGAGCCCAGGAGGTCGAGGCTGATGATGTGATCGCGCAGGTCGGTCCGGAAGTCGGTAGCGATCGCCTTCGCGACTTCGATGGCCGCAAGCTCGATGGCCCCCTGCCCGAATGCGCTGCGGGCCAGCGGCGACGCCGCGACCCGATGCGCCTGCCGGCGGTCGAGGAAGGCTTTGATCTCGCGGTTGCGCTTCATACGCTCCGCCAAGCAGGACCAGCAGGCGCTCTTGCCCGGGGCAAGCACCGGCCCCACCAGCGGAAAAATGCCGGAGGGCTGCACCAGCAGCCAGGGCGTGCGGTCCGCCAGATGCCGCCGATTCAACTCCTCCAGCCGGCCGTCGAGATAGTCGTTCACCAGCGTGACGGTCAGGTCGGCTTCCGCCTTCTGGCCCTTCACGACGCGAACGCCGAGCGCCTTCAGGGCGGCGCCGAGCTCCGCTGCGCCCTGCACGTCGATCGATTGGATGCGTACACGGCATTTCTGCAGGCTGCTTTTGGCGGTGTCCGGCAAAAGGCCGAGGCTCGCCCAATAGGCGCCCACGGCGCCGCCGGACGAGCGCGGCGTCGGGACCACGAAGCGGCGATCGAGGAGGCGCTTGATGGCCTCCTGGATCTTGTCGGCCGGAAAGCGCTTTTCCAGCTCGCGTGCGAGCGCTTGAAAGCTTCTGCCACCCTCTCCGAGCGCGGCGGCGAGGGCGCAATAGAGCTCGCCATGCAGGAAGAATTTCCGGTCCTCGGAATAGAGGCACACGACATTGGGTGGCAGGACGTAGACGGTGAAATTCGGCGCGAACTGTGGAACGCCTTGTCTGTCGTGTTGCGGAGAGCCGTTCCGGCGATTGCCTGTCGCGCGGTCGGCACGCGCGCGCTTGCGCTTATCGCGACCGGTTCGGATCGTCATTGCAGGGTACGCATTCTCGGGACGCATCCATGCTGTCGGGAAGCGCCGCACGACCAGACATGTTTAGCCGGGCCAACTGAGGACGCGCGTGAACGCGCTGCTGGCCCGGCCATGATAACTTAAGTTGTCGACGCGGCTGACAACGTGACTGGAAGAGTGCGCGACGCTAGCAGATGCGGCAAACGCCCCAGATCCAGCAGCAGCCACAGCCTCCGCAGCCACAGCCTCCGCAGCCACCTCCGCAGCCGCAACCGCGGGCGCAGCCTCGGCAGCCTCTGCAGCCACCGCAACCTCGGCAACCACCGCAAGCCCGGGCAAATTGCTGACCCGGCTGGACAGCTTCGAGGTTTTCTTTGTCGAAGACAAAGAACGTCCCCAAGCTGACATCGGAGATCTCTTCCTCGTTGAGGGTGATCTCGGGGGACGGTGCCGGTGCTTTGTCCCGGAACGGTATGTCCGCTACCGAACCAACCGTTGCCGCGGATGCGCCACCGGCCAGCGAGAGGGAGACACCTACCGCTCCCAGCACCGGCACGGCTTCTTTAGTGATTCGCTTCGACGCCTGCTTCGCACGTGGCATGTCGGTCCTCCCATGCCTTCCAACGAAAAAAATGACTGTCGCCCGCAGCCCTATTCGTACCCCTAGAATTGGGCACCCGCAAGGCCGATCAGTTACGACCGGCTTACGCACGCTCGCCGGGTATTGATACCGCTTGCTGAACGGATGTTCAGACGAGCGGCTCCGTCGCGTTTGCGCCCCGAACGGCGCCAACATCGCTGAAACGCGCGACGGCGCATCCAGTTCCGCCAAGACAGCGTCGCCATCCTTGCCCATTCCGTGCTCCGCCGATATCCACACCCGGCGCATTCGCTTGTGCACCGCGAAGCAGGCCGGATCGACCCGCAGCGGGCACCGCGGCCCTTTTGGCGAAGAGGTGGGACATGGTCGATTCGCACGGCCGTTTCCTCTGGTACGAGTTGATGACGACGGACATGGAGGCCGCCAAGGCTTTTTATGTCGACGTCGTGGGCTGGGGCACGCGGGAGGCGCCGCTGGAGGGAACGCCCTATGTTCTGTTCACGGCCGGTGGGGCCTCGGTGAGCGGGATGATGGGCTTTCCGGACGGTGCGAGAGAATTGGGCTTCAGGCCGACCTGGCTCGGCTATGTCGGCGTCAACGACGTGGACGCCGCCGCCGACCGCATCAAGCAGCTTGGCGGCGCCGTGCACGTGTCGCCGCGCGACGTCCCCAACATCAGCCGCTTTGCGGTCGCGGTCGACCCGCAAATGGCGACAATCGCCGTCGTTAAGTGGGTGGACGACAGCGAGCGGCGGCCGGCGCCACCGAGCACATTGGGTCACGTCGGATGGCACGAACTGGTTGCGGCCGACTGGGAGAAGGTGTGGCCGTTCTATGCCGCCCTTTTTGGTTGGCAAAAAGCCGAAGCCGACACCGGTGCGATGGGCACGTACCAACTGTTCTCCGCCGAAGGCGAGACGATCGGCGGCATGTTCACCAAGCGTCCCACCGTCCCGATCCCGTTCTGGCTCTACTACTTCAACGTCGGGGACATCGACCTGGCGGTACAGCGCGTGAAGGCCGGCGGCGGCCACGTCGTCGACGGCCCGATCCAAGTGCCGGGCGGCAGATGGATCGTGCAATGCGTGGACCCGCAGGGTGCCATCTTCGCGCTCGAGGGAAGGCGCAGCCACGGCGGCATTGGATATTTTGGGCGCGCTGGATAGCCATCTGCGACGAGCAGGGCTTCGCTGGCGCGCGCATGCCCGGTGACAACGCGACGTTTCGACCGGCCGGCAGCACGGCCGGACCGGAGGCCATTTTTCATTGAACTAGACTTTGGCCATGACGTCGGCCCACCGCTCCAGCATGTCGTTCTCCTGGCCCGGCACGGTGTGGAACTGGATTTGATTGAAGCCGAGCTGCTTCATTCCCTGCAGACGCTCGACCATCTCCGCCCGCGTGCCGCTGAGCGTGAGCCCGCGGATGACATCGGCGGTAATGTGGGTTTCCTCGGGCCGCACGAACATCAGATGGCCTCGATGATTGCTGAGGTAGCGCGCGTCGGCCGGCTGGTACTTGTTGTAGACCTCGCGATAGGCGTCGAGCTGGGCCTGGAACGGGAAAGAGGGACCGACCGGGAATATCGAGCCGAATTGATCCTGCTCGACCAGATTGTGGAACACGATCGACGCGTAAGGACCGGCCTGCGCTTTCGCACGCGGGCTGTCGGTAGCCTCGCCCTCGTCGAGCACGCAACCGCCGGTACCGGCGACCGCGTAAAGATCCTTGGTGTCGCGGCCGTGCTGCCGCCAGGCGGCCCGCATATCGTCGAGATCGGCCTTCTCGCGCTCGGGATAGCTCGCGCTTGCTATCCACCCCGCTCCGAGCTTGGCGGTGAGCCGCCGCGCTTTCGGGCCGAAGGCCGAAAGAAACGTGGGGATGGGATCCTTGATGTTGATCAGCTCGAGCTCAGGATTGAGAAACCGTATCTTGTTCGGGCCGCCCTCCTCCGACCATTCGACGGTCTTTCCCTGCAACAACCCCTCGACCACCTCGACGTATTTCTCGAGTCGCGCCAGCGTGACCGGACCCAGACCCAATGTGCGACGGGCCGTGAAGCCGGTCGAGGCACCGAAGACGATGCGTCCTGGAGCGAGGGCGTTGAGCGAAGCAAGACCGCTCGCAGCCACGGGCGCAATGCGGTTCGAAGGGATCAACACTCCGGCGCACAGCTTGATCTTGGAGGTCTTCATGGCCGCCGCACCCATGGCTACGAACACCTCCGCATTCAACAGCTCGGTGTCATAGAACCAGGCATGGGTATATCCGAGCTCCTCGGCGCGCTTCACGACTTCCCACGAACGGGCCTTGGTCGGCAGGCTGAGTGCGAGATCCATGGCGTTTCCCCCCTCTTCACCTCGTTGATACGGTTGCACCTGTCGGAGCGACGTCGGGTGGCGAGACATCCGTTCGGCGACGGCGTGCGGCCTTTCTGGTCGAGGAGCCGGCTGCGCGCTCGTAGCGTCGCGCGGGGGTGTCGATCGGCGGCAGCAACGGCGGAGCACCGAACGACGCCGATGCTCTGTGGTCGCCCACCGGTCCATAGAGCGTGGTGCGCGGCCGTGGCGTGCGTCCGACGGAACGGATCAGCGCTTCCATCTCCTCCGGAGGCATCTCCTGGCCGTGGACCGCGCCGGCGGCGCGGGTGATGCTTTCATTCATCAGCGTTCCGCCGAGGTCATTGGCTCCCGCCCGCAGACACGCGGCAGCGCCATCCCTGCCCATCTTGACCCACGACGTCTGGATGCTGGCCAGATGCGGGTGCAGCGTGAGCCGCGCGACCGCGTGCATGAGCACGGCTTCCCGGAACGTCGGCCCGAGCCGGCTGAGGCCGTGCCGGTGGATCGGCGTCTCCATCGGAACGAACGGCAGGGGCACGAACTCGGTGAACCCACCGGTGCGGCTCTGCAGCTCGCGGATCCTCAGCAGATGCCGCGCCCAGTGCCGGGGGCTGTCGACATGACCGAACATGATGGTGGCCGTCGTCCTGATGCCGACGCGATGCGCCGTCTCCACGATGTCCAGCCACTGCGCGGTGGTGACCTTGTCGGGGCAAATGATCGCCCGAACCTCGTCATCGAGCACTTCCGCCGCGGTCCCCGGCATCGATCCAAGGCCCGCGGCCTTCAGCTCGATCAGGAAATCCTGCACCGAGCGGCCGAGCGTGGCGGCGCCTTGCCAGACCTCCAGCGGGGAAAAGGCATGGATGTGCATCGCCGGGCAGACATCCTTGATCGCACGGCAGATCGCGAGATAGGTCGTTCCGTCGTAGTCGGGATGAATGCCGCCCTGCAGGCAGACCTCAACCGCACCGCGATCCCACGCCTCGACCGTCCTGCGCTGGATTTCTTCCAGGCCGAGATCGTAGGGCCGGCCGCGCAGATTCTCGCTCAGCTTGCCTTTCGAGAAGGCGCAGAATTTGCAGCGGTAGTAACAAACGTTCGTATAGTTGATGTTGCGGGTGACCACGTATGTGACGGAGTCGCCGTGCACGGAAGCCCGCAACGCGTCGGCGGCCGCGCACACGGCATGAAGGGCCTCGCCTCGACTGGCGAACAGCGCAACGACGTCATCCTCGCCGAGCGCACGGCCGGCGATGGCGCGATCGAGCAACGGCGCGACCGGGTTGCGACCGCTGGAAACGACCGACTCGGACAGCGGCTGCTCCGGCGTGCCGGGACTCCACCGGTCGACGCGCGCGAAGCCTTCGGCATCGGAACCGCGCAGCACCACGCTGCGCAACCTCGGGTCCAGCCAACGCTCCGCCTGGCGGGCGTAGGCCGGGTAGATGGCGAGACGCTCGACCAGGACCTTGCCGGACCTGGCGGTCTCGCGCTCGAGCAGATCGAGCTGCGGCCACGGCCGCTCCGGGTTCACATGATCCGGCGTAATCGGCGACACGCCGCCCCAGTCGTTGATGCCCGCCGCAATGAGCTGCGGCAGCGCACCCGCGGCAAGATTGGGCGGCGCCTGGATGTTCATGTCCGGACCGAACACCAGGCGCGCCGCAGCGATGGTCCAGAGGTGGTCGAGAAGGTCCGGCTCCGGGTGGTCGGCCATCCTGGTTCCAGGCTTGGCCCGGAAGTTCTGGATGATGACCTCCTGCAGGTGACCATGGCGCTCGTGCAGGTCGCGCAGATGCAGCAAGGCTTGCAGGCGCTCGCTGCGGATTTCGCCGATACCGATGAGAATGCCTGATGTGAATGGCACGGCCGCCTCGCCCGCGGCGCGGATCATCTCCAGGCGTACCGCCGGCCGTTTGTCGGGAGATCCGAAATGCGGCCCGCCGCGTCGCGACAGCCAATCCGCGGCCGTCTCCAGCATGAGACCCTGAGACACCGAAACTCGGCGCAACTCGGCGAGTTCGTGCGCGGTCGTCACTCCCGGGTTG
>Ga0126375_10000516_pt1 | contig 10719 bp, 9 predicted proteins | sample PanSoiMetPlot_14_FD_109577 | JGI IMG/M metagenome (GOLD analysis project Ga0126375, IMG submission 109577) | Tropical forest soil microbial communities from Panama - MetaG Plot_14 | ecosystem: Environmental > Terrestrial > Soil > Tropical forest | place: Panama | collected 2016-02-17 | reverse complement strand
CCGGTATCTGGAAATAGTCAAAAGCACCAGCCAACATAGCTTTCCGCCGGAATCCAGCGGTAGCAGCTTCCGGGCCAATCAGAATAAATGGCAGATCATCGTGACCCTGGTGCAGCATCTGCGCCAATTCCTGGATCGAAAGACCTCGAACTGAGGTGCTGGCAATGACGAGATGAGGGCGAGATCGGCTCAACGATATTGGTGCCGCCGTGCCGGCAGAAATGCCTGCAATCTTAAACCCGGACGATTCAAGTAAAGAGACGAGTGAAGTGTTTGCTTCCTCGGTTATCAAAAGCACACGTCTTTGGTCGGGAGACACTCTTTCAACGCTCGTTTTCTTTTGTAATTTTGCTTTTACCATTCTTCTATGTGATACGAGCAGAGCATCAGCCTAATTAGGACATTCGATGATAGCGAAACGGAAACAAGAAACCCGGACGGATGAAGGATGTAGAGTGATCACAACTTTCATCCTTCATCGTTCATAATTCATTGTTTAAAGCGCAGGTCTTTGATTGTGCCGCGAACCTTGTCGGCATCGGTCGCTTTCGGATCCAGCTTGAGATATTTTTCCAATTCATCAACGGCGTGCGCGTACTGTTTGTTTCTCCAGTAAATGCCCCCCAGATATTTATGCGCCGCCGCAATCGCATCGTTGCTATTATTGATTGAGGTTTTGAACTCTGTCTCTGCGGCTTCAAACTCTTTCCGGTTCATCAAAGCTAAACCAAGATAGTAGTGGGCAGTGGGCGCGGCCGCATTCTTGTGAAGGGCCTGCCGCAGTTGCTCCTCGGACTCAGTAAACTCCTTCAGATTCAAGAGCGCGATACCGTAATTGAGCCGCGACTCAAATTCGTCCGGGTTGAGTTTGACGGCCACCGCAAACGCTTCGGCTGCTTTCGCCGCCTGTCCGAGCTTCAGGTACTGCACGCCCATTTCGTTGTAAGCGAGCCCGAAATTCGGAGCCTGCGAGATGGCGGCCTTAAACTGCTCGATAGCTGTCGCGCTTCGTCCGAGCCGAACCGATTCAATCGCAGTATCGAACAAGTCTCGGGCCGTCTTGGGCACATTGGCTAGTGCCGCAGCTGTGGTTGCAGCCTTGGCCTCAACACGATTTAAGCGCTTTGGCTGGAGATAGATTTGCACCTGATAAACGAGCGGGTGAGCGTAGTCCCAGGGGTTTCCCTGAGCCGGCACGGGTCCTGAGTTTCCGACTGCGACGGTCTCGCGCGCGGTCTCATATTCGTCTCCACCGTTGACGACAATCGTATAAGAATCAGGCCGTAAGCGCGTAAAGCTGAAGCTGCCATCCAGATTGGCAAGCGCAGTCAACTCGGCCGAGCTAACTCCCTGGAGCTTGACAACAGGTTGAATGCCGGCCTTGTGGCCGTTGGGAAAGTGAATTGAGCCCTGGATTTCTTCATTCCCGTCATTGCCGGTCGTATTTACCCCGTTGATGCTCTGCGGGCGGCAAACAATGAATGAGAACAAAATAATGACGAGCGTCATTGCGCTCCGCAAAGACATATTGCGATTATCGTGCGAGGTTGAAAACATTTAAGATACTCCATTGATGTTTGAGAGATAGACGGGAAGACGTAAATTCGAAGTATAGTGACGAGCAGGTCGGAACACAAATACTAAAACGCACGCACTCACACAAGACTAAATGACAAGCACAACCGCAACGCAAACCGCTGCAGGATTGGAAAGATAACCAGGATTGGCCTGCGCTAACGAAATAACAGGAGAAGAATCAGGATGACCAAACGCTTGCCCAGGGCTACGAAAATCATGTTGGTGCGCCACGCCGAAAAACCAGCAACCGACTTATCGCCTTATGGCGTAACACTAGAAGGAGAACGCAGTAAAGAGTCGCTGGCGCCCCGCGGTTGGCAACGGGCCGGAGCTTTGGCCAATCTGTTGGCCCCCTCGAACCGTCGTTTTCAACATCACTCGCTCGCACAGCCTAAATTCATTTACACATCGAAGTTCATAAAGCGACGCGGTAGCAGACGGCCGATCGAGACGATCACGCCCCTGGCTGAGAAACTGGCCATTGGCATCAACTCCAATTTTCCGAGATTTAAATTCGCGGAGATGTTAGAGGAGGTTTTTCGATGCAACGGAGTCGTGCTTATCTGTTGGCAGCGAGAATACATTCCAAAGATTGCCGTCGAAATAGTTGGCAACAACACCGCAATACCGCAAGTGTGGCCCGAAGAACGATTCGATCTGATCTGGGTATTTGATCGCGATCGCCCGTCCGCAAAGTATCGCTTCAAGCAAGTTCCTCAAAGGCTATTGATGGGAGATCAAGTGACACCGATAAAGTAGAGTATCGACCCTTACTGGCAACATGGTTTGTCCGTCAGCGCGAACGACGCATTGCGGCTCTGGACCGTGCGTCTTGACGTTGAAAGTTTAGCGAAGCTCACTCCACAATCAGAGGAACCTGAGAGGAAACCTGCATATCCAGCAACGCGTAGAGACGCCGGTCGACCTGGAAAAACAATGCGGCTTTTCTGGGAGGGATAGCCTTTTCCATTAGCGGAATGTATTTCTGTCGCGTCTTTGCCTGTTCGATCTGAATCTCTGCCCAACGCTTGATCATGGTGCTCGCCTCAGCATCGGATATCGTCTTTTGCTTCGCTGCATAATCCTTGATGAGCGAGTAAAAATCGTCGTTGTGTTTGGTCATCTCGGCGACATACTGATCATAGACGGGCCAGAATTTCGTGGCCTCGGTCTCTGTCAGCGTCATGTTCATCGCAATAAGTTTCTTTTTGTCGGCGCGGATGTCCCGGCGAAGCAGTGAAAGATCTTTTTCCACCTCGACGCCGTTAGCCGTTTCTCTCTGCGCAAGGGCATTAACATTCGCCCCCGTAAAGGCGATCGCGAGAACGAAACACGAAAAAAGCATTTTCATGGTCTAACTCCTTTCTGATTTTTCTGCATGACCAAAATCACTCCACACATCATCGGCGTGATGTTAGAGTCGTTTTGAAACCATTCGTACTGTCAGAATTGACAGGTGGAACGCTATAATTGTCCGGAAAACTAACAATTCAGGCGCATGCAATTATCGAGTTGAACTGCACAGGAGATTTCGAAGCAAGTGGAGGTAACAAACATGCTTCGGTTCAAAGAACTTCGCTGCTCATTCTGTCGGAAGAAAAGCTCGCAAGTTGAAAAACTTGTAGCCGGGCCGCGTGGATATCTTGGGGCTCGCGTTTACATCTGTGACGCGTGCGTCGCGATTTCGGTCGAGATTATGAATAAGCCGGGAGATGATAGTGATCCATCAGCCGCGAGAAGCTCGCTCTGGCGAAGGCTTATCGCGCGGCTGCCGCGGTTCGTGCGTCGCGGTCACATGTGGCGGCTGAGTTTGTTGAGATCGACTTAAACCAGACACGTCGAAGGGAGGTTTCAGAGAATGCAGCGGACAGCTGTCATAGTTTTCATCCTCGCCTGGGCTATTGGCGTCGCCGCCCAGCAGGGCCCTCCGGCGACTGAACCGTCAGTCACCTTGCCGCCGGAACTTGCGCGTGTTCTGAGAGACTACGAGGCCGCCTGGACTGCCAAAGATGCGGCGCGGCTGGCGCGTTTGTTTGCAGAGGATGGATATGTCTTGCCGGCTGGATCTCCGCCCGTGCGAGGTCGAGCAGCTATCGAAACTTTCTACAGCGGACACGGCGGCCCCCTATTTCTGCGAGCGATCGCATACGCGTCCGAGGGAAAGGTCGGTTACATCATCGGTGGGTACGCAGGAGCCTCTGGTACCGCAGATGAAGGTAAATTCACGCTGACGCTCCGCAAAGGTCCAGACGGGCGTTGGCTGATCATGTCGGACATGGACAATGCCAATCGACGGCGTCAATGAGTCATCGATCCAATTGATCTGATGCCGCCGCGGCAACAGCGCCGCAAATTCTAATGTGCCTGGACGACGACTGTAATAACGAACTAAACGATAGGAGATCGTTCCTGCGCGGAGTGACTGCAACTGTAGCTAGCCTGACAGTTTTGTCGCGACGTGACATTCACGCGCAGACGCCGGCGCCGCCTACGCGCGTGTTGGACGACCCAAAGATCCAGCACGGCCGTGTGGTTTTCAAACACAATGGAGCCGACAGCATCGATGGTTTTCTGGCCCGTCCGAAGGCGGAGGGCGTCTACCCGGCCGTCCTGGTAATCGCGGGAAATAAGATCACTGAAGAATACATCCCCAACACCTGCGCGGCGCTCGCGGTCGCCGGTTTTGTCGGACTGGCCCCAAACGTTTTTCACCCTTTGCCCGATGATGCGCCCCGAAACGAATACGACAAGTACCTGGGAAAACATACCGAGTCGGACGTGCTTGATGACATTCAATCCGGCGCCAGCTATTTGCGCTCGCAGACGTTTGTGTCGCCGGGCGGAATGGGTATTGTGGGCTTTTGCTTTGGCGGGAGAATGGCAATGCTTTTTGCCGCACGGTCAAGAGAAATTGACGCGGTGGTTCCTTTTCATCCCGGAGTGATGAAAGCACCCGAACTCAAGCGGTTAGTTGTGCCTGTGCAAATCCACCATGGAACAGCCGACAAGGCAGTTTCGGTGACGGAGAGTCAGAACGTGGAGAGAATTCTGAAAGGCCAGCACACGCCGGTTGAACTTTTCACGTACGAGGGCGCCGACCACGGCTTTTTGGCGTATACACGCCCATTCTACAAGCCGGAATACGCCCAGCTAGCCTGGACGCGCGTCACGCAGTTCTTACGCAAGAATCTAAAGTAATAAACCTGATCGACGTGTCAGAACCGCGAGCGGTAGCGACCGGATCAGGAGGCTTTCCTGAATCTTGGGCGATCACTTCTTCGGTATGATTCTAAGGACGCTTCCTGATCCGGTCGCTACCGCTCGCGGTTCTGACACGGCTGCGCCTGAATTAAGCGTCATAGGGCTAATTAGAATTGACGCGATCGCCTGACAAAAGATAGGCTTTCGGCAGTCAACGTGCTGAAGTCGCTTAGAACCATTTCCGATTTCCCGATCTATCTTCCGAGGAGTAAGAAAATGAGAATTTCCAGACACCTGATCATCGCCTTCCTGGCTTTCGTTGGCATTGCTAATGCACAAGACGGAGCGCCGAATTCATGGACCCCTGAGTTGCAGCTCAAAGTAAGGGCTGTCGGCTCACCCCGCGTCTCGCCAGATGGCAAACGAGTTGTGTATACCGTGAACGACGCCGTGATGACGTCAGACCGGAGCGAGTTTGTGACCCAGATCTGGCTGGCGTCGACCGATGGAAAACAGAATTTTCAAATAACGTTCGGCGAGAAGAGTTCATCAAATCCCCAATGGTCGCCTGACGGAAACTCGATTGTTTTTACCTCAAACCGGAAGGACAACCGCAACAATCTTTATCTTCTCCGGCTAAACGGTGGCGAGTCAGAAGCTTTGACTGATCTGAAGAGTAGCGTGTCGAACTTTGAGTGGTCGCCCGACGGTAAATGGATCGCTTTTACCATGACTGATCCAAAGACCGATGAGGAAGAGAAAAACGACAAAGCCAAAAACGATTTTCGCTGGATCGACGAAAACATCAAGATGTCGCGTTTGTATGTGATTCCAGTGCAAAAAGACGTTAACGGCAAACGTGAGCCCCGCAAACTCACGACTGAAAATTACAACGTTGGCAGCTTTGACTGGGCTCCGGATGGAGGCCGGATAGTATTCAGCCACACCAAAACTCCAGTGGCGAACGATTGGACCACCGCCGACGTTTCATTTGTCGATCTTGCGACTGGAAAGGCGACCATCTTTGCCAACACGCCAGCTGCAGAGGACTCGCCGAAGTTTTCACCCGATGGGAAGTGGATTGCTATGAATGTAAGTGACAATCCGCCTCGCTGGGCACAGAGCGGTTTAATTCAGATCTATCCTGCCGCCGGCGGCCAGCCAACAGCACTTTCGGCTTCGTTCGACAGTTCGCCGGGCATTTCCGGCTGGTCGGCGGACGGTAAGCGCATCTATTTCAGCGAGGCTAAGGGAACCGGAACGCAAATTTATACGGTTGACGTCGCGGCGAACAGAATTGAAGAGATCAAAACAACATCCGCGGTTTACACCGGCCTCGATCTCAATCAGACCGGCACGATGTTCGGTTTTGTTCGACAGACCGCAGACTCACCGGGTGAAGTGTTCGTGGCGCCGGTCTCAACCCTCATGCCAGTACAGATCAGCAAGGCTAATGCGGACTTAATGCTGCCGCCCGTAGGAAAAACGGAAGTGATTCGCTGGAAATCTGCCGATGGAAGAGACATCGAAGGCCTGCTGACCTATCCCATCGGTTATCAAGCCGGACAGAAGGTGCCTTTGATTCTGAACGTGCACGGAGGTCCGTCAGGCGTGTTTCAACAGACTTTCATTGGCGGTCGCGGAGCATATCCGATCGCGACCTTCTCTGCCCGCGGATACGCCATACTGCGTCCGAACCCTCGTGGCTCATCCGGATATGGAGCTGAGTTTCGACGGGCAAATCTAAAAGACTGGGGCGGAGCGGATTATCAGGACCTGATGACAGGCGTCGATAAAGTCATCGCGATGGGCGTCGCGGATCCGGAACGTTTAGGCGTCATGGGCTGGAGCTATGGCGGGTTCATGACGACCTGGATTGTCACTCAGACTCAACGCTTCAAAGCCGCGTCAGCCGGAGCTCCGGTTACAAACCTGATGAGTTTCAACGGTACCGCAGACATTCCGGCCTTTGTTCCCGACTATTTCGGTGGACAGTTTTGGGATGCCATGGACGCTTATCAAAAGCATTCCGCGATGTTCAATATAAAGGGCGTAAAGACGCCCACGATGATTCAGCACGGGGAAGCGGATATTCGAGTGCCGATCTCGCAGGGATACGAGTTCTATAACGCTCTCAAAGCGCAGGGCGTCCCGACCAGAATGATCGTGCTTCCGCGTCAGCCGCATGGCCCGAATGAGCCGAAGATGCAACTGGCCGTAATGCGAGCAAACCTTGATTGGTTTGAGAAATACCTCGGCGGCAATCAGGTCACCAAACGCGAATGAGTTTGAGTCCGGTCGACCGCTCCCCGGCAAGCTTCGATGAGCTGCTGAGAAGATTCGAACTGAGGCCGATTCGAAATTGCCCCGGCAGGTTCATTGTTCACAACGTGACGCCTGAACTTACCCCGCGAGAATTGCTGGGGAGCGAAGCGGAGATTCATGTCTTTAACGTGTCGTCCGCCAGAGACGCAGTTCTTGTCGTTCGCCTCGATCGAGGCGGATTGATTTCGTATCAACGGGCTGATGGCACGTATTTACACACGCTGAATGATGATGACGGGTTTGAAAGGAAGTTGCGCGAACTGGGAGTTGAGATTTGAGTAGCGACCCGGCTGTTCCAGTTCGTTGCGATCATTTGAATGATGAAGAATCTGCTTATCACCCTTTTCCTTTTTGTTTGTCTCAGTCCGAACTCTGAAGTGTTCGCCCAACGCAGAGCCATCAGCGGCACGGAAGTGACCGGAACGTTTCGATCCTATTTCACCGGCAGCGCGAGGCGTTCCTACAACGAGATCCTGGTCCAGGCCCTGGGCGGCAACAAATTGAAAATTGAGATGAACCTAATCTATCCGTATAAGGCCAATCGTGAAGCGTTGGCCAACTTCGGCGAGGCGAGTGGCGAAGCGACGATTAAGGGCGACACGGCCGTATTTGTCCCAGACTACGCGGCCGAAAACAACAAGGAGTGCAAAATCACGCTCAAGTTCTCTAAACCGGGAACTCTCGTCGTCACAACCGAGAACAATCTCGACTGCGGCTTTGGTTTTAACGTTGGGGCCGATGGAACTTACCGCAAAACGAGCAGCGCCAAGCCGAAGTTCGGTAGTTGATTTGATCACGCGACGTGTGGCATTTCATTCTCGAAGCCGAGCGCGCGAATGCAGGCGCGGATATTTTGATATCATCTCTTGCGTTTGACTCAAAACAATTCAGACTCAAGAATATGCCCCCTATGAAAACAAAAGTACGTACGCAACGGTTGATCACCGTACCCGAACGCGCGTCAGTCGTCGCCGTTTTGTGTCTGCTGTTAACGGGCCTGTGCGGATCCGCTCTCGGTCAACTTGGGCCTTACGATCGCGACAGCGCCCGGGCGATGTTGGCTGCGGTTAAGGACGATTTGAAGAAGAACTATTACGACACCGCCTTGCGAGGAATGAACCTGGATGAACGTTTCAGCGAGGCCGATCAGCGTATCAAACAGGCGCAGACTAGAGACCAGTTGATCGTGGCGATCGCGCAGCCTTTACTCGAGCTGAACGACTCGCATACCTTCTTCCTTCCTCCGTTTCGAGCTGCCCGCGTTCGGTATGGCTTTACCATGCAAATGGTCGGAGACTCCTGCCTGGTCACCGACATTAATCCGAAAAGCGACGCGGCGTTGAAAGGACTCAAAGTGGGAGACATTGTTCTGGCAGTGGATGGTTATCGGCCCACGCGCGAAATTGTTTGGAAAATGAACTACCGCTACTATGCGCTGACCCCGGCGCGCAGCGTCAAGCTTTCCGTCGTAAGCATCGGCGACGAAAAGGCCCATGAAGTCGAGGTGCTTTCGAAGATCGAGAAGACACCGGAAAAAGCCGTGTACTTTTCGAACATCTATCGGTACAACAGCGAAACACGCCTTGAAGATGATCGTTTTTATGAGCAGGGTGAACTGATGATTTGGCGCATGCCTGGCTTTGATGTCTCCCCCGAGCGCATCGACGAACTCATGAGCAAAGTGCGGAAATCCAAAACACTGGTTTTGGATTTGCGGGGCAACGGCGGCGGTTACGAGGTAACGTTGGAACGCCTGGCCGGCCACTTTTTTGATCACGACGTGAAGATTGCCGACCTGAAAGGACGTAAGGAAATTAAGCCCATTCTGGCCAAGACTCATAAGGACAACATTTTCAAAGGTCAGCTCATTGTGCTAGTAGACAGCGCGTCGGCTTCGGCGTCGGAACTCTTTGCCCGCATAGTTCAACTTGAAAAGCGCGGAACCGTAATCGGAGACCGCACGGCCGGAGCAGTAATGACTTCGAAGAGCTACGAGCATGAAGTCGGAGTGGGCGGCACACTCTACTACGGGACCAGCATTACGATTGCGGACGTGATCATGCCAGACAGCAAGGGTCTCGAAAAGGTTGGTGTCGTTCCCGACGAGCAACTTTTACCGACTGCGGCAGACATTGCCAGCCGTCGGGATCCCATCCTGTCGCGAGCAGCTGCTATGGCAGGAGTCGAACTGACGCCAGAAAAGGCGGGCGCGCTGTTCCCCATTGAGTGGCTTAAGTAATCTCCTGAAGAGTGAATCTGTTAAGGCAGTTATCGGTCAGCAGTAAGATGTCGCCTGCCTTAAAAGAACCCTGTCCTGATCATCCTCGCGGCTCGCGGTGACAAGGAGTATCCTCAAACGCGGAAAAATCCGTCAGTCATGTCCCTGCTCGAAGCCCTCCAATTAATTGGTTACAGCCTTGGCGCAATGTTGCCGATTTGGATGGGCTATCTCCTGTTCAAACAGCGGCTGGGCGTCGTGCCGATTCAACGTCTGCTGCTCGGTCTTGGCCTCTGCATGGTCGGATGGCATGCGGGTAACCTGATCGTTACTTTGCGAAGTCTGTTCGGACTGGACTCAATACGGTGGGGAACCATACTGCGGCTGGCGAACACTATCGCAGTAATCAGCATCACGGTCTGTTACTCGCTTCTGCTTCATGTGCATATTCATCTCTGGGCCGGCGCGCAGGCGCGCCCACTGACGCGAATCGAGCGCGTCCGGATTTATCTTTCCTACATTCCCTGTCTGTTTCTATTTCTGGTGGTCCCGCGTATCTGGACCGGACCTTACCACCCGATGATCGTAAAGCTCTCGCCTTTCGTTCTGCCGTTCGCGCTGTGGATCGCGTATTCGCTGGCAGTGGTCGCCACGACAGAGCTTTTAGTTGCGCAGCGCGCCCATACGGCAAATGAGCGAAGGATTCTGCGGACGCTTGGTGGGTCTTTTCTCGTAATCGGAGTTTTGATCCTGGCATCGCTCGGCCTGGGTTTGGGTAGGGGAACTGTTGCGGGCCAGTACCTGCAAACCTTTGCCAACCTGGGCTCCCTTCTGCCTTCAGCGCTGTTGGCTTACTACATCTATCGCTATCGATATCTCGAACTAATCATCAAAGAGAGTCTGATTGTCGCTACCTTTGCCGCGGTGGTGCTGGCTGTTTATCTCTATGGCATCCGGCGGATCGGCGACTGGGCCAACGCGAGATATGGATTCCGCGCCGGCGTCGTGGAAGCAATTCTGATCCTGGCGCTGACGTTGCTCGCAGCGCCTTTGCGCGGCTGGCTGGAGAGAAGCTTCCGTTCGCTCTTTCAACGCGAGACGGCCCTTTATCGCGGTGTGGTGGCGCACATCGGAACGCACGCCGGACAATATCGTCAACTTCCCGATTTGCTTGCGGCGATTGAATCACAAACTTCGAGTGCGCTTTCACTGGGTCGCGTGAAGATCGTCCTCAGACCTGAAGCGAGCGGGACCACTCGCGATGAACTCGGTCTTGAAGTGACAAAGTTGCTTGATTCATCTCGCGCCGGTGACAAACGCGTAATCCCAGCTGAAGAGCGCTTGAAAAAGTTCGGATTCAATCTCGCGCTTCGCCTTGCACGCGAGGATCAGGATCT
>Ga0126375_10000514_pt1 | contig 10724 bp, 8 predicted proteins | sample PanSoiMetPlot_14_FD_109577 | JGI IMG/M metagenome (GOLD analysis project Ga0126375, IMG submission 109577) | Tropical forest soil microbial communities from Panama - MetaG Plot_14 | ecosystem: Environmental > Terrestrial > Soil > Tropical forest | place: Panama | collected 2016-02-17 | reverse complement strand
TGTTATTAAAAGCGGGACCGATTACAACGTTTCTCCCGAGATTGCCGAAGCGCGGGACTGCCCTGAATACGGAGGTGTCGAACCACGCATTGACGCTGCCCGGGTAACTGATCGGACCAGTGACGTCCGGTCGTAGGGTTAGAGGCACGCCATTCACCGTGCTACTGAGAGTGACGATATTTACCGGGCTGCCGCTTTGCGACTGAACAATCGCCGCTAATTGCCAGCCGTCGACGAATCGATTACCGCTAAACGGAAGGTCATAGATGGCGCTCACGACTAAACGGTGCCGCGCATCAAAGTCTGAAAGCCCGCGGTCGCCACGCAGGTTATAGCTGTCCTGAACGACGATTCCCTGCGAGCTGAGCGAGTTATAGTCAAGCGACTTGGACCACGTGTACGAAGCATTGACTTGCAGCCCGTGTCTTAACCGCTGCGTCGCGGTTATCCACATCGCGTTGTAACTTGAATTCCCGTTGCCCTCTGCCTGCGTAATATTGCCAAGTTGGGCGCCGGGTAGGATCGGACTGGACGACGACAGGGCCGGGAAAGGCCGCACTCCGTTGATCGGCTGGTTAAGATTGCGTCGCAATATCAAGTGGGTTGCTTTCGAGCCGTAATATCCGATTGATAGCGCCAGGCCGTCGGCAAGCTCGCGTTGTACATTCATGTTCCATGACTGGAGATAAGAGTTATCGAAACCATGGTCTACTGTCTGCGGAGCAAGACCGGCCGCCTGCGCCAGATTTAACGCGTCATCGAATCTAATCGGTCCTGAAAAGGTCAAAGGGATTGCCAGGGGCGGATTCGCAGTAGTCGCAGTGACGACGCTGGTCATCGGCTGGTCCACCAGAATCGCGTACGCCGCCCGAACTGAGGTCTTCCCATCCTTGAAAGGATCCCACGCAAAACCGACACGCGGCTGAATGTTCTTATAATTCTCGTGATAGACCTTATCAATCTGGTTACCCACACGGAGCAGAGACGCGGTCTGCGGATCAAAAACGATGAAGCGGTCAAACCTCTCGGTCGGGGTCATGTTCCAGTCGTAACGAGTGCCGAGCTCCAGCGTAAGGTTAGGGCGCAATCTAAAATTGTCCTGAACGAAGAAATTCAGCGCGCTCTCAGCGATGCTCGCCGTCTGGTTGCCGAGCGTGATACTGAAAGAGTTGGCATTGTTCGCGAGGAACGACGCGATCGTCGGAAAATTGAATGTGCCGGTTCCCAAACGGAAACTATTCGTAAAGAATTTCCGAAACTCGCCGCCCATTTTGAGCGAATGACGACCTCGCAGAATGCTCAACGTATCCGCCACGACGTATGTTGTATCAGCTCGTCCTGAAGGAAATGGTGACGGCCCGCCAAAGTTCAGTGCTCCGCCCGCGATGTTGATTTGCGGCAGCCCCACCGGAGTGTCACGTCCGTTGTTGATGCCAAATTCGGCGGGATTAAGCTGGGTAGTCGGAGTATTCCTCGCGGATATCCGATTAAAGCCCAATCGCAGTTCATTAACTTCTGTGGAACTGAGCGTGTGGGTCTCGTTGATAGTCAGGATCTGCCGCAAGGCATAAAAATCATGACCAAATCCGGGAATGGTATTCCCGAAGCGATTAGGTTCCCGGACATATGTGTTGTGAATCGCATAATATCCGTGCAAGAGATCCCTGCCGGTGAGGTTGTAACTTATGTCCGTCGACCACTGATCTGTATCTACTGGCGCCGTCGCCGAGCCGACAAAACGCGGCATGCCTGATGCGTCCGTGAAGTTGGCCCGTGGAATAAGGGGAATCAACTTTACGATCACCGGATCGGTGGCGGCAGCGCGCTGCGCATCGCTCAGCACCAGACTGTTCAGATCCAGTCCTTGACGCTGCCGCAAGCCTTCGTATGAAAAGAAAAAGAAGAGCTTGTTCTTGATGATCGGACCGCCCACATGCCCGCCAAACTGATTTCGCTTAAAAGGCGGAGGCTGCGATGATGTCAACGTGAAAAAGTTCCTCGCATCCAAAGCATCATTGCGCAGGAAATCAAACACTTCGCCATGGAAATGGTTCGCGCCCGATCGGGTGGCGATATTGACTACGGCGCCGGAATTCTGCCCGTACTGAGCGCTGAAAGTTGAGTTGTCGATCTTAAATTCCTCTATCGCGTCGATCGACGGTTGGAAACTGATTGAACTGAAAACGAGATTGTTCAGCGTAATCCCGTTGATCATGAAGTTGACCGTTTCCTCGCGGTTGCCGGCCGTGTTCATCGCCAAGGCACCCACTCCACGACTCGGAAAGGTTGAGAAGCCTGTTTGGGACGCAGTCACCGAACCCGGGACCAGTAGGCCGAGATCGAGAAAATAGCGTCCGTTCAATGGCGTCTCCTGGACCATCCGTTGATCCACGAGGTGACCGACCGAGACTGTTGATTCTTCAATCAGTCCCTGATCGCTCGTCACAGTTACCACCTGCGATACATCGCCGACTTCGAGCTGAAAGTCTTGCGAGATCCTTCGGGCGACTTCGAGAGTCAGGTTTTTCAACACCTGAGTTTGAAAGCCGCGAGCCCTGACTCCAATGGTGTAGCTCCCGATCGGCAGAGCAACGAGTTGGTATCTTCCGGCTTCATCGGTAATCGTCTTACGCGTGATACCAAATGCAGAACTGCTGGCGGTTATTTCAACGGCAGGAATAACTGCTCCATGCGGATCGGTGACTTGACCTTCGATTGACGAAGTTGATTGAGCGTTTACCTGGAAAGGAAATAAGACAACTGCTGCTACAGCAGCGAACACAAGGAATCGTCGGTCGCCAACTGCTCGTCGAATTCGAAGCAGGATGCCAACGTGGAAGGAGGTCACTTCAGGATCGCCAACCGGGACCTCGACAACATGGGGAGCGCGTAAAGACATGGTCCACCCCGTCAGTCAAGAGATGAAACCTCCCCCTGCAACTTTAGAGCGGACTTGGCGACGAGACCTGGTTGGGGGGAGATTCGCTTGTGTTTTCAAGCGGCGCACAGCCCAACAGTGCGACGGAGTATAGCACCGTTGTACGGCTCCGTACACACAAAACCGCGAAATACCGCGGCAGATGTTTAGCCAGTTGCGAAAAACAATGACTGCGGCAGTTAACTCCACCTGTGACAGTGAGATGGCTTACCAAGTGCTCAACAGCTTGTCATGATGAAAGCTCGCCCCCGCGCTATTCCGCAGGACAACTGCGCTCGGGAAAACCGGGTAAACCGCCGTTCGGGTCGGAATGCGCGTTAGGCTTAAGTTCCTTTTGGACTCTCAGTTCATTCCTGTTAACTCTTTGAATGCCGAATATATATGTTTAGCGTGAGCCCGAAAACGTTCGTGTGCGGGCGGCCACAGCCGCTGCAGTTCCGGTGCAAAAAGAAGGTGTCGAGCATAAATCTTGAGCCGAACGGCAGACGGGCGCCGAAGGCGTAACGGTTCTCGTTCCAGGTGTGAGAGTTTCGATCCCAGAACAATTCGCCGGCCGAGTAAGGTGTGAACTCGAAACCATTGATTTCAACCGAGTGATCGATGATCAGTTTATTGCGGTAACGAAAGTTGTACTTCCCTTCCTTCCATCGAAACTCGATGCGGTTCCGATCCTGCAATAACAAGCCGAGCCCGATCGAGTGCTTCGGCGTTGACTGCACTACAATCCGATGCTCGCGTTGGGTGGTTCCCGATTCATTTGACTGCACGAATTCATAGCCGGCGCCCACGGTCACATAATGTCTGTTCTCTTCATCGCTGTCAGAGCGGGGACGCAGGATCCTTCGCAACTTTTGATAATTGAGGATTGCCCCCAACTCCCACTGCTCAAATGGACCATCCAGGCCACTGTGATTTTCGACAGTGCCTTGCAGTCGAAATCTTGGGCTTAGTTCAATGCTCGTGCTGAGGGTTGGCCAAATGTCTTTTGCTTGATCAGAAGTGCTTTGCGCGGGTGCGCGCGTAGCAACGACGGAAAAGATGCTGAGGCCAAGGAGGATAGATGACAGCAGACGAGCGCTTCCAGATGCAACTGCCGGTTTCACTGGCTGCTCTTATTCGACAAAAACAAATCGAGTTCTCACGCTCATGAAAGAAGACGGATCAGGCCTTCGATTCGGCGATCCTCAATCGACAAACTTAAGAACTCGAAAATCGCAGAATCGAAGGCCTGACCCCGACATGTGAGCAGAACTAGCGCCGTCGGCCGCCGCCGCCACGGAAGCCCCCGCCGCCAAAACCTCCACGCGACATACCGCCACCGCGATAACTGCCCGCATTTGAGCGAGGTTGGCTGCGATAGGTACTTTGATCGCGCGCCCGTTGCGCTCCTTCGCGACGCGCTCCCATGTCGCGGTTGAGATTGTTGTAGGTTGAGCGGTCCATCGTTGAGACGCCGGACGAGCCCGCCCGATCGCCGCGCGCTCCATCTCCTCGGTTATTGCCTGACATTCGATCCTGTCGCTCTCGCTGACGCGCAGAGTCATTCAGCATGCTGTCGCGAACTGAGTTGCCCGGCTTTTGGACCTGGTTCCAACCACCGTTTTCCCATTTGCTCCAGTTACCGTTCGCATCGCGCCGGTATGCATTGCCGTCGCGGCCGGCATAAACATTGTCGCCCTGCTTGCCGACAAAACCCTCGCCGCGACGATTGATCATTCCTCCCTGCTCGCCGCGGGTGACACGTGTGGTTTCACCCTGACGGTTAGTGAATCGCTTGGTGCTGGCCCAGTCGTCGCCGCGCTTGACTTGAGTCGATCCCCAGCTTCCGTATACACCACTTCCTTGACGCGTTTGCATGTAGTTACCGGTGCGCGGATTGTAAGCCTGAGCAGCCCCACGCGCTCCGTTTGGACCATAAGCAAACGCGCCGCGCGCATAGGTGCCCGTGCTCGGATTGTAACGAGCGCCGAAACCGGCGCCACCATACGGACCGTAGATTCTGCCGGCGGTACCGTAGATCCCGGTGTAAGGGTTGTACCAGGCGCCGTACCCGTAAGTTCTAAAGTAAGGGTAGTAACCGCCATACCAGTAGTACGGAGGGTAGTACCAACCTGTGCCCCACATCGTGCAGCCCCAACCAACCATCATGCCCCAGTAGCCGCCATAGGCCGCGTACGTGACCCAGTCGTCATTGCTGTTATCATCCGACTCAACCGTCACATAGGTAACGTTATAGGCCGGAGAACTTGCGGGAATTTGATAAATCTCAGGCGGAACTTTTTCAGCAAGCGACCAGGGTCCCTTGACCGAGTTCGACTGGAACCAGATGCCCTGGTAGCACATGTAGTAAGTGTCACCGAACTTGATGATGTCTTTGTCGGTGTTTACTGCTCGCTGAAGTTGCGTGCCCTGAATCGGTTCAAACTTGGCGTCGCCCTGGTAGATGACTTCAGGTGCCTGAATCTCTTTTTTGTTTACCTGGGCAATCTGAGGCACCGAAGCCAACAGGACAGCTTCGGCGGCCTGATCGGTTCCGGGCACTGAGGCCAGGACTCGCGAGCGTGGATGTTCCAGAGAAATCTTCTTGAAGTCTTCCGGCAACTCGGCCGTAGCGAAGGTCCAGTTGCCGTTTAGATTCGGCGCGCGGAACCACCTGCCAGCAACCAGATAGAAGACGGGCCCAGTTTCTCCAAGACGAAACACATCACTCTCAGTGTTGCTTATCCAGACCAGTTTCGTTCCCGGCACGGGAACGTACTTTGGTTCGCCATCAAACAGAATTAATTCGGCAGGAGTCGTCGTGACATCAACCTTGGGAACATGTGTGATCGGTTTGCCCGGCAGGTTCAACACGACATCTTTCCAATTGTCGTCATCTGCCGGTAATTTCTTAAAGCTTGGCGGCAATGTTCCGGCAGGAGTCCATGGACCGCCGAGCGTCGTTGATTTGAGCCAGGTCGCATCGTTCCGCAAATAGTAAGTATTCGTTGGCGGGTACTGAAAGAAATCCCAGTTGGTGTTGACGGCGAACTTCAGATCATTGTCCTTGATTGGACTCCAGATTGGTTCACCATCGAAGCTAACTAGAATCGCGGGCGTGCGGCTCATAAAAATCTGCGGCGGATCGCTCTTCAAGCCTTCGACGTTCTTGGGAGTAATCATGCTCTTGTCGACCTGAGCCAACACGCGGTCCAGGGAAATGGTCCGGTCTTCATCAGGAATCGCCTTATCGACCTCGGTGATAATCTCCTGGACCTGCTCTTTAGAAAGAGTCTGAAAACTTGTTTCAGTGATCTTGATAGTTGAAAACTTCACCAGTCGCTCAGCCAGCGCCACTGAGGTATCAGCCTCCAACTTAATCGTTCCCATTGCCGGCTTTTGTTCACCTTTTGGCACATAAGAAACGGCCGACATTGCAACCAAATGCTTTTGCCCGTCCCAGCTGGCAACCTGCGGTTGAAAAATCAGGATTTGGGCCTCGCTCGGCAAGCTGAATCCGCGCGGCCAGACGCGATCGCCGGGTTGTGTCGGTTGACCACGAGTAGCCTTGGGCTTCGAAACCTGCGCGGTTGATTTGAGCGCCGCAGGCCAAATCAGTGAAAGGGAGACTAAGAGAATGAACGCTAATGAAGAGACAGTTCGTTTCATGGCGACCTTTACCTTCCTTTTCCGCGCAAGCCGAACCCTGAAAGCAGAGTTTGACCACGTATTTTCAAGAGAATTCTAGACGGCGGGGTGGATGCTGGTAACTGTCAGATTTGACAGGTTTCGAACCGGTATTAGCCGCGGATTGACGCAGATATGCGCGGATTTTGTGATACTAATGAAGCGTTCGGCGACGCTGGATTCCTTCTCTCATGCTGAACTCTCGCACAATAACCTTAAGGGTCTTAGCGATCAGCCTACCGATGTTGTCAATCCTGATTGCCGGTTGTCGTTCGCACACTTCGCTAACGACACATCAAAAAAGTTCGCAGATGTCTTCCGATGCTAAGAAGATAGCCTTTCTCAGTCGATACCTTACGATGAAATCTGAAATCGAAGCCGCCGAGTTTACCGTGGATTATGAGGACAATTCCGGCGGATGGATTCCTGGTCGATCTGACTGGGACATCATGGCGGTTATGAAAATGAGGCCGAGGGATACGGGCCTTTGGTCGCAGACTTTCTATAAGATCTCCTCCGATGAACAGGATCTTTCCTGGGGAATGAGTCTTCTCCCTCCGGAAGATCGATGGAGAGTTGAGTCTCGGCCGCAGGTCTTTGTCGCGGGCGATCGGACTGCAACCGTCGCTGTCTTTGAACCTGAAGGCATAGTTTTTAAGCGAGTCAAATCGCGCTGAGAAGTGAAGCACAGAAACATCTAAAATCTTAACAGACATCTGATCAAAGCCGTGATAGACATGCATGGGCCTGAGATCATCATTCAAGTCGCTAGCCGGGTGGAAGCTGCAGAGATCCTGAGCTCGCCTACTCAATGCGCCGAGGTCGCATATCTCCTTTCAATCGGCCACGGCGAAGACCCACTGCCGTCTGGCTACGACAATGTCCCACGTAAGTTACGTCTCCTCATAGCGGATGTCATTACGGAAGAAGGTGCTTCGGAGGCGGACGTCTGGAAGATAATCGAACTTGCTGACCGTGTCCGCCAGCTTTCAGGTAAGGTCCTCGTACATTGCGAAGCTGGGGTGAGCCGGTCTTCTGCCGCGGCGCTCATCATGCACGCCTATTGGCTGGGCCCAGGTCAAGAACCAGAAGCGATGAGGCGTGTTTTGGCCCAACGCCCGATCGCAATACCAAATCGCAGGATGGTTCAAATAGCGGACAAAATCCTTGGCCGGTGCGGTCAGTTGCTCGAGGTAGTTCCCGACTGGCCTGATCAATTGGTCAATACGCGATAGAAACATAATCGCGCGCCTGCCACTCTGACTTCATGTTGTGTATAATTTTACTTCCCTCTAACCCCTAAACCCCGACTTACAGCAATCAACATCCGCGCGCTGTTTCAATGAAAGACACGTCTGCCAATCCAGCAATAAAGGACTGGAAATCCGAGTTGAAAAAACCGGAAATCGCTCAATACTGGTTGTCGGCAATTATCGAATCCGCCGACGATGCCGTTATCAGCAAGACTCTCGACGGCGTAATCACCAGTTGGAATGCTTTGTGACTCACCCTTTTCGTTCAGAAAGTTGTAAAAGAATGAACCACAGAACCGACCGGCCGATAGTAAGCTCCTCTCGGAAGACACGCCCGACGTCTTAATCAGCGACATCGGCATGCCAAAGCAGGATGGGTACGAGTTCATCCGGCGCGTTCGCAAACTACCCGCCGACCGTGGCGGTCGCGTGCCGGCGGTGGCTTTGACAGCCTATGCTCGTGTCGAAGATCGGCTAAAAGCACTGAAGGCCGGCTACCAGATGCACGTGCCAAAACCAGTTGAGTTCACCGAACTGCTGGCCGTCATAACCAGCCTGGTCGAGAGACCGACTAACTGAAGAGGTTTGATTCAACCCGAAGGGTTGAAAGAAGGTAGCCGGGGTCGGAGCACAGCGGAGACCCCCGGATCGCGTCGCAAGCGATCGCACCCTGAAAGGGTGCCAGAGAACCGTTTGAGCAATCTTGCACCCTTTCAGGGTGCTAACTCTTTAAATGATCTGGATCCGGTGGTCTTTGCTGCGCTCCGACCACCGGCTACTTTCTTGCAGCCCTTCCGGCTGCCCTCGCACACAGTGCTAAGGCGTGGCCGTGCGGGCCAATGCCGGTTCGGCTTTAGGTTCAGGCTTTGGCTCTGGTTCTGGCTCGCTGACTAGTAAACGATTGGCTGCACCCGCGATGACTGCGCCCAGGATCGGAGCTACCCAAAACAGCCACAACTGCTTCAAGGCCCAACCGCCGACAAACAGAGCGGGACCGGTGCTTCGCGCCGGATTGACAGAGGTGTTTGTCACAGGGATGCTTACCAGGTGAATCAAGGTCAACGCGAGACCAATTGCAATCGGCGCCAGACCTTTCGGAGCGCGCGCGTCTGTAGCTCCGAGTATCACGATCAGGAAAAAGAACGTCATCACAATTTCGCATATCAGGGCCGCTGCCAGCGTGTATCCACCCGGCGAATGATCGGCATAACCGTTCGAGGCGAATCCGGCGCTGACATCGAACCCGGTCTTACCTGACGCGATGAGATAAAGCACTCCTGCCCCGGCGATGGCGCCAACCAGTTGAGCGGCGATGTAAGGAATTATGTCCTTTGCCGGAATTCGACCTGCCGCAAAACATCCCAACGTCACAGCCGGATTGAAGTGTCCGCCTGAAACATGGCCGACCGCAAAAGCCATGGTCAGCACCGACAAGCCAAACGCGAACGATACCCCCAGCAATCCAATGCCTACCTGGGGAAAAGCCGCTGCCAGCACCGCGCTGCCACAACCACCAAAAACTAGCCACATGGTTCCCAGGAATTCTGCCGATAACTTCTGCGTCAGGGTAATCTCTTTCATGGTCCACCCTCCTTCCGAAGTTCCCGCGAGCGGGTATTTGGTTTTCGAAAAAGTCAGCCGAGAGACGGCTGCATTGTGCGAGCGCACAGATCTCGAGCAACGATTTGCCTAAGCGTAAGCGCTCGCCGATTTGCACATAACTGTCAGTTTAGACAAGGCCCACAGTCCCGTAAAGCCGAACCTTTATTTGATCGTACTAAGTCTGTCCAATAACCCTTGGTACGGTTCAGGAGACACACTAACGCTCCCATAGAACGGCTTATCATTAATGACGATCATGAAAAGCACAATCGAAAGGAACCCCGCCATGAGGCCTATCAGCAGGGCGTGCATTTTGGCATCCTGAATGTTGAAGAGATACGCGACGCCGATGCTGATGACTGCTCCAATCCAGATCACCGCCCACATGGTCCCCGACAACCCGCCCCTAACCGCATTCAGTCTTAGACGACGAGCGTCGGTGAGATTGTTAAAGGCACGCAGCGCTTCGCCGTACAATTGCGCCTGGCCGGGCGTGGCAGGTTGGTAGGCAAAGAGCTTTGCTTGAAACTGGTTCATGATTTCTGTGCCGCCCTCCGCAGTCCTGCCTTGTTTCTGAGCGGGCCAGGACTGCTGAATAATATACGTGGTGTAATCGCGGAGCAGAGACGATAACTCATCGCGCAGCGGCGCTGGAAAACCCTGCACGTCACGATACATACCGCCGATCGCGGACGCTTCTCTCGTAACCAAGTCTGTGGCTTTTGAATTTGTATCCCAGACAGCCACAGCGATGAGGCCCACGGTGATACCGTAAAAGACACCAATCGCCTGCACCGTCCCGCTGACGGCATCGTTGATGCCCTCGCTGTAATTAAATCGCGGCAGGACAAAACGGCGGGCGAGAAAGAGGCCAATCATCGAAACAGTCTCGATCAGGACTATGAGTATTAATGCCGTATATAGAGGTCGGATCTCATACAGCCAGATGGGCATGGGGGCTTTCTCCTTACCTAAGGTTGCACAGGTGGAATGACAGCAGTAGTAGTCCAGTTGTTCGTAATAGTCAATACTCTTTGCATTCGAATTTTCTCCTTCTGGTGTGTTCCTAGGTTGCGGCAGTTGCGCGTGCCGATGCATTTGGTTCCGAGTCATCGTAACTACCGCCGATTCCCTGCATGTCGCCGGATTCCGCCAGAGTCTGGTCAGCCAAATCCGGAAAAGCGCGTTTCGACGACATCGCGAGCAACGCCAGTTCTTTTTGCAGGACCTGCGCTCGCCGCGCCGGCAGCGTTTCAATAAGGTCT
>Ga0126375_10000513_pt1 | contig 10735 bp, 11 predicted proteins | sample PanSoiMetPlot_14_FD_109577 | JGI IMG/M metagenome (GOLD analysis project Ga0126375, IMG submission 109577) | Tropical forest soil microbial communities from Panama - MetaG Plot_14 | ecosystem: Environmental > Terrestrial > Soil > Tropical forest | place: Panama | collected 2016-02-17 | reverse complement strand
GAGCCCGGCGGCAAGATCCCCCGCTCTGTCCTGGTCGTCGTCCACACCCCCGCGCTGCTGGTGCTCCTGCTCGAGCGTGCGCCCTGGCCGGGCTACTGGCAATCGGTAACCGGCAGCCTCGCGCGGCAGGACGAGCCGCACGTCGCGGCGGCGATCCGCGAGGTGCGCGAGGAGACCGGCATCGACGCGGCGCGCCACGCGCTCGCCGACTGGGGCATCGAGAACCGCTTCGAGATCTACCGCGAGTGGCGCTGGAAGTACCCGCCCGGCGTGACCCACAACGTCGAGCGCGTGTTCGGCCTCACGGTTCCGGAGCCGGTCGCGGTCACGCTCGCACCAGCGGAGCACTCTCGGCATCTCTGGCTCCCGTGGCGCGAGGCCGCCGAGAAGTGCTTCTCGTGGTCGAACCGGGACGCGATTCTGATGCTGCCGGAGCGCTCGGGCTCGGGCAGCGCACTCTAGTGCGTGATCGCCGCCCTTGCGGCGCGACGCCGGGCCAATACAATCGACGTTTCCAGCCACTCGCGCCGCTCATGGATCTCCAAGTCGCCACCTACAACATTCGCAAGGGCGTCTCGCAGTTCAACCGCAAGATGTTCGTGCACGAGCTGCGCGACCGGCTGCGCGCAGTCGACGCCGACATCATCTTCCTCCAGGAGGTCGTCGGCCGCCACGAGCGACACGCGACCCGCTTCGACAACTGGCCCGAGCGCCCGCAATACGAGTTCCTGGCCGACGACGTCTGGGGCGAGTTCGCGTACGGGCGCAACGCGATCTACGACCACGGCCACCACGGCAACGCGATCATCTCGCGGCTGCCGATCGTCGCCGCCGAGAATCAGGACGTCTCGACCCATCCCTTTGAGAGCCGCGGGCTGCTGCACTGCGAGGTCCGCATGCCCGACAACGGCGCCACGCTGCACTGCCTCTGCGTGCATTTCGCGCTGCTCGAGCAGGGTCGGCGGCAACAACTGCACGCGCTCATCGACCGCATCGTCGAGCTCGTGCCCGAAGACGCGCCGCTCATCGTCGCCGGCGACTTCAACGACTGGCGGAACCGCGCGGGACAGCGGCTCGCCGCCGAGCTTGGGCTCGTCGAGGTGTTCCGGGACCACCGCGGCCGCCCGGCGCGCAGCTTCCCGTCGCGGCTGCCGCTGTTCCGGCTCGACCGGATCTACGTGCGCGGCTTCTCCGTGTATCACGCGCAGGTGCATCACGGGCACGCCTGGTCGCGCATCTCCGATCACGCGATGCTGACGGCGAGGCTCTCCCTTTACTAGCGCCTGCCGATGGAGCTGGTCGACGGCAATCGGCTGCAGCTCCTACGCGCCGGCGCCGAGTTCTTCCCCGCGCTCGAGGCGGCGATCGCGGCCGCGCGCCACGAGATCTATCTCGAGACGTACATCCTCGCCGACGACGTCGCCGGCCGCCGCATCGCGCGCGCGCTCGCCGAGGCGGCCGCGCAGGGGGTGCGCACGCACGTGATCGTCGACGGCATCACGGTCAAGCGCTACCTCGGGCGCCTGAGCGAACGGCTGCTCGCCGCCGACGTGTCGTTCGCGATCTACCGTCCCGACATCTCGCCGTGGGACTTCAGCGAGCGGCGGCTGCGGCGGCTGCATCGCAAGATGGCGGTGATCGACGCCCGCGTCGCGTTCATCGGCGGGATCAACATCATCGACGACATGCATACGCCCGGGCACACGCCGCCGCGGTACGACTACGCGGTGCGAATCGAGGGCCCGCTCGTCGCGGCGATGCGGGCCGAGGCCGACCGCCTCTGGCGGCTGGTGTCGCTCGCCAACTTTAGACAGTGGCGGGAGGAATCGCCGCCGCCCGCGGCGGACGCCGTGGCGGTGGGTTATCAGCGCGCCGCGTTCCTGGTGCGCGACAACTTCCGCCACCGCTCCGACATCGAGGATGCCTACCTCGCCGCGATCGAGCAGGCGAACGAAGAGATCATCCTTGCGAGCGCCTACTTCTTTCCCGGCGCGCGCTTCCGCCGCGCGCTGGTCGCCGCGGCGGGGCGTGGCGTGCGCGTGATTCTCCTTCTGCAGGCGCGGGTCGAATACGTGCTGCTGCACTATGCGTCGCGCGCGCTCTACGGCGCGCTGCTCGACGCGGGGGTGCAGATCTTCGAGTACACGAAGAGCTTCCTGCACGCGAAGGTGGCGGTCGTGGACGGCCGCTGGGCGACCGTCGGCTCGTCGAACATCGACGCGCTGAGCCTGCTCCTGATGCGCGAGGCGAACGTGGTCGCCGAGGACCGGAAGTTCGCGCAGGAGCTGCGCGAGAGCCTGCTCGAGCGGGTGATCGACGGCGCGCGGCCGGTCGCGCCCGCGCGCTGGCGCCGGCGACCGCTCCACCAGCGCGTGCGGATCTGGATCGCGTACGGGATCGCGCGGTTCTTCATCGGCTGGTTCGGGTACGGCGGGAAGCACTGAGCCGCAGCCCGCGTGGGCGCGCCGTTGCGGTGAATATTCACCGCCAAACCGCAGCGATCGTGAGGCAAATTCCGGCGCGTCCGCGCCGCTCACTTCCTACACTGCGACCCATGGACAAGAAGGAGGAAGCGATGAGAATCGTGCGGATCTTCACCGCCCATCCCGAGTCGGTGGGCGAGACGTACGCCAGCCATTTCGCCACGGCGAGCCGCGCGGGCTTCGCGATGCTGCGCGCGGGGCTCGCCTGCCTCGTCCACGCGGCGCTGCCGTTCCTGTTCGTCACCACGGCATCGCAAACGATTCGCAGGTTGTACGAGCGCCTGATCGCGCAGCGCCAACGCGCCTAGCGCCGTCGACCGACTAAGCCGTCAGCGGCGCCGCGGCGCGGGCCGGAGCGCGCGCGAGGCCGCGCGCGCTATTTCTCCGCGGTCCGGATACCCGCCGGCCCCGCCTTCAGCTGGATGCGCTGGCCGGTGTCGGAGAGGCCGCCGCGGTCGAGGCGGAACACCTGGATGTTCTTCTGCACCATGTTCTGCACCAGCACGTAGCCGCCGGAGAAGACCACGCCTTGCGACCAGCTCCCGATCGGCGCCTCGCCGAATTTCTGCAGCTGCTTGCCGTTCACCTGGTAGATGACGAGCTTGCCGTTCGCGGCATAGAACGGCGAGTTCGCGGGCTTGTTGCTGCCGTTCATCACCACGACGCCGACCCAGCTCCCGTCCGGCGAGCACTTGATGCCCTCGGGCGTTTGGCCGACGGTGAGCGTCTCGGTCACGCGCGGCGGCTGGAGGGTGAGATCGATCACGCTGATCGTATCGTGATCGCCCTGGCCGATGCCGATGTTCGCGACCACCGCGATGTTCCCCGGCGGGCAGATGTCCATGCCGTAGGGCCGCAACCCCGCGTTGAGGTCGCGCTTCGTGTACGTGACCTTGGTGCCGTCGATCGCCAGCACCGAGATCTTGTGGTCGTTGTCGCGGGTGAGGAGCGCGGTCTTGCCATCGGCCGCGATCACCACGTGGCTCGGCCCGGAGTTGGCTTCGCCGACCGGTATCTTGCCGGCGGGAGCGACCGTCTTGCCGGCGATCGTGAACACGGAGACCGTCCCCTCGCTGCGGTTGGCGACGAGCGCGAGGGTGCCGGCGCGATTGATCGAGACCCCTGCGGCGCCCGCGCCGGCCTCGAGCGTCGCGATCACCCGCGGCGGCCGCACCGTGAGGTCGATCACCGACATGCGGTTGTCGGGCACCTGCTTCGTCGGGTCGGAGGCGAGAATCTTCATCGCCGAGGTCACGAGCGCGATCGACTCGTCGGGCGTGATCGCGACCGAGGTCGGCGGGCCGACGACGCTCGTCGGCGCCTCGATCTCGGCGACGACCGCCGGCGGGGTGGCGCGCAGGTCGATGATTGCGACGGTGTCCGGTGCCGGGTTCGGTGGCACCTTCGCGACCCCGTTGTCGAGGACGAGCTTGTTATCGTTCGCGGAGACGGCATAGCGGCCGCCCCCCATCTCGGACGTTCCGGCGCAGCCGGCGAGCGCGACGGCGGCCGCCGCGCAGGCGATGATTCTCATGAGCCCCCTCCTGCTTGTCGTTCGGCTTTTTGGAAAGTGCCCCGGAATTCTACGCCCCGGGGGGTCAAGCCGGCACCAGCCGCCCCGCCGCGAGCCGCGGCACCACCCGGAGCCGCGACAACTCCGCCGCGTAGGCGATCTCGTGCGCGAGCCCCCGCTCGACCATCATCCGGCCGACGCGGCAGTCGGTGAGCGTCGGCACCGGATCGCCCGACCGGAACAGCGCTCGCGCGGCGCGCGCGGCGTCGGAGAAGTCGGTCTGCTCGCCGAGCCGTTCGGCGAGCAGCTGCACGAGATAGCCCGCGCCGTAGAAATCCTCGAGGTTGAAGTTGCCGAGCGACCCCGAGCACACGATCAGGATCGTGCGGTCGGGGTGCCGCGCGAGCACATGGTCGACCACCGCGCGGCCGTTGAGCAGCGCCGCGGCGTACACGTGGTCGGCCTCGGCGGCGGCGCGCAGCGCAAGCGTCCCGTTCGTCGTCGAGTAGATCACCTGCTTGCCGGAGACGCCGTGCGCCACCAGCGCGAGCGGCGTGGGCGGCGCAAAGCCGGGGAGCGTCTCGGCGTAGAGCTCGCCCGCGAGCACGTACGATCCCAGTGCGTGGCGTTCGCCTTCGGCGCGCGCACCCGCCTCGTCCATCGCTGGGATCACGCTCGGCGCGCCGTGCGCGAGCGCGTTCGCGATGGTCGAGGTCGCGAACAGCACGTCGAGCACGATCACGATCTTGCCCGGCACCCGGACCGCGTCGAGGTCCTCCTTCTTCCCGAGGACGTGGATCCGGTGGCTGACGATCACGGCGCTGCCGAAGAGGAGCGATCCGCGGGCCGCCGCAGAAAGAGCTGCCGGCCGACCATGGACAGGACGAGCTCGTCGTCTTGGTTGATCACCTCCCAGCGGAACGTCACGGTGCCCCGGTTGGGCTTGCTCTGCGACGGTGCCGCCGCGAGCACGGTCGAGCGGAAGCGCAGCGCATCGCCCGGCCGCACCGGCTTCACGAACCGCAGCTCGTCGATTCCCGGTGAGCCGATGCACGAGGTCGCGAGCAGGTAGCCGTCGCACATCAGCCGCATCGCGACGCCGGCCGTCTGCCAGCCGCTTGCGATGAGCCCGCCGTAGGGGGACGCCCGAGCCGCCTCCGGGTCGGTGTGGTACGACTGCGGGTCCCACTCGCGCGCGAACGCGACGATCTCCTCGGCGGTGAGCGTGCGCGGGCCGTTCTGGAACGTCCAGCCCGGCGTGAAATCCTCGAAATACAGCCGGGTCATCGGCTACGCCACGGGCTCGCGGACCCCGTCGCCGCGGAGCCGGTAGGGCCGCCAATCTTCGCCGCCGTTCTCGCGGCACATGCCGTAGCGGAAGATGTTCCGGTCGCTGCCCGCGGTGACGAACCGCAGATCCTCGAACCAGACGCACGTCGAGGGATTGCCCCGGTCGATCCGGTACAGCGCCGGAAAGTCGGCGAACCAGCGGAAGAACCGCAACCCGGCCTCGGCGAACACGCGGGCGGCGAGCTCGCGGCCGCCGGGGTCGGGACCGTACTTGTCGACCGAGATCCACTTGGCGAGGGCGAGCGGCGCGTACGGCGCGTCGTAGCGCGCGAAGAATCCCGTGCCGGGGCCCGGCGGAGGCAGCATCGCCTCGCGGACGAGGTTGACGTTGGCGAAGTGGTAGCGGTCGCCCTCGACGACGAGCACCATCCAGTTAAACGGCGAGACCGGCCGCGGGAGCGCCGCGACCTTCGGCGCGGCGAAGCCGGCGCGCTGCGCGTACTCGGTCCCGAACTCCACCGCGCGCAAGTGGAGGACCGCCTGGAGCCCGACATATCCCCCGAGCACCGCGAGGCTCACGAGCGCGGGCGCGCGCGAGCGACGCCAGACGAGCGACGCGACGAGCCCCGCGAGGATGATCCCGCTGAACCAGAGGTCGATGATGAACGTCGTGTTCCAGGCGATGCGCGCGTCCGAGAACGGCGCGTAGATCATCGTGCCGAACGAGGTGATGAGGTCGCCGAGAATGTGCGCGCCGATCCCGAGCGCGCAGACGCCGAAGTAGTCGCGCCACGACGCGTGCGGGCGGCGGTCGACCCGCGACGCAAGCCACGCGAGCGCGAAGGCCCAGGCGGGCAGCAGGAAGAGCGAATGCGTCACGCCGCGATGGGCCGTGAGATAGCCGACCGGCGAGAGATAGCTCAGGACGGAGTCAGCGTCGGGAAATGCAGCGGCGACGAACCCGACGGCGATCCGCGCCGCGAGCGGAACCCTGGCCGCGGCCGGGGCGGGTGCCGTCGCACGCGCGAGCAACGCGCCGCTGAGGGCGTGCGTCAGGGTATCCACGGCCGGGAGGTTAGCAGGGTGAGCGGGGGTTTCGAAGGATTCGCCTGCGCGAATCCGAGCCCGCGAACGCCCGAGGCGATGCATCGCCTCGGGCTGGCTAAGCGGGCGTAGCCCGCGCAATGCAACGCGCAGGGGCGGCTAAGCGGGTGACGCCCAGTTCACTCCGAGAAGCGGTGCTCGAGGCGCTGGCGCTCGCCCGCCTGCACCTGGATCCACATGAAATAGCTAGGTTGGGACGCGTTGCGGATCTCGACGCGGTGTCGGCCTGGGGGCAGATCGATGGTCGCGAGCGGCGGCGTCGTACCGTGCCGTTTGCCGTCGATGTAGACGTCGCCCCACGGCGAGACCGTGAGGAGCAGCGTGCCGGTTTCGGGAGCGCGTGGCGCCGGGGGCGCGGGATCCAATGCTGCCTGCACGACGGGCTGCGGCGGCGGCGCGACCGGCGCGGGCGGCGGCGCGGCCTTGCGCGCGGCGCGCGGCGGTGCGGCTTTCTTCTTCGGCGGCTCAGGCGGCGGGGTGGCTGGCGCCGGGGGCTCGGGCAGGCGGGTCGGCGCGGCGGCGGGCGGCTCCTGCTCCGGCGCGAGCGCGACCTCCGGCGGCGGCTGGATCGCACCGCTGCGCCGCGCGGTGGCGTCCGCATCCGCGAACTCGAGCTTGAAGGGGAGGAGCACCACCGCCCCGAGCGCGATCACGGCGGCGCCGATGATCGCCGCGCGCCACCCGCGGCGAGACCGCGACCGCCGCTCGCCGATCACGAGTGTCCGGTCACCGTCGCTCGGTTGATTGGGCGTGGGCAACGGCGCGAGCGGCTCGGGTTCGGCGCGCGTGTCGTGCGTGGTCGAGCTCGCGCGGTCCGTGCCCCGCGCCTTGAAGTTCTCCTCGAGGCGCAGCAGCTCGCGGAAGAGGCTGCGCGCGCTCGGGTAGCGATCTTCCGGCCGCTTCGCGAGCATGCGCATGACCACCCCGTCGAGCTCGGGCGGCACGTGGCCATCGACGACGCTCGGCACCGGCGGGGTGTGCTCGAGCACCTGGCGCATGATTTCGGTGACGTCGTCGCCGTTGAACGGCGGCCTGCCGGTGAGCATTTCGTACAGCACGGTCCCGAGCGAGAAGAGGTCCGAGCGGCCGTCCAGGGTCACGTCGCCGCGGATCTGCTCGGGGGACATGTACTTGGGCGAGCCCGCGCGCTCGCTCGCAACGCCGTCCGTCTCGCCGAGGCGCGCGATCCCGAAGTCGGTGATCTTCGGCCGGCGGTTGCGCAGCACGATGACGTTCGCCGGCTTGACGTCGCGGTGGACGACGCCGTGCTCGTGCGCGTACGCGAGCCCGCGCGCGACCTGCCCGGCGATCTCCAGGATGCGCGCGATCGGCAGCGGGGGCTGCTCGTCGAGGATCTCGCGCAGCGAGGTGCCCTCGAGGAACTCCATCGCGATGTACGCGACGCCGTCGGCCTTGCCCGCATCGTAGATCGTGACGATGTTCGGATGGTTCAGCCGCCCGGCCGAGCGCGCCTCCTGGAAGAAGCGCTCCTCGAAGCTCGCGAGCGCCGCGCCGGTGAGCGCGAGGTCGATCGTTTTCAGCGCCACGACGCGATCGATGATCGGATCGCGCGCGCGATAGACGATGCCCATGGCGCCGCGGCCGAGTTCGGCGAGGATCTCGTAGCGTCCCAGCTGGTAGGCGTTCATCGGCGGTCGGACCGGTCTCGGCGCCGATTCTGGCAAGAAAGCGCGCGCAGCGGGGGGCTCTAAGCGTCGGAATCCAAACTATTTCTTTTTGCCGCGGCCAAGGGTGGCCTACCATACGCAGGCGCCGCGCCCGCCCCCGAGACACCCGGACGAGCGCGGCGAAGGACAAAAAGCCTGCTATGTCAACGTCATACGCTCCGGCGGGCGCGGCGGCGCCGCGCCCGGTCCTGCTCCGCTACGAACTCGAGGTTGCGGCCCGCTCTCACCTCGGCCGGGTCCGCAAGTTCAACGAGGACAGCATCGCCGCGGAGCCCGACCGCGGCTTCGTCGGGCTCGCCGACGGGATGGCGATCGCGAAGGGCGCGGATGTCGCGGCCAAGCTCGCGACGCAGACGCTCGTCGGCCAGCTCGCCACGGCCCAGCACATCGCGCCGCGGGCCGCCGCGCACGCCGCGTTCGCCGCGGCAAACCGCGCGATCCGCGACCGCGCGCGGGCCGATCCCGCCCTCGCAGGAATGGGCACGACGCTCTCCGCGGCGTGGTTCCGGGGCGACCGCGTCTGCGTCGCGCACGTCGGCGACTCCCGCGTCTACCGCTGGCGCGCGGGCCGCCTCGAGCGACTCACCACCGACCACTCGTTCGTCCAGGCGCAGCTCGCCGCCGGCCAGATGACCACCGACGAGGCGCGCGCCTCGAAGAGCCGTCACCTCGTGACGCGCGTGCTCGGCGCGGAGGAGCAGGTGGCGCCCGACTTGGGCGAGCACGAGGTCCTCGCGAGCGATGTGCTTCTGCTCTGCACCGACGGCTTGCACGACCTGGTGGAGGACACGGACATCGCCAACGCCCTGGAGGTCCTGGAGCCGAACCTCGATCTCGCGGCGGGCACGCTCGTCGCGATGGCGAACGACCGCGGCGGGCGCGACAACATCTCGGTGATCCTCGTGCGCGCGCGGTCGCGCGTCGGGGACGAGCCGCAGCGAAGGACGCCCGACCAGCACGGCCTCTTCGGTTGGCTCCGGTCGAAGATGGGAGCAGAAGGACGCTGACATGGCGAAGCTGATGGTCAACCGCGGCGGCGCTACGCTCGGCTCGTGGTTCATCGAGAATCGACGGCTCACCATCGGCCGCGCCGATGGCGTCGACATCAAGCTCGACGATGCCGCGGTGAGCAAGCAGCACGCGGCGATCGAGGTCCGCGGCGCCGATCACATGCTGCTCGATCTCGAGAGCGCGAATGGCACGTTCGTGAACGGCACGCGCGTCACGCGCCATTTCCTGAACCACGGGGACACGGTCGAGATCCTCGACTTCCAGATCCGCTACGTCGACCACAAGAGCGTGGTATCGAGCGAGGGGGACCGCACGATGGTCTTCCGCGCCACCGACGCCGGGCTTGTCCCGATCGCCCCGAGCGCGCCAGCGACCGAGGCGCGCTCGCTGGAGCTCCCGCTGCCCGTCGCCGCGCTGCGCGGGGTCTCCGGCAAGCACGCCGGTGCGACGATCGGCCTCGAGCGGCCGCTGACCGGCATCGGCGAGAAGGGCAGGGACTACGCCGCGATCTTCCGTCGTCCCGAGGGGTTCGCGCTCGCGCGCGTCAGCGGCCGAGCGCCGAAAGTCGACGGCAAGCACGTCGCCGACGACTGGCAGCGGCTGCGGGACGGCGCGGTGATCGAGGTCGGCAGCGAGAAGCTCGAGCTGCGCTTCATCGGCAAGAGCTGACTCGGGGCCTAGGTCCTCGGCTCCGCCTCCCGAATCAGCAGCCCGGTCGTCGACACCCGGACTTCCAGCTCGGCGGGCTTGGTCACCGGCACGAACGATGCCGAGCCATACTCGGCGTCGACGAGCGGTCCGAGCCAGGCGTACCGGCTCCTCAGGTCGAAGAGATCGATCGTCTTCGGCGCCGCGAGCGGGTAGACGGTGCGGAGCCCCGCGCGCTCCTGCTCGACCGATCGGTAGCGCCCCGCGATCCGGTCGAGCTGGTAGGCCGTGTGCAGGCCGAGCACGTTGGCGATCGGCTTCCACTTGAGGACGTGGGCATCCACGTAGAGCTCGTCGCCGGCGATGACGAAGCCCGACTCGCGTCCGTCCGGGAACTTGACCCGCGCATCGAACCGCTGCGGGCCGCTCGGCGTGACCGAAATCCGCGCCGCAACCGTCTCGTGGGTGAGCGCCGTGTACCCTTTGATTCCGACCGCGACGGTCGCAGCCAGGGCGCCCACCGCGGTCACCGCGAGCCCGAAGAGGAGCCGGATCGCGAACCCCATCGGTTGCCGGCGGGCGAGGACGAGGAACCCGGCCGCCATCTGCAGCAGGCCGATGATCCCGAGCGCCGCGCCGACGATGAACAGCGGCGAGCCGACGATCTCTTCCCAGTTGGTCATGGCGCGCGATCGTAGCGGCATTCCGTTCGCGGCGCTTTAGCCGCGCGGCGCGTAACGGATCACCTGCTGCTCGATCGCGCCGAAGATCGAATGGCCGCCCGCGTGCATCTCGATCTTCACCCGATCGCCGAACCGCAAGAACGGCGTCGACGCCGCTCCGCTCTTGATCATCTCGAGCGCGCGCTTCTCGGCGAGGCAGCACACGCCGCGCCGCGCGTCCTTGTTCGAGACGGTTCCCGAGCCGATGATCGTGCCCGCGCCGAGCGGGCGCGTTCGCGCCGCGTGGGCGACGAGGCGGGGGAAATCGAACGCCAT
>Ga0126375_10000511_pt1 | contig 10737 bp, 9 predicted proteins | sample PanSoiMetPlot_14_FD_109577 | JGI IMG/M metagenome (GOLD analysis project Ga0126375, IMG submission 109577) | Tropical forest soil microbial communities from Panama - MetaG Plot_14 | ecosystem: Environmental > Terrestrial > Soil > Tropical forest | place: Panama | collected 2016-02-17 | reverse complement strand
CTTGCGGCGCTCGTCCGGCGTCAGCACCGTGGTGATATAGCCCATGTTGGAAACGCTGGGCTCGACGGCGGCGGTCACGCCGATGCCGTAGATGCGGCCTTCTGCACGCGCCGCCTTTTGTCGCTGGCGTAGCGCCGCGAAGTCGCCTTGTGCGAGCGCGATTTCTATCGCCTTGGCGTAGTTGCCGGAATCAAGTGTGGCTCCGGTGGCCGTACGATAGGGAAACGCGCCGGACGGCACGAGATTCTTGCGGATCACGTCGACCGGATCGAGCTTGAGCTCGACTGCGACGCGCTGCATCAGCCGCTCCAGCGCGTAATACATCTGTGGCCCGCCGAAGCCGCGGTTGAGCCCGGTTGGAGTCTTGTTAGTGAGTACCACACGGTTACGTACCGAAACGTGGCGGATGTCGTACGCGCCGGTGAGGTTGCCGTGCATGCGGTAAAGCGTCGCCGGTTCGGGCGCGCGGATGTGCGCGCCGACGTCCTCAACCTGATCCCACGCCAACGCATGCACGCGGCCGTGGGCATCGACCGCAGCCTCGAGCGTGGTAACACGGTTAGTAGCCGATACAGACGCTACGAGGTGCTCGAGCCGATCCTCGACCCATTTAACGGGGCGGCCGGCAACCCGCGCGGCGACGCCCATCAGCACGATGTAAGGAAAAAGACCCTGCTTGACGCCGAAGCTGCCGCCGGAGTCGGGCGGGTTGCGCAAGCGCAGGCGGTTACCCGGCACTTTCAGGGCGCGCGCCATGACGGCGTGCAGGCTGAACGGTCCCATGAAATTGGCGAGCACATCGTAAGCGTCTTCGTTCGCGTCATATTCGGCGACGAGACCGTAGGTTTCGATCGGCGTGCAGGAATTACGCGGGTAGCGGATCGTCACCGACAGGCGATGCGCGGCTTGTGCAAACGCGCGCTCGGGGTCGCCGTAGCGGAATGAGCGTTCGTTCGCGACGTTCGAGCTAAGACCCTCGTGCAGAAGCAGTTGCTTTGGATCGAGCGCGACGAGGGGATCGACGATGGCCGGCAGCGGCTCGTAGTCGACCTCGATGAGCTCCAAAGCATCTTCGGCAAGGTACCGGTTACCCGCCAGCGCGACCGCAACCGGCTCGCCGACATAACGGACGCGCTCGACGGCGATTGGCCAGCATTCGATCGGCGCCTTCACTCCCATGACGAGGCTTCCTGACAGCGCAGTGACCTCGGCACCGGTTATGACGGCGGCGACGCCCGGCGCCGTCCGTGCCGCCGCGGCATCGATTGCGCGGATTTTCGCATGGGCGTGGGGCGAGCGCAGGATTGCGGCGTGCAGGGTGCCGGGCCGCACGCCGAGGTCGTCGATGAAGCGACCACTCCCGGTAAGCAGCGGTCCGTCTTCTACACGCTCAACTGACTGGCCACACCAGCTTGCTGCGACTGTCGTCATCCTCGAACGCTTTTCAATGCACGCAAGCCAACGTCGCGTGCGTAAAGCTAAAGACGGCGCCCGCAAGCGGGGCACCGTCTCGACTCATTATTGCATCAGCCACCGCTCACTTAGCGATGTTGATATACTTTCCGTTGACCACCTTCAGGATCGCGGTGATGCCGGTCCCGTCGCGGACCTCATCCATGGTGATCGGCCCGGCGACCCCAGGGAAGTCCTTGAGCGTGCCGAGGCATTGACGAATCTTGTCGCGGTCACTGTCGAGATCCGCCGGCTTGTTGGTTATGCCCGCATTTTCGAAGCAATACTTGAACGAGTAGACGATGTCGTAGGAGCGCGGGCCGCTGTAGGGCGGCAACTGGCCGTTTAGCCGTGGCTTGATCTTGCCCACGTAGGCCTGGACCTCTGGGCGCGGATCGTCGAGCCACGCAGCGGTCGACATGTATGTCCCTTCAGCCGCTTTGCCGGCGATTTCAATGTATCCGGGTGCGCCGGCGCAGGCGCCACCGATGATAGGCACGTTGAGCCCCTGCTTCTGCATCTCTTTCGCGATTGCAGCAGCGTTCTGATAGCAGGAGCCGAGCGCGATACCTTCGGCGCCGAGTGATTTGGCCTTAGTCACTTGCGCTGAATAGTCAGTGTCTTTGGTCCGATAAGTGAGGCTGTCAAGGATCTCCACCCCGTGATCCTTTAGCAGTTTGGGCAATACGGCCGCGCCCTCGCCCTTCGAAACTGCATCTTCGGCGTCATAAATGATCACGACTTTCTTGATTTTGTATTCTTTAAGCCACGCATCGACCACTGGCTTAAGCTGTTTGTCACTGGTGAGGGTGTTGCGAAACGCCCACTTGCTCATTGCCGAAAGGCCTGGCTTGGCCGAGCAATAAGAATCAATCGGAGTTTTAAATCGGTCGTCGAGTTGTGGCGCAATGGTCTCGAATGGCCCACTAAAGCAAGGTCCGACCACGGCCAGTACCTTGTCGCGATCTACAAGCCGGCTCATCTGCTGGAGCGCTTCAGATTCCAACGTCTGATCATCGTAGCAAATTAATTGTATCGGCAGGCCCCCAATTCCGCCTTTGGCATTGATTTCCTCGACCGCGATTTCCATCGACGGCTTGGCACCCTGGCCCCATTCCGCGCCCTTGCCGGTCAATGGCACCAAGCAACCAATCTTGACCGTGCGGCCCTCTAGCTTCGCGTGCGCGTTTGAAAGGGGTAAACTGACGATGATCGCGACAGCGACAGCTGCCGTCGTAAGTAGAATTTTAGACGTCATTGGCATAATCCTCCCACTGTTACCAATCGCCTTTTAGGTCTAAATTTTGAGCACACCTTCGTTTGCCTTGGCGCTTCCCATATATTGTACTCCTCCTTGAGCCTTGGGAAGTTATCGCTTAATTCCGTCGCGATTTAAGCGGCGCTTTGTCCCAGGTAAGTTCTTTGCACGTCAGGCATATTCAAAAGCTCTTGTCCCGAGCCTTTAATGACGATGCGTCCTCGCTCCATGACATAGCCGTGGTCGGCAACTTGAAGCGCTTGGCGCGCGTTTTGCTCGACCAAAAGAATCGTTTTGCCCTCGTTCTTGAGCTCGCGGAGTGTGAGAAAAATACGAGTAACTATTTTCGGCGCCAAACCGAGTGAAGGCTCATCGAGCAGCAGAAGTCGTGGTCGCGCGACGAGCGCGCGGCCGATCGCCAGCATCTGTTGTTCGCCGCCGCTTAATGTGCCGGCCATCTGTAGGCGCCGTTCCGACAACACAGGGAAGCGTTCGAACGCATTATCGATATCGCTTGCGACTGCAGAATCTCTGCGCACATAAGCGCCCATACGTAAGTTATCGATGACCGTCATGCGTTTGAGGATTGCACGCCCCTCCGGCACATGACTAATTCCCAGTTCTACAATCGTGTGAGGCTGGCGTCGCACGATGCTCTCGCCTTCGAACTCGATGCTGCCCCTGGTCGGCCTCAGTAAACCGGAAATAGTTTTAAGCAACGTAGTTTTGCCAGCACCGTTGGCGCCAATAAGCGAGACGATTTGCCCTTGAAAAATGTCAAGGCCGATATCATGCAACACGTCGAGCTTGCCATATCCGGAACGCAGTCCTTTGATGGTAAGCATTGTCATAACTGGACGTCCTCACCGAGATAGGCCTCAACAACCGCTGGGTCTCTTTGGATTTGCTCTGGATTGCCTTCGGCGATCTTGGTGCCAAAATTCAGTACGGTAATTTGGTCCGAAATCCCCATCACCAACCGCATATCGTGTTCAACAAGAATGATGGTGATGCCGCGATCACGAATGCGCGTGATTACGGCGTCGAGTTCTTCCGTTTCGTGGGGGTTCAACCCGGCTGCCGGTTCATCAAGCAGCAGGAGGCGTGGTTGGGTTGCGAGCGCACGCGCCATTTCAAGCTTGCGCTGATCGCCATACGAAAGGTCTGCCGCTTTGGCATTACATTTGTCGGCGAGACCAAGGAATTCTAGCAGTTCGATTGCATTCGCGCGCATTGTGCGTTCTTCTCGGGCTTCCTGAAAAGGCAGTTGCCGAAAGACGTCGCTCACCGCGCCCAGAACTGAATGATATGATCTGCAATGCTCACCAACCATGACGGTTTCTAACGCCGTGAGGTGCGGAAACAGCCTTATGTTCTGGAACGTGCGGGCGAGGCCCAAGAGCGTCCGCTTCGAGGGGCGCGAATGATTAAGTGGCTGGCCCTCAAACATGATGCCGCCTGAGTCGGCAGACAGTATGCCGGAAACAACATTGAACAACGTCGTCTTCCCTGCGCCGTTTGGGCCGATCAAGGCATGGATATGTCCCTTGACAACGCCCATGCTTACTTCATTCAAGGCGTAAAACCCGCCAAACCGTTTGCTCAATCTGTCAATTGCGAGACAGATGCCGAGTTTATTAGGCACGTTTTGCTCTCCAGCGCGCTAATGACAGCCAACGCATGGAGTCGCGCGTGAGCAGACCATCCGGACGCACTATCATCATTACAATCAGAATAACGCCGAAAGCGATCAGCCGCTTTGCATTTTCAAAATCAAGGAAGTCGTACAAAAAATCGTAGATACGGTTCATTGGGTAGAAATTAGTCCACGATACCGGCGTGAGCTCGAGTGCGTCCCGAAATGTACGCAAAAGTTGTGGCAACAAGGTCAGAACAAAGGCCCCAACCGCTGGGCCCCAACAGGTGCTGCCGCCGCCGACTACAACGAATGTGAGAATCTCGATGGAAAGCAGAATGTTGAATGTTGTCGAATCGACATAGGTGGTCTGGTGGGCAAACAGCGCGCCGGCAAGCCCTGCAATCGCGGCGCCGGTGCCAAACGCGAATAACTTCGTTCGCACGACATCAACGCCCATGGCCTCGGCGGCGGTCTCATCCTGCTGAATAGAATCCATGGCGCGGCCTAGGCTCGATCGCTCGAGGCGAGCGAAAAAAATCATCAGCACGACAATCAGGCCAAAGCACCATCCCATGGTGTGACGGTTAAACGGAATATTGCGGAAACCCTGCGCTCCGCCGGTGTAGTCCCAGCTGAGAATAATCACCTGGATAATTTCAGAAAGACCAAGCGTGAGAAGTAGCAAATAAACGCCTTTAATGCGCAGGGCCGGAAAGCCGACGATAACGCCAATCACGCCAGCAACGACGCCCCCAATCGGAAGCGCCAACGCAAATGGCAGCCCCATTTTCTGTGTCATGATCGCCGAGGCATAGGCTCCAATTGCCATAAAACCAGCTTGGCCGAGCGAAACCTGCCCAGTCTTGAAAGGGGCGAAGAAACTGTAGGCAGCAATAATATTGATGCCCGTGAAGATCAGAATCGACTGCGTGTAGTTATCAATGAGACCGCCAAACATGTAGCGCTCATCCTTGCTCGGCAGTGCGAGTTCCAAACAGGCCTGTCGGCCGATAAAGAAGAATGAGGATGAGTATCAAAAAGGAGAAAAAATCCCGTTCGGTCGTGCCGATATACGCAGCCGAAAGTATTTCGATGGTGCCGAGCAGGAGTCCGGCGATCATCGCGCCTGGCACGTTGCCAAGCCCCCCGAGCAACATAACGATCAAGCCTTTCACCGCGGCGCCGAGACCCATGAATGGGGACACGCTGCTGTTTTTCAGGCCGTCTAGCACGCCCGCGACGCCGGCGATGCCGGAGCCGATGATGAAAGTGATCAGTACCACTCGGTTAACATTGACGCCAAGCAGCGCGGCGGTCTCGTGATTCTCCGCAACCGCGCGCATGGCTCGACCGAGCTTTGTGCGCTCGATGAATAGCCAGAGCGCGACCATCAACGCGATCGCGACGCCTAGGATGAAAAGTTGGACCGAACTGACGGTGACCGGCCCGATGTGATAGAGCGCCTGGTGGATCGTCTCGGGGAACGAGAATTGCTGGCCGCCGAAGACGTAGATGGCGAGATTTTGCAGGATGATGGTGAGGCCAATGGTGCTGATCAGCGGCGCTAGTGGGCGATCTTTTGGCACTGGCCGTACCGCAACAAAGAACGCCAATGCGCCGAGGATCGCGCAGACGATCATGGCGCCAAGCAGCGCAACATAGATGTTGGTACCCGCGTACGAAACCAGGAACAGCCCGACGAACGCGCCAACCATGAAAACTTCCCCGTGAGAGAAGTAGAGCAGGTTAAGCACGCCGAAAATCAGCGTGTAGCCGATCGCGACTAGCGAATAAGAAGCGCCGAGCATCAAGCCGTTGATGAGTTGCTGGTAAAACATGTCGTTCCTTCAGCCAGGCACGGGTCTTTCTTCGCGATGTACGAGAGCTTGCCCATGTTCCGGGTAGCGCTGATGCCCGCGATCAAAGCGACTGCGACTACGCCTGAGCGCGGCTCGACAATGCTTCCGGATATTTGCTTGGGCTGCATGACTCAATGCGGTGCCGCGGAGAAATCTTGCATGACGTGCGAGGCAGCGACCCGGGCCTTGCGCGTGGTCGCCGGCGTGTTTCGGCTGCGGCCAACGAAACGCGGCACACCGGCGGTAACGACTGCGCCGATCGCAGCGATGTCGCCGTGCTTGATGGCGGCGAGCGCGGTCTTTTGCGTGCCGCCGTCTGGCGCATCGATCAATACGATGTCGGCCGCTTTGCCAGGTGCGAGCAATCCGCTGTCGAGGTGGTAAACGCGCGCGTTGCTACCGGTCGCCGCGCAGATAAAGTGCTCCGGCGGCATGTGGGTGAGGCTCGAAAGATGTGCCATGGTGTAGAGCATACCCAGCGGCATGATCCCACTGCCGGTTGGTGTGTCAGTCGCAATGATAAAGCGTTCGAACGCGCCGTTCGCTTCTGCCAGCTTCGCGCATAACAGCGTCGTGCGCAGGTTGCCCGCGGTGCAAACCTGCAAGGCGATCTTCGATTCCTTAATCACGCGCTCGAAGTCGTCGTCTGGCATCGCAGTTGGTCCGCCGTTGATGTGGAACGACACATCCGGATGCATCTTTAGAAGGTGATCGCCAGTGATCGCGCCGGAGCCCGGGATTGACGAGCCACCGGTGTGGCAGGTTGTAATCAGGCCCGCAGCCTTCGCATCAGCAACAAGTGGCACGTAGTCGTATGAAGTCTTAACAGCGCCGAAGCCGGCTTTCGCCAACTTCACGCCCTTCTGCGCGAGCTCGCGGAAATCCGATTCCTTCAGACCGGGCTCGAGAATGACCGAGCCGGCGATTACGCGCATGCCGCCCGGTCGGTAGTCGGCAAAGCAGCGTTGCGCGGCGACAGCCAGCGCCTTCACGCCTTCGACGTCGCGCGGCCGGCCTGGCACATGCACTTCCGACGCGGAGATCGCGGTCGTGGTGCCACCGTGCAGGTAGCTTTCTAGATAGCCGACGGTGCGCTGGCGAGGTGTGTAGTCGCCGAAGGTAATGTGCACATGTGAGTCGATCAGGCCGGGGATCGCGGTCATGCCATCGGCGTCGACCACGACGTCAGCCGCCTCCGTCGCAACCGCGGATGCCGTACCGACGGAGGCGATCTTCTCGCCGTCAACGATAATCGTATCGCCTTGAACAAAAGGCTCGCGCCAATAGCCGGAGACGATCTGACTGAGATTGACAATCGCGACTTTCATGGCCCCAGCCGTTCCTTCCTCAATTCGGCTTGCGGCCAAGCTCGTCTTCCAGCCGGTAGGATTCCATTAGGCTGTCCACGAGACCGGTGGCACCATCCCAGTCGAAGGTGCGGTAGCTGTGGCCGGTGGTGACGAACCGTGCCCCCGCATAGAACATCTCGTATTGTGTATGGCGCGAACCGAACTCGGACCCGACCGCGTCCCATGTGGCTTTCAAAAATTTCACCTTCTCTTCCGGGCCCATCTTCGCTGCGCGCTGGGTCAACTCGATGATGCGCTTTAGTTGTGGGTCCTCAAAGTCGTGGATCGATGAAGGCAGCATGATCAGCGCGCCGCCGGACAATTCACGCAGCATGTTTACGACGCGCGGATAGAGGTCCTGAGTCAGCACCTGAGCGGAATACATGAAGTGCTTGTTCGGCACGTACCATTCGCCACGCATCGAGCCTTCCGCTTCCATGCCTGCCATCATGGCGTTGACCATGCTGCTGTGTGCGGCGAGGTAGCCGAGCTGATCGCGCACCGAGGGGATGTTGGTGGTACCGATTGCCTCGGTGATGCGGTGCGCGAGGCCAACCAAAAACTTGATCTTAACTGACAAGCGAATCTGCGATTGGTAGTTCTGGTAGATATGGCCGGCAGTGTCGTGAAACTGGGCGCGGCACATGTCGGCGTCGCGGTGCACGAACACGCGCTCCCACGGCACCTTCACGTCATCGAAATATATGAGCGCGTCGTTCTCGTCGAAGCGCGAGGAGATCGGGTTATCGAAAATCGAGACAGCGGCCGCCTCGTACGACTTGCGCGACAACACGCGCATGCCCTTAGCGTTCATTGGCAGCGCGCAGGAAAAGGCGAGGTCTTCCTCGCCAGCCTTCAGGGGCTGCAAATTGGCGACGAACACCTCGTTGGCCATGATGGAGCTCGTGCCGAGCATCTTAGCACCGCGGATTGTGATTCCACCTGAGTCCTCGTCGACAATGCGCGCGACAAGTTCTTCCTTCTGCTCGCCCCAGTCCTTGGCGCGCTCGGCCTGAGGATTGATTATCACGTAGGTGAGAAAGTAATCGTTGCGGCTCGCCTCCTCAAAATAGTCATGCAACGCCTTTGCGCGCTCGGATCCGTGCTTCTGGAACACCTCGATCCCCATGCGTTGACCAACCAGGGTAGAGGCGAGGTGGTCAGGTGAGCGCCCCATGAAGCCATAGGAAAGCTGGGCCCATGCCTGCATCGCTTTGCGCCGCCGGAGCATCTCGGCGTAGTTGCGAGGCATCTGCCAGGCGCGGTTGATGCGCCGGTTCGAGCCTTCCGGTAGAAACGTCATCACTTCGATGTTTTCCGGCTGCGCCTGATAGTCGTAAAGCATTGCCGCCGACTTCACCGAAAGGCGGAACGCTTGATGCTCCGTGACGTCCGGCACGAGCTTGCCATCGATGTAAACGGTACGGCCGTCCTTGAGCGACTTGATGTGCTCTGCACCTGTCTTGCAATCCGTCATGGCCAATTCCTTTTTCCGTGACGCGCTCAACGCTTTTCTTCGCCTACATCATGTCAGTCCGTCGACGCCTTTGATCTCGCCGGCCGCAAGGCCACCTACGCGATGATTGGGGCGGCCACGGTTGGCGAACGCGCAGATGATCGCGATCTCGTCCGGCAGCGGCGCATCCGGCAGCGTGATCGTGATGCCGTCGTAATGTGAACGCACGTAGAGCGCGTCTTTGTGCGCGAGCGGAATATCAATGGTGACGCCCGGCGCTGCGCGTTTGGTGATTGAGGAGATCCACGCCTTGCCGCCGCCGGCAGCTTCGCGCATCTCGTTGCCGAATACGGTGGTGAGCATCGAGACCCCGTGCTCTTGCTCGCCGTTAATACCGATGATCGCAGCCTTGCCATAACTCTGCGCCTTGTGCGGCGCGAGCATGGAAATCGCGAGCGAGCAGATGGTGCGTCCGATTCCGGCGCTGGCGTCGGTTAGCGGCTTCAAATCGCGCTCAAAGCGGCCTGAGAATGGATTGTCGATAATAGCGGCGACTGCGATCTTGCGCAGTGGCGGATCGGCCCGCTGTCCGGCTTCTTCCGCGATTTCCTCGATGAAGGTCAGCGTGCGCTTGATCTGCATCGATAATCCCTCCCGGTATCCTTTTTGTTCGTTGGCAAAATGATCGGTCACGATAGACTGGATGGTCTAATTATGAAAGTGAGTAGACGCCGACGTTGGCGGGTTCTTCGATTATGAAACCAGCAACATTTGAGTACGTAGTTGTCGACAGCGTGATGAAGGGCGTCACTGTGCTGTCAGAGGCACGGGGCGAGGCTAAGATTCTTGCCGGCGGGCAAAGCCTCGTACCAATGCTCAACTTCCGGCTGATCCGACCCGCGATCCTGGTCGATATCAACCGTATTCGCGGGCTCGCCTTCATCGAGGAGACGGGCAATACGATCAGGGTAGGCGCGCTTACGCGTCATTATGAGCTTGAGATTTCTCCGGTGCTCGCAAAGCATCTGCCGGTAGTTGCCTCGGCGATGACCCACGTCGCACATTTGGCAATCCGTAATCGTGGCACCATCGGCGGCAGCCTATCGCATGCCGATCCGGCTGCCGAACTTCCCATGATGGCGCTCCTGCTCAACGCAAGACTGCAGGTAGTTTCAAGTAAAGGCGAACGCACAGTAGCAGCTTTAGATTTTTTTCGCGATGCACTTACCGTCGATCTAGGCGAAGACGAAATCGTAACTGAAATTCATTTGCCGAAGTTGCCGCCGAATACCGGTTGGGGCTTTGAAGAAGTGGCTCGACGCGCCGGCGATTTCGCGGTAGCGGCCGTTGCCGCAACCGTGACGGCGTCTGATGACAAGATCGAGGAAGCGCGCATTGCACTAACAGGCGTTGCCCCGACTCCCGTGCGAGCGCAAAAAGCTGAAGCGTTGCTTCGCGGTGAGAAAATCGAAACAAAACTGATCGAGTGCGTGATCGAAGCGGTCCGTTCCGTGATCGCACCAGATTCCGATCTGCATGCTTCGTCCGACTATCGGCGGCATCTTGCTGGTGTGCTTACGGGTAGGGCCGTCCGTGCGGCATGGAAGCGCGCGACCGAGAGTATCGCATGACTACAACACGCGACATCAATGTTACCGTCAATGGCAAGACCTACGAGCTTGCAGTGGAGCCTCGGCTACTGCTCGCCGATTTTTTGCGCCAGT
>Ga0126375_10000510_pt1 | contig 10751 bp, 6 predicted proteins | sample PanSoiMetPlot_14_FD_109577 | JGI IMG/M metagenome (GOLD analysis project Ga0126375, IMG submission 109577) | Tropical forest soil microbial communities from Panama - MetaG Plot_14 | ecosystem: Environmental > Terrestrial > Soil > Tropical forest | place: Panama | collected 2016-02-17 | reverse complement strand
GAAGAACTGCATCTGCTTGCCGAGCTTCATTGCCGAGACGCAGCACGCAATCCCGTAGTCGTCGCCCCAGAAGGGCCGCATGAGATCGTCGTTCTCGTATTGCAGCGAGGAGGTATCGCGACTGACCTTCACGCAAAAACGCTTGAACGGGTCGGGGAAGTGCTTCGACCAGAGCACGGTGATATTTGGCTCCGGCGCCGGGCCCAGATTGTAAAGTGTATGCAGCATGCGATAGCTGCTCTTGGTCACGAGTGTACGACCGTCGAGATCCATTCCGCCCACGCATTCGGTCGCCCAGTAGGGGTCGCCGCTGAACAACGCATCGTACTCAGGCGTGCGGAGGAAGCGCACAATGCGAAGCTTTTGCACGAGCTGGTCCCATAGTTCCTGAGCGCCGGCTTCATCCAACTTGCCTTCGCGGATGTCACGTTCGATGTAGATATCGAGGAACGAGGAGATACGCCCGATCGACATCGCCGCGCCGTTCGCCTCCTTGATGGCGCCGAGATAGGCAAAGTAAGTCCACTGGAAAGCCTCGCGCGCGTTGGTCGCCGGACGGGAAATGTCAAAGCCGTAGAGCTTTGCCATCGCCGTAAGGTCTTTGAGCGCACGAACTTGCTCGGCCAACTCCTCGCGCTGACGGATTACCTCGTCGGTGGGCCACATGTCATCGATCTGGGCGCGCTCGATCTCCTTGACCTCGAGCAACCGATCGACACCGTAGAGCGCGACACGGCGGTAGTCGCCGATGATGCGCCCCCGTCCATATGCATCCGGCAGGCCGGTGATAATTCCCGATTTCCTGCATCGCATGATTTCCGGCGTGTAGGCATCGAACACGCCGTCGTTGTGCGATTTTCGATATTTGGTGAATGCCTCGTGGACCTGGGGATCGGCTTCGAAGCCGGCGGCCTTGAGACCCGCCTCGACCATCCGCAGACCGCCGTAAGGGAAAATGGCACGCTTGAACGGCTGGTCGGTCTGCAGGCCTACGACAACTTCGTTATCGCGATCGATGTAGCCGGGCTTGTGCGCCAGCATTGTAGAGGGCGTCTTTGCGTCGACCGCAAGCACGCCTTTTTTCCGCTCTTCCTGAAAATAAGGCTGCAGTTTGGCCCACACCGCTTTGGTTTTGGCGGACGCTGGGGCGAGAAATTTTTCGTCGCCGGTATAGGGCGTCACGTTGCGAACGATAAAATCTCGAACGCTGATTGAAGTCTTCCAGTCGCCGGGCTTGAAGCCGCGCCACGGATCCTGACCACCTTTGGGCTCGGCTTCTTTGGCAAGGGCGGCGCTGCTTTTCATGACGATTTCTCCCTGATCGGCGCTATTCGTCGGCGCGGTGGCCTTTTCCTCACCGTCGCCGAGCGGTGCCTGAATGCATTGATTTAGATCAACTTTAGTCGACCACCCTAGCGCCAGCGGTATCGGGTCCGTCCATTGAAACCTCAGCGCTTTTGCCACTCGACGTCGGCGGGCGCCGACCACGCGTTTGATATGAATCAAACGCAATCGTCACATAGTGGAGCTAATATTCAACTTGAGAGATCAAAGCGCGAATTTGCCTTCGGTCTCGCGTGCGGCGAAGCCATGGCTCAAATGGGAAGGACCATATTGATGGCAAAGACTTCCACAGCGACGCAGCAGGACACATTACAGAAGCATGCAAAATATGAGCGTCTGATCGCCAGAGCGAAGGGGGTCGAAGCGCCAAAGACACTTGTAGTGCATCCATGCGACGAGACTTCGTTGCGCGGCGCCCTTGAGGCCGCTGCGGCAGGACTTATCGTTCCCATTCTGGTCGGACCAGCAGCAAAGATTTCGACGGTCGCCCGCACTCACAAACTGGATCTGGACGGGATCGAAATTGTCGACGCCGCGCACAGCGATGCAGCGGCAGAAAAAGCCGTCGAACTCGTTCAGGCGGGAATGGGTGAGGTCCTGATGAAGGGCAGTCTGCACACCGACGAGTTGATGCGCGCGGTGACCAACTCGAAAACCGGGCTGCGGACTGCACGTCGTATCAGCCACGTCTTCGTCCTTGACGTACCGACATATCCCGACACGCTCTTCATCACGGATGCTGCAATCAACATCTTTCCTGATCTCGATGCCAAACGTGACATCGTTCAGAACGCAATCGATCTCTGGACACAGACCGGCCTTGGCACGCCGAGGGTCGCAATTCTCTCCGCGGTCGAAACTGTCACTTCAAAAATCCCCTCGACCATCGAGGCGGCCGCCTTGTGCAAAATGGCGGATCGCGGCCAAATCACTGGCGGCATACTCGATGGTCCACTTGCTTTCGACAACGCCATCGACCCTGAAGCGGTGAAGATCAAAGGCATCAAGTCCGAGGTGGCCGGCCGCGCCCAGATACTGGTCGTTCCCGACCTCGAAGCCGGCAATATGCTCGCCAAAAATCTGATTTTCCTCGCTCATGCAGATGCTGCCGGGATCGTCCTTGGCGCTCGGGTGCCGGTCATCCTGACATCGCGCGCCGATTCCGTGCGAGCCCGAATGGCGTCCTGTGCGGTCGCTGTGCTGTACGCCGACGCCCGCCGCCGCAAGGCAGCCGTTAGCGCAGTGTGACCGCCATGGACGCAATCCTCGTCGTCAACGCCGGATCGTCGAGCCTCAAATTCCAGGTCTTCGCGACCGGTAGCTCGGCAGACAAGCTTGAGTGCCTCGTCAAAGGTCAGGTCGACGGCGTCGGCAGCCGTCCGCGGCTGCGCGCTGAAACTCCAGATAAAAAGTCCCTGATCAACCAGACCTACGGTGCCGACGAGATTCCGGATCTGCCGGGCGCCATCCAGGTCGCCGGTGACTGGTTGCGCAGCACGCAGAAAGTCCATCTTCTCGCTGTCGGCCATCGGGTCGTTCACGGCGGTCCCGAATTTGACCGACCCGTGCGCATAACTCCGGATGTTGCTGCACAACTTGCACGTTACATCTCGCTGGCGCCGTTGCATCAACCGAACAACCTTGCCCCGATACGGACACTTCTCGAACGTCGTCCCGAACTGCCGCAAGTCGCCTGTTTCGACACCGCATTTCATCGGAGTCACAGCGCGCTTGCGGACTATTACGCATTACCCGAGCGCTTCTACGAAGAAGGCGTGCGTCGGTATGGATTCCACGGGCTTTCGTATGAGTATATTGCCCAGCGCCTGCCGCAGGTTGCGCCAAACATAGCGAAGGGGCGCGTGATCGTCGCGCATCTCGGCAGCGGCGCGTCGATGTGCGCGCTTGCAAATGGCCGAAGCGTCGAGAGCACGCTTGGATTCACTGCACTGGACGGATTGCCAATGGGAACCCGTCCCGGGCAACTCGATCCCGGCGTCGTGTTGTACCTCGTCGCGGAAAAGGAAATGAGCCCGGCGGCAGTCCAAGACCTCTTCTATAAGGAATCGGGATTGAAAGGCCTTTCCGGCATCAGCAACGATGTGCGCGAGCTTCAGGACAGCAAGGATCCGAAAGCCGTATTTGCGCTGGACTATTTCGCCTATCGCGCCGGGCTTTACGTCGGAATGCTGGCAGCTGCCCTCGGTGGTCTGGATGCCTTCGTTTTCACCGCCGGGATTGGCGAAAACTCGCCGACAATGCGCGCACGTATCGCCGAACGGCTCGCCTGGCTAGGAATCGGTCTCGATGCCACAGCAAATAGCAAAGGATCAACATTGGTCTCGAAGAAAGACAGCCGCATTCCGGTCTACGTCATCCCGACAAATGAAGAGCTGATGATCGCGCGACACACGTTGGACCTGCTGTCGGCACAGCGCGCGCCAAAGCTCGGAACTGTTGCAGGATAGACTCGGCCGGAACCATCGCCATACAGTGGGCCGGGCCTGCTCATGTACTGGAAGCAATCTTATTATTTCAGGGATTATCTTAAATCGTCGCTGTGGGTCGTTCCGCTCATTGCGATTCCCTTCGCACTTGTGGCAACGCGCCTGTTGCACCGCGCGGACATCTGGCTCGGTTGGCGTTTTCTTGACTTCGGCAAGACCGGCGCCGAAGCCATGCTCAACACCATCGTCACAGCGACCCTGAGCTTTGTCGTCTTTACGTTTGGATCACTTCTTGTCGCCCTTCAGGTTGCCAGCGGACAACTCACTCCCCGCATCATCGCCACCGTATTGGTTCGGAATAACGTCGTCCGGTACACGACCGGTCTTTTCATTTTTACCCTTCTGTTCGGCATAAGCGCGCTGAACAGGATGCAGGACCAGGTTTTTCAACTTGTCGTCTTTGTCGCCGCATGTCTCGCAATCATGTGCTTTGCGGCGTTTCTTTTTTTGATCGACTACGCCGCTCGGTTACTGCGCCCGATCAGTATCGTGGCGCTTGTCGGGAAAGCCGGGCTCGCCGTCATTGAAAGTGTCTATCCGGATCCAACTCCGAACGCCCAACAACCGGAAATCCAGCGCTTCAAACTTGGAAAGCCTGCAAGGACCATCGAGCACCAAGGCACGTCGGAAATTATCCTTGCGGTCAACGTGAATGAGCTGCTGGACGAGGCAGCAAAATCCGGCGGTGTGATCGAGTTCGTCCCGCAGGTCGGCGATTTTATCGCGACCGATGAGCCACTATTCAACTTGTATGGAGGCGCTGCCTCGCTCAACCAGGAACAATTGAGATCGACCATCGCGTTCGGGCCGGAGCGAACGCTGGAGCAAGACCCGACCTTCGCATTCCGCATTATCATCGATATCGCACTCAAGGCACTGTCCCCCGCCATCAACGATCCGACAACGGCCGTGATTGCGATCGACCAACTGCATCGGCTGCTGCGCAAAGCTGGAAACAAGAATCTGCGTACCGATGAAATCCTCGATAAGAGCGGCCAACTGGTTTTAATTTTCCGTACCCCCAATTGGCAGGATTTCGTGCATCTCGCATTCACCGAGATACGCCAATGCGGCGCGCAAAACATGCAAGTCGCAAGACGGTTGCGGGCCATGATAGAAAATCTGATTCAGACATTGCCCAAACACCGGCATCCTGCCCTGTTGCAGGAGTTGCAATTGCTGGATCGCGATATTGAAAAATACTTTCGTTACCCCGAGGACCTCGCCCTCGCCCGGGTGGGCGACGCCCAGGGATTGGGAGGTGCCTCTGGTGTCGAGAAAACGCAGTAAAGAAATCAGGCCTTCGTTTTGGAAATTTTGGATCGCCGGCGAAATTCGTCGATCAGCAGGCAAATGCTGATCAGGAACACCCAGAATGGAAAGGCCACGAACACCCACGATAGATAGGAACTGCCGAATAACAGAAGCAGCGCTAGCACGAAGCCGAGATAGGCGACCCAACGCGGCGCTATACCGGTGTAGGTGATGACGGTCGATGTCGAGACCATGAATACGGCCGCCATCTTGATCAGATAAATGTTGACGAGGTTATAGGTGAGCGTGCGGGCCAAATGAAAAGTTGGCGTGCTGCCCGAAGCCTGTGAACCGGTGGCGAACGTGAGAATGATCGCGCCCACGACAGCCGCCACAATAAAAAGCATGGCCAGAAACAGCAGGCTGCTTCCCAAAAACACCGTTGCAAAGAAACGGTCTTCAAGCGCGCCGAGCCGATCACGCAGTGCGCCAACAAACCAAAGGAACGCAATCCCGGCGAACGGAAGCAGATTCAACGCAAAGCCGACCAGCCTCGAGCTTGTCTTCAGCCACTCGCCGGCCTCACCGGGATCGCTTGGAACGGAAATGCGCAGCATCGAGAACGCGGCCACAAACAAGACGGAAAAGACTATTCCCGCGATCGCGGCGGCGCGCGGTGTTTTCAGCTTTGCCTGGACAAGTTTGTTGGTTGGCATCGCAAGCGCCCGGAATCAGCCAAGCGCTAACGTGACATACACGGTACCTACCTCACGCTTGGTACTCATTTTCAAACCGCTTTTCTCGAATGTTTTCAGCATCGGAATGTTCTCCGGAAGCACTTCGGCCGTGAATTCTTTCAACCCGGCATCGCGCGCAAGTATGGCGAGATGCCGCAGCAGCGCCGCACCTATGCCCTGCCTCTGATAGTCGTCGATCACAACGAAAGCGATCTCGGCCGTGCCAGGCCGCTCGACGATATAGCGCCCGCCGGCAACGATTGCGGCGTGGCCGCGTTCTTCGACGACCCCCACCAATGCGACATGCTTCGTGAAATCGACATTCACGAAAAAGGCGACCTCCTTGTCGGAAAAGCTTCGTTTTGCACCGAAGAAACGACGGTAGAGCGATTGCGCGCTGGTACGCTCGACCGCGGCACTAAGATCGGTCTGGTCCTGTGGTCTGAGCGCGCGAATCTCGAGCCGCCGCCCATCGCGCGTGGCTTCGGTTACCGAGTATCTGGCTGCTTCCAACATCAGGCGCTCGTCCCGTCACTCGTATGAGCCTAATTCGGGCGACTTGCCAGCCGTTGACGTAAATCAATGTGCGATGGCCAAAAGCAAGTGTTAGCTGCAAGTCAAAATCAGGGAGTGAAACAAACGCTACGGCCACAGTATCTTGTTCGCCGGCAGTTTTGCGCCTTGGCAGCCGCAATTGGCGCGGATCAGTTCGCTTTTGACTTCAGTCGCTCGCGAAGCGACTGGAACAGCACGTATAGAGGCGGGATCACGAAGATTCCCAACAGAGACGCGGCGAGCATTCCGCCAAACACCGGGGTGCTCACGTGACGGAACGCAAGTTTTGATGCGCCCGATGCAATGATGAGCGGCACTAGGCCGAGGATGAATGCAAACGACGTCATCATCACCGGCCTGAAGCGCAATCTCGCCCCCTCGGTTGCGGCCTCATGCAGCGGCACGCCGTGCTCGCGCCGCTCCTTTGCAAACTCAACGATGAGGATCCCGTTCTTGGCCGCGAGGCCGATCAGCACGACCATTCCGATCTGGGCGTAAAGATCGAGGACAAGTCCGGTGGCGACAATCGCCAGAAAAGCGCCGGCGACGCCCACTGACACCGAGAGCAGCACAGGGACGGGAATGGTCCAGCTCTCGTACAGGCCGACCAGGAACAGGTAGGCGAACAGCACCGCAAAGGCGAGGATGATGACGGTCTGGCCCTCCGCGCGTTTTTCCTGAAATGAGATATCCGTCCACGCTCCGCGGAAGCCGCTTGGCAGCGTCTTTGTGGCGACTTCGTCCATCGCTATGAGCGCCTGCCCCGATGAGATACCCGGCGCCGGGCCGCCTTGTATGGTGGCGGCTCGCGTATTGTTGTAGCGGACAAGGCCCTGCGGCCCGAGCACGACCCGGACTTCCACGAGACTACGCAATGGCACCATCTTTCCTTCGGCGCTGCGGACATTGATACGGTAGATATCGTCGACCGACGCCCGGTCTTCGGCCTCCGCTTGCACCTGCACCTGCCAGGTCCGGCCGAACAAATTCATGTCGTTGACATAGAAACCGCCGAGCGATGTCTGCAGCGCCTGAAATATGGAGCTGATCTCGACGCCCAGAATGCGCGCCTTGTCGCGGTCGATGTCGAGAAAGATCGTCGGCGTTGCCGCTGAATAGGTCGAGAACACGCGTGACAGTTGCGGGTTCTGGTTCGCCGCGATCACGAGGCCACGCGTGGCCTGCGCGAGATTCTGTGGCGGTCCTCCCTGCACATCCTGAACTACGAATGAGAACCCGCCGCCGGTGCCCAGGCCGATGATCGGAGGCGGCACCAGAGGCACGCCTGTTCCCCCACGCAACTGCCGGAACTGGCCCGACAATCGCGCGATGATCGCATCGGCGCTTTCGTTCTTGCTTTCTCGGTCGTCGAAACCCTTTAACGTGGCGATCAAAAAGGCCGCATTGGCCTGAGAAAAGTTGTCGATGAAATTCAGTCCTATGATCGAGCTTACATCCGCGATCGCGGTTTCCTTTTTCAGAATTGTCTCGACCTGGCGAACGACGTCAGATGTGCGCCCGATCGACGCGCCGTCCGGCAGCTGCACGACGATGAAAAACGCACCCTGATCGTCGGAAGGAAGAAAGCCGGTCGGCGTTACGCGCGACAGCAGCGCCACGCCGCCGAAAGCGGCGGCGACAAAGATGATGCCTCCGATCGAGAGCCGCACCAGCCGCGCGACTATATTCCCGTAGTAGTCGCGGACGCGATCGATCGATCGCATCATAACGCCGATAACGCCCCGCCGCGGGCCGTGCTGCGGCTTGAGAAGGATCCCGCAAAGAGCGGGCGACAGCGTGAGCGCATTGACTGCCGACAGGAACATGGCGACCGCGACAGTGACGGCGAATTGCCGGAACAGCTCTCCCGAGATGCCGGAAATAAAGCCCACGGGCACAAAAACGGCCAGCAAGACCAGCGTTATCGCAATGATCGGCGCGAATATGCCCTGCATGGCGCGCTTGGTGGCATCCGCCGGCGAGAGCTCCGGATGCGCTTCCATCATCTGCTCGACCGCCTCGACCACGACGATGGCGTCATCGACGACGATGCCGATCGCCAGAATCATCGCAAGCAGCGAAACGGTGTTTGCCGAATACCCGATCGCGTTGAGAACGATGAAGGTTCCGATCAGGCTGACCGGCACCGCAATCATTGGGATAAGCGTGGCGCGGACATTACCGAGAAAAATGAAAACCACGAGCAACACAAGAATCGCCGCCTCAACAAGCGTGTGCTTGACGGTTGTGATCGTGGCGGTGACGAAGGTGGTCGGGTCGTAGGTGATTTTCCAGGCGACGTCGTCGGGAAACGCTTTCGCACTGTCGTTCATCAGTTTTTTGAGCGCTTCGATCGTGGTCAGCGCGTTGGCGCCCGGCGACTGGTAGATACCGATGAGGCTCGACGGCGAGCCATTCAGACGCGTCGCGCGATCAAGATTCGCCGCGCCGAGTTGTATTCGCGCGATCGAACCGAGTCGCAGGATCGAACCGTCAGGATTGGTGCGGATGATGATGTTCTCGAATTCCTGGACCGAACTGAGCCGGCCTTTGGTTTGGATATTCAACTGCAGTTGCTGATCGTCGGAGATCGGCCGCGCTCCGATGCGCCCGACGGCTGCCTGCACGTTCTGCGACTGGATCGCGGCAATGATGTCGCTCGTCGTTATTCCGAGTCCGGTCAACTGGTCGGTTTTGATCCAGACCCGCATGGAATAATCCTGCGGACCGAACAGAACGGCATCGCCGACGCCCGGTGTACTCTTGATCTGGTCGAGCAGATTGATGGTCACGTAGTTTGAAAGGAAAAGCTCGTCATGCGTTGTTTTCGGCGAATAGACGGCGATGACGCCGAGCAGCGCCGACGATTTCTTCTGCACACGCACGCCCGAACGCCTGACCTCGTCGGGCATCTTGGAAAGCGCTACCTGGACACGATTGTTGACGTTGACGGTATTGATGTCAGGGTCGCTGCCGAGTTCGAACGATACGAGCAACGAGTAACTGCCGTCGTTGCCCGAAATACTCTTCATGTAGATCATCTTGTCGACGCCGATGACCTGCGATTCGATCACTTGCGCGACAGTGGTGTCGACAACTTCCGAGGAGGCACCCGGATAACTTGCCGTCACCGAAACTTGCGGCGGCACGATGTTGGGAAACTGCGCAACCGGAATCGCCAGAAGCGAGATCAACCCGGCGATCGCGGTGACCAGCGCGATGACAATGGCAAGCCGCGGCCGGTCGACAAAAATGGACGAAAACATCCCGTCAGCCGCCGATCGGCTTTTCGGCCGGCACGGACATTACGGGCAATCCGGGCCGCAAACCCTGCAGGCCGGTGGTGACGACGAGTTCGCCTCCCGTTAGGCCTTCAGTGATTACGATCGACCCGCCTATCGTCTGACCGACTTTCACACGCCGGATGACCGCCTTTCCGTCCTCGACGATGAAAACGTAAATCCCTTGCTGATCCGCAATCAGCGCCGCCTGTGGCACGATGACGCGCTCTTCCGGCTTGTCTCCCTCGACGCTGACCTGGACGAGCTGACCATCGACAAGCCTTCCATCGGGATTTGGAAGCGTGGCTCGCACGGCGACGGTGTCGGTTGCCTGATCCACTTTCACATCCACGAAGTCGATCTTGCCAGTGAGTGGATAGACCGGCCCATTCGACAGCTGGACCACGACCTTCGAATTATCAATCGCCGCCTGGCGATTACGACCTGGCGGGAAAATCCGGACGAACTCGCGCTGGCTCACCGGAAATGTGACGTACATAGGGTTGGAGCTGACGATCGTCGTCAGCACTCCAGAATCCGGACCGACGACATTTCCGCGCGTGACGGCGGTCCGGCCGATCCGGCCCTCGATGGGCGAGTTGATGTCGGTATAGGCGAGATTGATCTCGGCCGAGCGCAAAGCGGCTTCGGACGCCGTCAGGTCACCCTGCGCAGCCTTGTGCGCCGCTAGGCGATCGTCACGAACGGCGATGGACGTCGCGCTTGTCTTTACGAGTTCCTCGGCGCGCTGAAGTTGAAGTGCCGCATTTTCGAGTTGCGCTTGCGCGCGCAATCTTGCCGCCTTCGCCTGCTCCACAGCTGCTTCGAAGGGGCCCTTCTCGATCCGATACAAAGGCGTGCCGACCTTGACCAGATCGCCGTCCTTGAACAGCACATCGTCCAGGTAGCCGGTCACGCGCGCGCGCACGTCGACCCGTTCAATCGCCTGGATACGCCCGACGAAACGAACCGATTCCGTGACCGGGCGTTTTTCCGCGGTGATCACACCGACGGTCGGAATCGTTGGCTGCTGGGCGTGCGCAACGACCAACTCCAATAGAGCGATGATTCCG
>Ga0126375_10000509_pt1 | contig 10752 bp, 11 predicted proteins | sample PanSoiMetPlot_14_FD_109577 | JGI IMG/M metagenome (GOLD analysis project Ga0126375, IMG submission 109577) | Tropical forest soil microbial communities from Panama - MetaG Plot_14 | ecosystem: Environmental > Terrestrial > Soil > Tropical forest | place: Panama | collected 2016-02-17 | reverse complement strand
GAACACCGACATCAGCACCAGCGTGATGCCGACGATCGGACCGAGCAGCAAGCGCATGGCGGCGCTCGCGGCGTCGCGGCCCGACATGCCCTTCTCGATATTGTGCGCGGCGCCTTCCACCACCACGATGGCGTCGTCCACCACGATGCCGATCGCCAGCACGATGGCGAACAGGGTCGAGAAGTTGATGGTGAAGCCGAGCGCCGCCATGGCGGCGAAGGCGCCGATGATGGTGACCGGCACGGTCGTCGCCGGCACCAGCATCGCGCGCCAGTCCTGCAGGAAGACGAGAATGACGATGAGCACGAGGATCGCCGCTTCGTACAGCGTCTTGTAGACCTCGTGGATCGACTGCTCGACGAAATTGGTGGTGTCGAAGGGAATGTCCGACACGAGCGCGGGCGGGAACTCGCGCGCGAGCGACTTCATCTTCGCGCGCACTTCGGTCGCCACCTGGAGCGCGTTCGCCCCCGGCGCCTGGAAGACCGCAAGGCCGGCCGCGGGCTTGCCGTCGAGTTGGAACACCTGTCCGTAGGTCTGGGCGCCGAGCTCGACGCGGCCGACGTCGCGCAGCCGCGTAATCTCGCCGGCCTTCCCGGTCTTCACGATCACGTCGGCGAATTGCTCGGCATCGCTGAGCTTGCCCGCGACATTGAGCGTGTACTGGAAGGACTGGCCGGCGGGCGTGGGCGGCGCGCCGATCTGACCGGCGGTGACCCGTTCGCTCTGCTGATGCAGCGAGTCGATCACGTCCTGGGTGGTGAGGCCGCGCGCCTTCATCTTGTTCGGATCGAGCCAGACCCGCATCGAATACTGGCCGGCCCCGAACACGACGACATTGCCGACTCCGGGCAGGCGGGCGATCTCGTCCTTGAGATTGATGGTGGCGTAATTCGCAAGATAGAGGCTGTCGTAGCGCTTGTCCGGCGAGGTGAGCGTCACGATCTGCAGGATCGCGGTCGAGTTCTTCTGCACGATCACGCCCTGCGCCTGCACCGCCTGCGGCAGTGAGGAGAGCGCGCTCGAGACCCGGTTCTGCACCAGCACCTGCGCCAGATCGAGCGACACGCCGATTTTGAATGTCACCGTCAAGGAGTAGCTGCCGTCGGCGCCGCTGAAGGACTGCATGTAGACCATGCCTTCGACGCCGTTGACCTGCTGCTCAATGGGCAGCGCGACGGCGTCGATCACGGTGCGGGCGCTGGCGCCAGGATAGCGCGTGGTGACCTGCACGGTCGGCGGCACCACGTCGGGATATTGCGCGACCGGAAGCTGGAACAGCGCGACGATGCCGACCACGACGAACAGGATGGCGAGCACATTCGCCAGGACCGGCCGGCGGATGAAGAAATCCGAGATCATGGCGCCGCCTGCTATTTCGAGCCGACGGCCGGCGCCGCCGCCACGGTCTGCATTTGCGGATCGACCTTCTGGCCCGGGATCGCGCGCAGGATGCCGCTGATTACAACGCGGTCATCGGCCTTCAGCCCGCTGTCGATCGCGCGCAATTCGCCGACCCTGGGGCCGGTGGTGACCTTGCGCTGCTCGACCACGTTGTCCTTGTTGACTACGAGCACGTAGCGCCCGCCTTGGTCGCTGCCGAGCGCAGCGTCCGGGACCAGCAGGCTGTTCTCCTCGTCGGCGGCGACACGAACGCGGACGAAATAGCCCGGCACCAAAACCCCGTCGGGATTCTTCAGGACCGCCCGCACGGCGAGCGTGCCGGTTGACGGGTCGATCTTGGGCGAGACGTAGTCGAGCGTGCCCTGGTGCGGATAGCCCTTGTCGGTCTGCAGGCCGACCTCGATCGGCACCGCCCGCAACTCCTCCTTGGTGATGCCGAGCCGACGGATCTCGGCGCGGATCTGCAGGACGTCCCGCTCGCTGATGTTGAAGTTGACGTAGATCGGATCGGTCTCGACGATGGTCGCGAGCTGGGTCGGACCGTTGGCGCCGACCAGTTCGCCGAGCGATACCAGGCGCGCAGTGACGATGCCGTCGAAGGGCGCTCTCACCTGCGTATAGCTGAGATTGAGCTCGGCCTGCTTGGTATCGACCTCGGCCTGCTTGAGCCTGGCGAGCGCGGAATCCCGATTGGCGGTGGCGTTCTCGAGCGCCGCCTTGGAGGCGACTTGGCGGCCCGCGAGGTCGGTCTGCCGCTCGTATTCCGCCTCCGCCTGCTTCAGTGCCGCGCGGGCGCCGCCCTCGGCGGCCTGTGCCTGCTGGAGCCTGAGCTTGTAGGGCTCGGGCTCGATGGTGAAGAGCGTGGTGCCCTGCTTCACCAGGTCGCCGTCCTTGTAGTCGATCGATTGCAAGAAGCCCTGCACCCGTGCGACCAGGTTGGTGCTGCTGACCGCGGCGGCGTTGCCGGTGGCTTCGAGATAGCGCGTCACCGGCTGCTGCACCGGCAGCGCCACGGTGACCTTCGGCGGCGGCGGCGCGACATAGCGGTTGTCCTGCCCGCAGGCCGCGAGCGCGGCGGCAAGGGCGACCACACCACCAACAAGACGCGCATTCGTGCGCCGACCAGTCTGCATGGCCCGACCCCGATCCGTGCTCGAAACGCTGTTGAAAACCGGCGAACGCGACGCGCGACTCACAGGGTTGTTAACGTTCCTGCGTTTCGCAAGGATTGGCAAGATCGAGACTGGTGCCCCGAACCCGAAGTTCGCGCACAATTTGCTGCGAGTTCGATCGCGAACTTCGGGTTCAAAGGGGCACCAGAATCACAGAGTTGCTAGTGGTCCTGGATTCCGAAGTTCGTAATAGTGCGCGCTGCAAAGTGATACGAACTTCGGAATCGGACCACTAGTCTCGTGAATCCGGCCCACAAAAAAACAACCGGCGCCCGATGGCGCCGGCTGTCCCCTTCCCCCGTATTCCCCTGCTCAGGAGCTGGTATTGAGCACCGTCACGGCGCGGCGGTTCTGCGACCAGCACGAAATGTCGTTGCAGACCGCGACCGGCCGTTCCTTGCCGTAGGAGATCGTGCGCATGCGCTGCGCCTGGATGCCGCGCGACGCGAGATAGTCGCGCACCGTCTGCGCGCGGCGCGCGCCGAGCGCGATGTTGTATTCGCGCGTGCCGCGCTCGTCGGCGTGGCCCTCGATGGTGAAAGTGTACTGGCTGTAGTTCTGCAGCCACTGCGCCTGCTTTTCCAGCGTGCCGATCGACTGCGGCGTCAGCTCGGTGGAATCGGATTCGAAGAACACGCGATCACCGACATTGACCACGAAATCCTGCTGGCTGCCGGGCGGCGCATTGCCGACGGCCCCGGTCAGTGCCGCTTCGTTGGCCTTGTTCGCACAGCCGGCGGCAGCGAGCGCCAGCGCGAGAAAGCCGGCGAGCCTGGCAGCGCGGACGACACGCACAACAACATCGGTCATTCCGGTGCCTCCAATTGTTGCGTCGTTACCGGACATGCCCTCAGGTCTAGCAGGTGCGTGGTTAAACGAAAGTTGTCATCAACCTTGATCGGGTGTTGCCCGGATCACTCAAATGCCAGGAAAAGCAGAAACCCCTTGTGCTGGTTAATGAGCCCTGAATACGGCGCCTTGGAGGCCCCGCGAAGTTCCATGTGGGTGGCTGGCAGAACGGGTGTGATGCTACTGCAACAACGGCGACCAGGCCGGATCGGACGCATAGCTCGGCGTCCTCAGCGGCTGCTCGTTGCGGCCGGTCACATCGACCGTATAGAGGCTCGGCCCGCCATTCCCGCCGGGGTCGCGGAAGAACATGATCACGCGTCCGTTCGGCGACCAGGTCGGCCCTTCGTTGTGATAGCCCTCGGTCAGGATGCGCTCGCCGGTTCCGTCCGTGCGCATGATGCCGATCGCGAACCTGCCCTGGGTCTGCTTGGTGAAGGCGATCAGGTCGCCGCGCGGCGACCACACCGGCGTCGAGTAGGAACCGTCACCGAAGCTGATGCGCTGCGCGTCGCCGCCGCCTGCCGCCATCACGTAGATCTGCTGCTTGCCGCCGCGGTCGGACTCGAACGAGATGCGCGCGCCGTCGGGCGAATAGGAGGGCGCGGTGTCGATCACCTGCGTGTCGGTGAGCCGCGTCGTCGCCTTCGAGCGCAGATCCATCACGAACAGATTGGAGTTGCCGCCGCGCTGCAGGCTGAAGATCACGCGCTGGCCGTCGGGGGAGAAGCGCGGGCTGAAGCTCATGCCGGGAAAATTGCTGACGATCTCGCGCTGCCCGGTCTCGATGTTCATCAGGTAGACCTTGGGATCGCCCTGGCCATAGGACATGTAGGTGATGGTGTCGGGCGCCGACGAGAAGCGCGGCGTGAGCACGAGGTCGTCGCCGCGCGTGAGATAGCGCACATTGGCGCCGTCCTGGTCCATGACCGCGAGCCGTTTGATCCGCCGCTCCTTCGGCCCGGACTCGTCGACGAACACGACGCGGCTGTCGAAATAGCCCTTCTCGCCGGTGAGCCGCTCGTAGATGGCGTCCGAAATGATGTGGGCGACGCGCCGCCAGTTCTCGGCCGTGGTGGTGAACTGCTGGCCGTGCAGCTGCTGTCCGGCGAACACGTCCCACAGCCGGAACGCCGCCGCCACGCGGCCATCGGCCTGGCTGACGCGGCCGGCGACCAGCGCCTGGGCGTTGATCTGCTTCCAGTCGGCAAAACGCGGCGTCTGGTCGATGGAAGCGATCCGCTCGATATAGGCGGCCTGGTCGATCGGCGCGAACAGGCCCGAGCGCTGCAGATTCGACGCGATGATCTGGCTGACATTGCGTCCGAGCGCAGGGTCGCGGGTCGCAACTCCCACGAAATCCGGAATCGCGATCGGAATCGGCTGGATGTTGCCCTGGGTGACGTCGAGCTTGAGCGCGGCACCCGTGCGTCGCGGCCAAAGCCCTGCCAGCGCGCCCGCCGCGGTGGCGGTCGCGCCCAGCATGATCAGCCGGCGACGGCTCAAGGAAAGTCTGTTCGTCATTGAAGCGCGCTCAATCATGACTCGGTCGTCTTGCGCGGCGGCGGCGTCAATATCCGCGCAGCATCTCGCGCGGATCGAAAGTGATCTCGATGTCTTTCCATTGCTCGTAAGTCTCGGGCCGAAGCATGTCGTAGGGCGCGCCGCGGATGACGGCGCGCATGGCGCTGTCACGCGCCGCCATGAAAAGCGCGCTCCTGCCGCTGTTGGTCGCCATCGGCGGAGCGGCAAGCGTGCCGTCGGGCTTGAGCAGGATCCTGACCTGCACGACGATCTCCTGCGGATCCTTGGCGCCAGCCGGCGGCGTCCACAGCTGCGCGAGGCGCTGGCGCAACGCGTCGAGCTCGCTCAGGGAGATCTGCGCCGCGTGGCCTTTCGGCGTGCCGAGTGCGGGCGCGCTATTGAGCGTCTCGCCCGCGGCTGCGACCCGGGTCGCGGTCTGCTTGTTGAGCAGCGCCTGGACCTGATTCGGGTCGAACTTGGGTGCCGGCGGCGCGGGCTTCTTGGGGGCCGGCGGCTTGGCCTCGGCCTTCTTCGGCTCCGGCTTTTTCGTCTCCTCCTTCGCCAACGCGTCGGCGATCGGATCGGACTTCGGCTCTGCCTTCTTTTCCGGCTTGGATTCGACGGGCTTGGTTTCGGCCGGCTTTGCCTCCGGCGCGGGCGGCGGCTCGCGCGCGGCCTTGACCTCTTTCTTCTCGTCGATCTTCGCGGTCACGTCCTCGACCGGCTTGGCCTCGGCGACCTTCTCGACCAGCGGCTTCGGCGTCTCGGACTTCGGCGCGCTCAAATTGCCGGCCGTCATCTGGGTGAAGTCGGACACCGACACGATGTCTACCGGCAGCGCATCGCCCGGCAGAACAGGCAGCGGCTTGGCCGCGAGCGACCACACGCTCCAGACCAAGACGGCGGCGTGCCCAATTCCCGATATGGCGTAGGCGACCTTCATTTCCCCGCTTTTCACGCGATCAACGCGGCGCCCCCTGCTCGACGTCCGTTACCAAGGCCACCTTCGAGAAGCCGGCAGCCTGCAAACGCCCCATCACTTTCATCACCGTGCCGTAGGCGATCTTCTGGTCGCCGCGGACGAAAATCCGTTCCTCGGCGCCTGCGCCGCGGGCCTCGGTGACGGCCTTGAGCTTGGGGACCAGTTCCTCCACCGAGATTTCGGTATTTTGGAGGTAGACTTGGCCCTCCTGATTGACCGAGACCGTTAGCGGTTCCTTATCCAGATCAAGGGTCTTGGCCTTGGTCTGCGGCAGGTCGAGGGGCACCCCGACCGTCAGCAGCGGCGCCGACACCATGAAAATGATCAGCAGCACCAACATGACGTCGACCATCGGCGTCACGTTGATCTCGGCCATGACTGGGCGCCGACGATGCCGCCGTCTGCCGGCGACCGCGGCAGACCCCGCGCTCATTGCCATTGCGACCCCTTGTCCCGCTAAGTCCCCTTAGCCCGCAAAGTCCCCTCAGCCCCGCTCGTCGATCTGCCGCGACAGAATGGCGGCAAATTCGTCGGCGAACCCCTCCAGGCGCTGGGCCTGTTTGTTCACGTCGGATACGAACTTGTTATAGAAAATGGTCGCTGGTATGGCGGCGACGAGGCCGATTGCAGTTGCGAACAGGGCTTCCGCGATGCCCGGCGCAACCACCGCGAGTGACGTGGTCTGCTGGCCGGCAATGGCCCGGAAGCTCGTCATGATGCCCCAAACGGTGCCAAACAGGCCGACGAAGGGGCCGGCCGAGCCGACCGTCGCCAAAAACAGGAGGCGGCGCTCGAGCCGCGCGATCTCGCGCTGGATGGTCACGTCCATGATCTTCTCGATGCGCATCTGCAGTCCGGCAAAGGAGCGCGGCTGCCCTTCGAGGCTGCGCTTCCACTCCCGCATCGCGGCCACGAACAAAGCCGCCATGGAATGGGACGGGCGCGAGGCGAGCGAGCGATAGAGCTCGTCCAGCGATTGGCCCGACCAGAACGCCTGCTCGAAGCTGTCCATGGCGCGGCGGGTGCGGGCATAGAGGATCAGCTTGTCGATCGCGATCGCCCAAACCACGACCGAGGCGAGCAGCAGCCCGATCATGACGAATTGGACGACGAAGTCCGCGTGCTTGAACAGGTCCCAGATCGAAAGCGACGCAGCCGGCGTCATGGCATCTCCTTCCGGCTGTCCGGTCCACGCGGACGGGCGATTCCGCAGTCGGGCCGGAGCTATTCGCGTGGCGGGAACGATGTGCGGGCGGCGCCGCTAGTGTCCGAAGACCCCGAAATTGCGGAAAAATCCGGCCCCCACCGGTAGAGGTAACGGATTCCCCGCCAAGATGACCGAACTAGGGCCGTGATTCCCATCCCCACCGATGAGCTAGCTGGCGCCGATCAGGTTAACGCACAGTTACCGGGCCCGCCCGCTCCTGTAACCGGGGTGCGGCAATATTCCAGGGGACGCGCGCAAAGATTTCTGGGGCGCGCACAAAGCAAATCGGGCCGCCCACGGTTGTGGACGGCCCGATCAGTGCAGATGTGAGAGGCTTCTTCAGGTCGGCGGCGGTGCCGACGGAGCCGAGCGCGCGCGCCGCTCCGCCATGAACTGGTCGAACTCGGACTTGTCCTTCGCCATGCGCAGGCGTCCGAGGAAATCGTGGAACTCTCGCTGCTCCTCCTCGAGCCGCCGCAAGGTCTCCTCGCGGTACTCGTCGAAGGCGCGGTTGCCGCTCGAACGCTGGGGCTGCCACCAGGTCCCGGCGTTCCGCATCTGATCGGCCGCTCCGTGCCAACGGCTCATGTGGCCGCCTTTCCAGCAACTCATTCTTCCGCTCCCGATGATGAAGGCCAAGGTGGCGAGACCCACCGGCCACCAGATGACGAAGCCCAGGATCATCAGCGCGATCCAGGCTGGTTTTCCCAACTCGTCGAGCTTTGCAACGATAGGCATGTGGCCCCTCGTGGTGAATGTTAATTACATTTACATAGCTAGAGCCCTTCCCGCGGGCTGTCAAGGGGCAACTTAGGAAGGGCTTGCCGGTGCCGGAAGGCCCAGGCCCCGCAAATAGATCAGCACCGCGGCTTCGAGCAGTTCTTCCGGCGACATCGGCAGCGCGCGCTTGGCCGCGTCTCCGCGCCCGAACAACGAGGCGATGCCGTGCGAGAGCGCCCAGATGTGCAGCGCCATCATCAGCACGGGCGGACGGCCCTCGGCCGGCATGGTGGCGACGAGCCGCTCAGTCGCGTGCCGCAGTACGGCGAAGGCGCGCTCACCGGCATCGCGCAGCTCCGGGCTGGAATCGGGCGGGATGCCGGCCTCGAACATGGCGGAGTAGTAGGCCGGCTCATCCTTGGCGAACTGGAGATAGCCTTTCCCGACGCGGTCGAAGGCGGTGAAGGGATCGGGGCGGCCATCGTCCCAGGCACGCTTCAACACCGTCTCGAACCGCTCGAAGCCGCGCCGCGCGACGTCGGCCATCAGATCGTCGCGGTCGCGGAAATGCCGGTAGGGCGCGGCGGGGCTGACCCCCGCCCAGCGGGCGGCCTCCGCGAAGGTGAAGCCGGCCGGCCCCTTCTGCGCGATCAACTCCAAAGCGGCGCGGATCAGCGCCTCTTTCAGGTTGCCGTGGTGATAGCCGCGCTCGCCGGAGCCGTGTTTCCAAGCCATGTAAGGGGTCATTACATTGATTCCGCGACCGCGTCGACCTCGCCCGCGAGATCATCGGGCGGGGCTGGGACCGCAGATGACGTTCAAGCCGGTCTCGACGATCGCCTCCAGCGCATCGCGGCTGGCGCCGGCGCGCGAGCGGATGGCGAGCGTATGCAGCGTGGCCGAAGCCAGCATCGCCAGAGCAACCGGATCGGCGTCGCGCGGCAACTCGCCGTGATCCCTGGCAAAGCGAATTCTCGCCTCGAAGGCGTCGTCGATCTCGCCAAAACCCTGCGCCAGCAAGGCGCGAATCTTCGCGTCCTGCAGAGCCTCCGTGGTCGCGGTGCCGATCGCGAAGCATCCGCGCGGACCGCTCTTGCCGGAAAGGTAGCTCGCCAGCGCCATGGCGTAGACGCGCCGCAGCGCCTCACGCAATGGCAGGTCGTAGGCCAGCATCTCCTTCATGGCGACGAGACTGAGCTCCCAGTATTGCGCCAGTGCCTTGAGGTAGAGATCGCGCTTGTCGCCGAACGCCCCATAGAGACTCGGCCGGTTCATGCCGGTCGCCTCGCTCAGGTCGTCAAGCGAGGTGCCGGAATAGCCGGCCTTCCAGAAGCTCTCGATCACGCGCGCCAGCGCGACGTCGGGATCGTATGCGCGGGGCCGGCCGCGCCGCTTCGGTTCTTTTTGTACCATTTCGCAAAAAATCCTTGACTCCAAATATAATTATGCGAAACAGTACAAAAATCAACTCACGGAGGATGTGATGGACCTGTATTTCTCTCCGCTCTCCTGCTCCATGGCGGCCCGCATTGCCCTCTACGAGGCCGGCGCCGACGCGAACTTCGCCGAGGTCGACCGCAAGACCAAGCGCACCCGCGACGGATCGGATTTTCTCGCGATCAATCCGCTCGGTCTCGTTCCGGCGATCCGCACCGACGATGGCGAGATCCTGACCGAGAATGCGGCGGTCCTGCAGTACGTCGCGGACCGTTTCCCCGATGCCGCCCTCGCGCCGCCCGCGGGCATCGCCCGCGCTCGCCTGCAGCAATGGCTGTGCTTCATCGGAACCGAGCTGCACAAGGCGCTGTTCGTGCCGCTGCTCGATCGCAAGGCGCCTGATGCCGCCAAGACCTACGCCCTGCAAAAGGGCGAATCCCGTCTCGCCTATCTCAACCACCATCTCGCCGGCGGCGAGTATCTGCTCGACCGCTTCACCGTCGCCGACGCCTATCTCTTCACGGTGTTGAACTGGAAGATCGCAACACCGGTCGATCTCGCGCGCTGGCCGGCCGTGAAGGACTACTACGAGCGTCTGCAGAAACGGCCGAGCATCGCCAGGGCGCTCGCCGAAGAGCACGCGCTCTTTGCGGACGAGCGGGAACGTCACAAGGCGGCGTGAGGCAGATCGGCGTCAGGACCGACGGCTGCCGTCGATCCGATCCTGATCAGCCCGCATATTGCCGAGGCGGTCCTGATCGACCCGCATGGCAGTGCGCAACGCCTTCGGGATCGGCCGCGCCCGCCCGCCGCAGACGAACGCGACCCGCACGTGCGCCTCGATCAGCAGTTCGTCGCCGCGCGTGACGCGCTGGTGCAGCGTGATCGAGGCGCCTTTCACGTCCTCCGGCGCGGTCGTCACCTGGAGAATATCGTCCATGCGCGCGGGCTTGAGGAACTCGATCTGCATCGAGCGCACGACGAAGGCGAACCCGGGCGCCTCCTGCTCAACCTCCTCGAACAGCGCGCGATGATCGGCGCCGAGCAGGCGCAGATGATTGGTGCGACCGCGCTCCATGAAACGCAGATAGTTGGCGTGATAGACGATGCCGGAGAAGTCGGTGTCTTCGTAATAGACGCGCACCGACATGACATGGCGTCCGCCGCGGATTTCGCCATCGAGATGATGCTGCTCGTCCATGCTCAACTATATCCAAGATGCAATGATATCCGATAGCGGTCAGGTCCGTGACCAGAGGACGTCCGGAGCTCAGGCGCGCAGCGTGACGACGACGATCTCCGGCGGCACGCCGATGCGCACCGGCATGATGCTGCAGCCGAGTCCGCCCGACACGATCAGGTCGCAGCGCTCGCGCACGTGGCCGTATGCGAAGCGATTACCGTAGCGCGACGGCACCACCGGCGACCAGCCGAACAGCCGCACCTGACCGCCGTGG
>Ga0126375_10000508_pt1 | contig 10765 bp, 12 predicted proteins | sample PanSoiMetPlot_14_FD_109577 | JGI IMG/M metagenome (GOLD analysis project Ga0126375, IMG submission 109577) | Tropical forest soil microbial communities from Panama - MetaG Plot_14 | ecosystem: Environmental > Terrestrial > Soil > Tropical forest | place: Panama | collected 2016-02-17 | reverse complement strand
TCATGGATTCTTTCAGCGTATCTTATTGCAGGTGCTGTTGCCACGCCAGTAGGGGGAAAGCTCTCAGATATCTATGGGAGAAAAAAAATGGTAATGACTATAATGATAATTTATATAATTGGAATTAGTCTTGGCGGACTTTCAACTAATATTACTTTCCTAATAATTGCCAGGGTAATACAAGGAATTGGTATCGCCATGTTTCCTATTGCGTTTAGTATTATAAGGGAACAGTTTCCAAGAGAGAAACTTGCAATAGGAGTAGGTGTGTTCAGTTCAATGTTCGCAGCAGGGTCTGTAGTTGGTTTAGCTCTGGGAGCAAATATAATACAAAATTTTGGCTGGCGAACTACATTTTTTTCAATTGTTTTTGTTGCTATTGCATTATGGTTTATTATTAGACGCTATATAGATAATGATCTCCCAAATTCTGCAAATGTCATACAGTCAACCGAGATGGACATTTCTTCAGATTCAAACGATGACAAAATAAAGATTCCTAATGAAATAGATATATTTAAGAACAAATCCAAAAACATAGACATAAAAGGCACAATAGCCCTAGCGATCACGATAAGTTCATTTCTGATGGTCCTCTCATATTCACAGACCAATCATATTGAAAGTTCTCTAATTGCTATTTTTTTATCCCTAGGAACTATTTCGTTACTACTTTTTGTAATGATAGAAAAGAGATCAAAATCTCCACTGGTTAATTTTCACTTGATGACAAATAAATTGATATTTTCCGCTAATATCATTTTAGTAATTGCGTTTCTTGCAATGTTTACAGTTTTTCAAACTATACCTGTGTTAGTTAGAAGTCCAGAACCATTGGGATTTGGAGAGAGCGTCATAACTACAGCAAAGATTCAACTTCCATTTATGATTGTATTCTTACTATTTGCCCCATCCTCTGGATTTATAGTTTCTAAACTAGGTAATGTGAAACCAACCCTTATTGGTAGCATAGTGAGTGCTATTGGATTTTTTAGTCTATTTGTTTATCACTCAACGGGAATTTTAGTTGCTACGAACCTAGCCGTAATCGCTGCAGGACTTTCGTTAATGCAAGTTGGAGGCTTTGACATTATTCTACAATCTACTCCGAGAAAGTTTAGCGGAATATCGCTTGGAATGACTGTTCTCTTTAATTTAGTAGGCGCTTCTGTTGGACCAGCAATTGCAGGGATCTACATGCAAGCAAATCAAGTATTTGTTAAGGGTGTTATTGGTTCGTTCCCCTCAGCGTATTCGTACGATCTCATATTTTTTACTGTAGCTATTATTTCACTGGTGCCGGTTGCGTTATCAATTTTCATAAGAAAATACCAATACCAAGTTCTCCCTGAACAATAAGGAAGGCGATAATAAATTAACGAACATAGTTTATTTTTTGGACTATTCTATAAGATCTAGAATTAATTTTAAATCCGAAATTTCTTTTTTGAGTACATTACTATCAAATATATCAGCAGTATATTTGTAAAGCTGTTCGCAAGCAGAAATTTGTGCAAATATTATATCTTTCTTGTTTATGTATATTGAGTGATGAAAATCCATAATAGAATACGCAATCCTTCTACTTTTCATAGATCCGCATATCTTGGCATCAATTTGAAATGAAGACTCAAGGTCTGTTACATTCATGTGTTAGTAATCATCTCAAATGGTTTTGATTCTCCTAATTTTAAATCTAATCTTCTAGTAATCGAAGTTGTACAAAAATAGTTGAAGTGCTTGAACTCTTTTACTTTATTACATTTACGACAAATCCATGAAACAAATTCGTTAAATATTTTGCAGAGCGCAATAGTTTTCAAAATTGAACCTGATACTCTGCAAGAATCTTTATTGAGCACTAGAAAAGAATGATAAGCTATGCCTATTAGGATTACGAATATTGATCTCATGGATCCTTTTGAACTATATTGAATATAGGATTATACGGACTATTGTTTAACAGTTAAATGTTTGTACCACAACGCTTTTACTAGCAAAATGCCAAAAGTGATCTAAAGATGTCCAAGATTCAATATATCTTATATTCATCATTAATATTGATTTTAGTTACTTTTATTATACATACCGGATTTTCACAAATTGCTACAAATAACAGTAATGTAAATTCGTCTACAAGTACTGCTAACAGTAGTGCTAAGAATTTAAACGGATCAGCAAATATCACAGTAATTGATACCGTAGGTGATATAGATTGTTCCAATAACCTACCTGATCAGCTTAAAAAGGATAATGCTACCCTCTTTATTATTCTAGGAGACCTTTGTTATAAAAATGACCTAACCAGTTTTATGAATACTTACGGTAACCTCAAAAATGCAAAGGAGCTAGCGTGCTTAATAGGCAATCACGACTCACAGGAAGATGGAAATTTAGTAATTTTAGATCAAGCTCGCAAATTCTGTGGAGATCATTGGTATCGTAAAGTTGCAAACAATACGACCTTATTGATAGGACTGGATACAAACGGAGATACTAATTTACAAACAAAGTGGGGGCAATCACTGGTAACGAATGAGACTTTGATGAAAGGTATCAAAAATGTGTTACTAATGACACATAAACCTGCGCATACGCCTCCCCAGTCACATCATCCAGCAGAAGTTTCAACTATTCAGATGATCTCGGGCATCGAAAGTAGTATACCAAAAAGTATTAAGGTTTATGAAATCGCAGGGCACAATCATTTTATGGCTGAATCAAAGGATGCTCGCTGGTTTATTTCTGGGGCTGGTGGAAGAAGTCACTATGAAGGAACAACGGACTCAGAATGGCCTTTTCTGAATAAAATAGACTATGGATACTTACAAATCAGGATAAATAATACGGATGGTAGTATACTGAGTACTCAATTCCATGGATTGGATGGAAGACTGATTCACTAGTAGATGAGTTCAATAGATTATATCCTGAAAATATTGCTGGTCATCTCATGGAAATGATTGAATTTATGGGAAAACACAATCTTTTCCTTGTCCTATTTTGTCTTCAGGATTCCGAATGCTTGAGTTTAATCAGTGTTCTAATGTACAGTGATGATATTATCTAACCGCTAACTCATTATTTGTAGTATCAAAGTTCTATTCCTGGGTCTTGTATCCATCTCTAACAATACTATTTGTTGCCAGGTTCCTAATGTCAGCTTACTATTTATGATTGGAACTGTTAGGCTTGGTCCTACCAAAGATGCTCGCACATGAGAGTGACCATTTCCGTCATGCCAAGTATTATCATGTTCATATTCTATATTTTTAGGTATAATTCGTGATAACATTTCTGGAAAATCGTTAATGAGTCCAGGCTCATATTCAATTGTTGTTATAGCAGCAGTCGATCCTGCCACAAAAATAGTAACTGTTCCATTTTCAATGTTGCTATCTTTTACTATATTCGACACTTGTTTGGTAATATCAATAACGTCATCTTGCCCTTTAGAACTTAACTGAATTGTTTTTGATATAACTTTCAATTTGGTAGACTTCCCTATCTCTTCTATTCATCTTATGCATAATAAATGGTCATTACTGAATGGTAATTTGCCAAGAGTCATGGTTCTCCTTTGGTCATATAATTCCCCAGCCTGTTTACAAACCATGTCCATCCTGCTGAGTGTTCATTATATTGTTCTCTATCACTCTCAGCAAATCCACTATGCCTTAGGATAACCTTTGTTTTGTTTTTGCCCAGTGATTCAAACTTCCACGTTACTATTGTCTCCTTATTAAAATCGGACTTTGTTTGGAAATGCCAAGTATATGATATTTCACTATTTGGAATAAATTTTATAATCTTCCCATTCATCTCATGATCCCTATCTAAATTATTCTTCTCAGATTTCAAGAACCAAAAAGATACCAGTCCTCCTTCCTTCTTTTCCAATACAGCCAAGTCTGGGAACCAGTGAGTTAATTGATCTTGATCAGACACGGCTGTAAATACACTCTCAATCGGAGCATCTATTATTATTTCACGATTTATTGTAGTATATTCATCATTCATCATTTACCACCCTTTTGATTCTCCAAAAATTCCTTTAAACCTTTACGGTCATGATCTCAATTCCAGCAAGTAATTCTCCATCTCAATTGCCTTATCCTTTATTAATGATTAGATCTATCTTCCCAAACTTCTTTTCATGAAATAGGTTTGAATTTTTTGAAAGTTTGTAGATTACAAGATCTCGTAGGGATAGTGAATCTAAATTACTTGCATTTCAGGTATTGTGCCTAATGTTTTGAAAAAAATCACGATTTTTCATCTGCCCGATTAGAAAATCGCCTTCCAAGATGATTCCATCGATATTAGATAATTAATTAATATTTTGACTATTCACATAATGATAAATATGATAAGAGATGATGTAATATTATGGACGTAGTAAGAAAAATTCCGGAAGGCTTTCATTCGATCACTCCTGCTCTGATAGTGAAAAATGCAGATGCAGCTATAGAATTTTATAAAAAGGGATTTGGAGCCGTAGAGAGGCGTCGTATGAATAGTCCCGATGGTAGGGTTGCACATGCTGAACTAATGTTAGGTAATTCACTGTTTATGTTGTCAGATGAATATCCTGAAATGAAGTGTAATTCACCCAAATCGATTGGCGGGACTCCCGTATCAATGTACGTGTATGTCGAAGATGTTGACTCAATTTTTGATAAGGCAGTTTCTGCAGGCGCTAAGGCTTTGGATCCTGTAAAGGATCAATTTTGGGGAGATCGCCATGGTAGATTGGAGGACCCATTTGGACACCTATGGTCAATAGCGACTCACAAAAAAGATCTTTCAGAAGACGAAATGAAAAGTGCTGCTGAGGCAGCTTTTTCGCAAATGACAAAGTAGGTATTTATTTTTTATCAGAAAAGATCTCTGCAAAATATTGTGAAAAACTATTTCTGAAATAACCAATACAATAGTTGATCTAATCAGGATTTTTTGGTAATTATGTAAGAGTGATTAGTAACTTGAACTTAAATTTGATACTATATATTTGACAAATTTACCTAATTCTATATCGAAGAGATCAAACCTGGTTTACATGACAGAAATAAAAATCAATTTTGCTGGTGACGTATTATTAGCCAAAGCTATGAAAGAACATCTTTCATCACAGGAAATGATATCAAACATCCATATGATATCCGAAAGTGATGAGATGGCCATCATAATAAATATGAATAATAAACGAAATGGGAACAGACTGATTAAAGAAATTCTCCGAAATTATTTAGATTCACATAATCTAACTAGATATCAAATAATGGAATTGGAAAATATTCTCACCGTTGGCATTCCAAAGAATATAGAAGAGATCTCAAATCTTCTCATGTGTGAAATATGTGGTTGGAGACTAAATACCGAAGAAGAATTACTCGTCCACCGAAGGACTCACTGGATTTAGCCAAAGCTATTGCGAGACTATTAACATATATTTAATAGATACAAATTTCGCATGTTTTCCATGAATTATAATATACTCATTTTACTTGGTATCGTGATAATTTGTTTTTTATTAATCCAATCCGTTTATTCTGTTCCAAATTCATTCACCATTTTTTCTCTTTCAATAAATAATAATTATCCTTTCTCTAAAATAATAAATCATGACGAGATAATACAAGAAATAAGTGCAGAGAACGGTATTAAAAACGGTAATAATATTGAAGTAAAAACTTCGGAAGATTCAACTTCGAAAGACCTTACTATTGGACTCTGGACTCCAACTAATGCGAGTTACGTGCTACAGCATTTGAGAGGGGAGGAACAGGAAAAGTCAATAGATTCCCTTATTAACAAAGGCTATCGTGAGTACTATTATGTTATGAATAACTTTGAAGACCCTAGATATCTGAAAATGACAGAAAATTTACTAGAAACTGCAAATAAAACGAATCTAAAAATAATAATTATTTTACTCCCACCGTCGGAGGGTGGATCTGATACTAGTTATGATTGGAAAGGATGGATAAAGTATTTTAATTCTCTTGAAAAGAAATATCCAAGGTCCTTTGAAGGTTTTACAATTGATGATTTTAACTGGATAAGTACAAGGGATTATACAAAATTCAAAAACAACGTAGATTTTATGGAATATTCCAAGCTGTCTGAGATACTCAAAGATAAAAGCAAGGAAGTTAAGTTTTATCCGACAGTATATTTTGAAGGACGAAAAACCGGAATTGTTGTAAAGAAGTATGATAATTATATTGACGGTTTAGTTGTCGCAACTGGGTGTTATTATAATGTGTCAACTTTAGAAAGGCAGTTGCAAATATTCTCAGAAATTTTTAAAAAGCCAATCAGGTATGTGGTATACCCCACAATAACTTATAACTATTCTAGGCTTGATTACACTCCCCCAACAGATCGTCTAATAATGGCTACTTTATCAATTGCATCAAATTCTTCGGATGGACTAATAATTTGGAGAGATCTAGATAATCCTGTGATACAGGAACATATGGAGAATAGATATGACAAACAATATCTTTCCCAAATAAATAACGCTAAAGAGAGACAGATTAGGGATGAAAATATAGGAAGGACAACCGAGAATTCTGGATTAAAGAATACACATAATACCTGCAATAGTTGGTCTAAAAAATATAATGAGGCATACGATGAATGGATCAAGGCACCATCAGAAATACAACGAAATAATTGGGAGAAAAAGATATTATATTAGATGGATAGATACTCGATTTATTAGTTTACTAATATATAGAATGATTTGACTATTTACCTATTTACCTATCTATATAATTATAAGATTATAAGATATATCATAATAATTTTCAAACTCTCCTAGGCAAATTATTGTTTTAGATAGTCTAACACCTTAGTCTCTCCCTGTTTAATTAGTTCTTTGATAGTAGCAACAGAAAAATCTGCATTCTGCAGTGGGTATTGTGTTTCAGGAATATTTCTAGTGATTCTATGTAGTTTTAGAATTTTGGCACCATGCTTTTCAACCAATGTTGAGTGTTCTTTATTAATATAGTCAATTTTGTCTTTATCTATTTTTGAATGATCAGATGCTTCGAATATGTCGTAGAGAGCCTCTATCAAATTTACGTGACGAGTTATAAGCCTTGACATTTTTATAAGGCTTTGAGTCTTATCTGTAAACATAATATCCTTTGCCCTGGACATAACTTCGCTTATATTTGCTGGAAGCTTCTCTATTTTCTTGGGATAATTTTCTACAACAAAAATATTTTTGTCCTTACACGGCGACGCCACCATTACTTCACGTATTGGTGTATTACTTAATAGGGACCCATCCCAGGCAAATTTACCATCACCTATTTCAACCCAGGGGAAACCATATTGTGGATATCCGATAGTGGCAAGGAGATGTTTCATTCCAATATGCATTTTATAGCTATCAAACATGAGCGGTTCGGCAGTAAGTACATCAACTGCTGTAATTATGAGTCGAGTATTACCTTTCCTAATGCCATTATCAGTATTATTTTGTTGGGAAGGTGGTGATAGTTTTTTAAAATCTATATATTTTTCGATGGTCTTTGACAAAGGATAATTATCATACACATATGTCCATTTCCACGGTGGCTGAACGAATTCCTTTATTTCAGAAGATTCGGAACTGGAATTATTTAAAGGAAACCATCTTGGTACAAAAAAACCTGGAACTCCAAAAAATGCTGCATTTAAAGATGCTGCTGGCGATCTTTTCAATTTAGCTTGATTTTTATGATAATCAAAATCAAAGCTAAAGCTATCTGGTATAATATTATAGCTACTTCTTGCCAACTCCAACCAAAAATCCTCCAGATCCTTTTCAGGCTTATCATTTATGCTTCCTGCGGCTATTGCTCCATTGATTCCTCCTATTGAAGTGCCAGCTATTATGTCGAATTTTATATTCCTATTTGCGAAAGCTTTGATAACCCCGCATGCAAAAGCGCCAAGGGAGCCACCTCCCTGCAACACTAGTACATTCTCCACACCAGTTTCATGCCGATGATCAATCATCATACTTGATTGTATTACAAATAATCTTAAGGTTTCTTTTTAGAGCTGAGAAATATTAAATTTAAGGTGAATAGCCTTGGATATTTGTTCGAAATGTGGCATTTTTGCTCGTGTCAAGATAGGGAACAAATAGGAATTCTTCCAGCAATATTCAAAAATTGATCATAACTCCCTTACTATGTGTGAGGCATCTTCAGCTAGAATTTAGCTATTTTGGATACTATAGATTTTCGTATGCAACGGTTAAGAGGAATATGGACGCCCTTAAAATTAAGATACCCCCAAAGAGATTGTTTATGAATCAATGCTAATACTCACTTCAAGAGCATCTTTAACATGCTTAGTAAACTCTAATGTAGTTTGTGTTGTACGACTAATATATCTGCCGGAATTCCTTACGTAACCTAGATAATCCTTCATCTCATTCTCATATATTAGAACGTTATCGGCTACAACTACTGCTTTTTTATTTAGTAAACTATGTTTTTCTATAAGTTGAATATACTTAAAGTACTCAGTTTTTTTTGCATCTAGGAAAATCATATCGAATGTAGAGTTAATTTTCGGAATCTCTTTCAGAGCCTCTCCACTAATCACTTTTATTTTTTCTGAAAATCTACAAGATTCTATGTTCTTTCTTGCTATGGTTGCAATTTTTTGATCTATTTCCACACTAATAAGAATAGGTTCACTCAAGCTATTCTTTGTGGTGAAATTCTCATTTTCAATTTTCTCGCTCAATATACTATTTGTGATTAATATTGCCGAATATCCATGCAATGTTCCAATTTCTAGCACCTTTTTGGGTTTGTGTTCTTTAATAACCTCTTCGATAATTTTTCCCTTAATGGGGCCTATCGAAGGAAGAGATTCCCTTTTTGCCGTTTGTTCGATTTTTGCCAGTGTCTTAAGTACTGCGTTGTTCTGGCCACTTCGGTTGCTTTCACGATCCAAGTTCTGTACTATTCCCGTGCATTAATATAAGAAAATTTCTATGAAGTTATTTTGGCATTTGTGATCTCATAAAACCTTGGGTTGTAAATTATGTAAGATTTTGCACATAACAATCCTTAATAGAAATTAGTTCAATATTTGACTATGAATGAAGGATCAGCGGGTAAAGTGGATGATCCTCGTATTAGACAATTTTTTGAATGCAAGAATATTGCCTTTTGTGTTGTGTTCATTAATTAAAGACGGCTCCCACATGTTACTTCAACTTAGGTTGATATTAAAAATGGTAATATACTTGTCAAAACTGCTATAGGTAGGATAAAATACAAAAATGTTTGAGAGTCTATAGTAGATTTATCCATAATTGATCAAAATAACCACTGAAATGGTTACCGACAGGGGTAATGTGATAGAACAAATTACCGGAGACGCAGCTGAATAAAATATCGATAAATTATATAAAAAAATATATCGGCGCTGATAAATATCCAAGGTCAAAGGGGAAAAAGAGAGATATTAAGCATAAAACCAGAGAAAATGTTTCATATGTAATAATAATTTTATGGTAAAATAAGCTGAAAAAGTAACGTATACTTATTTGTCAGATTTATTTGAAAATTGGTTTGAACCAACCGTAATAATAAAATTTAGTAAGCTTACCTAAAATCAAATAAATTCTCCTTTTGTACAAGGTTGAAATAGTTATATTGTATACTGGACATATTATACTATGTCTTCCGACAATGAAGAAAAATGCGCTGCGTGTGGAATGACCTTCGACACACATGATAAGTTGAGGGAGCACATGTTAGAGCTACATAGGGACTAAAGTCTCAATAATACTCCTCAGTTGAATATGGGTTATCTTATTTTTAATTCAATAGGTAAGCCCATAGATAGGAGGCGATATTTTTTCCTCCAGCGAACTTAGAATCTGATCTATACAATCATGACTAATTATAGAGGGCACTGATACCCTAAGCTCAAGAGGTACTATATAATTAATATAATTTAAAAGCTGACATCTTTTTCCAATATCTTTTTCTTCGCGACATTCGTTTATCAACCTGATTAATTGTTTACTATTTTCTAGCATTGATACATTATTGACATTCAGATTAATGAGCTTTAGCTATCAATTTTTTCTAATATTGTTCTATATCAATAAAACTAAAATTTTTTAGCCTATTGTAGTGCGAGAATTTCATTACTACATGAGCAATCAAACTTTCTTCATATTCCCCTAATCAAATCACAAATGTCAATACACACACATAAAACTAGTAATTGAGCATTGTATTTTTTAGCCATACTAATTGCACAGTCAGCAACTTCTTACAATTTTCGTATCCATCAATTGTGACTAGAATTTTTCTACGGACAATGACAAATAATACTCCCCTGATAGTTGTCAAACAAAAAAAATTCAATTTACACTAATACGTAATTACAAACCATATGATGATTAAGCGCTTAGGAAGCATCTGTAATTGAAAATGCCAAGAATTTAAATAGTACTCTCCTCCACGTGCGTCTGGCTAAAAATGCGATAGTGAATTTTTGAACAGGGATAAATCTAATTGTGTCTATTTCCTGATATGGATTGTCATTTTTGCAGAAAAGATAGCGATAAGGTTAAATCTTTCTATTCTCCTTCTGACATGAATCCACGTGAGTACCATATATGTATAGATTGTGTAACAAAGTGGCATAATGAACTAGAGCAATAGAATTACAAATCAAATTTTTCTAGTAATTATTCTGACGATGAAGTTAATATGTTACCCATTTG
>Ga0126375_10000505_pt1 | contig 10784 bp, 7 predicted proteins | sample PanSoiMetPlot_14_FD_109577 | JGI IMG/M metagenome (GOLD analysis project Ga0126375, IMG submission 109577) | Tropical forest soil microbial communities from Panama - MetaG Plot_14 | ecosystem: Environmental > Terrestrial > Soil > Tropical forest | place: Panama | collected 2016-02-17 | reverse complement strand
CCTCGGGGGGCATCATGGACGGCCGTGGGATAGCCGCCGCCCTCGCGCTCGGCGCAAGCGCCGTGCAGATGGGGACGGCCTTCCTGACCACCGACGAGGCCGGCGCGCCCGAGTCCTACAAGCAGGCCATCCTGGGTGCGCAGGAACACCAGACGCGCTTGACGCGCGCCTTCTCAGGGCGGCCGGCGCGCGGGATCGTGAACCGCTTCATGGAGCAGATCGACCGCGAACCCGAGGCCATCCTTCCCTTCCCGCTGCAGAACACACTGACGCGTCCGCTGCGGACGGCCGCGGCCAAAGCTGGCCGGGCCGAGCTCCTCAATCTGTGGGCTGGGCAAGGGCTGCGGATGGCGCGGCGCGAACCGGCGGCGAAGCTGGTCGCGCGGCTCGCGGCGGAGACCGAGGCGGCGATCGCGAGCCTCACAAGCGAACACTAGGTCACCCGTTCGTCCAGCTTCGAACAGTCTCGAGTCTCCGCCCTCCCGGTTCCCGAGGCAAGCGGCGCTTGCGAGCGGCCGTGCTGAACTGCATGCTCCAGACGAACCGGGACCGGAGGGGTTGTCCACGAGGTGACATGCCCGATCCACGGCACTCTCCTGCGCTCGCCGACGCAAGCAAGGCAGCCGACGCCGAGCTGACGGCACCGCCTGCCGGATCCGAGCACAGCGTCCAGTTCTACGAGGACGAGACCTTCCTCCATGAGACGGTCGCCCGCTACGTCGGCGCCGGGTTGCTCGCGGAGGAGCCCGTGGTCGTCATCGCCACCGGGCCGCACAGCCAGGCCTTCCAGGAATCCTTGAGGGCCAAGGGATTCGACGTGGAGCGCGCCTGCGCAGCAGGCAGGCTGACGTTCCTCGACGCTCACGCGACCCTCGCCGAGCTCCTGGCCGGCGGAATGCCCGACTGGGAGCGGTTCCGATCGCGCATCGGTGGGCTGATCGACGATCTCCTGGCAGCGAGCGAGCGCAAGCGGATCCGCTTCTACGGCGAGATGGTCGACGTGCTCTGGCGCGAGGGGAGTCCTCAGGCCGCCATCCGCCTCGAGGAGTTCTGGAACGATCTGGGGGGCATCCAGCCCTTCTCCTTGCTCTGCGCATACCGGATGGGGAACTTCTTCAAGGAGGCGCACGGCGAGCTCTTCGCCGGGATCTGCAGGACGCACGATCACGTGTCGCCCTCCGAGAGCCATTCGGATGGCGCCGACGCGCGGCTGCTCGAGATCAGCCTGCTGCAGCAGCGCGCGGGCGCCCTGGAGACCGAGCTCGAGCGTCGCAGCGAGCTCGAGGAGGAGCTGCGGCAGGCGCGCCAGCAGGCAGAAGCGGCCGCGACCGCCAAAGACGAGTTCCTGGCGATGCTCGGGCACGAGCTGCGCAATCCTCTCTCCCCCATCCTCACCGCGCTGGAGCTGATGAAGCTGCGAGGCGACGGTCGGATCACCCGCGAGCAGGAGGTGATCGAGCGCCAGACGCGGCACCTCATTCGCCTCGTGGACGACCTTCTCGACGTCTCGCGCATTACCCGCGGCAAGGTCCACTTGCGCAAGGAGCGGGTGGAGGTGCGCGACGTCCTCGCCAAGGCGACCGAGATCGCCAGCCCGCTCCTGGAGCAGCGGAGGCACCACTTCGAGGTCCAAGCTCCTCCGCGCGGCCTGCGGCTGGAAGCCGACGAGGCGCGACTCGCGCAGGTGGTTGCGAATCTCCTCACGAACGCGGCGAAGTACACCGAGCCCGGCGGGCACATCTCCCTGGTTGCCCGGCGGGAAGGCGCGCAGGTGGTGATCGAGGTGCGCGACGACGGCATCGGGATCGCGCCCGCTTTCCTGCCCCGTATCTTCGACCTCTTCGTCCAGGGCCGCCAGGCATTGGACCGCGCCGAGGGAGGGCTCGGAATCGGCCTTGCGCTGGTGCGCAACCTCGTCGCGCTGCACGGCGGGACGGTCGATGCCGCAAGCCGAGGCCTGGGGAAGGGGAGCACCTTCACCGTGCGGCTGCCCGCGCAGGACGGGTCGCACGCTGCGGAAACGCCGGCGGCGGACGCGGGCGGCCCGGTCGGCCCGCAGCCGGCGCGCCGGCGGGTCCTGGTGGTCGACGACAACGACGACGCGCGGATGCTGCTCACCGACATCCTCGAGCGGGCCGGATACGAAGTGTGCGCGGCGGAGAGCGGCCCGCAGGCGCTCCAGCAGGTCGAGGAGTTCCGGCCTGACGTCGCGGTGCTCGACGTCGGTCTTCCCGCGATGGACGGATACGAGCTCGGCTCCCGCATCCGCTCTCTCTTGGGACCCCGGACGCCCGTCCTGGTCGCGCTCACCGGCTACGGCCAGGAGACGGACCGCGCCCGCAGCAAGAAGGCGGGGTTTGCCGCGCACCTGGTGAAGCCGCTCGAGGCATCCGAGCTCGTCGAGGTGATCGAGCGCCGCATCACGCGCGACCTCCCGGCCAGCTAGAGCCGCGTTCGAATCGGCGGCGCCTCGGGACGATCGGCGGCGCTCCCGGGGGCGCGCATTTGCAGAGTACGGACTCGACGGGATAGGCTCGGGTGCAGGAATCGAGCCACGTCGCTTCACCACGCCGTCGCAGGATTCCCAATGGTCGAAACGCGATCCGTTTCTGCCGGGCCCATCGAAACATCACCGCAACAACTGGGAGACGAGTGCGGCCTGAAGCCGCCTCGTCGGGAGGTTTCATCACATGAGATCGAGGCCGAGCCTCTTCGGATTGTCGTGGGCGTCTTTGTCGTTTCTCTGCGCCGGCGGAATCGCGTCGGCGCAGGCGCCCGCAAAGTTACGCACGCCGGCGCCGCCGGAGGCGGTTCTGCAACAAACCGTCGCCCAAGCGGCTGAACCTGCGCCCACGGCCCAGGCGGCAACGCCTGCTCCAGCCTCCGCGACGGGTGCGCCCGAAAGGCGCACGACAGAGGAGGAGATCCTGGTGACGGGTTCGCGCGTCCGCCGCAAGGACCTGACCACGCCCGCTCCGGTGACGGTCGTCACCCGCGAGCAGATCGAGTCCAGCGGCAGGAATACCGTCGGCGAGTTCCTGCAGACGTTGCCCGAGCAGGGCAATGCGCCGAACTTCCAGCTGAACACCGGCGGCATCAACTACGGTGCCGACGGCACCACCCGCATCAACCTGCGCAGCCTGGGAATCCAGCGCACGCTGGTGCTGCTCAACGGGCGGCGCATGGTGCCGGGCGGACTGGGCGCTTCGTCGGCCGTGGACCTGAACAGCATTCCCACCGAGGCGGTCGACCGTATCGAAGTGCTGAAGGACGGCGGCTCCGCAGTCTACGGATCCGACGCCATCGCGGGCGTGGTCAACGTCATCACCCGCAAGAACTACAGCGGCACGGAGGTGGGGGCGCTCTACGGCCTCTCGTCGCAAGCCGATGCGCAGACGTTCGATACGCACCTCACCACCGGGACCACCACCGAGAAGGGCGGCGCGATGTTCTCCGTTCGCTACAACCACCAGTCGGATTCCTGGCTGCGCGATCGGAACTGGTCGGCGCAGGCGCTCGATTACGACTACACCGCGGCCTCCGGCAAGCACATCAACGCGAGCGGGAGCAGCCGGACGCCGCAGGGAACGGTGCAGATCCCCGAGGACAAGAGCAACCCGGGCAACCCGCTCTGCAACGGGAACCCGCTCTGCGTGCAGCTGACCAGCCAGCTGGGCTGGTCCGTCAACCAGCGCTACATCCGCAACAGCGGTCCGACGTCCGGGGACCCGGGTACCAAGGTCGTGTGCGGCAGCAATCCCCTGGGGCAGACCGAGTGTTTCCGCAAGTTCAACACGAAGGCGACCGACAACGCCCTCTCCGGCAACGACTTCTACAACTTTGCCGCCGAGAACTACCTCACGATCCCCTCGACGACCATCCAGGGCTACTCGTCCGGCGAATACAAGCTGGCCCCCGTGCGCGGGTACTACGAGCTCTCGTACACGCAGCGCAACTCGACACAGAACGCGGCGCCGATGCCGCTCAACCCGGCCGACTACAGCAACATCGTCGTCTCCAAGGACAGCGTCTACAATCCGTTCGGCACCGACCTGAACTTCCTCGGCCGCCGCCTCGTCGAGTTCGGCAACCGCACCTATGCCGAGGACCTGAACACGTTCCGCGTGGTGACCGGCATCGACGGCACGTTGCCCGCCTCCATGGGACCGCTGGAGGGCTGGTACTGGAACGCGGCGTTCAACTACGGGCGCACCTCGGGGACCTTCACCACCGGTGGATCCTTCCGGAACTCCCGGGTCGCCAGCGCGGTGGGGCCGAGCATGGTCGACCCGACGACCAATACCCCGGTCTGCGTCGGGCAGGCCGGCAATCTCGCCACCGCCGAGGCCGGCTGCGCTCCTCTCAACCTGCTCGGCGGACCGGGGAGCATTGCTTCCTCGCAGCAGGACTTCTTGGGCTTCAGCGGCACCTCGCGCGCGTACGATCAGCTGGTCACCGGAGGCGTCGATTTCTCCGGCGAGCTGTTCCGGATCGCGCCGGATCGGCCCGTCTCGCTGGCGCTGGGGTACGAGTACCGCCACCAGCTGGGCTCGCAAGTTGCCGATCCCATAGCGGAGGCAGGTGACTCGGCGGACTTCAACTTCCGATCGACGAGCGGAGGCTACTACTCGAACGAGGGTTTCGGCGAGCTGGCGGTGCCGCTTCTGACCAAGATGCCCTTCGTCGAGTCGCTGGAATTCAGTGCCGCGGGCCGGTACGTGAACTACAACACCTTCGGCGACCACTTCAGCTACAAGCTCGGCGCGCGCTACACGCCCGTTCCCGACTTCACGGTCCGTGGCACCTACTCGACGGCATTCCGAGCCCCGAGCATCTCCGAGCTGTATCTGGGTTACAGGGAGACGGCTCCCGCCGCGACCGACCCGTGCGCGGACTTCGGCACGGCGACCCCCACGGTGGTCGCGCAGTGCAAGAAATTCGGGGTGACCGGCACCGGATCGGGTGACAGCGGTCTCCAGGAGCTGACCCGGACGGGCGGCTACGCGCAACTCCAGCCGGAGACGGCGAAGACATACACCGCGGGCGTGGTGTTCCAGCCCAGGATGGTCCGCAACCTGACGGTGATCGTCGACTACTTCCACACCACAGTCGACGACGCCATCGGCACTACCGGTACGGCGAACATCCTGAACGGTTGCTACGTGAACGGGGTCGACCAGTATTGCAACCTGGTCGTCCGCAACAACGCCGGCACCATCCAGTACGTCAACGACTTCTTCGCCAACGTCGGCACGATCAAGACGGCCGGCGTCGACTTCGCCGTCCGATACGCGTTGCCGACCGAGGTCGGCCGCTTCTCCTTCGGCTTCGACGGTAGCTGGCTCGCCTTCTACGACATCACCACCAAGCTGCAGGGTGGCGACGTGACCGTCCACGGCAAGGACACCTACGATGGGGGAAGCTATGGCGCCCTTCCCCCGTTCAAGGCCATTTCGGGCCTCGACTGGTACCTGGGCGGCGCGCAGGTCGGCCTGCTCGCCCACTACGTCAGCAGCTTCGACGAGTGCGCGAACCCGTTCGACCAGACCACCGCGCAGGGCGGCATCTGCGAGCTCGGAAACAACAACCCGCTGGGAACCACCAACCCCTATCGCCGCCGCGTGAGCTCCTTCTTCCAGCTCGACCTGCACGCGGGCTACAGCCTGCCGAGCACGCTGGGCCGGACCAGCTTCTTCTTCGGCATCAACAACCTGTTCGACCAGGCGCCGCCCTACATCTACAGCGCGGCGCTCGCCAACTCCGACCCCAGCACGTACGACTACATCGGCCGGTACGTGTACGGACGGATCCAGCATCGCTTCTGAAGAGGCGAACGGTCCGACCGGTGGCGCGGTCACCCGCGCCGCCGGCGGTCACCGAAAACCGATGCGCGACTCCCGTCACTGCTCGGTGTGATCCTCCGCGTGCTCATCCTGGCCGGGCTCCTGCTCGGCTTCTGGCTCGGGCTGCGGCGCGGCGGCATCCGCGGGCGCGAGGCGGTGACCGCGTGGCTCGCGGTCGCGGTCCCGCTTCTGGCCTGGCACGTCGCGGTGTTGCAGTTCGCTCGGGGCGGGGGCTTCGAGTCGCTGTGGATCGACGTCCTCGTCGGCGCGCTGGCGCTGCCGGCTGTGCTGATCGTGCGGTCGGGCGCGCGCGGCAGCCGCGCCGTCGCGTTCGCCTGGAACGTGCTGGGTATCCTGGATCTTCTCGTCGCGATCGCGCTGGGAGCGCTGACCACGACCGGGCGCCTCCCGGTCGCGGTCCGCAACTCGGCGACGAGGAGCTATCCGCTGGTGATGATCCCCGCGTTCGCGGTGTCGCTCTCGCTCATCCTGCACGCCTTGTCGTTGCGGCAGCTGTCGCGCTCGGGACGACGGAGCGGCGACTCGAGAACGGTATCAGCCGGATCCGCGGTGCTGAATTGAGCGCCAGGTGCTCAGGGCCCAGTCTCGATCGCCATCGTCGACGAAGCAGATGGTGCAGATGACAAAACCCGTTTGGATGGCGGTGTGGGTCGACAGCGACCAATACTCTTCGTCGTTCTCCTTGCTCCGCTCGAGGCTCGCAAGGCCGATGAGGGGTTGCTCGATCCGTTCCCAGGTGCCCAGACTTGCCGGGCTCGCATAGCTTCGGAGTTCCTCGATGCTGGGCGGGTGGGCCCGCTCGACGCTGTAGCTGGTGAACCAGACGGTGCGGTCGCCGGACCAGGCCGTGAAGGTTCCCTCATCCCATTTTTCGGCGAATTCGCCCGGAAGCCGGATCGACCAGCCGCCCGTGAGAGGGACACGTGTCGGATGCCTGCGATATCCGATGAGCGGTCCTTCGTGCGCCGTTCGGGCCCGCGCGCGGACGCGCGCCGCCAACTCGCCGTCGTGTTCCAGCAGGTCGAGGATCTCGGCCCACTCGCGCCAGGGGTACGCTCGCCGGGAGTCGAGCGCGTAGGCCTTCTCCAATGCCTCGGACCCGCGCTTGAGGAGCGCTTTTTCGTCTTCATTGATCGGCGCGCGCCAACAGATCTCCGTCCACATCAGGGCAAGCGCTACGCCAAGCCAGTATCCGGCGCCTTGGCCTCGCTCCCACCAGGCGAAGAAGTCCACGCCACGCTGCGGATCCTCTGCCACGCCGCGCCAGTACTCGAGGGACCGAGGTCCAAGCGGTGTCCGGGAGTGGCCGGGCATCTCGAAGTGGCGACCCAAGGGCATGGCGACGTCGAAATTCGCGCCGTCGCTGGTCGCGAGGTCGGAGGCCACTGCGCGCAGCCAGAGCAGCATCTGACGATCCAATTCAGCCTCGTCGCGAGAGATGAAGTAGTCAGTTTCGTCTCCGGTGTCGCCATCGTCCGGCGGCGGATCCCAAGTCACGTGCAGGGAACTCTTCAGATTGTCCAGCAGGCTCACGAGCCAAGCGTGATAGCCGGGGCCCGTGGTGGACCTCTTGGCCGAGATGGCGATGCGCCCAGGAGCCGGAAAGGAAAGCTCGACATCCTCCGCAGTCGGGTGCAAGGACCAGAAAAGAGTGTCATGGCCGTCGACATTGCGACCGCGCGTCAGCGGTGCTTCGGGAATCCGCTCCCGAGCCCACGACATCACGGTTTCCAAGCCTGCTTCCAGCGATGCCGTCAGGAGCAGCCCGAGGCCCATCCCGTCAGCCTAGCATTCAACGCGCTCAGACCAGTTTGACGAGCTGCTTGCCCAGGTTCTCCCCCCGAAGCAGCCCGATGAAGGCGCGCGGCGCGTTCTCCAAGCCTTGCGCCACGCTCTCGCGATAGCGGATCCGCTTCGCGGCGACGTGCTGCGCGAGCTCGGCGATCGCCTGCGGCCACAGGTCCAGGTGCTCCGAGACGATGAATCCCTGGACGAGCAGCCGGTCGACGAGGATGGACCGGACGTTCTGCAGCGCGATGTCCTGACCGTCGTAGCCGGCGATGAGCCCGCAGAGCGCGACGCGCCCGAAGGAGTTCATGCGCGACAGCGCGGCGTCGAACACCGCCCCGCCAACGTTTTCGAAGACGATGTCGATGCCGTTCGCGGTGGCTGCCCGGAACTCCTCTTTGAACGAGCCGGACTTGTAGTCGATGCAAGCGTCGAATCCGTATTCGCGGGTCACCAGCTCGCACTTCGTCTTGCCGCCCGCGATTCCGACGGCCCGGCACCCGCGCAGCTTGGCCAGCTGCCCGACGACGCTGCCCACCGCGCCCGCGGCGGAGGAGACCACCACGGTTTCCCCGGGCTTGGGCTTACCGATCTGCGTCAGCCCGTACCAGGCCGTGACGCCGGGCATCCCGACGGGCCCGAGCCAGGCCGAGGCCGGGACCGCGGACACGTCGATCTTCCTCACCCCGGCGCGGTCGGTGACCTGGTACTGCTGCCAGCCCGCCATGCCCACCACGAAGTCGCCGGGTTTGAACGCGGGGTTCTTCGACTCGACGACTTCTGCCACGGTGCCGCCGATCATCACCGCGCCAAGGGGTTGCGGCGCGGCGTACGACTTCACCTCCTCCATCCGGCCCCGCATGTACGGGTCGAGGGAGAGGTAGTGCACGCGGGTCAGGACCTGCCCGTCGAGGATGGGCGGGACCTCCGCTTCGACGATGCGGAAGTCCGCCTCTTCGACCGGCCCGCGCGGGCGCCTCGCGAGCAGGACCTGTTTGTTCTTCACGGTCCGAACGGATAGGGCGTCCAGGAGTCGCTGCGCGTCAGATTGAAAGAGCCGCTCACAGGACCGCTCACCGAGCCCTCCATCTTGTTTCCGTCGACCGCGCCGTCGAAAGTGGCGGCTTCGGCGGGCACCTCGAAGTGAACGCTCCTGCCACTCACCCGCACGCTCTCGAGCGACACGGCGTTGTCGCCGGTGGCGAACCGGCCGTCCCAAGCGCTGCTCGCCTGGCTCAGCTCGAGCGCCATCGGCTGGCGGAGCCCGTTGTGCGAGAAATATCCCTGCCAACGCCCTTCCGGGTCACTCTCATTCTGCGGCCGCGGTGTTGCGCCAGCGCAAGCAGCCAGGAACGCGACGATCCCGATCGAGAAAGCGGTCTTCATGACAGACTCCTCAACTGCCAGGACTTGGTTTGTCCCCTTCCCATTCCCACGCTTGGATCGTCGGGCCAACGGCGGGATTCGATTTCGACGTGCGGAACGTGCCGCGAGGGGGACTCGACGGAGGCCGGTGGCGCTGTCAAAATACAAAGCGACCTCAGTCCGCATCGGATTCCTTGCCCCGGAGAGATTCCATGCCTCGTCCATTCTTCGTCGCGGCGGCCTTCTCGATCGCCGCAGCGTCGGCCGCCGTCGCGCAGGACAACGTCAAGATCGCCGTGATCGGGCCGATGGCCTTCGCCCAGGGCGAGAACGCCTGGGCAGGCGCCGAAATGGCCCGCGACGAGATCAACAAGGAGGGCGGCATCTCGTTGGGCGGCAAGAAGCGCAAGATCGAGCTGGTCCGCGTGGACAGCAACGAGATCCAGTCCGTTCCCGACGCCACCAACGCGATGGAGCGCGCCATCACCCGCGAGAAGGCCGACTTCGTCATCGGCGGCTTCCGCTCCGAGGCGGTGCTGGCGATGCAGGAAGTGGCGATGGACTACAAGAAGATCTTCCTTGGCTGCGGCGCCGCCGACGCCAAGCTGGGCGCCAACGTGGAGAAGAACTACGACCGGTACAAGTACTGGTTCCGCGTCGCGCCGCTCAACTCGCCGGGGCTGGGCAAGACGTTGTTCGCCGTGCTGGGCAGCATCGCCGGCCAGATCCGCGCCGATCTCAAGAAGGAGACTCCCAAGGTCGCCATCCTTGCCGAGAAGGTGATCTGGACCGAGGCGATCGTGAAGGCGGCCCAGGAGAACCTGCCCAAGATGAAGATGGAGGTGGTGGGCTTGTGGCAGCCGTCCCCGGTGGCCACCGACGCCACCGCCGAGCTGGCCGCGATCGATCGCGCCGGAGCGGACATGGTGTTCACGGCGCTCTCGGGGCCCGTCGGGATCGTCGTCGGCCGCCAGATGGGCGAGCGGAAGATGCGCGCCGTGGCGTTCGGGATCAACGTCGAGGCGCAGAAGGACGGCTTCTGGGAGGCGACCGCGGGAAAGGGCAACTACGTGGCGACCCTCGACACCTACGCCGAAGTGGAGATGACGCCGAAGATGATCCCGTTCGTCAAGGCGTTCAAGGAGCGCTACCACAAATCCCCGACCTACAACGCCGGCACGTACGACGCGATCGCTCTCCTCAAGACGGTCATCGAGAAGGCCGGCACGGTGGACGCGGACAAGCTGGTCCCGCTGATCGAGAAGGAGAGCTCCGTGGGCACCGGTGCCTACCTCGAGTTCGACAAGCTGCACGATCCCGTCTGGGGGATCGGCAAGTACTCCGGGATCGCCGTGCAATGGCAGAACGGCAAGAAGATCCCCTTCTGGCCGCCGCAGGTGAAGGGGATGCTGAAGTTCGGGCTGCCCGGCGAGAGCTGATCAAAGGATGCTGCAGGACATCCTCGTCACCGGCCTGGTGAACGGGAGCGCGTACGCTCTCCTCGCCATCGGCTTCTCGCTCATCTTCGGCGTGGCGCGGATCGTCAACATTGCCCACACCGCGTTCTACATGCTGGCGGCGTACTGCCTGTACGTGCTGCTCTTGCGCGGCGGGATGGGCGTCTGGCTGGCGGGCGTCGCGGCGGTCCTCTCGGTCACGGTGCTCTCCCTGGTCTGCTATCGCCTGGTGATCGAGCCCGTCCGGCAGCACGAGGCGGCGGTGCTCATCTCCACCATCGCGCTGGCGCTGATCTTCCAGGAGACGGTG
>Ga0126375_10000504_pt1 | contig 10800 bp, 6 predicted proteins | sample PanSoiMetPlot_14_FD_109577 | JGI IMG/M metagenome (GOLD analysis project Ga0126375, IMG submission 109577) | Tropical forest soil microbial communities from Panama - MetaG Plot_14 | ecosystem: Environmental > Terrestrial > Soil > Tropical forest | place: Panama | collected 2016-02-17 | reverse complement strand
TCATCGCCTTTTTGAAGTCCGCGACCTTCTTTGATTGTCAGGTTGTTCAGCCCTGCGTACTGCTCAAAAGGAATTCCTTCGATCAGCCGGGTGCCAAAACCGGAATCGCTTTTGTCGAGATGTTGCCCGATTGGGACGGCCAGCCGAACGCCTGGAATGCGCGCTACTTCGGCGGCGTGAGCGATTGGAATCGTAAATGATTGCCCACCACCCAGGCCGATCGAGCCAGAGGGCCGCAAGAGGATTTGGGCGCCGATGTTCGCTTCGCGTTTGCCGCGTTCGCGGAGCAACCCATGCGCCAGTCCCACGGTGAAGACTACAAGCAGGACACCTAAAGCAATGCCGGCAATGCTGACAGCGGTGCGCGCCGGCCGGTGAGCAAGGTTAGAAAGGACGAGACTATCCATAAGTTTCTGTAAGCGTGGACTGCGGTCGAGCACTCGCGACCAGGCATTCGGAAGCGTGCGCCAGGTGATAATGAGTAAGCCGATTACGGTCCAGAAAATGATCGCCGCCTTGCGCACAATCGCCAGCGCGACGCCGATTGCAGTTGTATAGCCAAGCGTACGGAGAATGATTCCGTTCCCAGTCTCGTACACGCCAATCGTGCCGGGCACGAATCCAAAGGCAAAGTTGATGACCTTGGTGAGCGATTCAATGATGTAAGCTGCGGCAAGGTGCGGCACAAAACCGAGCATCTGCAGCGTGACGTAAACCTCGAGCACGCTGGTGACGTGCGCCGCCAGGTCCAGGCCAATCATCGAGAAAAAAGCTGCGCGGCGGCGCTTGTAAAAGCCGTAAACAGTTAACTCGACGCGGTAAATGTGATGCCGGCGGGTGCGGAGAAACCTGGGGCGAAAACCGCGGCGGGCCAGCCGATCGATAATGTTCGTGAGCAGCGTGACTCGTTTACGCGTGGCCATTGCCGCAGCAATCAATCCCAGGAAAGAGACTGCCGCAATGACAATTAACACCTCTCGAGCCACCGGCGGAACCGGATAGGCAAACAGCATCATCACTGCGCCCCCAAAGATCACCAGTACCACCGACAAGTTATAGAGCAGGTTGTCCACTACCAGCGCGGGCACCCCATGGACCAGCGGGACCCGTTTTCTCAGCAGCGCGACCTTTGTTGCCTCGCCCAGGAGCGGTCCGGCAAAGGTGAGAAAGCTCATCGATTCGCCGCCAAGGCGCGCGGCAAAGGCCTGGAGAAAAGTAAATCTTCGGTGCTCAGCAGGCACCGACAGCCGCATCGCAATCGTGCGGAGGACGTGGCGCGTGCCATTCGCAGCGACGACAATGAAAAAGCCGAAGCCAACCCGGCTCAGAGCCGTGAAAATTTGATCGACTCCGACAGTGCGAATGAGATAAACGAGCAGCGCTGCGCCGAGCAGAAACGCAATCGCCTGCATCCAGGCGACTGAACGCTTGGCGCGTGAAGGTCTGGTCACCGCGTGCGCTTCGGCTTTTTCCATCAACGCACGATCATCGAGGGAACGTTCCATTAATAAATATCGGTACGCACGCCTCCGGCGTGCTGTTGTTCGTCTTCGGTCTTATTCCGAATTTCAAAAGTCCGAAGACCGGAAAAGACCAAAGACCCAAGTTCTATTGCGATGCGTTTCCCAAGTTACTTCCAGCCACTTCGGTAATCACTCGTCCCGGAAACTTCATAAACCCACGCCTGGCCAACGACTCAACCGGCCGGTTATCGCCTTCGAGATTGCCTGTCAAAGCCAAAATGGTTGGCACGACACTCAGGCTGTCGTACGGCTCAGTCACGGCCACGCCTCGAGGAATGCCGGTGCGTTCACCGCCTGCAAACATCAGGGTTGAGTGCGTCGAAATGCGAAACAACGAGCCATGGTTGCCGCCCGGATTAAAGCCACGCACATCGAAATTCCAATGATTGTTCGCGAAAACCATGAAATCACTTTCCACCAGTCGTCGCTGTCTGCGATGAAACGAATTCAGCAGCAACTGTTCAGGCCCCAGCCCGGCTGCATCTGTGTCCGTGCCCGGCGCAGTGAAAAGCGTGAATTGCTCATGCAATCCGATTAAGCCATTAGAGTATTGTGTCTTGTGCAGCGCATGCAACCACTCAAGGTCGGTATGCCACTGGCTGAGCCACGTCGCGCGCTCGACATTTCCAACCACCAGGCGTGGATCTTCCAGCATTTTCAGTGGCAGTCCGGACTTCCATTCGATGCGATCGAAACGAATAACGCCGTCATCCGTCTGCGTCAGGTTGGCGACCGGAAGGTAGCGCAGGCTTAGTTGTCCGCCGGCTTTCTCTCCGCGCGGAATAATCAACGCCTGCCGATCCGGCCCGGAATAAAGCCAAACGACATCGTCGTCGGGTTTGAGATCGGCGTCCAGGGCTGGAGCGATTGCTTCGCGTGGAATTCTGGTGGCAATAAAATCGATTGGTTGCGTGGAAACTTCTGCCTGCACGTTGTTTCGCACGGTTTGCTTCTTCAGTAAATCAAAATAGTTCAGTCGCACAAAGCTGCGGTCGGCGTCGAGTGAACCGTCGCTTTTCAAAACCAAACCATCTTTGCCGGGACCTACGACATAATTTTGCAAATCATGAATCGAGTTTCGGCGTCCCATGGAATCTTTTGGGATTGCATCTTCAACTTTCAACGTCTGGGGATCGAAAGTTTCTCGTTTTAGACCGAGCAACGTGCGCATGGTCGCGACATACGCTCCGTATCGTTCCTGAAATTCCCCAGCCTGCTTGGCTTGAATGCAAACACGACGCGCGTTGTCGTCGCGTCCCATCTCCACTTCAGCCGGCGTAAACTTCTTCGGCTGCGACAAGCACAACTGGCCCTGCTTTTCCGCCCAACGACCAACCGCAGCGAGCTCGTTGGCAAATTTATCCAGATCTTCCTGCCAATAAGCGCGGTCGTGATCGATGGCGGAAAAAAAAGCCTCAGTCGCCGCCGGTCGTACTTGCGGCGATAGATCCGTCCGCTGAAGTTGCTGCAGCAGGATGTGAATCACATTCAGATTGCTGTAGCGAAGATGAATACCGGCTCGCTCGTTACCATCAAAATCGAGCAGCGCCGTGGGATAAGCTTCGCTCTGACCTTTCAGGTAATACGAGTCGGAAGCGGTCGTAGTGATCGGCGGCACGAAAGGGTTCACTGCTTTAATCGAGTAATCCATTAACAGCCGCCGTTTGGTGACAACGTGATGGCCACCGCCGGCACGACTGCCCAGCAATCTCACCAGATTGAACCCCTGGCTAATGACTCTCTCGTCGGTATTAAATCCATGATCCGAAACGATAATGAAAGCAGTATCGGCAGCCATCGAACTATTTTGGATGCCCGTCCAAAGACGGCCGAGCATCGCATCGATCTCCCGCAAAGTGGCCAGGTGAGACTCTCGATCGTTGTTATGGTGCGCTGTGTGATCGAAATCCATGGTCAGCAGGTCGAGATAGCGGACTCGTTCATCGCTAAGGGCGGCAATCAGCTCACGCTCCATTTGATCAAATACTATGTCGCGGGTGTCGAGACCGGTAACAAACTCCGTGGCCAGCTCAACGGGTTTGCGGCGCAGGAACTTTTCCTCTGCCGCGAGTTGCAGAGTCTTAATCCGCGCGCCCCGGCCGTAAAGCTGCTGACCGAGCAAACGTTGATAATTGTCATAGCCGTCGGCCAGAATTGGCATGCGAATCGAATCCAGCACTTCTGTGCCCGGCATGTCGACGTTTCCCCGGGTGGCCTGCTTAACGAGAAAGGGCAGGAAGTTCAGGTAGTCATAGGTGTGCAGGATGTCGCGATCGAATTCGACGTTCCCTTTGATTTGCAGATGCTGTCCCGTGTCGACCAACGACCACGAAGGCGCGGAGAGACTCATGCCGCGGACGTAATAATTCGCGAGACGCGTGCCGTTTGAGTAAAAAATATGATCGAACCACGGCAGGCGGCTTTTACCCGTGAGCGGATCGCGCTCGTGTACGAAGCGATCAACCATGTCGTAAGGAAGCCCATCGACTTTGAGAATGACGACGCGTTTTGTCTGAGCTTGTGAAGTTGCGCCGGCTACTAAAAGCGACGCGGCAGCCAATATCAGTAGTGGGATTGGGCGCCACCTGAAACCTGTCAGGTTCGCATTTGCTGACGGGCAAAACGCTGTGGGGGTCTTCCGGCGGTCACTCTTCCTCATGCTCATGAAAATTGAAAACTGAAACCTTGAAAATTGCAAAGGAAGAACCGGCTGTTTGCTACTGACCTATGTAGCTGAGAAGTTGTTTGGCCTCTTTGGGTTTGATTTGGTCGTCAGCGGCTACCGCCCGGCGCAAGCGTCCGGCGATGTCGGCCCGCAGTTCGGACTGAGCCGGTTGCACTTGGAAGAGCAAGAGCAATTGTTTACGCGCCGCTTTGTTGTTCATCTTTGACAAAGCGTCCAATGACAGGCGACGCGTTTCCTCATCGCTTGTCTTTTGGAAGATGGCTGCCGCAGCTTTGGCCGCAGAATCCTTCGCGAGGATTCCTTCTTCCGCAAGAAACTCGAGGGATTGCCTAACCATCGTTATATCCCATGCAACATCAGTTTGCGGTGAGGATTTCGCCACCTCGCTCAGAAAATGCGTGTGATACTCCATGCGGCGAGCCAGCTCCATGCGCTCATACAACTCCGGAGTCGGATTCTCGCGGTGTACATAGTGGCCAAATGTAAACACGTTGCCGAGTGTGAAAAAGACACGCGCGGCCTGGCCATGTTTGAGCGGCACCATTTCGGCGCCGCGATCGTGCTCGATTTTGGCCGGTAAACCATCGGGCCGGCGCGCGTAATCCATTAGTGCCTCGTATTGCTGCCGCGCCAGCGCTACCTCAGCCTCATCGTCATTGTTAAGAGGATTGAGCGAGACGTTTTGCACGCGTCGTTCAGTCTCGGTGCGCAACCTGGAATCAATCGATGAATTGAACGAGAGCAACAGCTTCAATTCCGAATAACTACGCAGGCGTGAGGGCTGATTGATATCTAAGCCGCGGCGTCCGGTCACGAAATCATAAAAGCGATGGCCGACAAAGTACGGAAAGTTGCCGAAATTCGACAACGAGAAAATGTTCTTGGTCAGATCGTCCAGAAATCGGCGCGACATCTCCCGCTTTTTGGGATTGAGATTGCTGCGAAAATCGATCAGCAATGCCGGAATCTTCGGATGATCGAGTCCGTAGATTGCCAGGGGGATCATTTCCGTCGAATGCCCGTTGGGATCTTTTGCGGTAACGCGACGATTGTCCTGATCAAAATAGAACGTGCGCGTGTAACCATTCCAGTTTCGCAATCGCTGATCATCCCAGGGACTGGCTATATTCAAAAACCGGTTGTGGAATTCGCGATTCGGCTGGGAATTCAGATCAGACTTAGCGACCCACAGCATTGCATGAGTTGCTCTGCCGTCGGGCATTGTCAAAGGTTCGAAGTAAAGGCCCTCGGCTTCGGCTCTTTGGCGGAGCATCTCCCAATTATGTCCGCTGTTGTCTACTGAAGACATGGTGCGCCTGGTAACGGTACTGCGAAAAGTATCCGGCCCGAGCAACCCACCAAACATCTTTCCGGACAGGATCAAGCGCGCGCGAATCTCCAGCATTTCGCCGGGCGAAAACGCCGGAGTCAAATCGGGAAGCAAAGGTTGCGACGATTCCTTACTGACCGGGTCTTTGCTAATCGAGTCTGACGGAGGCTTCCGTAATGCGAGCAGTTCGCTTTCATTTTTCGTACGTTGTCTCACGTTCTCGTAATTGTCCAGAATCGAGAGAGCTTGCATCACGTGCCCGGATCGATAATCCGCCGCGTTTCGCCGGTAAGTACGCGTAGCTGCCTTAACGGGAATGCCGTAACCATCAAAGAAAATATTTTGCAGGCCGATCCAATAAAATGCGTTCCAGGTTTGGTGCTCCGTATTGGCGAGATCGATTAGTGGCTTGGGCGGACCACTTTCGGCTCTGGTTTGATTGCCGACGGGTTGATATAGGAACGGGATTGCCGAAGCAATTCGTTTCATCAGATTTGGACGCGCATAGGTAAGCATCCAAACGTAACGAAGACGATCGTTTTCGGGATTATCGTCAGAAAGAGTGTCGCGAACAACGCTGACCAGCGGCACCTCAGGGGCGCCGTTATGTTCAGTGCGCAGACCGTCAAGCCGGGCGAAAATGGTTAGCAGTTCCGCGCCGCCAACCAGCGGGATTCGTTCGAGCCGGAATTGCGTCGCCGTGCTTCTCTTTGGGTCAGTCGTTGCGTCATCGTCTGCATCGATCGGCACGGAAGGCTCAGCTCGATCGTTGACGGAGTTCGAGATTGCCGGGTCAGGTTGACTGACCTTGGTCGCTATTGGGTTTACAAGAAGTGGCTTGGCAGACTGGGCCAGTACGTCCTGGGAGCAAACGGCCGACAGGAGGATCAACAGCAATGCAGCGCGAAGGGTCATTCTAAGTTCGCTCAGGGTACGAATTAATCATCAGTAGCGCAGCGAAAAAATTACATCGCTGATAAAAAACGCTTCGAACGAAACAATGTTCCGGCGCTACTTACTGAACTGATTGCGTTCATTACCGGGCTGCCAAAAATCCAAACTAAATTGGCAGCAACGACTATGCCAGCTAACGTGAGTTAGGCTGTCCCGTGGCGACTTCCTTCTCTGAATCCGGGCTGGGGGGCGCTGTCCATCCTGATTTTTCAAGCAAACTGATTCCAAAATGAATAGGCACGGCGAAATTAGATGCCGCGTTCTCTGTAAAGATTGCAAAAGTAATTCCGATTACTCGCCCCGACGGTCCAAACAGCGGTCCACCAGAACCGCCTTCACCCGTGCGGGCGTCATAGACTATTCTGCGAGCGTCGAGATCAGTAATGTTGCCCTGCGTTGTCAGCGGTTTGATGTTCTTTGTTTGCGCCAGGTAATTAAGCAGGGCTTCAGTCGAGCTGTAGCGGTTTTGAATACCCTGCGCCTCGCTCGGCTCGAGCATCGCCAACAAACGATCCGGGCCGGAAGGGTAGCCCATGGTGACTACGATGCGGCCCACCGCCACCGAATCAGATCCGACGTCGAGGGGAAGAGCCGGCACCTTCGCCGGCAAGTCATTAGTCTCGACCGTGCATACCGCCACGTCTTCCGCCGCAGAGGCCTGCTTTAATTTCAATACGACGGCTTGAGAATTTCCAGGGAAATAAGCCGTTAATTTTTTCAGACGCGGACGGCCATTCACGGTGCTGCTCAAACTCTCGGCGCGCTCGTCCGCCAACCAGGGCTGCACAACGTGGCGATTGGTGAGCACAAAACCATTACCGACATTAAATCCGGTACCGATAAATGGATACTCTGCAATTGCTCCACGGCCTTCGGGCGTCAGCGTGGGCTGTGCGTTCCCGTTTTGAATTGTCTCGCCGCTTTCGTTCGCCTGGGTTTCCGGAAATCGCAGGGGCCGCCCCGTGTTGGCTTCGACAAAGATGTAGGAACCTGAGATCAAGCAAACACCAGAACCATAATTGACCCTCAGAACCTCGCCCAGCGAGATCGTCTTGATGACCTGGTTGTTTGATTCTATGACTTTGCCGAGTTGCTCATTTGCTTTTTGCAGTTGCTCCTGCTGGGCGACAAGCTGATTCTGCTGATCGGCGATGATGCGCCGGCTGCGCCTGGCTTCGTTGAATTGCGCAAATCCAATGTAAAGGGCGCCGACCACCGCAAAAATGATGATGGCGAAAATAATAATCTTGGTGCTGGTATTGATTTCGCGAACCAGTTCGCGCGTGAATTCGCGTAAAAAAATCTTGGCGTCATCACGGCGCGCAGTCGCCGAAGCTTCCATCGCTGCCTGTTCGATAAAGGGAGCGACGTGAGCGCTGCCCCGGCGGCCCGGCACCATCGCAGTGGTCGCCGCGATGGGAAAGAAATGGATTGATGGACCAGCCGGACCGATCCAAATTTCGTCGCCGTCGTGGATGCCTTTGTTCGGCTTGATCGGCCTGCCGTTCAATTTCACATCGAGCCCTGGGTCGATCCTGGCGATGCGATAAGTTCCATTGGTGCGCGTGACTTCAATTACCGCACCGTTCTTAGGCGCTCCGGCCGCCGGAGCCAGACTGATCTTTACGTCGCATTCTTCGCTCGTTCCGATCCGAACGTGCTCAGACATCACGACCTCAGTCGAGCGGTCGTTCAGAGACGACACATGGATCACGAGTCCATTCGATTCCGGTTGCTGCGTGATGTTTCTCAGGTTCTTCACCGCAATATCAAATCAGGCGCCCCCTCTTTCCATGGCGCATGCAGTTCAGCCAAATTAAGGGGTCGCCCGTTCGGATCAATCTTACAATGAATTCAACTACGCGCAAAGACTTCTATGCGAACTGAATTCACTGATAAATCCAAGTCGTCATGATAGAGTATCCGGGCAGTGGCTAAACCCGAAATCATCGAAAATCCTGAGGAATTGTGCGCGCTCGCTCCGGTGGCGACGGCGCCGATTCGCCATCACGTTTTTGTGTGCACCGGAAAATCGTGTTCGGCGAGAGACAGCGCCGAAGTGAAGGACGCTTTCGAGCGCGAGCTTAGCGCGCGCGGCATTCTTTTCGGCAGAGCAGCGAAAGGAAAGAATCCGAATGGGAGTATTGTGCTGACCGAATGCGCATCCGTCGGTTTCTGCGCTATCGGACCGGCGGTGATGGTCTATCCCGACGGTGTCTGGTACGCGCAGGTGTTGCCTTCAGATGTTCACGAGATCATTGAGCAGCATCTATTGAACGGGCGAGTAGTCGAGCGTCTGGCGCTGATGAAGATTCCTGCAGAAGGAGTACAGGAACCCGCATGCAAAGTTAATAGCGATTGGGATGCTTGAGCTTAGTTTGCGCCCCAACGGAACGGTGGCAGTTCTCTGATTGAACCGGCCGAGAACATGAAGATACCCATCTCGTACTTGATGCGGTGCACACAATTGGGTTGCACTACGACGTTTATCGCCGCGGGGCCACACTGAGGCAGGAATAAATAGTGAAAGTAAATCCTGACCTGATGCATGCCTGGCTGAAGTTGAAACGAATGCGAGCCCCAGGGCCGCAGATTAATGTTACCGTCAATCACAATTCGCGGCGTGCAAGCGTACAGAAAAAACGAGAGCGGAAAAAAACTCGTCTCAACTTGGATTCCGGACCAGGGTTGCTGTTGGGCAGCCATAATGCGCTCTCCTTTGATCAGTTATTCGCGCGCTTTCAAACCGTCGCATGAAACTTACGGGATACTGAGAAATGCACTAAATCGAGTTTGGCTTGATGCGCGAACGACGCAGATTACCAGATATTTCCTGCGCCGGGAGTGTAGCTCGCGCTCACGACGCTGTTGCTGATGAGCGTGTCACATTGGAGGACACCGGCGAATCTCGCCATCGCCGTGTTTACGTTCAGCATTCCGGAGTTTATTTCCACGACGCTCGCGTTGATGGTCACCTTTGCTGCTGAGTTGACGGTGACGCCGCCGGGTTCAAGCTTCAGTGAATTGCCGTTCCCGTCAACAAGTTCGATTTGTCCCGGACCATTCTGAAGCAGAAACTTCTGCCCAGCCGGCGTTTCCACGAGAAAACTTTCGTGGCCACTGTCTTCATTCAGCGTGATTTTCAGGCCGCCGCGAGAACGCAAGATGTTTTTGGGATTATCCTGAGCCATGAATTCCTCCCGCGAGTTCAGGACTTGTGACTTGCAGCTGAAAGTGGTTCAGCTTCCGGCTGCGGTTTCCATCGCAAAACGGGTCTACGGGCTGCGGCCGCCTCATCCAGCCTGCCGATGCGTGTCGAATGCGGCGCGGCCAGAACCGTTTCCGGATCCTCGAGCGCTTCCCGGGCAATCGAACGCATCGCGTCAATGAACTGATCCAATTCCTGCCGTCCAACTGATTCCGTCGGCTCGATTAGCATCGCGCCGGAAACAATCAACGGAAAATAGATCGTCATCGGATGAAAGCCGTAGTCGATCAAACGTTTCGCGATATCCAGCGTATGCACGCCTTTGCGTGACTGCCGCTTGTCTGTGAAGACGACCTCATGCATCGGATCACTGGCAAACGGCTTATCGAAATCGGAAACCAATCCGTGCGCGATATAACGCGCATTGAGAACGGCTGCTTCAGTAGCTTCGCGTAGCCCGTCATAACCATGTGTGAGAATGTAAGCCAGAGCGCGAAGCATCATGCCGTAATTGCCGAGGAATGCTTTCACGCGACCGATCGATTGGGGAAAGTTAGAGGCCAACTTGAAAACCGGGTCGCTATCACTTCCGGTTCTAACAACGCGCGGCACCGGTAGAAAAGGTTCCAGCTCTTTGGTGCAGCAACACGGACCAGAACCAGGCCCACCACCGCCGTGCGGCGTCGAGAAGGTCTTGTGCAGATTGAGGTGGATGACATCTACGCCCATGTCGCCGGGCCGGGCTACGCCGACGAGGGCGTTCATATTCGCGCCATCCATGTAAACCAGCCCGCCGGCTTCATGAACTATGCGACAAATCTCCTGAATATTTTTTTCAAATAGCCCGAGCGTGTTTGGATTCGTCAGCATCAATCCCGCCACATCTCCATGGGCGCACAATTCGCGTAAGTGATCGAGATCGGTAAAGCCTTCCGACGTCGACCGGATCGTCCTGACATTAAAGCCCGAAAGATGCGCTGACGCGGGATTGGTTCCGTGCGCTGAATCGGGAATCAGCATCGTGCGCCGCCTGGCCGACGCCTCTTTCCCGTCGCGAGCGTCGATGAAAGCACGGATGATCATGATGCCGGTCATTTCG
>Ga0126375_10000503_pt1 | contig 10800 bp, 11 predicted proteins | sample PanSoiMetPlot_14_FD_109577 | JGI IMG/M metagenome (GOLD analysis project Ga0126375, IMG submission 109577) | Tropical forest soil microbial communities from Panama - MetaG Plot_14 | ecosystem: Environmental > Terrestrial > Soil > Tropical forest | place: Panama | collected 2016-02-17 | reverse complement strand
GGTCCTCTCTTTATTTTAACTATCCAAAAACCAGCGACCCGGCAGTGCTCGTGCGAACGATGGAAGGGCAGTACCTCGCGTTCAGTCGTAAGTGTGCGCACCTTGGTTGTTCTGTCGATTTCGACAAAGCGAAACGATCCCTGGTGTGCCCGTGTCATCGCGGCGTCTACGACAGGCGAACCGGTTACGTGGTTTTTGGCCCGCCGCCACGGCCACTGGACCAGATCATTTTGCAGATGCGCGCCGGTGGCGAAGTGTGGGCCGTAGGAAAAGCGACAGGCGTGGATCAAAACGCTCAGTTAAGACGCGGACGAGTTTAGGAGGTTCGAACTAACATGCGAAACATACTACGCACGATTCTTTCAGTTGTGATCGCAATACTGGTGATCGCGTTGGCAGGATTGTTCCTGAGCGGCTACGGGCAAACGGCAAAGCCGCGCGCTGTCAGCGGTCCGAGCACGCCCGTTGCGCAACAGCCGCTGTTCACCGAATACAAGGGCGTAAAGTTGGGTATGTTGGCCCAGGAAGTGCGCAAAAAACTTGGCGATCCGGTGCTGAAGGATGACGAGATGGATTACTACATCTTTTCAGAAGGTGTGACAACCCAGGTTGCTTACGATAAGGCAAAGACAGTCAAAGCAATTTCGATCGACTTCGCGGGAGGAACCGGTGCACCGGATTACCGGGCGGTGATTGGCACCGAGCTCGAGACGCGGCCGGATGGTTCTGCCTACAAAGCGATCAGATATGAAGCACTCGGCTTCTGGGTTTCTTATAACCGCACTGCCGGTCCGGTAACGACGGTTACCGTCACGATTCAGAAAATATTGTAGCTTCCGCTGTGCGGCTGGAGAAAACAATGCAACATGAATTTGTTTATTCAACTGAGGTCGAATGGAGTGGAGCACGCGCGGGCGAATTGAGTGCTTCGGCATTGCCGCGTCTGCACGTTGACGCCCCTCCTGAATTTCAGGGTCACGGAGGAGCATGGACGCCCGAGCACTTGTTTGTCGGTGCAGTGAATTCTTGCTTTATGACGACGTTTCTGGCGATTGCCGAAAACTCGAAACTGGATTTTATGAGTTTCAAGTCTGCCGCAGAAGGCAAACTGGAAAAACGCGAGGGTGAGGGTCTTTCGATAACCGAAATCACTCTGCGGCCGAAGCTCACGATAAGGAATCCACACGATGCTGCACGCGCGGCGCGTATTCTCGAGAAGGCCGAAAAGCACTGCCTCATTTCAAACTCAGTAAAGACTGAAATTCACTTAGCGCCTGAGATCGAGGTCACGGATCGCGCAACTTTGAACTGAGAAGCGTCTCACGTGTGCGGGAATGACTGGACCGCAAGCGTCCTGGCGCGCAAAGAGCGCCAAGCGAAAGATTCTTGCAATACAGCTTTATGGCAATAATAACGTTGCATTTTTGAAACCCGGGGCGTCGGTGAGGAATCATATTCTTGCACTACAAACTATTTACAGGAGGGAAGAAATGCAAACTACAACCCTTGCTAACGGCAAGAACACCGGATTCAACCTTACTAATCTGGCCGCCAAAGCGGCTGAGGGAAAGGTATTAGCTGAGGACCTGGTCGATACTGGTAAACGAAAAGCACAGCGAATAGTAAAACGCGGCCTCGACGCCGGCGAAGATTATCTCGACGATACAAAGCGTTATATTAAGCACCATCCGTGGAATTCAGTTGGTTTTGCCCTGGGAGTTGGGCTGACGATCGGATTTCTGGGTGGATTTCTAAGCCGGCGACATTAAGTCGATCGACGAACAACCCATCGCTTGCGCCGAACGTCGAACGCGTGAAGTCATGTTCATCAAGATTTTCAAGGACCGAGCTGACGCGGGCCGGTTCCTGGCGACAAAACTCGATAGTTTCGCGAATCGAACAAATGTAGTTGTGTTGGGCCTGCCGCGTGGCGGCGTTCCGGTTGCCTACGAAGTTGCACGCAAGCTGAACGCCCCACTCGATATCTTTGTGGTGAGGAAACTCGGCGTCCCTGGGCACGAGGAACTCGCCATGGGTGCTATCGCCAGTGGCGGTGTGCGGGTATTGAATCAACAGGTCCTGTCACACCTCCAGATACCGGACGACATCATCGCATTGGTCGTTGATAACGAGCAGCGGGAACTGGAAAGGCGTGAGCGTGAATACCGCGGCAATCATGAACCGCTGGACCTGTGTGGTCGCGTGATAATCCTGGTTGACGATGGCCTGGCGACCGGCTCGTCAATGCATGCCGCGGTTCAGGCAGCAAGACAAAAGCAGCCGGAAGGAATCGTCGTCGCGGTGCCAGTCGGCGCGCGCGATACTTGCGAGTCGTTTCAGAAGGAAATCGATACGTTGGCGATTTGCGCGATCACTCCCGAGCCTTTTCAAGCTGTGGGATCGTGGTACGCGGACTTTTCGCAAATCACAGATGACGACGTGCGGGAGTTATTGGATCGCTCCCGGCCTACGAAAAAAGCAGCTTAGTACAATCGTGGTATCAACCGTTTTGGGGCTCTCGAGTATTCAACGTACTCGTGTCCGAAAGTTTCTCTGAGAGCTTACTCTTCCACGTGCACAACCCCAACGAAAACCAGCCGGCAAACGAAAGCCCGAGGCCCAGCCACAATTAGAATCGTCATCGATTTTCACCAACCAGGCCAGGCGTGATTCGCAGCCTCAGTTTTGGTTGATGAGGTTTGAGCAGAACCCGCAGAGCCCAATAACAGGAGCGCCAGTATGATGATCAGGTAACGGATTCTCGTATTTACCTCCAGTTGCCCGCAACGCTGCGGTCCGACTTTTGAAGCAAGGCCCTTTATCCAGGTCTCTTCGCAATGGCGTATATCACGTTCGCCTCAACTTCGCGCACTCCCGATGTGTGAATGAATTCCAGTGCTTCCAGTCGCACCTGTTCGCGATCGTTAGAGTTGAGCAGGTCAATTGTCCCGCGGTAGCCCGAGCCAAGCAACATCGTCCACCAATCCTCGGGCGACTCAAACGCATGCGTTCCATACTCGATAACAACATCAGCCGTATTCGCGCCGGCCTCACTCAGCAATGATTGCAGTAACTGAGGATCGCTCACGCGATCCCACGGGTTGAATTCTTTAGAGAGCTTCGGTCTGACCTTGCGAACCGAGTCCCAGAAAACACTGTTGGCTGGTTCGAAGAATCGCGGCCCCCACGTTGTTACCGCGAGCTTTCCTCCGGGGGCGACCAATCGCCATAGTTCACGTACGGCGTCATGCATGTTTGGCACGAAGAAGATACCGAACACGCACACGACCGCGTCGAAATCATGATCCAGAAAATCGAGATTGAGCATGTCGCCCATCCGAAACTCGATATTCCTCAGGCCATTACGTTGCGCCTTGGTTCGAGCCAGCGCGAGCAGGTTCTCAGCCAGATCTATTCCAATTACGGAGCCGGTACTACCGACGGCCTCGGCAGCCGGAATCGCGGATGCTCCGCTGCCACAGCAAACGTCAAGCACGCGCGCGCCGCGTCTTAACGCCAGGCGTTCAATCGTGCGCTGGCCGAATCTTTGCCAGAACGAGTTTGCTGCGTCGTCGTAATGGTCCGACGCGGAATTGTAGGTGTTTGCTGCCCTGACTTTTGCGTCGGCTGGGGTTGGCATTTGGTTAAGTTATTTCCTCAACGGAGCCACAGGAATTTGTTGCGGCAATCGTCGCCGTTGAAGGTAGCCGGCCAATCGACCGTCCGCAGTCAAAGATTTGTATTCAGATTTAATGTAACGGTCGGCGGCATCGTTCAGGAAAATCGCGGTGCTGACAAACTCCTCTTCGGCGGCGTTCAACTCGCGCACGTTTCCATCCTCGTCGACATACACATAGTCGAAAGTCGAGCTGCGCCACTTTCGGAGCGGAATTTCGACCACGCGCCACAACCCAAACCCAATTGCGAATGCAAAAACCATCAGGAAGACAATTGAGATGAGTTTGATAACGATTTCAATCATTCGTCACATCAGTTGTGTTTGACAAATTTTCCCTTCTGGCCCGTGAGCGAATAATAAAGCGTCTCAATAAACGCGTCGGTGTTGATGAAGTCGCCGGAAAACTTTTGCCAGGGGGCAAGTATTTTGGCCTGCTTCATTTGCTCGAGTGTCTGGCGCCGGTCGATTGCCTTCTGAACCTCGGAGGAAGTCTCTTTCAACATCTTTACGAACGCGCGCACGTCATCCAGATTGGAGAGTGCACCGTGCCCGGGAATTACCTTCACATCGGGCGGAAGCATGGCCATCACCTTTTCCATGGCGCTGATCATGCCTTGGACACTGCCGCCACTTGCCACATCAATAAAAGGAAAACCATAGCGCACAAAGTCGTCACCCATGTGCACGACGTTGTTCTTCGGGAAGAAAATGATCGCGTCGCCGTCTGTATGACCGGCCGGAAAGTGCAGCGCGCGAATGTCCTCGCCATTAAGGTGAACGGTCACGTCGTTTTCGAAAGTGATGATCGGCAATGCGCCTTTGGACGCGGGCTTGTTTTCCATCTTAAGAGACCCGCCGTTGCCTGCAGTGCCACCACTTTCCAGACGCTTTCGCACATTGTCCTGGGCGATCACGGTTGAACCCGCATTCGAGAATGGCTCGTTGCCTCCGGTATGATCTCCGTGATAGTGGGTGTTGATGATGAATCGCACCGGTTTGTCCGTAATGCCTTTGAGCGCAGCCTGAATCTTTTCGGCGAGCGGGGCAAACTGATCATCGACAATCACGATTCCGTCTTCTCCGACCGAAGCGGCAATGTTTCCGCCGGCCCCCTCCAGCATGTAGATGTTGCCGGAGACCTTAGTTACCTTGATCTGTACTTTTGAAAAGTCACCCTGCTGTGCAACAGCAGTTTCGTCCATTGTTGAGAGCGTGCCAATCACTGAGATTATCGCCAGTGACCACCACCAACTTATCTGTCTTTGCATTCTTTTCTCCCTTTTAGCCCGGAAACGGCCGAATATAATAGCCCCACGCGACCTGGCGCTACGAGCGAAATTTAGATTCCGGTGGGCGAGAATCTTGGTCCGACGACGTCCTGCGCTTGGCGTGAATCAGCCAGGAATTCGCTACAACCTGAAGGAGTCTGTGGGAGAAGTCGATATCGGTACCTCTGTGCGATCTCTGTGCCCCTCTGTGGTGAATGTTGCCTAAAGTGATTTCACCACACAGTCAGAAAGAACTCACAGAGGGGCAGAGAACCTTTTTCCGACCGGACCACACGCTGACAATCACGCATTACTTAAGCAGGTATTCTTTGATGAACAGCACTGTTGCGTACAGTTGAAAGTCACGATTCTGTTTCTTGGCAAAACCGTGTCCCTCATCTTTGGCCATCAAATACCAAACGGGCGTGCCCTGCTGGCGGACTGTGCGGACGATTTGCTGCGATTCGCTCAAAGGGACGCGCGGATCATTGCCACCCTGTACCACAAACAGCGGCTTGACGATCTTGGTGGCATTATTGAGCGGGGCGATGCGATTTAAGAATTCACGCATCTTTGGATCGCGCTCGTCGCCGTATTCAACCCGCCGCAAATCACGCCGATATGCCGACGTATTTTCCAAAAATGTAACAAGATTCGACGGGCCGACAACATCCAGGGCACAACGAATGCGATCCGCATAAAAGGTAGCTATCGCCAGTGTCATGTGCCCGCCATAGCTGCCGCCCGTTACCATAATTCTGTTAACGTCCAGATCAGGGCGCGTCTTAATCCAGTCGAGCAACGAGGCGATGTCTTTGTAAGAGCCTTCGCGCAGGAAACCATTGTCGAGCTTAACAAAGGTTTTCCCGTAACCGGTCGAGCCGCGTACGTTGGGTTGAATCACCGCAATGCCCAACTCGTTGACGAAGTAATTGTTTTCAGCTTGAAACCAGGGCCGTGATTGGCCTTCCGGGCCGCCGTGAATATCAATGATCACTGGCCGCTTGCCCAAGAATTTCGGCGGCGGTTTATAGTACAAACCTGAAATCATTTTGTCGTCGAAGGTTTTCCAACGCACGACTTCTGGCAGCGAAAACTCTTGCGTGTTGATGCCGCCCGTTTCACTTTCAGTCCAGCGGTCAAGCTTTCCTGTTTTCATGTCAAGCGAATAGGTGTCGTAAGTAGCACGCGCCGACTCCATACCGAAACCCAGGTCGCGGTTGTTTTTGTGCCATTCGAGCGAACCGATGACGCCGGCCGGCAATTTGGGGGCGGGAAGTTCCTTGCGGCGCACAGTGTCGAAAAGATGCAGCACGCTCAGGCCGTCTTCGTTTGTGACAAAGGCGATTGTCTTGCCGTCCCAGGAAAGCGCGAAGAAGTCCACGTCCCAATTGAGCGACGGCGTGAGATAAGTATGCGCCTTCGTCGCGAGATCGATATAGGCGAGCCTCTGATACTCGGAGTCGCGATCAGTGGTTACGTAAACTCCTTTTCCATCTTTGCTGAACTGTGCACTGCCGTAAAGTATCTTCTCGCCTTCGTTTTTCGGCGTCACAAGCGTTTTGTTGCCCGACACAGCGTCCATCAACCAGACGTAACTTTCATTCGCGGAGATGTATTCGAGGACGAGGAGCTGTCTGTCGTCAGGCGAGAACTCAGAGACGCTCCAGCCGCCGCCTTTCAGTTGCGCCAGCAAGCGATCCGATTTGGGCTCCGCCGGGTTCAGCAGCCAGATGTCGAGGTCTTCGCCGTTGCGCCGCGTCGATTCGTAGGCATAGGCATTGCCCGCATTAGCCCATACGCCGCCTGTGTTGCGGGACTTACCGTCAGTCAAAAGCGTAATCGCGCCAGTGGCAAAATCGTAACGAAACTTCTGATAGTTTTCATTCCCGCCAAGCCCTTTACTAAACACGAAATAGTCGCCGCGCGTCGGTTGATAGCTGGCCTCGCCAACGCTGTCGATGAAGAAGGTGAGTTGCGTCCGTGCGCCGCCGGGCAATTTGACGAGATGAACTTGCGATGTGTTGGCAAAACGCGTGCTGATCAGCATCTCGCGCTTGGTGGGATGCCAATTCGAAAGTGCAGCAAAGCGAAATTCGGTATAGCGGTTGATCTCTTCAGCCAGTGCCGAAGGAATCTTGGGAATTCCTTCGACAACCAGATTTTCGGCGGGCGAGACCACATCGTCCTGCGCAGCAACCACGTTGAAGCTTGCCGCCAGCAGCGACAAGAGCGCTATTTTCGTAAATCGACTCATATTTTCCTCCTGTTAAGAAGTAAGGCCATCCCGTGGTTTAAACCGGAGCCGCACTTGAGTTGAGGCGTCGTGCATCAAAGCACCCTCCGCCGCAAACTGGTGGGAGACACGCCCCCACCGCTTCGCATCCGACGATTTCAATCCGGTTGATTGTAACCGCACTACTGATTTGTCGTTAAGAGAACGGGAGCACGGCGTAGTTAACCTGAGCGCAAGCCGCGCTTCTAACAAAACCGAAATTTGATTTCAGCAACACGTCGATGAAAGAATGCGGCTTTTAGACCTCGAGGGCGGAGAGTGCGATGAAAAGGATCCGTAAGATTCTGACTAAAACGCGCCACACTCGCAATCCAATCTTCCCACTCTTGATTGCCCTGTCAATCTTCAGTTTCGCTGCCAAGAGAGCGGTGGCCGTGCCGAAAACATGTGAGAGTCTCGCTCAACTTGCGCTGCCAAACACGAAGATCATCGCCGCACAGCCAGTAACCACAGGCGAGTTCACTCCGCCGGGAAAGACAGCGAGTATCAAAGGTCTTCCGGCGTTCTGTCGCGTAGCCGCCACCCTCACTCCCTCAACCGACTCAGACATCAAGGTTGAAGTTTGGCTTCCGCTAAGCGGTTGGAACGGCAAATATTCAGCCTTCATTCCCGCGCGGGCTACTGGACCGAAGCTCGTAACTGGGCCGAGGATTTTGGGATTAAGGTTAGCGCATTGTAGATGCTTTCAGGATGAGTTTGCGGAAGCTGGTGGCCGGTGTTCTTTAACACGATCAACTGAGACTGAGTGATCGAAGTCTTGAGGCGATAGGCATTGTTTTTCGCTGACACGACCTTATCATGATCCCCGGTCACAACTATGACTGGAATTCGTATCTCAGAATAGTGCTTGCTCATTCTCTCGAGGTCTTTGTTCAAACTCCATTCGTCTTCGAAATAGGCTCGCAACTGCTTGCGGCGAAGCCATAAAGAACAGGCGTTGTGGAGATAGTCTTCGGGCACGCTGTTCGGATAGAAGGCCCGCGCCAGTTCCTTTTTCAAGATACGCTTCCCAAAGAGAACTCTGCCCACCGTGAGGCTGACGTCGCCCACTATCGGTGTCTTGAGCACCAGCCGCAGAAATTGATCTTCGCCGGCATCGGCGTATGCAGCCGGCGCGAGCAGCACAATTGCCGAAAGTTCATTTGGGTAATCCACCGCATAAGCGAGTGCCAAAGCACCTCCCCAGGAATGACCTACCAGTGTCGGGCGAGAAATGCCGAGATGCGAAAGCGTCTCGTGCAACAACCGCGTCTGATATTGCAACGTCGCGGTTGAGTCGTTCGGTCGATCACTCTTGCCGTGGCCAGGTCTGTCAACCGCAATGACTCTGTGATCGTGACATAACAGACCCAAGCTTTTGAAATCGAAATCGTCCACACTGCCGGCATTTCCGTGGATCATCACGAGCACGGGTCCGGCACCAGCCTCGACATAACGCACACGGATGTACTCGACGTTTATGTATTCTTCCCTGGGCTGTTCACATTTTGCGTCACGGTCGCTCGTGGCGAAGCGAGGAAGGTTATTGGCAAAGTCTGAACCCTGCGCGACGGCGACGAGCGCATTGCCGCTCAGAAGAGTTAACACGATGAGTGCGTAAAACTTGAGCATTCGCAGATAGAAGTTTAGACCGGCAAAGACGAACTCGGTACTGTCAGTTCTGACAGTACGGGTTGTTTCGCAGGACCGCCGCACTGTTCAAGTGTCAGAATGCCGATGATTCGAGACAGCGACTGCGTGCCTTTTCTCGCGCCGCTCGCGTCAAACGTCGTTCGGGGTGTCTGATTACCGTCATCGTTGGTTAGCGTTCGCGCGATTCTCGTTTGCCAGGCAAATACGAGCGACAGATGACAACCGGTCGCTCTGCCGAGGTGATATTACGCGAAGCGAGCACGCCGCCGCTTTCGGCAGCGCCAGCGAACTCAGCCCTAACTCAATCATCCGGTCTGTCGGTGATCCAGTTGAGCTTGCGTGAGCATCGAAGCATCGTAGGTGACCGCCCGAGCATCCGGCGTAGCGTTGACGGTAAGACCAGTCGTTTCCATGTTGTTTATGGTAAACTTCGACTCGAAAGATTGAAGGGATTGCAGTTTTGCGGCGTTTATTAATGCCAGTTGGTCTTGCAATCAAGCCCTCGCCCTCTAGAGCACCGCTATTCGCGTCTCTGCTTTCCGAAGCTCTCCTCGCGCCGCAAGCGCCTTCGCAAATAATGCAATGGGGGCGAAATGATTGATAAAGGACTGCGGTCTAATAGCTGGAGGATGTCATGAAAAGGTATTTAGTTCGTGCCCTGATTGTTTTTGCCCTGGTGTTCGCAGTGATTTTACCGGTACTGGCGGACACTATTCGCCTAAAGGATGGCACTGTTATTCGCGGTCAGATCATTAGTTTCAAAAATGAGCAGTTTACGATTCTGGTGGGTAGCGGGGCCCGCGGGCGAAAGAGCCGGATGACGGTTTACATGGAGGACGTCGATTCGATCGAATTCGATTCGTCTGGCGCCGCCGGCAATCAGACTGATGATTCCGGCAGTAATTCGCAGCCGATCTTCCAGCAGCCGACCAACACACAGCCGGCAAACAATCAACCCGTTAGTAACAGTTCGAGCAACCCGCCGCCCCAGATGAACCAGCCGACGTCCGGCAGCAATCCGTCGTTCTTTCAGATTAATGTACGGGTGCGCGCCGACAACCAGAGCAATGGCTGGACTAACAGCGGCCTGGTCGTACGGCGAGGCCAGCGTTTGCGAATCAGCGCGTCGGGCCGTGTGAACCTGGGAAACAACCGGATCGCGACTCCGGATGGTTTGCCAAATATCAACGACCGGGACAAGTTGATGCGCAATCAGCCGACCGGCGGACTGATCGCCGTTATCGGCGACGACAATGACGACTTTATTTTCATCGGCCGTGGCCATGATTTTGTAGCCCAGCGTGACGGCGTATTGTTTCTGGGAGTAAATGAAGGAAACCTCGCCGACAATACCGGCGCCTTTGATGTGGTGATCGAGGCAGAGGCGACTGGCTCGAAATGATTAATTCAGCGTGACATAGCTAGCGCGCGGCACGAAGAATTGCAGTTCCCCCACCACCTCTGAAGCGTCTAAGAATGAGCTTTTAGCCGAGGCGGGATAGCCGCAGATGCTGTCATTGAGTCCGAATCCAGGCGAACTCGCCGCCACTGCATCGCATCACAAGCTTCGGGCCGCTAATGACGCTTGACCGTCTTCGCGCCGGCGCAATATAGTCGCTTCAGTTAAGTTTCGGCCTGTCTCAAAAAACGAGCGTCGAGAGTTCAGCCTTCGGGTTCCTGTGCGGGCGCAAGCTAAGGCTTGAAGTTGGATCTCCTCGCAGAGGGATTTGATTATGAATAGCAGTATCTCAATGCGGCGCATTTTCCCATTGCTCATTGTGTTTGTAGCCCTGTCCGCGGTGGGAATGCATTCGCTGTTTGCGCAGTCGCGCCGGCAACCTCCGGTTTCCGATCAGAAGAAAAACCAGCGGCCGCCCGACAAGCCAACTGAAGAACAAAAGCCGGAACCTCTGCCTGCAGATATC
>Ga0126375_10000501_pt1 | contig 10813 bp, 10 predicted proteins | sample PanSoiMetPlot_14_FD_109577 | JGI IMG/M metagenome (GOLD analysis project Ga0126375, IMG submission 109577) | Tropical forest soil microbial communities from Panama - MetaG Plot_14 | ecosystem: Environmental > Terrestrial > Soil > Tropical forest | place: Panama | collected 2016-02-17 | reverse complement strand
GACGGCGAATGGTCGGTCAGGGCCGTCACAGACAGTAGGCCGCTGGCGACTCACAAGGCACGCGACATCTGGAGGGCCATTGCAGAAGCAGCCTGGGTCTGCGGAGATCCGGGGGTCCAGTTCGACACCACCATTCAGGACTGGAACTGCGTCCCGAGAACGGGCCGGATCAACGCAACCAACCCGTGCTCGGAATTTGTATTCGTCGACGACACCGCCTGCAATTTGCTCCAGCTAAACCTGATGAAGTTCCAGGACGTGGACGGGCGATTCAACGTCGAGCGCTTCGAGAGGGCCGTCGACGTCTGCTTCACAGCACAGGAGATCCTCGTCTCCCGCGCCTCCTACCCGACGCCCGCCATCGCCCGCAACTCCGAGCTCCTGCGGCCCCTCGGCCTCGGCTATGCCAACCTGGGCGCGCTGATCATGTCGATGGGCCTTGCCTACGACTCCGACGAAGGCAGGCACTACGCGTCGGCCATCACGGCAATCATGACGGGCCGCGCCTACGCGCAATCTGCCCGGATGGCAGAGGTCAAGGGTCCATTCGCCGAGTTCGAAAAGAACCGGCAGCCGATGCTCGGCGTGATGAACAAGCACAGGGATTCCACCTATGGCCTGAGCCTCGACGGCGACTCGGAGGACGTCGTGCGAGCTGCTCGTGCTACCTGGGACGAGACCGTGCGCCTGGGCGAGCAGTTCGGGTATCGGAATGCACAAGCCACCGTCATCGCGCCAACTGGGACCACAGGGCTCGTCCTTGATTGCGACACCACGGGTATCGAGCCCGACCTGGCGTTGGTCAAGTACAAGAAGCTGGTCGGCGGCGGCCTCTTCAAGATCGTGAACAACACCGTTCCGCAAGCGCTCCGCAAGCTAGGCTATACCGAGCGCCAGGTCGCGGACATCGTCGAGCACATCGACGAGCGCGACACCATCGAGGGCGCGCCGCATCTGCAAGACCAGCACCTCAAGGTCTTCGACTGCGCCTTCAAGCCTGTCAGCGGAGTCCGGTCCATCGCGCCGATGGGCCACGTCCGCATGATGGCGGCGGTCCAGCCATTCGTCTCGGGCTCTCAGTCCAAGACGGTCAACATGCCCCACGAGGCCACCGTCGACGACATCGCCACTACTTACATGGAGTCCTGGAAGCTCGGGCTCAAGTGCATCGCCATCTATCGCGACGGCTGCAAGCGCTCCCAGCCTCTATCCACATCGCGGGACGACAATGGAACCAGGCAGGGCACCGCGGCAGAGTCGGCGACCGAGGTGCGGCCAATCCGACGGCGGCTTCCTGACGAGCGTCGCTCGCTAACCCACAAGTTCGATGTCCAGGGCCACGAGGGCTATGTGACCGTGGGGCTGTATGACGACGGCACACCTGGCGAGATCTTCTTGACGATGGCCAAGGAGGGCTCGACGATCTCGGGGCTGATGGACGCCTTCGCACTCCAGACCTCCATGGCACTCCAGTACGGGGTTCCCCTCCGCTCGATGGTCAACAAGTTCAGCCACGTGCGCTTCGAGCCAAGCGGGTTCACGAAGAACCCAGAGATTCCAATCGCAAAGTCGATCATCGACTACATCTTCCGCTGGCTGGCCAGCCGCTTTCTGGACCCCGAGGATCAGGAAGCGGTCGGCATCTTGCGCCGCGACGTCGCGCCTCCGTCGGAGCAGGCACCGACATCGGCGGCCCAGGCGAAGCCGGCCCGCAACGGCCAGGCCGGCACCACCCAGAAGCTGACCTTCGTGGTCAACGCCGACTCTCCGGCCTGCTCAGAGTGCGGCGCCATAACAGTCCGCAACGGCGCCTGCTACAAGTGCATGAATTGCGGCGCGACTACGGGCTGCAGCTGACCCGAGCCAGGCCCTGCTCGCCCGCGCTTAGTAGAGCCGGCCCAGTTGGGCTGGCTCTACTCTCGTAGACGTTGAAGCTCACGGCCCCAGGCGTTCCACGCGCCAGCCGGCCCGGTCGCACACGTATCGGAGACGATCGTGCAACCGGTTGGTTCTGCCCTGCCAGAACTCGATGGCTTCCGGCGCAACCCGGTAACCGCCCCAGAAGTCTGGGAGTGGCGGGCCGTCTGGATACAGCTCCTCCAGTCGAGCCACCTCAGCTTCCAGCACAGCCCGGCTGGCCAGCAAACGGCTCTGCGCCGACGCTGACGCTGCAATCCGGTTGCCGTATGGCCGCATTGCCCAGTAGTCCTCCGACTCTTCGCGGCTGGTCTGTGTGACCGAGCCATACGCCCGAACCTGGCGGTGCAGACGCGGCCAGTAGAAGGCAAGGGCTGCCCGGGGATTGGCCGCCAGGTCACTTCCCTTGTCACTCTGGTAGTTCGTGAAGAACACGAATCCGCGGACGTCGACACGATAGAGCAGGACCATCCGCACGGCCGGCTCACCAGCGGGCGTCACCGTGGCCAGCGCCATGGCGTTCGGCTGCGGCTCCCCGACCTCTTCCGCCAGGCGGAACCACCTGTTGAATTCGACGACGGGATCAGGGTCGAGGTCCTCTTCGTTCAGCGGGGCGTCGGTGTCGATCACACCGACATTTCAGCCCCGGGCCTGGTCCCGGACCAGGCAGTCCTGCGAACAGTAGGTCAGACCGCCCCCGATCACGCCGTCGCCGTCGTTCTCAGTCCACTGCTCCCGTTCGCGACCACAGTAGGGGCAGGTTTCGATGGTCGTGGAGTCCAGCTCGGTCATGGTCTCTCACCTCCCTGACGCTGCGGACAGTTCAATCGTCAGCGTACCGTGCGGTTGACATCTGACGCCGGGCCACGCTCCCGATAGGCTTTGCGACATGGACCTGGGTGATCTGCCCCCACAGCTCCGGCCCGCGCTGCGGGCTCTGGCCACGGTGATTCACAACCGCGAACCGGCCATCCGGGAGCGCGTCGAGCGGCTGCGTGACGAGAACCCGGGCCTCAGTCCGGCGGCTCTGTCGAAGGTGCTGATTCGTCGAACCCGAGCGAGGGTAGCCGCGACCGGCGCGGCCAGCGGTGTGACTGCGATCGCACCTGGCATCGGCACGGTGATTGCGCTGGGCACCGTGACCAGTCAGAGCCTCTTCGCGATGGAGCAAGAGGCCGAGCTGGTTCTTGGCATCGCAATGATTCACGGCAAGGAGCTGAAGGGCTCAGATGAGCGACTGATGGAAGCCCTGGCTGTGATCGGTCTTGCGGGCGGCGCGGTCAAGCTGCGCGACAACGTTCTCGTTGCCGGCGGGGAGCGGATCACCATCGCCGCCTTCAGGCACATGCCGGCCCAGTGGCTGGCGAGGGCGGGCAGCGACGTCATGGTCAGAGTCCTGGGCCGCGCCCTGGCCATGCGAGCGGCTGCCTCGGTGGGCCGTATCGTGCCACTTGCAATCGGCCTTGCGGCCGGGGCCGGCTTCGATTGGGCTGCGGTCACACTGCTTGGTCGAGCCGCAATTGTCTACTACGGACGAGCCGCCACTGACGTGGCCCTGGAACCCGTGGCGACCCTCGACCGGCTACCAGCCGCCAAAGATCTCGGCGAGGTCGAAGCGGGCGACTGAAGCGCTCTGGTCGAACCTGCACTGTTCGGGAGCTTGTCGGGCCGCCAGCGCACGACCTGATTGCGTGGTCTGTGGTAGCCGGCCCCGGGCCGCCGCACCTTCCGAGCTGTGGCTCAGGCATCCGCGAACCTGACCAGCAGCCGCGCCACGTGGCTGGCGGCCCTCCTGAAGTCGACGAGGCGCACGTTCTCGTTCGGGCTGTGCGTCAGGTTGCTGGCCCCGAAGCCAACACCCGGGGCAACCACCGGCACCCCCTTTTCTGTGAACAGGTACTTCGGGGTTGTTCCCCCGGTCAAGGGCTGGAGCAAGGCGGGCTTGCCGTAGACCTCCTCCGCCGTCTGCGCACAGAGCCGCACCAGTGGCGCGTCGGGATCCACCATGCCGGGGCGCTCCGGTCCCAGGATCTCGATCTCGACGTCCTCGAAGCCCTCCGCATCGAGGTGGAACCGCAGCTTCTCGGCGATGTCAAGCGGATCCTGGTCCGGCACCAGCCGAAAGTCCACTTTGGCCGAGGCCACAGCCGGCACTATGGTTTTGGAGCCGGGGCCCTGGTAGCCACTGGTCAGGCCCGCGATGTTGCAGGTCGGGTCGAAGGGCGCAGCGCTGACGGCCTCCCCGCTGCGGCCAAGGAGCAGCCGCTCCAATCCGAACGCCTGCTTGTATTCCTCCTCCTGGCTGGGCAGCTCTTCGAGGAGCTCTTGCTGGTGCGACGAGATCGGGCGCACTGCATCGTAGAAACCCGGGATGAGCACCCGCTCGCTCTTGTCCTTTAGCGTGCTCAGCGCCCAGACCAGCCGCCACGCAGCGTTCGGCAGCAGGTTGGCGCTGCCAGAGTGGCCGTCGCGTGAGAGCGCACGAGCGCTCAACTCGACGTAGAGCAGGCCGCGCGCACCGAGTGAAATGCGTGGCCTACCGTCGGCGTCCACTCCGCCCTCCTCCCAGATGGCGGCGTCACAACGAAGCTCGTCAGCAAACCTTTGAACGAACTCGGGGAGGCTGTTGCTGCCGACCTCTTCCTCGCCCTCGACCAGCCAGGTCACCAGGCATGGCAGGCCCCCGTCCACGGCGAGCAGAGCGTCGATCGCGGCCAGCCGGGCCAGCAGCTCCCCCTTGTCGTCCTTGGCGCCGCGAGCGTAGAGCCGCCCGTCGCGAACCTCTGCTCGAAACGGCGGGCTGTTCCAGAGCTCCAGTGGCTCGGGCGGCTGAACGTCGTAATGGTTGTAGAACAACATCGTCAGGTCGGATCGCCGGCCGTCCCCATGGGCCACCACCACCGGATGGCCCGCGCTTGGCTCGACCCGAACGTCCAGGCCGCGTCGGCGCAGAAGCTCGGCCACCAGCGTGGCGCATTCGTCGATGCCCTCGTGGCGGGCCGAGACACTGGGCACCGCGCAGAGCTTGGTCAGCTCGGCGATCCAGCCCTCCATGTGATCGTCGATGTACCTGTCGATGGCTTGAAACCTGTCGCTCACGGCATGCGCTCCCGGACTACCGAGATGGTCTCAGCCGCGCTCTCGGCTTGCGCCAGACCGGCCACGGCTGCGGCGGGCCGGCGGGCGGGGTCGAGCGGATTGGGGCCGATCGCGTCCAGGGCCGCCTGATCGGGCGAGATGACGTCGACAGCACTCCCAGCCTCTCGCAGCTCGGCTACCTCCTCGTCGAGTGCCGCGGTCGTGACTGCCCCCATTGGCGCGACGATCAGGACCACCTCGTAACCGGCGGCGACGTCCGCATTCGTCGTCGAACGGACACCGCCGTCCATGTAGCGGCGTCCGTTGATCGTCACCGGCGGATAGATCCAGGGGACGGCGCAGCTGGAAGCGACTGCCAGCGGCAGCGCAACGCCCGATGTTCGGTCCCAGACCACGAAGGAACCGTCCTCGGTGTCGACGGCCGTGACCAGGAGGCGTCGCTCAGGCCAATCATGGATAGGAAGCCGCGCCATGACCACCTCGAGGCGGCTCTCTTCGCTGGGGCCTGTGGCCGCCGCACGGGCCTGCTCGCCGATCCAAGCCAGCACCTCCCTGGTGGGTTTTGCCCAGTCCTGGGTCGAAGATGAGCGGGCTGCAGAGAAGAATTCGGTGAGCGGGCCGATGTCGGGCGCGCGCTCCGTAGCGGTGTCGACGGCTTGAAGCTGGCGTCCGTACAGCTCATCCAGGGGTACCCCGGTCGCGATCTGCGCTCCCACCACCGAGCCCGCTGAAGTCCCCACGATCAGGTCAGCACCTGTGAGATCTGCGCCGGCATCGCGCAATCCTTTGAGTAGACCCGTCTCCCACGCAACCCCCGTGATGCCCCCGCCGCCCAGCACCAGTGCATATTTCATCTGAGTGTCACCTCCCCTGGTTCGCGCCTCCATCGGAGGGCGATCAGACGCATCGTGGCTAATAGTCGCAGACCAGCGCTCCTGGTTAGCTCACCTGGAGACAGGGCGAGGTGCTTCTACTGGCCCCAGACCCCAGTGTGTGGTCTGACTCGGCCTTTGGGCGCCCGACAGAGCAGCTCGGACTTTACGTCAGGGTTCCTGCTGAACCGTGAGCGCCCGCGATCGTCGCCTCGATCGAGCCTTGGTGCACCTTGAGGTGGCCGACGAGCACCCGCTCAAGCCGCTGCGCGACGGACATCGGGCCCGCGGGCGTGTCGCGCGACTGGTCAAGCTGGTCATCAGGGATGGCCCGGACCGCCGCGACGATCCGGGGAAGTGTCTCGCGAAGCATGCCCAGGACCTCATCACGACTCACGTCCGCATGCTCGGTGGCGTGCTCGGCGTTGATCGCCTTGATGTCGACGGGCGCGAGCTGACGGCCCGCCAGCATGCCCTCGATGCGGTCTATGATCCAGGGGCCGTTGACGGCCACGTGATGGGCAATGACTCCGAGCGTTCTGCCCTCGTCCTCATCGTTGACCCGCTGCGGAAAGTTACTACCAACCAGGCGCCACTGCTGGTCGCTCAGAGACTCGACGAGGCTGATGAATCCGGTCTGGGCCACCTCGAACTGACGGGCCAGTTCGGAGGCGCGTGAGTTGGGCGGGTCCGCTGAAACCGCCCGGAGATCGGCGTAGAGATCGACGCCGTTGCCGTCCGGGTCGCGAAGCTGAGCGTAGCGCTGACCCCAGAAGGCATCCCATGGAGCTTTGTGGGCGCGACCGCCAGCGACCACGGCGGAGGCGAAGAGCTCATCCACCTCGGCAGGCGTGCCGCACCGGAAGGCCAGACTCGCCCGTGGCTCGCCGGTGGGCGCCGTCCATCCGGGATCGAAAGAGCGGACGCTGGCCTCGGTGTCGAGCATCAGCCGGAAGCCGCCGACCAGCACCGCCTCCGCATGACCGTGTTCCGAGTGCTCGGCACCCTCCGGGAACGGCGCGCCGAGGCGGCGGTAGAAGCGGACCGACCGGTCGAGGTCGGCGACGACAAGGCCGAGCGCATCGGGTGTCCCCGGCATCACGCATTCACAATAGAGGGGGCGAGTCGATCTTCGCCGCTACCCGCGGGTCCACGTGTACCGGGCTCCTTACTGTCATTCAAAACGCTCGCCACTGCATTCAAGGACTGCCTGACAGTCTCGCCCTCTTGATGCGTCTTTCTCATCAGGGTCCTCGGTGCACGAAACCACCCCCCGGCAGCCGGTGACGAAACTCGGCTCGATGCACACTAGCCTCTGCGCGATACCTTCATTGAATGCCCAGGCCCGCAGACGAACCGCCTCCATGGCTGCCAATTCAGCCGGGTCGGTGATCTCTGAGCATGGTCCCCGGACAAGTACGCTCCAACCTGACGTGCCGTCTGGAGAGTAGCTATCGACTTCGAACTCCACCACCGCGCCAGCCGCGGCCGCGTCCAGCTTCATTCCTGGAATTATCCGAAAGACGATCTTCTCCCCGACGAGGGCGAAGTTCACAGGCAGAATGTCCGGCAGAGTTCTAATCGTGATGCCGATCCGGTCGATGGGCACAGTCGCAATCAGCTCCGGGCAGCAGTTGCGATTCAAGCTTTCGAGTCTGGTGTCACCGTCACCTTCCACGACTCCCAGCATCGGCTTGTTCTGGGTGGAGGTCGGGAGCAAAGGAGCCAGGCCGGCGCGATGCGGACCCGAGGGTTTAGCCGATGAGCCATAGGCCGGTGGAGATGACACCCACTGTGGACCTCACCCACGCTATGGCGACTGGGCCGGTGCGAACCCAGCGGCCGGACTACGTGGGGTCGCGCTGACGCGTAGCGGCTTGTCGAATGGTGCGAGGCGCACATGGCTCGCCACATGGTCCCCAGGTTCATCGAGCTCCTCGACGCTTCTCCATTGACGCCGACGGAGAAGCTCGAAAATTACAAGCTGCGGGAAGCCGGCCTCCCGTCAGCTAGGTGGGCTGGACTCGGTGAGAGGCAATTCCATCCGCCGCTCCATTCGTTCCGAGCTGGTCGCAGCGGGGATTGGCCCTCGATCGGTAAAGCCATGGCGGCGGTACAGCCGTTGCGCCTGCAAGTTGTCCTCGAAGACATCGAGGGATACCCGACTCGCACCTATCTGCCTCGCCCATGCCACCACCGCGCCAACGAGTACGTCACCTACGCCGCAGCCGCGGGCGAACGGCGCGACCCACATCGAGAGTAGCTCAGCAGTGCCGTCACCAAGGTCGGCTCCGCTGACCATTCCTGCCTCCGATCCATCCAGATAGGCAGCCTGGTTGAACGGCACGGTCGTCAGCCGTGCCCGCCAACGATCTTCTGAGTCGCGAGCACCAGTCCAGTCGGCGAGGGTCGAGCGGAACGCATGGGGGGCCTCATCGAGTGCCGCCAGCCGCAGGCCCCGCCAGATCCGCCAATCGTCGGCCAGCAGCCTTCGGAGCTCGATTCGGCGCGGCTGGTCCAGGGTCATCGCGCGGTTTATCTTCCCACTGCCCTGGTTGCCTGAGGCCGGACATGGCCGGCTGTGGCCGTGTGCAGACCGCGCAAGCGGGCGGCGTGGCACCATCTGAGCTTGTGGACCCACAAAGTTTCACCGCCACGGTCGCAGACGGTGAGCGCGGCCGTCTGCTCATCATCGTACCGTTCGACCCCAATCAGACCTGGAGCGAGAAGCCGCGGCATCATGTCACCGGCACGGTCAACGGGATGGGTGTGCGCGGGGTTCTCGAACGCTGGAGCGATGGCTACGGATTCACCCTCGGGCCGGCGTGGGTGCGAGGCTGCCGGGTCGGTGTGGGCGACAAGGTAGCGGTGGTGCTCTTGCCGGAAGGCCCACAGCGCGACGACCTCGCTGCTGACGTCGCGGACGCGTTGGCCGCCAGCCCCCGGGCCGGGGCATTCTTCGACTCCCTAGCACAGTTCTACCGGCGCGCCTATCTGAGCTGGATCGACGCGACCAAACGCAGCCCGGCCAAGCGCGCCGAGCGGATCGCGGAGATGATCAAGCTGCTGGACGCCGAGATCAAGCAGCGCCCCAGCTCGTAGACCCAATACACAGGACCCGCGCCCCCGGAGACATAATTGCCCGGTGCCCGTAACCGTGCGCACCAACGGCCTGGTGCTCACCGAGCACGAGTTCTCCGTGCCGCTCGACCATTCGCGGCCTGCCGGCGAGCGCATCATGGTTTTCGTGCGCGATGTGAGCGACCCTGACGGCCTGGACCGGCCGTACCTCGTCTTCTTCCAGGGCGGACCAGGCATGGAGGCGCCTCGCCCGACGCGCCATCCGAGTGGGCCTGGCTGGCTCGACCGCGCGCTTCGCGACTTCCGTGTGCTGATGCTCGACCAGCGCGGCACAGGCCGGTCATCGCCCATCGGCGCCATGCGGGGCTTGACCGCCGAGCAGCAGGCCGAGCGTCTCAAATTGTTTCGCGCCGATTCGATAGTTCGCGACGCAGAATCGATCCGCCTGGAGCTGGGTGTCGAGCGGTGGAGTGTGCTGGGTCAGAGTTTCGGTGGCTTCTGCGTCATGACTTACCTCTCGATCGCGCCGGACCGGTTGCGCGAGGCCCTGATCACCGGCGGCGTGCCGCCGATCGGGCGACCGACGGATGACGTGTACGCGGCGACGTACCGCCGCGTGCTCGACCGCAACCGGCAGTACTTCGCGCGCTATCCCATGGACCCCGAGCGAGTACTCTCCCTGCTGCGGCGGCTGGAGGTCGAGGAGGTCCGGCTCCCGTCTGGCGACCGGTTGACCGGGCGTAGGTTCAGGCAGCTCGGCACCATGCTTGGAATGAGCGACGGCGGCGAGCACCTGCACTACATCCTCGAGCTTCCAGCCGAGTCCCCTGCATTCCTCCACGACACCGAAAGGGCGGCGCCGTTCGCCCGTAACCCGCTTTACGCGGCCATACATGAGGCCTCCTACGCAGACGGCTGCGCTACGCGCTGGTCAGCCGATCGTCTGCTGCCGGCCGAATATGAGTCTCCGGAGCTGTTCACGGGTGAGCATGTATATCCGTGGATGTTCGAAGACTACGGATCACTGGCTCCGTTGCGGGGCGCCGCAGCGATCCTGTCGGAGTACACCTGGCCCCGGCTGTACGACGAAGCAGTGCTCCGGGCGAACGAGGTTCCGGTCGCCGCGGCCATCTACGCCAACGACATGTACGTTGAACGCGAGTTCTCGGAGGAGACGGCACGCCTGGTCCGTGACCTGCGTCCGTGGATCACCAGCGAGTTCGAGCACAACGGCCTGCGGGCAGACGGGGATCGGGTGCTTGGGCACCTGCTCGACCTCGCGCGCGGCCGCGCCTGACCTGCGTTCACGAAAGGTCGAGGATTCCCCCACCTCCTCTTTGGTGCAAGCGTAGGCCGAGCAGCCACAGCTTGCTATTGCCTGACGCACGTGTATGCACCGTACACCTGGCCGCGAATCTCAACGGTGGCTATCTCAAAGCCGGTCGTTGCCAGCATCCGTCGTGCACGGCGACGGACGGCTCATAGGCTCGCCACCCCAGCGAGTCTAAGGAGACTCGCTGGGCGCCATCAGTGGGTAGGGCAGGCGCCTACGGCAGGCGCTGGCCTGTGTCTCAATCGGCCGTCTGACGGTGAACACGCCAGCTTTCGTATTGCAAATACGTTGCTGAGCTGACTCCGTCCGCGGTGTCGGGCCGTATCGTTCAAGTGATGGTTTGGACCGGCCGCAGGATACACTCGGGAATGCCGGCTGACTCGTTCCTGGCTGTCACCACGGGCGTGCTCGCGGTGATCGGCTCCCAGTGGGGGGGCGCCGCCGGGCGTCACCCGTTCGACCCAACAGGATACGCCCTGGTGGCGGCCGCCGTGGGCCCGATCGTAGTGCG
>Ga0126375_10000499_pt1 | contig 10827 bp, 7 predicted proteins | sample PanSoiMetPlot_14_FD_109577 | JGI IMG/M metagenome (GOLD analysis project Ga0126375, IMG submission 109577) | Tropical forest soil microbial communities from Panama - MetaG Plot_14 | ecosystem: Environmental > Terrestrial > Soil > Tropical forest | place: Panama | collected 2016-02-17 | reverse complement strand
GCGCAGGTGGCCGCGACCGTCGTCGTCCTCTTCTGGAACTTCTTCGCGAACCGACGCTGGACCTTCTGACGATGCAGCTCTCCGTCGTCGTGCCCTGCTACAACGAGCAAGACGTGCTGCCGGAGACGTCGCGCCGGCTGCTTGGCGTGCTCGATCGACTTGCCGCCGAAGGTCTCGTCAGTCATGCGAGCCGGATCTACTTCGTCGATGACGGCAGCCGGGACCGCACCTGGAGCCTGATCGAGGAGCTCGCGCGAGCGGACGCCCGAGTCCACGGTATCAAACTGTCGCGGAACCGCGGGCATCAGAACGCGCTCGTGGCGGGTGTCTTCACCGCGGAGGGCGACGCGATCGTGAGCATCGACGCCGATCTCCAAGACGACGTTGGCGTCATCCAGGAAATGGTGCAGCGTTATCATGAGGGGAGCGAGATCGTCTACGGTGTGCGCGAGGATCGCTCGAACGACAGTTTCTTCAAGCGGTTCAGCGCGGAGCTTTACTACCGGCTGCTCGGGTTGATTGGGGTGCAGGTCATCTTCAATCACGCGGACTATCGGCTGCTCAGTCGGCGCGCGATCGAGACGCTGCGCGAGTACCGCGAGGTGAACTTGTTCCTGCGCGGCATCATTCCCATGCTCGGCTTCAAGACTGCTACTGTCGGCTACAAGCGCAGCGAGCGGCTCGCGGGCGAGTCGAAATATCCGATGCGGAAGATGGTCTCGCTCGCGATCGATGGCGTCACGTCGTTCTCGGCGACGCCGCTCCGGCTGATCACCGCGCTCGGGCTGCTCGTCTGCCTCGCGAGCTTCGCGCTTGTTGCCTGGGCGCTCTGGCTGCGGCTGTTCACCGACCAGGCGGTCCCTGGCTGGACCTCGACGGTGCTGCCGATCTATTTCCTCGGCGGTGTGCAACTCCTCTGCATCGGCGTGATTGGCGAGTACCTCGCGAAGATTTACCTCGAGGTGAAGGCTCGGCCGCGGTTCGTGATCGAGCGAGTCATCGGCGGAGAGGGGCACGAACGGGAGTTAGTTTCGGATGCAGACCGCGCGCCCGGCAAGGCAGACAACACGCGCGCGCGGGCTTCCGATCGGCAGCGAAAAGGCTTCGTGGCCTGAGGTGAAATGGAGCCACTCCTCTACCTCGCGCATCGTCTCCCGTTTCCCCCGGACAAGGGGGACAAGTTGCGGTCGTATCACGTGCTTCGCTATCTTGCGGCGCGCTATCGAGTCTATCTCGGCACGTTTGTCGACGACGTCTCCGACTGGGACCATGTTCCGCATGTGGAGGCCCTGTGCGAGGAGACGTGCGTGCGTCGGCTCGTGCCGTTAGTTGCGCGCGCTCGCAGCCTTTCGGGACTGCTGACCGGTGACGCGCTCACGCTGACTTACTACCGCGACCGCGAGCTCCGCGCTTGGGTTGCACGGGTTGTTGCGCGCGAGCAGATCACGCGGTGCCTAGTGTTCTCGTCGGCGATGTCGCAGCATGTCGAGCGCACGACTGGCTTGCGAACGATCCTCGACTTGGTCGACGTGGACTCGGCGAAGTGGACCGAATACGCTCAACGCCGCTCATGGCCGACGTCGTGGATCTATCGGCGCGAGGGCGAAACACTGCTCGCCTTCGAACGGCAGGCCGCGCGGCGAGCGGAGGTCGTGACCTTCGTCACCGGGGCCGAGGCCGATCTCTTCCGGCGCTTGGCGCCTGAAGCCGCCGACCGCATAGAGGTCGTCAGCAACGGGGTCGACGCAGAGTTCTTCTCCCCTGCGCACGCGCTCGCCTCGCCTTATGCGACGGGCGAGCAACCAGTCGTATTCACCGGCGCGATGGACTATTGGCCGAACGTCGACGCGGTGACTTGGTTCGCGCAAGCGATCTTCCCTGGGATCGTCGCGGCGTGCCCGGCGGCGCGTTTCTATATCGTCGGGACGCGACCGACACCGGAAGTGAGGGCACTCGCGAGCGACCCCGCCGTCCGCGTGACCGGACGGGTTCCCGACACGCGCCCATATCTTGCGCATGCGCGCGTCGCGGTCGCGCCGCTGCGCATTGCTCGCGGAGTTCAGAACAAGGTGCTTGAGGCGATGGCTATGGCCCGGCCGGTTGTCCTCTCCGCATCGTGCGCGAAGGGCATCGACGCCCGGCCCGGCGATGACATCGAAGTCGCGGGAAACGCTGCCGAGTTCACACACAAAGTTGTCGAGCTTCTTGCCAGCGCACGTGCCGAGCTGCTCGGCCATGCTGCACGGCGGCGTGTCCTCCAGCGATACAACTGGCATGCGAACCTCGCCCGACTCGACGTGTTCCTGGGCGCCGCCGACGCGCGAGCCGCTTCTCCCGCGTCGACCGCGGCCGTCGTTGCGCACTCGAACGGGCTAGCCGCTTAGAAGCCATGCACGCCGAGCCGATCCTCGAAACGCGCTTGACTCGCTCGCGACTGCATGCGGAGTACGTGGCAGTCTCGGGAGTAGTGCTTGCACTCATTGCCGTTTTTGGTGGCTATTACGAAACCTTTTTCTCGATGGTGTGGACTTGGGAGCGCTCGGAGACGTTCGCGCACGGCTTCGTGATCGTGCCGATCTTTCTCTACCTGGTCTGGCGGTGTCGGGCGCGCTTGGCGGCGATCGAGCCGCGACCATTTCTTCCGGCGCTGGCCGTAATCGCTGCGCTAGGTGCGCTGTGGTTGCTCGGCGAACTCGCGAGCGTGCTCGTCGTCGCGCAGTTCGCGATCACGTTGATGGTCCCGGCCGTGCTCTGGGCCGGCCTCGGGACAGAGTTCGTGCGGGCGCTGGCGTTCCCGCTAGCGTTCCTCCTGTTTGCCGTGCCGTTCGGGGAAGCGTTCATCCCGAAGATGATGGACTGGACAGCCGACTTCACGGTATTGGCGATCCGGCTAAGCGGCGTCCCGATCTTCCGCGAGGGCAACCGGTTCATGATTCCGAGCGGTGCCTGGTCGGTGGTCGAAGCGTGCAGCGGAATTCGCTATCTCATCGCGTCGATGGTGGCGGGGGCACTGTTCGCCTACCTGACCTATCGGTCCAATCTGCGGCGGTGGGCGTTCTTCGGCCTCTCCATCGTCGTGCCGGTGGTCGCGAACTGGCTACGCGCCTACATGATCGTCATGCTCGGGCATCTCAGTGGGAACCGGATCGCGGTCGGTGTGGACCACTTGATCTACGGCTGGATCTTCTTCGGCGTGGTCATCGCGGCGCTCTACTGGGTTGGCGCGAAGTGGCGCGAGGACAACGTCACGCTGGCTGCGGAGACTCAACGCGGGATCGACGCTTCAATTCCGAGATTCGCGCCCCGCGCAGGAGTGTTCGCCGCGGCAGGCGGCGCGCTCGCGGTCGCGCTTGCATGGCCTGCCCTTGCACATCTGTTGGAGCGCGCCACCGATTTTCACGTTCCGACTCTCGGACAGCTCAGAGGCGAGAAGGGTTGGACGAAGACTGCCGGCGCCGCGGTGGACTGGCGGCCGAGCTTCGCCGGTTGGCGCGCGCTCGAAAGGGCGTCCTTTGCAAAGGGCGGTGCCGCAGTCGGGGTCTTCATTGGCTACTACCGTGGCCAGTCGCAAGGAATGGAGCTCGTCGGCTCCGCCAATCAGTTTGTGGTGACGACCGATCGGACCTGGAACCTCGTTAGTACCAGCGCGCGCGACGTGCCGCTCGACGGCGGCGAGCTGGCGGTGCGGGCCGGGGAGATCTGGAGTCCTAGCCAACGAATCGTCGCCTGGCAATGGTACTGGGTCGATGGAAAATGGACCGCAAGCGACTATGTCGCCAAGGCACGGCTTGCTTGGTCCGTCCTGCTCGGTCGCGGCGACGATTCTGCGGTCGTCGTGATCCACGCTGCACAAGCACCGGACGGCCGTTCGGCGGAGGCTGTCCTCGAGTCCTTCGTTCGGGACATGCTGCCCTCCGTGGAGGCAGTCTTGAGCGGCGCGCGGAAGCGGCAATGACCGCGAGCGCGGCGAACTCACCAGCCGATCGCCGGCCGCTCGTGGCGCACGTCGTCTATCGGTTCGCGGTTGGCGGGCTCGAGAACGGCGTTGTCAACCTCATCAACCGTATGCCCGGAGACGCCTTTCGTCACGCCGTGATCGCGCTGACCGAAGTCACCGACTTCAAACGCCGGATCCAGCGCGACGACGTGTGCTATGTCTCGCTGCACAAGCCGGCGGGACACGGTGTACGGGTATTTCCGCGACTCTTCAGGTTGCTTCGCGAGCTCTCGCCCGCAATCGTTCATTCCCGCAACCTTGCTGCACTGGAAGCCTCGTTCCCGGCGTGGGCCGCCAGGGTCCCGATCCGGATCCACGGGGAGCACGGGTGGGAAGCCTCGGATCTCGAGGGGCGAAACCCGCGCTACCGCCTGATCCGGCGCGCGTATCGGCCGTTCGTCGGCCATTACGTTGCCCTCTCGACGCACATCGAGAGCTACCTGCGGCAGGCCGTCGGTATTTCCGCCGAGCGCGTCACCCGCATCCACAACGGCGTCGACACGGAACGGTTTGCTCCCGGGAGAGGCGCGCGGCCGTCGGTTCCGGATTACCCGTTCGCAGACCCCGGACTATGGGTCGTGGGCACGGTCGGTCGCATGGATCAGGTGAAGGACCAGCTGATGCTTGCTCGCGCGTTCGCACGGGCGGTGACGCGCAGCGGGGCGGCCGCACGCCGCATGCGTCTTGTGATCGTCGGACAGGGCCCGCTTCGGGAGCGCGTGGAAGCGACCTTGCACGAGTCGCGGGTGCGCGACCTCGCCTGGCTACCTGGCGAACGTGCCGACGTGCCGGAGATACTTCGCGTCCTGGACTGCTTCGTCCTCCCGTCACTTGCCGAAGGAATCTCCAACACGGTCCTGGAGGCGATGGCAACGGCGCTCCCCGTGATCGCCACGCGCGTGGGTGGGAATCCCGAACTCGTGGAAGACGCGATGACCGGGCGCCTCGTTCCCCCGGCGGATCCGGACACAGTCGCGGGTGCGCTGCTCGATTACTTCCATCACCCCGAGGTCGCACGACGACACGGCAAGGCAGGCCGCAGGCTCGTCGAGCAGCGGTTCAGCTTGAGCCGGATGATCGAGGACTACACACGGCTATATACGCGCCTCCTGGGCGAGCACGGGCTCGTCCGGGCGGGCCTCAGCGTGGCGTGAGCGCGCGGCATGTGCGGCATTGTCGGTATCTTCGATACTCGCGGTAAGCGCGAGATTCCGCGCGCGCTAGTCGCGCGCATGAACGAGACGCAGCACCACCGCGGTCCGGACGAGGGCGGCTTCCATCTGGAGCCGGGCATCGGGCTCGGCCACCGGCGGCTCTCGATTATCGACCTCGCCACTGGGCAGCAGCCGCTATACAACGGGGACGGCTCGGTCTGTGTCGTCTTCAACGGCGAGATCTATAACTTTCAGTCGCTCATCCCAGAGCTCACGTCGCTCGGCTACAAGTTCCGCACGCGGAGCGACACGGAAGTCATCGTCCATGCGTGGGAAGCGTGGGGGGAAGAGTGCGTCAAGCGCTTCCGCGGAATGTTCGCGTTCGCGCTCTGGGACCGGAATCGGGAGGCGCTTTTCCTCGCACGCGATCGGCTCGGTGTCAAGCCGCTCTACTACGCACTACTCGCAGACGGTTCGTTCATTTTCGGGTCCGAGCTCAAGTCCCTCCTAGCTCACGGGGGTCTCGTGCGCGAGATCGATCCGTTTGCCGTAGAAGAGTACTTCGCTCTCGGCTACGTGCCCGAGCCTCGCACTATCTTCCTCGGCGCTGCGAAGCTCCCGCCCGCACATACGCTGCTCGTGAGACGCGCAGCACCGCTACCCGCGCCGGCCGAGTACTGGGACGTCCACTTCACTCAGGACGCGAAAGTAGGCGACAACGAAGCTCGCGAGGAACTGCTGCACCGCCTCGAGGAGTCGGTGCGCCTCCGCTTGATCGCAGAAGTGCCGCTCGGCGCGTTCCTGTCGGGGGGGGTGGACTCAAGCGCAGTCGTCGCGACGATGGCGCGGGTCGCGGACGGGCCGGTGAACACCTGCTCGATCTCGTTCTCGGACCCGCGCTTCGACGAAGCGGAGTACGCGAGCAGCGTGGCGCAGCGCTACCGGACGCGCCACTTCGTCGAGCGCGTCGAGAGCGACGACTTCGACCTAATCGACGAGCTCGCTCGCGTATACGACGAGCCGTACGCCGACAGCTCGGCGCTGCCGACGTACCGTGTGTGCGAGCTCGCTCGCAAGCATGTGACTGTCGCTCTCTCCGGTGACGGGGGCGATGAAAACTTCGGCGGCTACCGGCGGTACCGGCTGCATCTCGCCGAGGAGCGGCTGCGGGCCGCGATACCACTCTCGGTGCGCCGCCCGTTGTTCGGCGTGCTCGGCCGCCTGTATCCCAAGGCAGACTGGGCGCCGCGGCCGCTGCGCGCCAAGAGCACGTTCGAGGCCCTCGCGAGGGACGCGGTCGAGGCCTACTTTCACGGCGTCTCCATCCTCCGCGAGCCGATGCGGCAACGCCTGTTCAGCAACGCCTTCAGGGCCAGGCTCAGCGGATACAACGCCGTCGAGGTGTTCCGGCGGCATGCAGCGCGCGTCGGCACCGACGACCCCCTCGCGTTCGTCCAGTATCTCGACCTCAAGACCTACCTGGTTGGAGACATCAACACCAAGGTAGACCGTGCGAGCATGGCCCACTCGCTGGAGGTACGCGAGCCCTTGATGGATCACCCGCTCGTCGAATGGCTCGCGACGCTTCCCGCGTCGCTCAAGGTCCGCGGCCAGGAAGGCAAGTTCCTCCTCAAGAATGCGCTCGAGCCACTGCTTCCGAGCAAGATTCTGTACCGGCCGAAGATGGGTTTCGCCGTGCCGCTTGCAAGCTGGTTCCGCGGGCCGCTCCGGGCGCGGGTGCGCGAGGCGGTTCTGGGCAGCCGACTGACTGAAACGGGGTTCTTCAACCGTTCCTATCTGGAGGAGCTGCTCACCGCGCATCAGACGGGCCTGCGCGACTATAGCGCGCCGCTGTGGACGATTCTGATGTTCGAGGCGTTTCTCCGTAACACGATGGGCGCGGAGGTCGTCCGCGCCAAGGAACGCGTCGCGGTATGACGCTGCGCGTGCTTCACATTCTTGACCACTCCCTCCCGCTGCAGAGTGGTTACACGTTCCGCACGTGCGCGATCCTACGCGAGCAGCGCCGGCTCGGCTGGGAGACCTTCCAGCTCACCGGCCCAAAGCAGGCGGGCGCGACCGCGCTCGAGGAGGAGGTGGAAGGCCTGCTCTTCTACCGTACGCCGTGGCGCCCGCGCGGCGTTGCCGCCTGGCCGGGGTTACGGGAGGTGGCGCTCATGCGCGCCATCCAGCGCCGATTGGAAGAGCTCGTCACCCTGATTCGCCCTAACTTGCTTCACGCCCATTCGCCGGTGCTGAACGCAATGCCCGCGTTGCGCGTCGGGCGCAGGCACCGGATTCCGGTCGTGTACGAAGTCCGCGCCTTCTGGGAGGACGCCGCCGTGAACCACGGCACGAACACCGAAGGAGGGGTTCGTTATCGTGCGACACGCGCCATTGAGACCTTCGCCTTGAAGCGGGCAGACCATATCACCACGATCTGCGACGGCCTGAAGCAGGAGATGGTCGGACGCGGGATTGCTGCGGACAAGATCACGGTCATCCCTAATGCGGTGGATGTCGTGGCCTTCGAATTCGGCGGCGAGCCCGACCAGGCGCTCAAGACCCGGCTCGGCTTGCAGGGGAGCACAGTCGTCGGGTTCATTGGCTCGTTCTATGCCTACGAGGGGCTCGACCTGCTCATCGGGGCGCTGCGGGCAGTGCTCGCCGTGCGCCCGGACGTACGTCTGCTTCTCGTCGGTGGGGGTCCCGAGGAGGATGCGCTCAAGGGACTTGCCCGACGGCTAGGTCTCGCCGACAGAGTCGTGTTCGCGGGCCGCGTGCCGCATCGCGACGTGCAGCGTTACTACAGTGTCGTCGACGTCTTCGCGTATCCGCGGCGTTCGATGCGGTTGACGGAGCTTGTCACCCCACTGAAGCCGCTCGAAGCAATGGCCCAGGGGCAACTCCTCGTCGCCTCGGACGTCGGCGGACACCGCGAGCTCATCCGCGATTGGGAAACCGGAGTCCTGTTCCGCGCCGGCAGCGCCGAGGCGCTCGCGCAGGGCCTCGTCCGTCTGCTCGCTCAGCGTGAGCGCTGGGCCGAGCTGCGGGAGGGCGGGCGACGCTTCGTCGAGCAGGAGCGGACCTGGACCCGGAGTGTCGAGCGCTACCGCGACGTCTTCCGGCGAATCGCGGTCGAGGTGCCGTGAACTGGCAGCGCCTCAGGATCGCGCTGGTGGGACCTTTGCCGCCGCCCGCGGGAGGTATGGCGGGCCAGACGCAACTACTCGCCGAGTTGCTCAGCATCGAAGGCGCGCGGGTGACACTGGTGCAGGTCAATCCTCCGTACCGCCCGGCCTGGGTGGGACGGTTTCGCGGAGTCCGCGCTGTCTGCCGGCTGGTCCCCTATCTGCCGCGCTTGTGGTCGGTTGCAGGTCGAGTCGAGCTTATGCACGTGATGGCGAACTCCGGTTGGTCCTGGCATCTCTTCGCTGCGCCCGCGATCTGGATAGGATCGCTTCGCGGCGTACCGGTGGTGGTGAACTACCGGGGCGGCGAGGCGCCGCGTTTTCTCGCGCGATCGCCGTTCCTGCTCCGGTCTACGGTTGCCCGCGCGGCCGCGCTCATCGTTCCCTCGGGCTTCCTGCGCGGGGTGTTCGAGCGAGCGCACATGGCGGCCGGGATCGTGCCCAATGTTGTCGAGCTCAGCCGGTTCCACCCGGGCGGGAACAAGTCGGAAGGACCGCCGCACGTGGTGGTCGCGAGAAACCTCGAGCCGATCTACGACGTGGCGAGCGCGCTCCGCGCTTTTCAAGGGTTGCGGGCTGCGTCTCCGGGGGCGACGATGACCATCGCCGGCTCGGGGCAGGAGGCTAACCGTCTGGAGGCGCTCGCTGTCGAGCTCGGGATTTCCGATGCCGTTCGCTTCCCGGGTCGCTCCGACCGCGACGCGATGGCAGAGCTCTATCGCTCCGCGACGATCGTCCTGAACCCCGCATTGGCGGACAACATGCCCAACTCCATCCTCGAGGCGCTCGCGAGCGGAGTGCCCGTGGTGAGCACTCGGGTGGGCGGGGTGCCTTACATCGTGCGCGACCGCGAAACAGCTGTGCTCGTAGCGCCGCAGGACCATGCCGCGATGACGGAGGCGATGCTCCGGCTTCACGCAGACCGCGAGTTGCGCGAACGACTGGTCCGGAACGGCCTTCAGGTGGTTCAGCAGTACGCGTGGGACCGGGTCCGGATAAGCTGGGGAAGCGTGTACGACGCTGCGCTGTCGGGGAAGAGGCCGGTCACGCGCAGCAGCCTCTACACCCGGCTCGTCTCGGGAGTCATTTTTCCGCTGCAGGAGCGGATGAAGCGCCATGCGACCGTGCGCGTTCGCGCGGGGCTCGAGGCCACGCAGTGGTGGCAGCGCGACGAGCTCGAACGTCTCCAGCTCGATCGTCTCCGCCGGCTTCTCGCGGATGCGCAGGCGCACGTTCCCTACTACCGGAATCTGTTTCGGCGGTTGGATTTCGATGCCGGCGCGGTCTCGTCGCTGCGCGACCTGCGCCGCCTGCCGTTCCTGACGAAGCCGATCATCCGCGAGAACGCCGAACAGCTGAAATCGGAACGTGCCGTTGGCCTCGCGCGGTTCAACACCGGCGGATCGACGGGCGAGCCGCTGATCTTCTTCATCGGCCGGGAACGCGTTACGCACGACGTGGCCGCCAAGTGGCGCGCGACGCGCTGGTGGGGGGTCGACATCGGCGATCCGGAAGCCGTCGTTTGGGGATCGCCGGTCGAGTTGAGCGCCCAGGACCGGCTGCGCGGGCTTCGCGACGCGCTGATGCGCACTCGCCTACTATCGGCCTTCGAGCTGTCTGAGAGCCGGGTGGCGGAGTTCGTGGACGCGATCCGGTCGATGCGCCCGCGGATGCTGTTCGGCTACCCCTCGGCGATCGCGCGGATCGCCGAGTTCGCTCGCGGGCGCGGCGCGCGGATGGACGATCTGGGGGTTCGAGTTGTCTTTGTCACCGCCGAGCGCCTCTACGATGATCAGCGTGAGACCATCTCGAACGTGTTCGGCTGCCGGGTGGCGAACGGCTACGGCGGCCGCGATGCCGGCTTCATCGCGCACGAGTGCCCGGAGGGAGGGATGCACGTCACGGCTGAAGACATCGTCCTCGAGACCGTCGATGCCGATGGCGACCTCGTGGCGCCGGGCGAGCCGGGCGAGATCGTCGTGACCCATCTCGCAACCGGGGACTTCCCGTTCATCCGCTACCGCACTGGTGATGTCGGCGTGCTGGACGATCGCGAATGCCCGTGCGGGCGCGGTCTGCCGCTCCTGAAGGAGATTCAGGGCCGGACCACGGATTTCGTCTTCGCCGCCGATGGCACGGTGATGCACGGACTGGCGCTCATCTACGTGCTTCGCGACCTGCCGGGGATCAGCCAGTTCAAGATCGTCCAGGAGAGCCTCGATCTCACGCGAGTGATGATCGTGCCGTCGAACGGGTTCGGCCCGCAGGTCGAGGCGACCATCCGCGCCAAGTTCCGACAGCGGCTTGGGGACGAGGTGCAGGTCGTCCTCGAGCGGGTGGCCGACATTCCAGCCGAGCGCTCGGGAAAGTTCAGGTACGTAGTCAGCAACATCACCCCAGGAGCAGGGACATCGCTCGGAGCGCGAGTTCGGCCGATCGCGGCCTAATCGAGTACTCGGATGTCCTTTCGAAAGGCGTTCGCGCT
>Ga0126375_10000495_pt1 | contig 10838 bp, 9 predicted proteins | sample PanSoiMetPlot_14_FD_109577 | JGI IMG/M metagenome (GOLD analysis project Ga0126375, IMG submission 109577) | Tropical forest soil microbial communities from Panama - MetaG Plot_14 | ecosystem: Environmental > Terrestrial > Soil > Tropical forest | place: Panama | collected 2016-02-17 | reverse complement strand
GATCTTCTTTCCCTCGAGATCAAATATGGATTTTATGGGGTTGCGTGCAATAATATGAAGTTCATTATGATAAAGCTTGGTAATATATCTGAGTCTCGTCGTGATGTCTGGGATCTTGTACTGCAATTTATAAAATTCCGGCACATCCGCCGTAACCATCCCCATGTCGATGCTCTTGAGATAGAGGATATCGACCACGTTGCGGACCGGCCCTTTGCCGAGAATAGGCAGTACACGAACCGTTGCGTCATCGTCGAGCACCCGCGCCATGTCGGAGCCAAAGATTGCCGTAGCACCTCCAGCTGGCGCGGTGATCACCGTTACGGTTCCTTCATTGATGCGATTGCGATCCGGGATCGTCCACGTCTCATCCGAAAGGTCGACGTTCGCATGTGCTGCAGGCGCATTTGCTGCAGGCGCATGTGCTACGGGCGCGCGCAGTACGGCCTGCGACACGGCACCGCCCGTAAGTACAAACAGTCCAATGCAGGCCACGACAACGTGTCGAATGCACATCCCCAACCCCTTCTGGATATCTAGCTCCGCAACTCCATTTAGACAGAATCTATTCGATCGAATTATGAATTTTAAACACACTTTTAAATTGTTAGACTTTCGGCAACGCTCAGTTTCCTCCTCAATTCGGTTGAAAATTTTGCGCGGTTCGCCTGTCGCCAGAATGACGATGTAGAAGCACATCCTGCTGACATTCGTCCAGCGTGCCAGGGTTGAGTCTTAATCATGCCGCAATCGCGTTTCCTCGGACGCCATAGGGCGCAAACACGACATCGCGCTAGGCGTGTGCTTGGCGGCGCGGATCGATCATCTGCTCGATTTTGCCCAAGACGTGCATGCAAGGCAGCACCTGGGCGAGGCTCGCATTCGGCTGCCGCTTCTCCCGGATGGCGGCAATGAATTCGCGATCTTCCAATTCGATGCCGTCCATCGACACGTCCACCTTGGAGAGGTCGATCTGATTCTTCTTGCCGTCGAAGAGATCGTCGTAATAGGCGTTGTAGGTGCCGTTGTCGCAGATGTAGCGAAAGAACGAGCCGATCGGGCCGTCATTGTTAAAGGACAGCGACAACGTCAGAATCGCACCCGACGACACCTTCATGACGATGCCCATGTCCATGGCGATCTTGAGCTGCGGGTGGGGTGGCCCCTGCACCGCAAAGCACTCCAAGACAGTCTCACCGGTCTGATATTGAAACAAGTCGATCGTATGGGCCGCATGGTGCCACAGCAGATGGTCCGTCCAGCTGCGCGGTTTACCGGCGGCATTCATATTGGAGCGGCGGAAGAAATAAGTCTGCACGTCCATCTGCTGGATCTTGAGTTCGCCGTTTCGAATCCGCTTGTGCACCCATTGGTGACTCGGATTGAAACGGCGCACGTGCCCGCCCATGGCGACGACACCGGTCTCCTGCTGGATTTTCACAAGCGCCTCGGCGTCCGCCACGCTATCGGCGATCGGAATTTCTATCAACACGTGCTTGCCGGCGCGCATCACCTGCTCGCCTTGGCGGCGATGCATCTGGGTGGGCGTCGTAAGGATGACCGCGTCGGCACGTTTGATGCCTTCACCGAGATCGCCGTTCCAGTGCGGCACACCGTATTTCTTCGCGACCTCCGCCGTCGCATCCTGATTACCGCCGATCAGCGACACTACCTCAACATCTGCAATGCGCTTCAAGGCATCGAGATGCTTTTGACCGAAAGCGCCCTGTCCGGCTACGCAAATCTTCATCGCTTGCTCCTGACGACGACCTGCTTGGCTTCATGAGCGGCGCGCCTCTTCGGAGCATGGCGCCCGGTCGGTACCGGACGCTTGCCTTTCGGGCTGCCCGAGGCATTCTCCAGGATGATGTGGCCGACCGCGGTGTTGGAGGCCGGCACCGTGTAGAAGCGGTAGACTTCCTTCACTTTGTCCTCGAGAGCACCGCGCATGATGAGCCACATCACCATCTCGATGCCCTCGGCGCCCGCCTCGCGCATATATTCGAGGTGGGGAATTCGGGCGAGCTTCTTCGGGTCCCGGGTAAGCCCGTCCAGATAGGCCTTGTCGAACTTGCTATTGATCAACCCCGCGCGCGGCCCGGAAATCTGGTGCGACATGCCGCCAGTGCCCATGATCACCACGCGCAGGTCTTCAGGGTACGACCGCACCGCCTTGCGAATTGCGCGGCCTAGCATGTAGCAGCGGTGGCCGGTAGGCGGCGGATACATCACCACATTGACGGCGAGCGGAATCACCGGGCACGGCCATTCGGTGGGCGAGCCGAACATGAGATTAAGCGGCACCGTGAGGCCGTGGTCGACTTCCATCTTGTTGACAATCGTAAGATCGAATTCGTCAAGGATGACGGATTGGGCGATGTGGGACGCCAGCGCTGGATGACCCTTGACGACCGGCACCGGACGGGGCCCCCAGCCTTCATCGGCGGGCGGGAATTCCGCCGCACAGCCGAGCGCGAAAGTCGGGATCAGTTCAACCGAAAACGCAGAGGCGTGATCGTTATAGACCGCGATAACTAAATCGGGCTTGGTTTTCGCCATCCATTCCTTGGATTTTTCGAACCCCGAGAATACCCGCTTCCAATAGGGCTCCTCGGTCTTTTTGTTATCGATGGCCGCCCCGATGGCTGGCACGTGCGAGCTCGTCACGCCTGCGATGATTCTAGCCACGTTTTGATCCTACCTTTTGCCGCGCTTCGGAGCAGACCGGAGTTTGGATTTTGTGCCCGCTTTGGCCGATGCGTTGCGGGCCCTCGGCTTCTTGCGGACATCGAGCCCCGATCTGCTACGGTTGCCCTCGACCGAACGGCCGCCAGCCAGCATCATCTTTGCATAGTCATCCTGGGTCGAGTTAGTCATCACCGCGGCCATGTGCTGGAACGAGTGTCCATCGGTAGCCCCCAGCTTGGCAGTGAAATAGATGTTGCCGCCAAGTTCTAGCATCCGGTTGTATTCCCGCTTGAGGATGGCCTCGCGCTGCTCCGGCGTCAGAGCGAAGCCCTTGAGATATTCGGCCTCGTTCGCCTTGAACGCCTTGCGGTTCTCGGCCTTCATGAGGGACATGCAGAACATGTTGAGATGATAGCCTTGGCGTGACCGATCGGCGTCAAACACGAACGTGCCCGGAATGTCGTCATATTCCTTAGCTTCTGCTTCCTTAGCTTCTTTGGCCGCCGTCATCGGCATCTCTCCATGGCATTGCGGACAGGGCCGTCACTTAATATCGCCTTGGGCAACTTTGCAATGCGCGGGGCGCTGCGTTCCGCGGGTAATTTGAAGCAAGGAGGGAAATCCTCTATCGTGCAAATGTCCCGATATTTATGAGGCCGGCCCATGAGCACGAAACGTGCCCTGAGCTTAGACACCGTTATCCGAAGAGCAAGCGAACCGATTTGGACGCCTGATCCCGACACTGCCGCGTTGACCGCCCTCGCCGTAACGGTGGCGTTACTGCGAGCACTGCGCGATCGGGGCCTGCTGTCGGAGGGCGAAATCGACGACCTGTTCGGCGAGGCCGCCGAACGTCTCCGGGACACCCCCGCGTTGAACCTCCTCATCCGCGTGCAGGACGAGGTGGAGCGCAAGAGCGAGGAATAGGCGGTAGCTTGGTAGCACGAGTTAAGCGGCTAGCGAAACCCATCCCTCTAGGCCCAATACAACCGCATCGGATTATGGATCAGCAACGCCTCCTGCTCGGCGGCGCTTGGCGCGATCTTTGGAATGTAGTCCACCAATACGCCGTCGTCAGGCGCCTCCTTTTTCGCATTGGGGTGCGGCCAATCGGTCCCCCACAGCACCCGGTCGGGGAAGTGCTCCACCAGCGTGCGGCCGAACGGCACCACATCGTCATAGGGCGGGCCCGCAAGCGTCATGCGCTCGGGGCAGGTCACCTTACTCCAAATGTTCTTGTGCTTTTCCAGCATGCGGATGAACCGCTGGTTCTCTGGATCATCGACGCCCTTCGCAACCGTCGGGGTACCCATGTGGTCGACCACCACGGTGGTGGGCAGTGCGGTAAAAAATGCCTCGAAATCGGGCAGATCCGGCATCTCGAAATAGACCACAATGTGCCAGCCGAGCGGCGCCACCCGGGCCGCGATGCGCTCCAGCACGTCGCGCGGGGTGACATCGACCAGTCGGCGCACGAAGTTGAAGCGCACGCCACGCACGCCGGCACGGTCCATGGCTTTCAGCTCTGCGTCCGTGACCTCCCCGCCTACGAAGGCGACGCCTTTCGCCCGGTTAGCGGAGGCTTCAAGCGCATCGATCATGGCGCGATTGTCTTTGCTGTGGCAACTCGCCTGCACAATCACGTTCTTGTCGAGGCCAAGGAAATCCCGCAATGCGAACAGCTTTTCCTTGGGGGCGTCGCAAGGCGTGTATTTGCGTTCTGGCGCAAAGGGGAATTTCGCCTCCGGACCGAACACATGGCAATGAGCGTCAACCGTCCCCGGCGGCGGCTTGAATTTCGGCTTAGAGGGGTTGGGGTGAAACGGAATGTAACCTGCACTCATTACCAATGGGGCGTCTCCTTTATGTTCTCTCTACCACCAGCGACACCCCCTGGCCTACGCCGACGCACATGGTGGCGAGCGCCAGCTTGCCGCCACGCTTTTCGAGACCGTGTACGGCCGTAAGCGCAAGGCGGGCCCCCGACATTCCAAGCGGATGGCCAAGCGCGATGGCACCGCCCTGGGGGTTCACGTGTTCGGCATTATCCGGTAGCCCAAGCTGGCGCAGACAAGCAAGCGCCTGGGACGCGAACGCCTCGTTGATCTCGACGACGTCGAAATCGGCGATTTTGAGGCCGAGTCGTTCCATCAATTTGCGTGTCGACGGCACCGGGCCAATCCCCATAACCCGTGGCGGTACCCCTGCTGATGCCATGCCGAGCACGCGCGCTCGTGGCGTTAGCCCGTGGCGCCTCACGGCGTCCGCGGAGGCGACGATCACCGCAGCAGCGCCGTCATTGACGCCGGACGCATTGCCGGCCGTCACGGTGCCGGGGGAACGGAACGCGGGGCGCAGCTTGGCCAGCTGTTCCATGGTGGTTTCGGGCCGTGGATGCTCATCCTTGTCAACCATAATGGGCCCGGCTTTCCCTCCGGACACCTCGACCGCAACGATTTCCTCCGCGAAATAGCCATCCGCCATCGCCTTGCCGGCACGCTGCTGTGAGCGCAGCGCCAGCGCATCCTGGTCCTGGCGTGCGACCTGGTAATCCTCAGCAACGTTTTCACCGGTCTCCCCCATCGCATCGACACCATATTGCGCCTTCATCAGCGGATTGATGAAACGCCACCCGATAGTAGTGTCGAACACCTCGGCACTGCGCTGGAATGCTTCCGCCGCCTTGCCCATCACCAGCGGCGCCCGGGTCATCGATTCGACCCCACCCGCAATGGCGAAATCAACCTCGCCGCAGCGGATTGCGCGCGCGGCCTCACCGACCGCGTTGAGACCGGAGGCGCACAGACGGTTGACCGTGATGCCCGGAACACTATCCGGCAATCCCGCCAGCAGCAGCGCCATGCGGGCGACATTGCGGTTGTCCTCCCCGGCCTGGTTGGCGCAGCCGTAGAAGACCTCGTCGAGTGCGGACCAGTCAGCCTTGGTATTGCGCCGGATCAACGCCCGGATGGGCACGGCCGCGAGATCGTCGGTGCGCATTTTGGACAGAACGCCACCGTAACGGCCGATCGGGGTTCGCACCGCATCACAGATGAAGGCATCGCGCATTTATCACTCCCTTAATCGCCATGACGCATATTGAGCAGTGACGAGGGGGCCGGCAAAGACACGCTAAGGCCGCGCTCGCGTTCCTCCAAATCGCGTAAGGCTGCTGTAGGATCAGCGATATTCCATCTGCTACAGCCTTTTTTGAATTCGACAATGAAATCTTTCTCTCCAAACTCAGCATGCAATCTGCGCATGTTGCGCTTCATGGTCCGTGGAGAGGACGCTGCTTTTTCCCCGTATACGGACAGGTAATGATGCGGAGGTTGGGGTTCACCTTGGGCAGATCGACCCCGACATGGCCGCGGAACACCGCGAACGGAAGACCGGCCGGGCCCGCCTCATAGGCATTCGCCGTAGCGACATGGGAATGTTTCTCATAGGCGAGCGGCTAAGACCAGACGTTTTCGATAGCATCGCGCATGCGATGCAACGACCCGCCCCCGGATTGCCGCACCACGAGAACACCACTTTGTCGACGCTGAGCTGGTCGTGGATCAGGTCCGGCGTCATGCGGATGAGCGTGAGATGCTGCCGGCGCCGACGGATAACCTTGTGGCCAGCCGCATGGGGAATGAGATGGGTAAATCTCTCGATGGCCGCCGCGACGCGGTCGCGAACATTCGTCTCCCCGGCGGCCGCAGGGGACATGAACTAGGACATGGTAACGCTTCCGAACTAGATGGGTCGTGTCATTTAGGGGCGGAACGGCGAGGGGCAAATGGCTGGGGTGCAATGAGAAAACATGAAACATCCACAACTCCTGCTCGTGGATATCTATGACGAGCTCGCCTAAATGGTTATAATGTTCGGCATGTTGGACTCGGCAAAGGTTGCACAGATTTCAACGGAGGTCGCCAAGGCGAACTTCGGTTCCCAAAATGTTATCCGTGTTGAGAGCGAGCCGACCTCGGATTCCGAAGGTCAAGAAGCCTTGAATCTGCTCATTGTCATCGCGCCAGGTGTCGCAGAAACAGTCAGCGGTGACGCGATCTTGGATACATTGCTACAGATCATAGATCGGCTCCAAAAAGCCGGCGACGATCGTTTTCCGATCATCGAATACGCAACTGAAGAAGAGCTGGCGGATATTGACTCTCCCTAGTCCGCAACATTTTTTCCAGCAGGCGATGCGGCTAATCACGCCGCCGCCAGGCGGTCTACCCCGGCAGGTGGACTTAAGGCGCGCGATTTCCAATGCCTATTATGGGGTACTTCATGCAACTTTAGCCGCGGCTGCGGATCAGTTTGTTGGCGCTACCAGGCGCTCAACCCATCAGTACGCTCTCGTTTACAGAAGCATCGATCACGGGGCCATCCGCCGATTGTGCTTGGAGATGAAAAAGCGGACATTGTCACGGTTGCTGGTGCCCCATGCGCCGCCGGACGGATTTGGGTCAAATTTAAAGGCTTACTCGCAGGCAGTTCTTGAATTGCAGGAAAAGCGAATTTCTGCCGATTATGATCCGCTGCGACGTTACCGAAGATCTGACGCGCTCGTTGCCATCATTGCCGGCCAGATTGCCTTGACCCGATTTGAGAGCGCCACGGAAGCGGAACGCGAGGCATTCCTGGCTCTGCTGGTATTCAAACCGCGATAGGGCAATCCGCGAACCGGCCATTGTGGAAGCACCTGGCATCAACGGCAAGGACATGGGCGCACTCCCTCCCTCCCTTCATTTCGAGCCGCGCGGCACCGTCGGTATCCTGCGCCTGTCGCGCCCACAGAAGCGCAACGCGCTCGATGACGCCACCATCCGGGGGCTCGAGGATTTCTTCGCCGCGGTCCCGGATGACATCAAGGTCATCGTGCTTTACGGCGAGGGTGAGCATTTCTGCTCCGGTCTCGATCTATCTGAACTGACCGAGCGCGACATTGCGGCCGGGATCGCGCATTCGCGCGCGTGGCATCGCGCCTTCGAGCACATCGAGTTCGGGCGGGTGCCAGTCGTTGCGGTCCTGCACGGCGCAGTAGTAGGCGGCGGCCTCGAACTTGCCGCCGCCTGCCATATCCGGGTCGCGGAGCACTCGGCCTATTACGCCCTGCCGGAAGGCAGCCGCGGCATTTTTCTCGGCGGTGGCGGATCCGTGCGCCTGCCGCGGCTGATCGGGGCGTCCCGGGTCGTCGATATGATGCTGACCGGGCGCACCTATGGGGCGGACGAAGGCGCGCCGCTCGGATTTTCCCACTACGTTGCCGAATCCGGCGCCGGGCTCGCAGACGCGATCGAGCTTGCCGAACGCATTGCCGGCAATGCCCCCATGACCAACTTCGCCGCCATGCAGGTCCTGCCGCACAACGCCGAGCAGGACCGCACCAGCGGCTTCCTGATGGAAGCGCTGATGGCGGCAATTGCCCAGAGCGATCCGGAAGCAAAACGCAGACTGCACGATTTTCTGAAAAAGCGGGCGCCCAAGACAGTGCACCGGTAGATAAAGGGCGCGACGCAGCGCAGATCCACCTTTTAGGAACCAGACTGGTTGATTGTCCGGCCGAATTCAGAGAGCATAGCGGCGGCTAAAACGGATTTCGGTTATATGGAAGCGCGTAGGGTGGGCAAAGCCGACGGGTCCGGCCTTCGGCCGGCTCGATGACAGGCACCGCGTGCCCCACCACGGCCGAACCCGGTGGGCGCGGCGCGATCCTTCGAGACGTCCTCAGGAGCGCGCCCTTGCCCATCCCACACGCGGTATCCACTTCATCTGAATACGCTCTAAGGTTTCCAAGAAGCGGTCGATGAAACAACATTGGAGGAAACTATCATGTGGCATAGAAGGGTGATGGCTTGCGCGCTCGGCGTTGCGATCGCTGCGGCATTCGCGCTGTCGGTGGGGAAGAGCTACACGCAGAGCAGCTACGGCCCTAACGACGCGCCCAATCCTTACAAGTTCGACTATGGCTGGGCAAAACTCCCCGATGGGCGCAAGTGGGGAGCGGCTGTGGGCGTCGCAATCGATCGTGACGGCAAGAGCGTCTGGGTGTTCGACCGCTGCGAGACCGCGACCGATTGCTCGAAGTCGAAGGTCGATCCGATCATGGAATTCGATTCGACAGGCAAGATGGTGAAAAGCTTCGGCGGCGGAATGTTCAATTACCCGCACGGGCTGCACGTTGACCCGGACAACAATATCTGGGTGACGGACGGTCGCGCCATGAACAACGGCAAGGGCCACACCGTGATGAAATTCGACCAGGACGGCAAGCTCCTCATGACTCTCGGCAAGCCCGGCGTGGCAGGCACCACTCAAGATACGTTCAACGCCCCCTCGGATATTCTGATGGCCCCTAACGGCGATATCTTCGTTGCGGATGGGCATGGCGGCGACACGAATAACCGCATCGTGAAGTTCACCAAGGACGGCAAGTACATCAAGGAGTGGGGGAAGAAGGGGACGGGCCCGGGCGAATTCGACGTGCCTCACAGGCTTGCGATGGACTCCGCCGGCCGCCTCTTCGTCGCCGACCGCTCGAACAATCGCATTCAAGTATTCGATCAGGACGGAAAGTATCTTCTGGAATGGAAGCAGTTTGGCAGCCCGAGCGGATTGTTCATTGACAAGAACGACATTCTCTATGTGGCGGACAACTCACCCGACGAGCGTAATCCGCCCTACAAGTCGGGCATCCGGATCGGCAGCGTCAAGGACGGCAAGGTCACGGCTTTCGTTCTGGAGTCCGTCGAGGTCAACGGCCTCGAGGCCGTTGCGGTTGACAACGCTGGCAATGTCTATGGCGGCTACACCAACACGTTAAATTTCCGCCGATGGGTACCGAAAGCGGTGGCGCAGCGTTAGCTCGGATGTCTCAAGCGATTTGAGCGCATCCGGGCGGCGAATCAGCGGGAGTAGCTGTGCAACAACGACTTTGGCCGATTCGCCGAGCGCCCCGATGCAAACAGAGTGCACGCAGAACCTGTTTGAGTTTGAAGCGGTGGGTCGACGAGCCGTTGTGGCGCAATTCGGTAGCTTGACGAGTACCTCGCACGCCAGTGCGCTGCTGTTGGGGAACGTTAACCGCGGCCTTGGGTTGATGCGGCGATTTGCGTCGTGCTTCACCGACGACGTGACCCGCGCTACGTCTGGCAGATGCGCTGGACGAGTGCGCGGAGGTAGCCGCGACGGTAGCCGGTACAACGACACGGAACGGCGTCTGGCTGATCCCTGCCGATGTGTATAGGCGGGCCTGCTTAAAGGATAAGTCCGCTATACGGGCCAGGGTGTTAGGATATCACAGGTGGGGCTAAGCGGACGAACAATGATCGCCTCCTGCCCACGCGAGAATATTTCCCACGAGGCAAGGAGCCCCGACGAAGCCAGAAGAGACGCAGATGGGTATGCTCGTCGACGGGGAGTGGCGTGACGTCTGGTACGATACGGCGCATACAGGCGGCCGCTTCGAGCGCCAAGCCAGCGCCTTTCGCAACTGGGTTACGCCCGATGGCGCGCCAGGTCCGACCGGTGCGGGCGGCTTCCCGGCCGAACGGGGACGCTATCACCTCTATGTCAGCTTGGCCTGTCCTTGGGCGCACCGGACGCTGATCATGCGGCGGCTGAAGGGACTGGAGAACGCCGTCTCGCTTTCGGTGGTTCACTGGCGCATGCGCGAGCGGGGCTGGACCTTCACTCCGGGCCCATGCGTGACGGGCGATCCGGTCAATGGCGCGGAGACACTGAGCCAGGTCTATGTTGCGGCGGAGCCGCACTACACCGGTCGTGTCACCGTGCCGGTCCTTTGGGACAAGGCGCGTCGCACCATCGTCTCCAACGAGTCCGCCGAGATCATCCGCATGTTCAACAGCGCCTTTGACGGCATTGGAGCGGTGCCGGGCGACTACTATCCTGCGCGCTTGCGAGCGCAGATCGATGCGCTCAACGAGCGCATCTACAGGGAGGTCAACAACGGCGTATACCGCGCCGGCTTTGCCACCACGCAGGACGCCTACGAAGAAGCCGTCGTGACGTTGTTCGAGGCCCTCGATTGGCTGGACGCGCGGCTTTCGGGATCACGCTTCCTGACGGGCGAACGGCTCACCGAAGCCGACATCCGGCTGTTCACCACGCTGGTGCGGTTCGATGCCGTGTAT
>Ga0126375_10000494_pt1 | contig 10839 bp, 9 predicted proteins | sample PanSoiMetPlot_14_FD_109577 | JGI IMG/M metagenome (GOLD analysis project Ga0126375, IMG submission 109577) | Tropical forest soil microbial communities from Panama - MetaG Plot_14 | ecosystem: Environmental > Terrestrial > Soil > Tropical forest | place: Panama | collected 2016-02-17 | reverse complement strand
CTTGAAACATCTTGGCGCCATCACCCTTGATGTGAGCGACATATTGAATGTCTTCATTCTGGCGAAGCAATTTGCGCAAGGCGGCCTTGTATTCGATGAACTGTTTGCGCCGCATGTCGTCACCGTTGAGCATCAGCAAATCAAAGGCCGTGCAAATATGCGAGCGAATAACTATTGTGTTGCTTCATGCTCGCGAATCTGGCCTATAACAAAGCGGAGAAGCGAGGATCGCGTGTCCGATCCTCGCTTCCGTCAGATCAAGAACTTGATATTGCCGCGTTGCCTGGAAGGCGCGCGGCAATATTGTCTTTGACCACGCCTGGCGCGACCCTCACGGGATCACGTCTGCGCATCATCAAACGGTTTTCGAGCCGCCGTTTATGACCAGCATCGGCCCCGCCACTGCGTCTCATGAGCCGTCAATAGCGGTACCCGTTGGCTCCCCGAACCTATGAACCTTCGGCTCAAAGTCGGGGCAGGTAACCCGCCATCCGGACCGCGGCCGGCCATCAGCTGCAATCCTTCAGTGGGCAATTGCAAACTTAATCCCTCAATAAATGTTCCGCACCTTACCCTGTGGATTCTGTGGATTATGCCGCGCTAACGGTCCGGCCTGGCATTGAAGTTGAGTTGCGGCACTGAGCGGACGGGTTATCAGACCGAATGACAAAGCTGCCCGTATGAGCGTTTAGTCTTGCCGTCCTCAAGCCGCGGGAGAATTTCGGCATTGAGCGTTTGGCCGCTGCGCTCGGCATCGCGCATGAGCCTGCGATGGAGGGGCTTCGGCATCCGGATATGGCATCGGCAAGCAACGCTATTCGGTGACGTTCCGCGGCACGAGGGCCGAGGCGCGAACGAAACTCCGCGAGTTGCTGAAATCGGGCGACGACCGAACTCACGTTGACCCGACCCGCATGACTCTTGGTGATTGGATCAACCATTGGGTCTCGATTGGCTGCCCTGGGCGAAAGAAAAAGAGTGCTGGCCGCCGCTCGGTTGAACGATATGAGCAGATCTTGCGCGTGCATGTGATTCCGGCACTTGGCGAGAGGCGTCTGCAGCAGTTGCACGCAACCGACATTGATAATTTGTATGAGGACCTGGAAAATAAACTAGCGCCGCGGAGTCAACATCAGGTCCATGTTGCGCTTGGCGCGTGCATTCGGGCGGCTATGCGAAAAGGTTTGCTGTCCGTCAATCCAATCGACCGCGCCGAAAAAGTCCCCTCGCCTGGCGAATGCGATCACGGTCAAGTGCTGGACCAAGAGCAGCTTGCGAGCCTAGTACAGAGCTTTCGCGGTACTACCATTTACGCAATCATCGCGACAGCTGCGTTCACCGGGGCGAGGCGCAATGAAATTCATGCCTTGCAATGGTCAGACCTTGATCCTGCGAAAAAGACACTGCGCATTGAACGCTCGGTTGAGGAAAGCCGGGGCGTGCCGGCACAGTTGGCGCGTAGATTGAAGGAGCCCAAGCGGGCGAGCCACAAGCGAACAATCGCCATTGACGATTCGTTGATCGCGTTGCTGCTATCGAAGCGCGATAAGCATCTTCGTCTAGCGGCCGGAGTGCCGCACGGTGCGGCGGTTGATTTGTCGCTAATCAAGCTGCCGGAAGGCGCCTTGATGTTTCCGAGCTTCGATGATGGTCCCGACTTTACAAGACTGCGGAGCGCGAAGCCGGTCACAGACCTGTTTACGAAACGCGCTCGCAAACAATTCCCCGGATTGCGCTTCCATGATCTACGCGGAAGCCATGAGACCGCGTTGCTTGATGCCGGTGTGCCGGTGCATGTCGTAGCCGCTCGCTGCGGGCATGATCCGGCCGTGCTGCTAAAGAGCTACGCGAAGCGGACGAAGGGAGCCGATACCAGCGCAGCCAAGATCATCGGCAATATGTCGAAGGCGATCCTGGGAACGGACTGAAAACAGTTTGGGTCCAACTTGGGTCCAAAAACCAATTCGTTCCGACTACGTTCTTTGATGATGTGACCATAACCAGTTGAGATTGTTCTGAGGTTAACAATCGCCACCTCGCAACGTCCCCGATTATCGCGATCGCGGCCATAATCAGCACGACGAAACCCATCCGCACGGCCAGAAAAGTCAACGGCTCGATATCCGGCAGGCCATAGCGTGCGCCAATAAACCCTGTGCTCCACAAAAGCACGAACAATGCAGGCGCAGTGACAATCGCCAGTCGAGTCAGGCGCATCGAGATCTCGGCAAGGCTGGGCATGAATGAATGGGGCGGGCCACGCGCCTATACCATTTTTATGGGAACGCGCCTTGTCCGCGTTGGCAGGATGAGGCCCAATGTCGGGGGCTTGCGGGGTGACCCACAGGGAATTGATCGAGGTATGTCGCTATGAAATTGCTCGTGTTTTACGTCGTTTTTGTCGTGATCGGCGAGATCATCGCCTATTTCATTGGACGGACGGTCGAGCTTTGGTCCGCACCTGTCAGTTTGCCGGTGTTCCTCGCGTGTTTTTTCTTTGTTTTCTGGGCCGCCTGGCGGCTCGCGGTTCGCGTGACCTGATTTCCAGTTCCATCAACGCAACGATGTTTCGGAACCGCCGCAATGGCTAGCGGGTTTCCTTCATTCGAGACGACGCAAAGCGTCCCGAACCAAGGAGGATGTCATGACTGATCCACGCTTTACCGATCCGCGGTTGAACGACCCGGTAGATCCGAGGCTAAGCGACCCAGTTATCCGCCGGGACGAAAGCGCTGGTGGAATGTGGGGTTGGATCGCCGGTGTGGCCGTGCTGCTGCTGATCGGTTTCTTGATTATTGCCGGCTGGAATAGCAACAGCAACACCGCGAGCAGCGGCTCTAAGACCACGACAACGAGCAGCACTGCCCCGCGCACGACACCGCCGCCGAGCACCACGGGTTCTGGCTCAACTTCAACCCAGCCCCTCACGCCGCCGGCAGCGGCTCCGCTGGCGCCCTCAAAGTCAGAGTAACGCGCCAGTTCTTTCGTATAGAGCCGTCCCGGCCCGCAGCGCCGCCGCCGGGACGGCGAGCCGAGCTTTCCGGGCGATGCGTGCAGCCTCTGCTTTCAGTCGAAAGCTGTGTAGATGCCGAAGCCCAGGGTCGCGCTGACAACCGCCTCGATGGCCTGAAACTGAATCCCAGACAGTTGATTGCTCACATATGGGAACAACAAATTCCCTAACGGCACCCATGATGGCCGCAACAAATGCGACACACAGCAATTTGTTAAGCGTTGCTCGGTCGAGCATGAAGCATCCCAGTTCCCAGTTTTGCATAGTGTCACGATCGGCAGCAACTCGGTAATCACCTGAGGTTGGCATCAATCGGAACGTGGTAGCCATTGGCGAGTCGGTTGGTTTCATTGGCCATTCCGACGACGGCCATCAGTTCGCCAAACATTGGATCCGTCATGCCCGCCCTACGGGCCGCGGCGGTGTGGGTGGCAATGCAATAAGAGCAGCCATTGGTGACTGACACCGCTATATAAATTAGTTCCTTGGTGAGCGGATCGAGTGCACCGGTGGCCATAACCTCCTTTACGCTTTCCCAAGTGCGCTTGAGTGTGACTGGATCGCCGGCGAGATACTTCCATAAATTATTCACGTTGGGCACGTTGCGGGTTTTCTTGATGTCGTCATCGACGCATCGCTATATTCGACTGGTGGCGTTGTCGTCATGGAAAGCTCCTTAAAGCCCGAAACACGGTCCGATATTGTCATTGTCCGACTTGATCCGGCAATCGATGATGATCTGCAAACGCGCGTAGCCACATAACTCCTCGTCGGTGCCTTTTAAAATGCAGGCATGGCGCCGAAGAGATTATCCAGCCGGAGAAATACTCATGCCAAAAACACCAGACTTTTTCGCTGGCAAAACTATTATTATCACCGGAGCCGCAAGCGGCATTGGTCGCGCCGCGGCGCTCATTTTCGCTCGTGAGAAAGCTAACGTCGTTTGCGCTGACATCGACGAAGGTGGCGTTGAAAAAACAGCCGAGGAAATCAACGCCATCGGCAGTCAGGCGCTGGCGCTGACCATCGACGTGACCAAGCGCGCGGCTGTCGAAGACATGGTCCAGCTCGCGATTGACGGCTTTGGCAGCATACATTTCCTCTTCAATTCGGCCGGCGCGGCGATTAGACGCGCGAAATTTCTCGAGATCGACGACGACCTGTTCGACAGGACCTTCGATCTCAACGTCAAAGGCACGCTCTATCCCATGCAAGCGGTGCTGCCGCACATGCTTGCCAACAAGTTTGGTGTGATCGTCAACATGGGCAGCATGGCGCACCGGCGCGGTGGTCCCGGCTCTTCGGTGCATTACGCGGCGGCGAAAGGAGCTGTTGTGACTATGACAATGGGCGTCGCGCGAGAATTTGCGACACAGGGTATCCGCGCGCTCTCGATCTCGCCGGGGCCCGTGAGGACACCATTCCAGGCAGCGGCGAGCAGCTCGCCCGAGCTCGTGCAGCGTTTTCTCGACGACGTGCCTATGAAACGATTCGCGGAGCCTGAGGAAATCGGCGAGTTAGTGCTCTTCATGTGTTCGGACGCCTGTGAATTCATGACTGCCGACACAGTATACGTCAACGGCGGGGGCGGCTGGCGCTGACAGATTGTTACGATCCGAAATGCCGGCAAATGTAAAAATGGCAAGCGAATGAAGCGCAATTTTTGCTCCCTAACGGCCGGCACTTGTCTTTTTTTAAACCTTGCGCACGGCACAAATTCCGCCGTGGTAAGATCGATAACAAAACGACCACGATAGAGATCGAGAATTTTGTGAGAAGCCCGTGGCTGGAGAAATAGTAATTGGCGCCCTTTTCAAAAAAGAATACACGCAACAGTCCGACGACAATCATATCCCGCCGGACAATCCGAGCTAAGCGCGATATTCAGGACGTACCTGTGTCTGCGAATTGATAGACTGCGTAGAGCACGCCCTGCTCCAGTTCGCTCCAGAAGCGCACGCCTTCTAGCACCTGAGTATCTTGATTGCCCACGGCAGGTGGCCAGTCGAATACCAATGATAGAATTTACCGCCCAACGCTTCCGTAACGACGGCGCGAACCATAAAAAGGGATTTCGGCATGCTCACACTGGTAAATTGTCGTGCTTCCGCGCCGGCATTTCCACATGCTTATTGCGCAGCATTGCAAGCGCCCGCGCGATGCGGCGGCGCGTCGAGTGCGGCATGATCACATCGTCGACATAACCGCGCTCGGCGGCGACGAAGGGTGACAGGAACCGTTCCTCATATTCCTTTGTCCGCTCGGCAATCTTTCTCGGGTTGTCCATATCGGCACGGAAGATGATTTCAACCGCGCCCTTCGCGCCCATCACGGCGATCTGCGCTGTCGGCCAGGCGTAGTTGATGTCGCCGCCGACGTGCTTCGATGCCATCACGTCATAGGCACCGCCGAAGGCCTTACGCGTGATCACCGTGATCAGCGGCACCGTACACTGGCTGTAGGCGAACAAGAGCTTGGCGCCATGTTTGATCAATCCGCCGTATTCCTGGTCAGTGCCGGGCAAAAAGCCGGGTACATCCACGAAAGTCACGATGGGAATGCCAAAAGCGTCGCAGAAGCGCACAAATCGGGCCGCTTTCCGCGAGGCATCGCTGTCAAGCACGCCGGCGAGCACCATCGGCTGATTGGCGACGAAACCAACCGTGCGGCCCGCGATACGGCCGAACCCGGTAACGACATTCTTTGCGTAGGCCGCCGACAGCTCGAAAAAATCGGCTTCATCCACGACCTTCTGGATCAGTTCCTTAATGTCGTAGGGCTTGTTCGGGTTGTCGGGGATGAGCGTGTCAAGCGATGCATCGACACGATCGGACTCATCATATGCCGGCCATTCCGGCACGCCGCCCTCGTTGTTCGACGGAAGAAAGTCGATCAGCCGGCGCATTTGCAGCAGGCATTCTACATCGTTCTCGAAAGCGCCGTCTGACACCCCAGATTTCGTCGTGTGCACCGAAGCGCCGCCCAGTTCCTCGGCGGTGACAACTTCGTTAGTCACGGTCTTCACCACGTCGGGACCGGTCACGAACATGTAGCTCGTATCCTTCACCATGAAAATGAAATCGGTCATCGCCGGCGAATAGACGTCGCCGCCCGCACAAGGGCCCATGATGACGCTGATCTGCGGAATGACACCCGATGCGATCACGTTGCGCTTGAACACTTCGCCATAGCCACCGAGCGCGGCGACGCCTTCTTGGATGCGTGCACCGCCGGCATCGAAGAGGCCAATGATCGGACAGCGCGCCTTCATCGCCATGTCCTGCACCTTAATGATCTTCTGCGCATGCGTCTCCGACAACGAGCCGCCGAACACGGTGAAATCCTTCGAAAACAGATAAACTGCGCGGCCGTTGACGGTGCCCCAGCCAGTGACGACCCCATCGCCGGGGATTTTTAACTTCTCCATTCCGAATTCGTTGGATCGGTGCTCGACGAACATGTCGAACTCTTCAAACGAGCCCTTGTCGAGCAGCAGTTCGATGCGCTCGCGGGCGGTTAGCTTGCCGCGCTGGTGCTGAGCCTCGATGCGCGCCTTGCCGCCACCCAGGCGGGCCTCCTCGCGTCGCTTTTCGAGCCTATCGAGGATATTTTTCATTTCTGCTTTGACCCTACCCTCTGTCGGAATCCGGCTAATGAAGGGATAGCACGGGCAGGCCACAATCTCACTTCTCTCGGCCTGCCCTTACGGGGAGGGAAATGAGCTTGGAATCGCCCTTAAGCCTGCTTACAAGCCCTACATGAGCGAACCGGCAACTACCGTCGAGCTTATCCAGCAGGGCCTGGTCCACCACCGGGCGGGGCGGATTTCGTTGGCGATGGACCGCTATACTCAGGTCTTGCGCAATGACCCGCGCAATGCCGATGCGCTCTATTACGTCGCGGTGATCGCCTGCCACGAAGGCCAGTTCCAACAGGGCATCGATCTCGCCCGCCGCTCGCTGTCGTTCCGCCCACAGCAGGCGCGGGTACACAACCTGATCGGCCAAGCCCTGTACCGGATGGGCAAGGTCAAAGACGCGCTTGAGAGTTTCGATAACGCGATCGAATGCGATCCTAATTTCGCAGATGCCTATGGCAACCGCGCCAACATGCTCAGCGAGCTTGGTCGCATCAGCGAAGCTCTGTCGAGCTTCGACCGCGCACTGGCGCTAAATCCAGATTCGGCGGGTGACTGGATCAACCGCGGCGCCACGCTCCATAGTGTTGGGCGCCCGGAAGAAGCGATCGCAAGCTATGACAAAGCGATCGCCATCGACCCGGACTTCAGCATCACTCATTGCAACCGAGCCCACGCATTGACCGACATCGGCCACGATGCAGAAGCGCTCGCCGCTTACGATCGAGCCATCGCGATCGAACCGAAAATGGCCGAAGCCTATCTAGGACGGGCACTGGCACTGAAAAAGCTCGCCCGTCAGGAAGAAGCACTCGCAAGCGTAGACAAGGCAATCGAGATCAGTGCAGGCATTTCCAGGATGCACGAGGCGCGAGCCAGCTTGTTGCGATCGCTTGGACGCGAGGACGAAGCGCGGGCAGCCGATGCGCGAGCGGCGGAGCTCGCGGCGAATGCAAGTGCCGAAAGATCCGGCACGAGCACGCCAGCCTGATCATTCTGCTTCACAGGCCCGGTCTCCGGCACGGCGTGACTCCCTCCCCCGAGGGAGAGGTGGGGTGAGGAGGATTAGGGCCGTCGATTCTCCAACCGTCACCCGGCGCACTTCGTGCGTCGGACCTTTCCCTATGGGAGAGGTAAGAGACTGCACCGCTCTCAGTTTGTCAGTTTCAGCACCGTCACCGCGGCCTGAAATTCGCCCCCGCGATAGGCGCGGCGCTCAAGCGCGAGTTCATCGTGACCCCATTGCGACATCTGCCAGTCCTCGTCAACGTGGGCGGCCGACCAGGCGGCATCAGGTTCGAGCGCGGAATATGCGAGCGCGAGCGCGAGCAGCGCTGATCCGGTCAGCGATGTAATCGACGAGACCGCGGCGAGTCGCCACGGTTCGGCAGGAATGGCGGCGCGAGCAGCGGCAATCGCCTCGTCCGGTTGCGGTACATGTACCAGACTCTCAGTCAGCGCAAAACGTGCGCCGAAGGTTTCGCGTGCCCAGGCCAGCACCGGATCCCAGGCTTGCGATTGCTTTAGTGCTAGTCCGGCGGGAGCATCGGCACGATAGAGCAGCAAATCTGAACCTAGATATTTCGCGATCTCCTCCGCGACCGGGTCTGGCGCATCGGCGACTGCATCGATCACCGCATTGGAAAGCCGCGTGAGCGGCATGCGCGCCGGATCAATAAAGTCGGCTTGCGCATCCCACTCCGCCGCGATGGCCTCGGCGAGTGCTTGGGTGGGCGCGACAAATTTGCGGCGCGCCGGCGTCAGGACTAGCTTGCCATCGAGCAATATTGCGACACCGCCCGCGCCCGCATCGCTCGTTTGCACCCGTTTGAAAAACCGTTTCCGCCGACGCGGGCGAACTGCGCGTTGCGCCGCTTCGGTCGGGTCGAGCGACTGATTTTCGAAAATCTCGGTAAAGATCTCGCGCATGAGCCGGCATTTGTGCGGCGCAAAAATGGAAGGAACTTAGCCCTAAATGTTAATCCAAAACTGCAATGTTAAGGGCCCAAATGTCATGCTGTCGCCGCTTTTAGGGAGCGAAAACCCGCATGCAAACTTGTGGTTTACAGGGAGTAGCCATGACGGAAGGACAAGTAGCCTTGTGGGTTTGCAACCAATAATATCCGCTCCTAGATTCGGCCGGAAACAAGGCCGACCGGAGGAAAGAGGACGCGCGAGGGCCTGTGACGCGACGCCGTTTTAGTTGTGCGGAGTAGCGGGGCGCGTTTCGAGGAGTCAATGAAGAATACCGACATTTCGGCGCCTGACTATTTCCACAAGGTCGTGACTGCCAATGGGCTTGCCCCGCGCATACTCCGGTCCCTGAATACATCCGTCTGATCGCACAGGGGCGCTATTCCGACGCCTACATGATCAATTGGCGTTCGAATGTGTTTCCGGGGATTCTGGGACGCACCTGCGACCGCCCTTGCGAACCGGCTTGCCGGCGTACGCGCGTAGAGAGGGAGCCGGTGGCGATCTGCCGCTTGAAAAGAGTAGCGGCGGATTACAAAGATGACATTCGCGAGCGCTTGCCCAAGGCAGCAGCACAGAAAAACGGCAAGCGGATCGCTCTGGTCGGCTGCGGCCCGGCGTCTCTCACTGTCGCCCGTGACCTCGCCCCGCTCGGCTACCAATGCGTGATATTCGATCAGGACCACAAAGCCGGCGGGATGATCCGCACGCAGATTCCAAAATTCCGTTTGCCCGATTCCGTCATCGATGAGGAGTGTGGCTACATTCTCAACCTCGGAATCGAATTCTGCGCTGGCAAGCGCATCGACAGTTTGAAAGCATTGCTCGCTGAAGGCTGGGATGCCGTATTCGTTGGCTCCGGCGCGCCGCGCGGTCGCGACCTCGATATTCCGGGCCGTAAGGAAGCGGCCAAAAACATCCAAATTGGCATTGACTGGCTCTCATCGGTCTCGTTCGGGCATATTTCCAAAATCGGCAAGCGCGTAGTCGTGCTCGGCGGTGGCAACACCGCGATGGATTGTTGCCGCTCGGCGCGTCGTCTCGGCGGCGAGCAGGTGGACGTTGTGGTGCGTTCAGGATTCGAGGAAATGAAGGCGTCGCCTTGGGAAAAAGAAGACGCGATGCACGAAGGCATTCCGATCCACAATTACCTGGTGCCGAAGGAATTTACCCAGGAAAACGGAAAACTCACTGGCATCACCTTCGAAAAGGTGAAAGCCGAATACGACGCCAAAGGGCGCCGCAAGCTCATTCCGGCCGGTAAACCTGATCAGCACTTCCTGTGCGACGATGTATTGGTCGCGGTTGGCCAAGAAAACGCCTTTCCCTGGATTGAACGCGACATCGGCATTGAGTTCGATCAATGGGGCATGCCGAAAGTTAACACTACGACCATGGAGTCAACGCATCCGAAAGTGTTCTTTGGCGGTGACGCCGCGTTCGGTCCAAAGAACATCATATGGGCCGTCGCCCACGGACACGAGGCTGCCGTTTCTATCGACAAGTTCCTCCATGGCGAGAACATTGCCGATCGCCCTGTTCCTGCAGTCGAGCTGATGGGCCAGAAAATGGGCATTCATGAATGGAGCTACGACAACGAGATTGCCCTCGATAAACGCTACAAGGTGCCTCACCGCGACAAGGTGGTCGCGCTCAAGGATATCAAGGCCGAAGTCGAACTGGGCTTCGACGACAAGCTAGCCTTCGCGGAAGCTGGACGGTGTCTAAATTGCGACGTCCAGACCGTGTTTTCGGCACAGCTTTGCATCGAATGCGATGCCTGTGTCGATATCTGTCCCATGGATTGCATCACCTTCACTGCGAACGGCGAAGAGGCCGATTTACGTAAGAGGCTGAACGCGCCTTCGCAAAATCTCACGCAGGACCTTTACGTGCAGGACGGCCTCAAGACCGGCCGTGTCATGGTTAAGGACGAGGACGTCTGCCTGCATTGCGGCCTGTGCGCCGAACGTTGTCCGACCGGCGCCTGGGACATGCAGAAATTCTTGCTCGATATGACTTACGCAGGTACTTCATGCCGACCGCCTCGCCGATCAGCCGCGTAAACGACTTCGTTATCCGTTTTGCTAACGTAAACGGATCCGGCTCGGCGAGCGCGAACGAGATGTTTGCGCGCGCGGTGATGCGCATGGGCGTACCTGTCGCCCCCCGCAATATTTTCCCTTCCAACATCCAGGGGCTGCCGACATGGTAT
>Ga0126375_10000490_pt1 | contig 10857 bp, 6 predicted proteins | sample PanSoiMetPlot_14_FD_109577 | JGI IMG/M metagenome (GOLD analysis project Ga0126375, IMG submission 109577) | Tropical forest soil microbial communities from Panama - MetaG Plot_14 | ecosystem: Environmental > Terrestrial > Soil > Tropical forest | place: Panama | collected 2016-02-17 | reverse complement strand
GCTTCGAGCGGGTTGCTGATGAGCACGCGAAGCAATGCAATTGGACCTAAGGCAGCCTCTCGCGGTATCGGTGCTGGTGGGCTGAGTTCGGATGACAAATCGAGCAATAAAATATTCCCCGTGTAATGTACTGAGCGAAAGCAACTAATGAAGGCCCCTCGCCCAACCGCCACTACGCTTCCGAGTTCCATTATGCTGCAATTTGATTAGGCTGACAGCCGGAACCGGGCGTCATTTCGTCTATTTCCGGTGTTAGGTCCTACCCAAAACCGAGGTATTTCAGGTGTATCCGTCCATCCGAGTGAGCCCAAAAATGTCCGAGTTTCTAGCTTTTTGCGCCACATTTGCGATATGGCTGACAACAAGCAGCGTCGCAAACGCACAACCCGCCCGCGTTCCGACTGACCCCACTGGGGAATGGTTGGTGGCCAAGCAAATCGCCCGCATCAAAATCGCGGATTGCGATGGCCGGCTGTGGGGTGTGGTCGCATGGGAGGCGCAACCCGGCATCGATAAAAAAAATCCGGATCCCAATCTCCGATCCCGCCCAACGCTGGGAATGCCGATCCTGCTCGGTATGACCCCCAGCAAAACAAACCAATGGGATGGGAAAATTTATAACTCGGAAGATGGCCACACTTATTCCGCTAACATCAGTCTGCTGGATCCAAACACTCTGCGCGTGCAAGGATGTTTCCTCGGCTTTTTGTGCGGCGGAGAAAATTGGACACGGTTTGAGTCACAAGACGTGTCGTCAACCGGTTCGACATCACGTACGTCGACAAGGCCGCCCAGCAACCGCAAGGTAGCCAGCACGCCGGCCGAGCCCAGCGTTGATGTCTGTTCAAAGACCCCGGCTTCTACGGGGCTTTCCCATGAGCGCGGGCTGAAATAGCACCGCAGCTGCCAAAGTGCATACCAACGATAGCGCCAGCAGTTTGCCCATACTGGATGTGCCGGGGTGCTGCGAAAGCCAGAGGCTTCCGAAGGCGGTTGCTGTTGTCAAAGCGCTCCAAATCACGGCGCGAGTTAAGCTTGACTGCAAAAGGTTCGTGCGGCCGGATCGCCAAGCCATGATGTAGTAAATTTTGAATGCGACGCCGACGCCCAAAAGCAACGGCAGCGCAATGATGTTGGCGAAATTCAATGGCATACCGATCAAGACGCAAATTTCAAGTGTGACGACGCCCGCCAGCAAAAGTGGCACGAGAGTTAGCAGCACATCGCCGAAGCGTCGCAAAACGATCCAAAGAAGTAGACCGATTGAGACCAACGCATAAAATCCCGCTTCAAAGAACGCTCTGACGACAGTCCGACCCGATTCAAGGATTGAAATCGGACCCCCTGTAGCATTCGGATTGACGGCAAGGATTGCGCGAGCGAATGAGCGGAGAACCTCGGTATCGTCCGTATTGCCCTTGGGCGTTACCTCGACGCGAGCGCGTCCGTCAGGCGTTACCCATTGCTGTTTGAGCGCCTGGGGCAGGTTATCTTTGTTGACTCGCTCGGCGTTCAGAAATCCCCGCAGGTGAGCGGTATCGGTTTCGTAGGGCACGATGAATGCGTCCCTAGCGCGCGCTCGCGTCTCCTCATTAGCTTGCGCCAGTTTCGATACCCCACGGGCCAAACGTTTGGCTGCGTCGGCGCCGGGCCCTTTAGCGTTTCCAGCGATCTTGTTGAGCTGATCAGCCATGCCATTGAGGGCACCGATATTTTCAGCATCGCTTGGCGATTTGGCTGACCCTGGCCTTTCCAAGGCCGGTCCAACTTGCTCGTCAAAATCCTGGATCAGCTCAAGCTTTTTATCCTGATCCTGAGGTACAAAACTGAGCAGGGTCCTAACCTCCAAAACTTCCGGCAGCTTTTGTAATTTTTCGGCCGTCGCTGAAGCCTCATCGACTGAACCCGCGACGATGTTAACCGAGTTTATACCAGCCCGCGGATCACCCCCCAGATCGAGCAAGGTCGAAACCGATTCCGTCTCGGGGCTGCGCAGGTGAATCGGGTCGAAATCGAAAGTGAGGAAGTAGAGCAAGGGCGAGCCAACAACGGCGACTGCCAGCGTGCCCACGATAACTGGAACACGATACTCCTGGAGGAACCAGTCTATGGGTGCGAGCGCCCTGTACCCGATTGGCTCAGCCTCACCCGCGGGGTTGAGCACGCCAATGAGTGCGGGCAACAGCGTGATACTTGTGACATATGCAATCAGCATGCCTACGCCGGCAATTACGCCTAGTTCCGAGACACCACGATAGTGGGTCGGAAGGAAGGACAGAAAACCGGCTGCTACTGCGGCTGCGGCCAATGTTAGCGGAACACCTATTTTCTCCGCGGCCTGGCTTAGTGCCGCATGAAGTTCGGGTTTATCGTGGCGCTCGGCACGGTAGCGGACCGAAAACTGAATGGCGAAATCAACGCCGAGACCGACAAACAAAACGGCAAATGCGACCGATATCAAATTGAGTGCACCGACCATCATAAGGCCGAGCGCAGCAGTGAGCGCCAATCCCACGAACAGGCTGATGAAAACTGCGACTATAAGCCGTCCTGATTTCAGTGCCAGCCAAAGGATTACAAGCACAATTAGAATGGTAGCAATGGCATTCTCCAAGGCGCCTTGTTTAACGGTTCCAAATTCCTCATCCGCCATTGGCACCGAGCCGGTCAGGCGTACGCGCGCCTGGTATTTTTGCTTGAGCTGTAAGTCGGATGCTGCCTGACGGATGGCGTTGCTTGACGCCTCGCCAGGTCGAAGTGCAGAAAAATCAAGTACCGGACGGACTTCAATAAGACGGCGAAGATCAGCGGGCTCCGGTTGCTGGCCGCTCACCATGGCCTGCCAGGAAAACGACGCCGGTCGAGCCGCCAGCACGTCCTCCAAAGTCGTCGACGCCATCGACAAAGGGCGGGCCAAGGCATCGAGCGTGACCATACGGTTTTGCACGCCAATTAAACCTAAAGAGAGCGTGCGCGTGAGGCCACGCAAGCTGGGGTCTCCGACAAGAGTTCCCACAAGAGGGGCGCCTTGCCCTAGGCCTTTGATAAAATTCGCCACATCATTAGCGGGCCGATACAACAATCCGTTTCGCGTAAAGAATTCGCTTCCGCCGATGTCATCGACTGAGTGGAATAATTGGGGGCGGGATTTGAGTTCTGCCGCCAGCTCGGCACCAGCGCGAGTCGCAAATTCGGCCGTAGGAGCGTCGACGACGACCAGGGTCGAGCTGAAGTGTCCCGGAAAGGCCTTTTCGAATTCAGCCTCGCGCTTGCGCCAATCAAGTTCGTCCGAAATCAGCTTGTTGATGTCTGTATTGATGGCGAAATGCCGAACCGAATAGCCGACCGATCCTGCCGCCGCGACAAGAGCTAAGACGATGATCGGCCAAGGGAATCGTGTGCAAAACTTGACGATTCCAGTAACGATTGAACCTAGCATGCTAGATGTTGCCTTCCGGCTACAGGGAAGTCACCCCCGAAGTCACCCCCACTTGCGCTCGGATGCAATATTATCAATCCTTCGGCGTGGAACTTTTCGACGCGTCCTTGATTGACGCTGACTGACAGACTTCCTGGCAGACGTGGCAAAGCTCATAGGGGGCGACAAAAATGTTCTGAGAGTTTGGGGGCGACAAAAATGTTCTGAGAGTTTTTGCCAATAGCACAAGCGCCTCCAAATTAGTGGGGAAGGGGTAATTAAAGTATGACGGCGCCCAACGATGACTTATTAACAAAATCCACCAATTTTCTCGACTCGATCAAAAGCCCTGCCGACTTACGCCGGGTTAACGCGCGGCACCTTCAGCAGGTTGCAGATGAATTGCGTGCCGAGACAATTAACGCAGTTGCCGTTACCGGCGGCCACCTGGGGGCAAGTCTCGGCGTGATCGAATTGACCGTTGCTCTGCACTACATCTTCGATACCCCTAATGACAAACTGATATGGGACGTCGGCCACCAAGCCTATCCACACAAAATCCTGACCGGCCGTAGGGACCGCATAAAAACATTGCGGACGGGCGGAGGTTTGTCGGGCTTCACGAAGCGCTCAGAAAGCGAATATGACTGTTTCGGCGCGGCGCATTCCTCGACTTCAATATCGGCAGGTTTGGGGATGGCCGTCGCGCGCGATCTCGCCGGGCAGAAACATAACGTGATCTGCGTCATCGGCGATGGCGCCATGTCCGCCGGGATGGCATATGAAGCCATGAACAATGCCGGCGCAATGAACCGCCGCTTGATCGTGATTCTGAACGACAACGAGATGTCCATCGCACCGCCAGTTGGTGCCATGTCGAACTATCTCACGCGATTGCTTTCGAGCCCAACGTATATGTCGCTGCGTGACATCGGCAGACAGGTCGCTCATCATTTACCAAAATTTTTCAAAGAAAAGGCATGTCTTGCGGAAGAACTTGCGCGTGGCTTCGTTACAGGCGGTACGTTATTCGAAGAACTCGGTTTCTATTACATCGGCATTGTCGACGGCCACGACCTAAATCAGCTTTTGCCTGTATTGGAAAATATTCGCAACGCAGACAAAGGTCCGTTCCTCGTGCATGTTCGTACGCAAAAGGGCAAAGGCTACGCACCAGCAGAAGCGTCACGGGACAAATATCATGGTGTCGTGAAATTTGATGTCGCAACGGGCAAGCAGCAGAAAGGCGTTTCGAATGCGCCGTCCTACACAAAGGTTTTCGGCGAAAGCCTGGTGAAGGAAGCCAAAAAGGACGACAAGATCGTCGCCATTACCGCGGCGATGCCGGGCGGTACTGGCGTTGACATTTTCGCCAAGTCGTTTCCGGAGCGAACCTTCGATGTCGGAATTGCTGAGCAGCACGCTGTCACCTTCGCGGCGGGCCTCGCGACGCAAGGGTACAAGCCATTCGTTGCGATCTATTCGACCTTCCTGCAGCGGGCCTACGACCAGGTTGTGCACGACGTGGCAATTCAGAAGTTGCCGGTCCGTTTTATGATGGACCGCGCTGGACTCGTCGGCGCCGATGGCCCGACGCACGCTGGTTCCTTCGACCTCGCTTATCTCGGTTGTCTGCCCGGCTTTGTGCTTATGGCTGCTGCCGACGAGTCCGAGCTTGTGCACATGGTGGCCACTGCGGTGGGGATTGATCACTGCCCTTGCGCCGTGCGCTACCCGCGCGGGGATGGCGTCGGCGTTGTAATGCCCGAGGCCGGTATACCGCTTGAAATCGGCAAAGGCCGTGTCCTGACGCAAGGCAATACGGTCGCTCTGCTGTCGCTTGGCACGCGGCTCGCCGAATGCACGAAAGCAGCCGAAACGCTCGCGGCGCACGGCATTTCAACCACGGTCGCCGATGCACGCTTCGCCAAGCCGCTCGATCGCGAACTTATCCTGCGGCTAGCACACGAGCATGAATTGCTCATTACGATCGAGGAAGGCGCCATTGGTGGTTTCGGCGCGCAAGTCATGCAGTTGCTTAGCGACACAGGCGCGCTCGAGCGTTCCGGCTTCAAGGTCCGCAGCATGGTATTGCCGGATGTCTTCATCGACCACGACAGTCCCCCGGCCATGTATGCCAAGGCGGGACTCGACGCGACTGGCATCGTCAACAAGGTCTTCGACGTATTCGGAGAGGGTCACGCACCTGGATTGCAACCCGCCGAAATCAAGTTTCTTGCCGATCGCGCGCAACGCTGCCGGCCGGCCAAGGCGATGAATGGGCTTGCCAAAGGGGCAGCGGGATGAAGGTTATTCTGGCGAAGCCGCGCGGCTTCTGCGCGGGGGTCGTGCGCGCGATCGAGATTGTCGAGCGCGCGCTCGATAAGTACGGACCGCCGGTCTACGTACGGCACGAGATTGTGCATAATAAATGGGTGGTCGACGCCCTCAAGGCGCGCGGAGCACGCTTCGTTGAAGAATTGTCCGAAGTGCCGCCGAATGCAATAACGATCTTCAGCGCTCATGGCGTATCGAAGAAGGTCCAGGAAGAGGCCGCCCAGCGCGGTCTGCGCGTGCTCAATGCCACCTGCCCGCTCGTGTCGAAAGTGCACGCGCAAGGCCGACACTATTTGCGCAATGGACGCACGGTAGTCCTCATCGGCCACGCAGGCCATCCAGAGGTGGAAGGGACATTGGGCCAAATCCCAGGCCCGGTGATCCTCGTGCAAACCGAAGAGGATGTGAATGGGCTCGAGCTGGCGGAGGACACGCCGGTCGCATACGTGACGCAGACCACGCTTAGCGTCGACGATACCAAGGAAATTATTACGGCGCTGTTTCGCCGCTTCAAGGACGTCGTCGGACCGGGCACGGAGGATATCTGCTATGCGACACAGAACCGCCAAACCGCCCTGCTCGAGTTAACGAAGTTGGTCGACGTGATTTTTGTAGTTGGCGCTACAAACAGCTCGAACTCGAATCGCCTGCGTGAGATCGGCGTCGAAGCCGGTGTTCCTACCCACCTGATCGCCAATGGAAGCGAAATAAAGCCGGAGTGGTTGCATAACGTCGAAGTTGTTGGCATTACCGCCGGCGCCTCGGCGCCGGAAATCATGGTACGTGACGTGATCAATGCGTTGCGCGCGATTGAGCCGGTAGAGGTTTTCACCCTGCCTGGCCAGGATGAGCACATCGAATTCAGGGTGCCCGTAGAGCTGCTCGACGTGACCGGGACCCAGCAAATCAGCAAGGATAGTAGTCTTGGGCATTCCTCTTCTTCAGAAACTGTTTGTCGGTAGCTACGTCATTCGCCAGCGTCTGATCGGCCGAAAGCGATACCCGCTGGTGCTCATGCTGGAGCCGTTGTTCCGATGCAATCTGGCTTGCGCCGGGTGCGGGAAAATCGATTATCCCGATCCAATCCTGCATCAGAACATGTCTGTGGAGGACGCCCTGTATGCAGTCGACGAGTGTGGCGCTCCGGTTGTATCGATCGCCGGCGGCGAGCCATTGCTACACAAGCAGCTGCCGGAAATCGTGCGCGGTATCGTCGCGCGGAAAAAGTTCGTCTACCTGTGCACCAACGCCCTGCTTATGGAAAAGAAGCTTTCACAGTATGAGCCGAGCTCCTACTTTACCTGGTCGGTGCATCTCGACGGGGATAAAGAAATGCATGACCGCTCGGTTTGCCAGCCAGGCACTTACGATCGGGCTGTGGCGGCGATCAAGCGTGCCAAGGAGCGTGGCTTCCGCGTCAACATAAATTGCACCTTGTTCAACACTGCACAGGCCGATCGTGTCGCCGCGTTCTTTGATACCGTGACGGAGCTGGGTATCGATGGCATCACCGTTTCGCCGGGTTATGCATACGAGCGCGCACCAGACCAGCAGCACTTCCTCAACCGCGGGAAGACCAAGCAGCTGTTCCGCGACGTGTTTAAGCGGGGACCTCGCAAGGCGAAATGGTCGTTCAGCCAGTCCGGCCTGTTTCTTGATTTTCTCGCGGGCAACCAGAGCTACCACTGTACGGCGTGGGGCAACCCGACACGCACAATCTTCGGCTGGCAGAAGCCTTGCTATCTCCTCGGCGAAGGCTACGCGCGGACCTTCGATGAGTTGATGAACGAGACTGATTGGGATGCTTACGGGACCGGCAATTACGAGAAGTGCGCTGACTGCATGGTGCATTCCGGCTACGAAGCATCGGCAGTTCAAGATGCCGTCGCCCATCCACTCAAGGCTCTTGCGGTCAGCCTGCGTGGCGTCCGCACAAATGGTGTTATGAAACCTGACATTCCACTCGATCGCCAGCGGCCGGCGCAATACGTTTTTTCCCAGCACGTTGAACGGAAACTTGAGGAAATTCGCAAGGCGAAGGAAAAACCTGAGCTACTTGAAGCGGGATAACGGCATCAGGCCGGGGGTCCGATAGTGACCAGCACATCAAATTTGAGTAGATGGAACTTACAGGCTGATTAGCCCGTTATGTACGCACCATCGTTCGAATTGTGGCAACCGCCTTCGGACTTCGGCCATGCGCGGATGCGTCATAATACTGGTCGCGGGTATAGGTACAGTCGTACCGCTGCATGAAACTGCGCATGCGTTGTCCCCGCAAGGGATTGTGGGCGGCATTACCCGTCCTTTTCGGCAGATGTTGGGTCATGTTAGACACTACCCTCGCGTTCATCGTCACCGCGCCGCGAGAGTTGAACCGCGTCAGCGTTTCGCTAGCTCTGAGCCGCGAGCAATCGCTCCTGCTGCTCCGCCCAACGCGTCTTCGACCGGCATCGGGTCGCATCTTCTTTGGGTAGGCCCGCCAGCGTGGCCGGCTGCCTTTGAGGATTTGCTGGGTTTTTCATTCTGGGCGGATGACTACTCAGGACGATTGCGCGGTCACGGTTTTGATGTCATTGCCGATACGATCAGCGGACGTTTCGCTCTACCGCGTACATCTGCTCGCACCGCCGCCACAGGCTTTGCCGTGAACGATGCAAACAGTTCTATAAATCGTTGTGGCGACGCTTCTAGCCCGCTGGACAATTGGCCAGCCGAGCGCGTTCAACAAGTTTTGCAATTGTCCGACGCGCAATATGACGCACTCGACAAGCTGCAAGCCGCGGCGACCCAATCGGCGAAGACTATGCGAGCCGATTGCCGGGATCCTGGTGTGCTCACGCCGTCGGATCGGCTGAGGGCATTGGTGCAAACGCTTTGGATTGTACGCGATGCCGGAATATCCGTGCGTGAGCCGCTAAGGAGGTTTTACGATACACTGTCAAATACGCAGAAAAACCATTTTGTCAGCCGTCAGCCGCAATCCGATCCGGTGCCCGATTCCGAAATCACAGACAATAGCATGAGCATGAATAAAGAATATCAAACCTGCGCCGCGCAAAACTTGGCAAAAGCAGAGCGCCTAGTCAAAGAAATTGAAATGAGAGTCCGACCAAACAAAGATCAGGCGGCTAGCCTGGAGAATTTGCACAAAGTATCGGCGGACATGGCCAAGCTACTGATCGCATCATGTGCGCAGCCGATTCCTGTCGACCCGATGGCACGGCTTGATTCTGCCAACGATCAATTGACGGCTATTAATTATGCAGCGTCCACGGTGCAAATTGCGTTTGATAGCTTTTATTCGAAACTCAACAAAGATCAAAAAGCCCGCTTCGAATTCTCGAGCCGCTGACCATCACATACCCCAAACCACGCTAGAGCTGTTGGTTGCCTTCAGATTGCGATAGCGCGAAAGCGCCCATAACGGAAAGAATTTGCGGTATCCATGATACCGCAAATAAAAAACGCGCGGAAAGCCTGTCGCGGTGAACCGCTCCTCATCCCAAAAGCCGTTTTCCGTTTGTGTTTCCGAAAGATATTGCACCCCGCGCGCAACCGCCGGATGGTTTATCTCGCCACATGCCATAAGCGCGAGCAGAGCCCAGGCTGTCTGCGATGACGTACTGGTAGCCGCCTCGTGACCACGATACTCAAGTTTATAGCTAGCACCGTCTTCACCCCAGCCACCGTCGGCATTTTGAATGGAAATTAGCCACCGAACCGCCTTGCGAATTTCCGAAGAATCGCGATCAACGCCGCAGGCATTGAGGGCGCAGAGCGAGGACCAGGTACCGTAGATGTAGTTCAGACCCCAACGTCCATACCAACTTCCTTCCGGCCTTTGCGTCGAGCACAGATAGGCAACTCCTCGCGCAAGGGATTCACTCCGTGCCGGCGTCTCGCCAAGCTGCGCCAGCATCGAAACGCAGCGGGCCGTAACATCCTCTGTCGGCGGATCGATCAGAGCCCCGTGATCGGCAAAAGGAATATTGTTGAGATAGTCATAAATATTGTCGACATCGAACGCAGCCCAACCGCCGTTGCGACTCTGCAGGCCCCTCACCCATTCTGCTCCGCGCATGATAGCTTGATCGTACCGCACGCCGGCCCCGGTCCGGCGAGCACGGTCCATCGCCATGACAACGACGGCAGTATCGTCGAGGTCAGGGTAATGGGCATTGGCATACTGAAAAGCCCAACCACCCGGCCGCACCTGTGGGCGTCGAAAACCCCAGTCGCCGACAGTGTTGAAGACTTGGCGAGGCAGAAGCCAATCGAGGCCGCGCAACGCACCTATGCGCGCCTCGTTACTCCCGAGTTCGAGCAATGCATGACAAGTGAGTGCTGTATCCCACACCGGCGATACGCATGGTTGACAGTAGGCCTCATTTTTGCCGACCACCAGTAACTTCTCGACCGAGCCGCGTGCGATGGCAGCGTTCTTATGGTCGCTTAGCACATCAAACATCATCGTCGCATTGGCCATCGCCGGAAAGATAGCGCCAAGCCCGTCTTCGCCGTTAAGCCGTTCGGTGACAAAGGCGACGGCCCGATCGATCGCCCGGCGCCTCAAGCCTTTCGGAAAAAACCTGATCGCCGGGCGGAGCACAGCGTCAATGCCGCGAAATAGTGCAAACCAGGTCCAGCGTTGATGTGGAGCCTTCGTAGCTCGTCCGATCGAGAGCGGCGACTCCACAAACAACTCGTCAATCCTGATGTCCAGCGGATTCTTTGCCCGAGGACGCAATGCCTGCAAAACTAGGAGCGGCACAAGCACAGTTCGCGCCCAATAGGACACCTTGGAGAGATGGAACGGAAACCAACGCGGCAGCAACATAATTTCAACCGGCATTTCCGGGACGCTGCGCCAGCTCAGAATGCCATAAAGCGATAGCAGCACTCGGGTGAACACGTTGCAGTGGATTGCACCGCCACGGGCCAAGATTGCTTCGCGCGCATGCCGCATGTGAAAAGCATCGGGACAGTCGCCGATCATTTTGAGCGCAAAATAGGCTTTAACGCTCGCGCTCATGTCAAAATCGCCTCCATGATAGAGAGGCCAGCCACCATGCTTACCCTGGATCCGGCGCAGATAGCCG
>Ga0126375_10000489_pt1 | contig 10884 bp, 28 predicted proteins | sample PanSoiMetPlot_14_FD_109577 | JGI IMG/M metagenome (GOLD analysis project Ga0126375, IMG submission 109577) | Tropical forest soil microbial communities from Panama - MetaG Plot_14 | ecosystem: Environmental > Terrestrial > Soil > Tropical forest | place: Panama | collected 2016-02-17 | reverse complement strand
TCTCCAATCGCCCCAGCGGGCACCGCGATGCAGGCGGAATACCCCGGCATGCCGACGGGTGAGACGCCTCCTGCGCCCGCTGAAGAGGCCGTAGACCCCACAGAGGAGCTCGCGCGGCGTCTGGGGCTGGAACCCGAAGCAGGCATGCCACGACGTGGACCGGTGAAAGGCAAAGGCGGTCGATTCGAGAAAAGGCAATGATGCCCTCGTGGTCGTCGCTTCGTAGACATCCTGAAAGAGATGGCAGGGAAATGAAGCACATCGTCGGATTCTCCGGTGGCGTCGATTCACAGGCATGTGCTCGATGGGTATTGAATCGCTTCCCGAAGGACGACGTCATCCTCACGAATTCGAGCGCCGGCGGTTGGGAGGATCCGCTGACCATCGAATTCGTCCAGTGGTATTCGGATCATGTCCATCCCGTCACGCTGACCAACGCGAAGTACAAGGACGTCTGGGATACGGAGGGTTACGCTGAAACGAAAGGACTCGACAGCGAGGCGGAACTTTCCTTCGAAGAATTGGTCCGCTTGAAGGGACGGCCGCCGTCGAGAAAGGCGCAGTTCTGTACCGACATTCTCAAGCTCCGGCCGCAGCGTCGGTGGATCAAGGAAGCGTTCGGCATCGGCGGGATCTACGAGGGGCAGGACTATTGCCGCTATACCGGAAAACGTCGCGATGAATCGAACACGCGCCGCGACACGCCATTCGAATCGTGGGACCAATGGTTCGACTGTCCGCTCTTCGCACCGCTCGCGGATTGGACGAAGCCAATGTGTTTTGCGTACGTCCAGGCGCACGGCGAAGAAGTGAATCCGCTCTACAAACTCGGCTTCAAACGCGTGGGCTGTGCGCCGTGCATCAACAACTCGAAAGAGGACATCGTCAACTGGGCGGTTCGACGGCCGGAAATGATCGACAAAGTGCGCGGCCTCGAGGAGCGCACCGGGCGCACCTTCTTCGTGCCGGTCGATCGCGATGGCCAGATCAATCGCGTGGACGAGGTCGTGCTGTGGGCGAAGACGAAGCGCGGCGGCTCCGAGATTCTGCTGCCAATGATGTTCGATCGTCCGCCGTGCGAATCCAAGTACGGCTTGTGCGAGTGAGGACGTGATGCATGGCGTGGCTCTTTGTGCCGGGATTGCCGGCTTGGAACTTGGGCTTGGGATCGTATTCCCCCGTTACCGCACCATCTGTTACGTGGAGAGGGAAAGTTTTGCTGCGGCCTGCTTGGTCACGCGCATGGCGGATGGCGCGTTGGCTCCGGCACCTGTCTGGGACGACGTGGTCACCTTCGACGGCCGACGCTGGCGTGGATATGTGGATGTGGTCAGTGCCGGGTTCCCGTGTCAGCCATGGAGCGCGGCCGGCAAAGGTGACGGGCTGGACGATGAGCGCTGGATCTGGCCAGACATCCGTGATCGCATTCGCGAAATGGACCCCGCAGTCGTCTGGCTGGAAAACGTCCCTCCCATTGTTTCCAGAGGAGGAATGGCCACCGTACTCGGAGATCTGCCCGACCTCAGGTTCGATGCGGAATGGGATCTGTTTTCCGCAGCCGATGTCGGCGCGAGTCATCTCCGAGAACGACTCTTCATCGTGGCCTACCGTGACAACGTGCGACTCGCGGAGCTCGGCGCGCCACACGACGACAACCGGCGTGATGCATCCGGGCACGATGTTGACCGACGCCGTGCGGCAGTGGCCGACGCCGCCGTCAGCCCGCGACTTCAAAGATTCGCCTGGGATGAGTCCGATGCGACCGGACGGCTCACGGATGCGGGACGATCAATTGCCGCGAGCGGCGCAACTCTGGAGTTGGCCGACGCCGGCAGCGCGCGACTACAAAGGCGAGAACGCCGCCGTGCATCTCGAGCGCAGCACCGGAGCGAAGCACCTCGATCAGTTGCCGAATTTCGTGGCGCATCTATGGGCGACGCCACGCGCGGAGGACAGCGAGCAGTGCGGGAACTATCCGGGGGCCAACGATTCACTGACGGGGCAAACGCGCTTGTGGCCGACGCCGGCGGCGACACCGTACGGATCGAGCCAGAACGGATGCAACGGCATCGGCGGCGAACACGAGCGTCCCAGCGCGAACACGCCGGGATTGGAGCGGATGTCTCACTCTTTCCTCCCGCTCCTAGCGACCTCGACGAGTGGCGGGCTGTCCTCGCCCGCAGGCCAGACCTCGCTCCCGCCCTCGCCGACACGCGCGAAGCTGAATCCGCGATTCGTGGAATACCTCATGGGCCTACCCATCGGGTGGACCGCGCTCAACGCGTCGATCGACTGCGCGCCTGCGGCAACTCGGTGGTCCCGCTGGCAGCAGCGTATGCGTTCGTCACTTTGGCGACTCGTGCGGGACTGATGGCTGTTCCTTCCAGTGCACCATCGGCAGCTCTTTATAACGCTCGATGAAGGCTTCGCCCGTGCCGTTGACCACGATTGTCCACAGCTTGCCGTTGAGGCCGTTGGCGATGTCGTCGCAGATCTTCCTGCCAGCCTCGACCAAATCATCGCGGCTGGCATCGGTCGGCTTGCCGCCAGTCACGGTGTAGTGCTGCTTGCGATCCTTGGAATCAAAGACCTTGTCATCCATGTAGTAGCGGCTCCGGATTTTGAATTCCCATGGAGCCGTCGCGTTCTCGCGAATGACGATCGCCAGGACGTCGCTGCCGTCGCACTGCACGAACCATGCAGTTGCAACCTGCGTGTGCTCGTCGATGGCGATGAATGCCTGCATTGTTTTGTTCTGCTCTTTCATCGTGGTGTCCTCTTCAATGCAGTTTCAGCTCTGACCCATCGTGCAGCGCTTCGACTTCCGTGACGGCGAATCGGACAACGTCACCATACGCGCAGCCGACGTCATTCTGCGGTTCGTTGTCGAGGCGTCCGACGAGCATCTCGCCATCAGTCTCCAGAACCTTCAGCCACATGTGTTCAGCACCACCGTCGAAATGGAAAGCCCGCTTGACATGGCAACCGATGAACGCCGCCGCCGGGAACTGGTGGAGGCGTGTATCCGGCTGCGGCGCGTGCTCTTGGCAGTAGTAGCGAATATTCTTGTGCTCGTCACGAACAGCCATCAGTTGATCTCCTCAGGTTTCGGCAGCGGGTCCAAGTCATCCACCCATGACGACTCGCTCGCTGCGGGTTTCGGTTTCTGCTCAGGGCCGTCAGGATGGGCAACGCCGACGCCCGTGATACCTGCATGCAGACGACTGGGTGCGACATCGGGACGTCGGCCTTCCGACGTCTGCTGAATGGCCTTCAGGAGCTTGTGCGCCGTCTCAACGTCTGACAGGCCGCGAGTGCCAACTCAGTCGCTGGCAGGTCCTGATCTCTCGTTCGACGGCACGCAGGTTCCGTCTCAGTCGATTGCGTTTCGTGACCAGCCGCTGCAGCTCGCGGGCACGGCGGATCAGGTCAGCTTCGTAGGTTGAACTCATCGTGCTGCCGCCTTTCTCGCCGCTGGCGGTAGACGCCGCGCGACTTTGCCGCCATCGACGAGTGCCTCAAGGCCGCGCGTATCGTAGACCTTCAGTCCCAGCTCGATGACGTCGCGCACGGTGACGCCGTCGGTCATGGCGCGGACCTTCACGCGATGCCACAGATCGTCGGGGATATTGCGAAGCGGATACGGTGTCATCAGTCTGTCCTTTCTTTTCTACAGGGTTCGCATCTGCATGCCCGGTTTCGCGTAATGCCACGCATGCTCTCGACACACATCGATTCCACCTTCGCCGTTCGTCGGAAAAACGTGGAACTGTGCGTTGCGTCGGCAGCGAGTGCCATGACGGTATTCGCACTGCTTTTTTCCGCCCGCCCGCCCTGGCAGCGGCCTCTTTTGATGTCCATATATTGATCCTAGCGTACGACTGTCGCGGCTGTCAAGCCTGTCGCGAATGTCGCTCGCGCCACTTCTCAACACGGTCCAGCACACGACGTTTGCGGTCGCTGTTTGAATAACGCCAAACAAGTAAACACTCATGACTTCCGTCTCCGTTTCTTGGTTGCCGGCGCCGGCGGCGGCGGCGGTAGCACTAGCATTCGCAGCAGCTCGCGCAGCCGTCCATCGCGTGTCGATGCAGATGTCTTGTCGTCGCGACAGCTTTCCAGATCGGCGTGCTCGAGATGCGCGAACAGCACCGTGCGATCCGGCGGGACCGTCCACGGCAGCAGGCCCGCCGGCGAATGGATGCAGACGACCTCGGACCAGAGCAGCGTGTCGTCTGCGGCCTGCTTCAGATGCGACGGCCAGACCTTTGATAGGACCGCCACGAGCACATCGCGTTCGAATTGATACCGGCGCTCCCGGCTCGTGCCCGCGCGCTCCTGCGGCGTTGTAATGCGTTCCGCGAGCCACTTCTGCGGGTCTGTCATCCAGAGCGGTTTCGCCGTCTTCCGTTTAGGAGTTGACATAGGCGTAGATGATCTTCAGCAGCAGCTCTCGCACCGTCAGCCGTTCCGCGGCAGCCCTGGCACGCAGCTTGGTTAATAATTCCTCGTCGATGGCGCGTAACAGAAAGCTGGCCATCAGTCCTCCTGCATGCGGTGCCGCACCGCGTCCTGCTGAATGGCTTCTACGAGCTGGACGAGTTCATGCTCTTCGAAGCAATACCGCCCGCCAGCCGGATACTTCTTTGCGACCAGTCGCCGGACGATCACCGCGGCAGGCGTCATGCCTGTGGCGGCGGCGGTGCTCGTCGCTGCTGTCTCGGACACAGGCGGGCCGGTCTGCACGACGCGGAGGATCGTGGCCTCCGAGACGCGGAAGAGGAGCGCCAGCGTTGCGGCCGAATGTTGCGGTTTCCGATACAGCTCGCGGATCGTCTGCATGTCGTGGGCGGTCAGCTTCTGTGGACGTCCTCGTTTCATTGCTCTCAGACCTCCGTATACCCGGCCACGTGATAGATCCACGGCTGCGTGACTGCGTGCATGGTTACGAGCGCCGTGATAGCGCCGGCGACGTCGTCTGATTCGTAAACGATGGCGAAGTCCTGACCGGCATCGAGGATCGTGTAACGGCGGAACACGTGCGTGCTGGCGTTCGGCCATGCCGCGCTGCTAGCACGCAGATCAACCCAGAGACGAAAGATCTCCGCGTTGAGGCCGTCGCCCAAGGCGGGTGCGTAGCAGAGCTGATCGTAGTCGTCATAGGTGGCTGCGATCAGGCCCGCGTCGATAGCAGTCTGCAGCGAGGCCGTGTGCTTAGCGTCGAGGCGCATTGACCACCTCCAACCTGTAGCCGGCCTGATCCAGCTCCTCTTCGAGCAGCGCGAGCTGGTGCTCGACAATCCGCTCGACGTCCTCGATGTGCTTGTCCAGCTCGTCGCCGGTCTTGACGTAACCGTCGCGCGTGACATGAAGCGTGCGTGAGATGAGATGCATGATGAGTCCTCAGTGCGTGACGATAATTTCGAGCGCGAATTCGCACTCGGTGCAAAACGCGACGATAGCAGGACGTAGGCGCTTTTCGAGATACGGCATGGCCGCCGGCGGTGCGACGTGGACGGTCGTCTCAGCTTGGGCGTTGACGTCGAGGTCGAGATGGCCGCCGCATTCGGGACAGGTGAGCTTCTCATTGGGCATGTGCATACACTCCATGAAATGGAGCAGCGTAGACGCTGCAGTTGATGACTCTAACGATAGTCACGACATCCGAGACTGTCAACCCCGAATCGACGGGCCGTCACCGATTGTTTGCCGGCGCGTGCACCGTCGAGCATCGCGTATTCGGCCTGCAGCGACTCCAAGTGTGCGACGTCGGCGCGGTAGATCGCTTCGAACCCGTCGCCGTAGTCGCCGTAGGTGCGCTCATAACCGGCCAGCGTGCCGCCCTGCGCCTCGATGAAGCGCCACTGGTCGAGGATAGCGGCGCGCAGCTCGCGCTCGTGAACTCGTCGTGTCATCAGCGCACCCCTTTCATCACGTGCAAAAGGTTGTCGAGGTCATCCAGCAACTCCGTGTGCTCGTCGGCACCGTCGCTTTCGCGAATGACGCTCCGCGCGCGGCCGACGACGTCGAGAAGATAATCGACAAAAGTGTGCGAAACCTGGCTGGCTGCGGTTTTGCGATCAGCGGCGAGCGCTGAACGTGCGAGATCGATGGCGCGTTGCAAGTTGTCGGTCCGAATCAACGTCTGACAGGCCGCGAGTGCCAACTCAGTCGCTGGCAGGTCGCCTGTCGCGTTGAATTGGTCCCATTCGGCCTCGGTTCGCGGGGCGCGTCTCGTGCCACCGCTGGCGCTCACCGCATCAGCCACCGACGCGATCGGCATGGCCTGCCGCAGCAGGGCTGGCGGCGGTGGCTCGCCTGCCAGAACGCGCTCGATGGCTCGCGCGATAATCAGCGGGTCAGCTTCCTCAGATGAGACGTGCGTATCGAGCGTCTTGCCCAGATAGTTGCCGCGTCCGTCGTTCAGATCCCCCATCCATGTTGCGTTGGCGGTCCCGAACCACCAGCAGCGGTCCGGGTGATCGACAAGGTCTTCGGCCCAGACGACGACACAACCGGGATATTCCACGGTGACCTCGATGCAGCCGCGTCGCAGGTAGTCGGCAATTGTTTTCAGATGCTCAGTCATTGGTATCCTCCCCGTTGAGCGCGGCTTGAATGCCGATCGCAATCTTGCCCGCATCAACCGACATGCTAGGCACGTTCGTCCGCAGCGTCTGTCCCGCGTAGGTGCCGTCAGGGTTCCGCAGTGCGCCCTGCCATGTCGAGCCGGTGGCCGCAGTGAAATGCCATTCGGTCAGGTTGTCTGCGATATGCGGCACGATGATCGTGTTCGGCACGTTGGGCCTCGTATAGACCACGAAGCCTGCATCGACGTCGAGATGGTTAATCACCGCCGCCAGTAGTTCAGGCTTCAGCTCAGTCATTGGTCACCTCGTCCCAGCACCAGTAGCCGTTGCCAATGGCCCACACCGTCTTCGGTCCGTCCGCAGTCACGAGCACCTCAGGTTCGAAGACGTCCACGTCGTCGCTACCCTCCAGCGAGATCGCCACCTTGCCGTTGTCGTCCACCTCGACCATGTCGCCGCTCTCGCGCAGATGCGCGATGATGACGTCGCGCTCCGCGCGTTCGAAGTAAGGACAGGCCCAGCCATTCCAGTGTCAGCCGCGCGTGTAACCGGGCACGCCGTTCGGCATGCCATACTGGAATGCATCGATCTCGAAATGCCGACGCACGACGTGTGTAGCGGCGTCGTCGCGCAGGCAGCGCCCCTCGCGCCCGCAGTAGGTCTGCTCGCCGCAGATGCCGCACGGGTGCAGATGTCCACCGCACGGCACGTTATAGGTCACGACGCCGGGATCGTCAGGCTTCATGCCCGCATACCACGTCCGGCGCTCCGGATATACCGTTGGACACGCCACGTCGGGATAGGTCTTCGGCGTCATCACTTCACCTCCGGTGCCAGAACCTTGATCATCTCGGCAGGGAACACGTAGGTTTTGCCGTTGTCGAGGCGCAGCGCACGCACTGGTCGTCTGCCGGCCGATGGCTTCAGGCCAGTGATGCGATACGAGATACCGCCTGCCACGAACGTGCGGCCGAACGCGTCGGCACTCAGGCCGAACATGGGCGCGTAGCGCGAGAATTCCTGCCGGTCCGCGTCCGCGCTGCGGAACTCCATCCGTGGCTTAAAAATGCCGGTGCTGTCGAATGAACCGCCCTTGTAAGTCACTGTCATGCCGTGCTTCGCCGCCACCGATGCGAGCGCTACCTCGATGTCCTGCGCGATAGCGCGTGCCTTGTTCTTATCCATTGCTGTCCTCCGTTTCGTCGTCGTCCTCGTCGTCGTCGCGCTCGATGTCGAGCACCTCGTAGTCGTCGTCGCCCAGTCCGCGTCCACCGCTCGCGTCCTGCTGACTTTCCCAGTGGCCGCAGGCCGCCTGATCGCGCGCGTCCTGTTCGTCGTCCGCGTCGATCTCGACTTCCAACCACACCGTCCGCTTCACTGTTGCGCGATATCTCGGCATGTCCGTCTCCTGTGTTAACGGTAGTCGTGACTGTCCCGACTGTCAAGAGGCTTTCCCGCGTCGGCCGCAGATTGTGTGCCGGCCTGTGCACGCGTGTGCCAGGTTGTGCTCGAGTGTGCAGTCTCGAGCACGGCGCTCATTCGTCCTCCGGGCGTTCGGGACAGTCGAACGCGCGGTGACCTGTGGTCCCGCAATAATTGCAGGCCGGTAACAGCTCCTCTTCGAACGCTTCGGGCACGTGCAGCCGTCCGTACGCGAAGTGCGAATGCACGCACGGCAGGCACAGCGGCTCGCCGGCGAACGCGCTGTAGGTCGGCTCTGTGACCTTGCCGCAGCTAGAGCACTCGACGGGTCCGCGTCCGTCCGGCTGGTGTTCTGCGATGATCTCCGCGTCCGTCAGCAGGCGCGCAGTGGTCTGCCATTCGTCGATCGCTGGCCAGCCACCGGCGCGCTCGTGCTCCTGTTCGGCGACGTCGAGCGCGTCCGTTTCGTCGAACGCTGTCACGACGCGCGCCGTTACGTCTAACCCGCCGGCGTCATAGCCGACGACTCTGTAGATCGGCATGGTTCCCCCCTAATCCCGGCGCAGCGGCGCGCCTGTCGGTTCCTGTGGTCCGGCGTCGTTATCCTCGACAGGCGAGGGACGGTAGAGCGAAGCTGTCGATACCATCCCCAAAAACTCACCCGTCCGTGCGTCTGCGATGTGGCACTGTCCCATCGTGTTTGGTAGCGGCGCGCCCGGAAGCTTGATCACCCGGACGCGCTGTCCGGCGTGCGCGCTGTAATGCTCCGGCATCAGGACGTCATAGCCGACCGGCCGAAACGTATAGATCGCGTTCGTTCTCACACGCATAAGCACACCTCTCGCCTTACATGCCGATGTTATCCATGAGCGCGTCTACCGCTTCACCGCCGTAGCGACGCTCGAATTCGGAGAGCATAAACGCCCGGACCACAGTCTTATCGATTGCGACACTACCGCCCCCGATTGCGAGGATGGCCGCTAGCAACATATCGCCTGTCAGGTCGGCTACTCTCGCCTGTAGCCTGTCGCGTGCTTCCTGTGCTGTCATGGTTCCCCCTAGCGCCACAACGTGGCGGTTGTCGTCTCCCCGTCGAATGCAAAGCGCGTTTGACGTTCGGCCGGACGTGCGAACATGGCATGCCCGATAGCCGACGTCCACCCGATGAACCGATAAGCGGCGCGTCCGCCCTTAGGACCGTAGGCGGTGATCTCCGTTTCCGCCCGGTCGGCATAGAGCGCCCGGACGTAATCGGCCGCATCGGCCGCAGTAAACGAATGCACTAAGTAAACGTGCTCTGCGTCCGTTCGCAGCATGCGCGAGTTATTGAGCTGGACACGCACGGGGAACCGATAGACGCGTCGGCCGTGAAGCTTCCCAAGTAATGTCGCCTGCAACATGACACACCTCTCCCGCCGCTGCCAGGTTTGTAATTGTTTCGTTTTGCGCCGGCGAGTGTCGGCTAACGTGCCGACACTACAGACCAGCGATAATCGAATGCCACGTCTAGATCGGCGAACACGCCAGCCATTGCACCGTTAGCCCCGTAGCCGTCGGCACAATCGAAGCATTCGAAATAGATGTGTTCGGTTCCCTCGCAAACGACGTCATACCCTGCGGTCCGTAGTCCGGCCGCAACGTAGGCAACGTCCAGCGGTCCGGTGTAGAGTTTGATGCGGTAGAGTATTCGCGACATGTTCTAGTCCTGTTCTGCCGCATCTGCGGCCTGTGCTGCCACGATGCGCGCATCGGCTCGCATCGTGGCAAGGATCCGAATGATTGCGTTAACGGTCGTCTGACGCGTCTGTCGTGTCATTAGCGCGCCACCAACGGTTCAACATGATCAACAACAAACCCGGACCGATCGGTAAGGGCGCGCCCTTTCGCATAAAGGCCGACGACGTTACCGGAACCGTCCAGAAAACGCAGATCGTGTGTATCACCCGATACCACCGGCGCGCCTAACCACGTCGCCGGTAGCGTCTTAGACCGGAAAACGACCGTGATATTGCGACCGTTCGCCAGCTCGCGCTCTGCAAGCGCTTGATTGGATTCTGAACGGCTGAACGTCAGGTGATAATTGCTAGGCACCTGTCGGCCGGCGACCTTGGTGTAATCGTAGAATTGAACGTCTGCAAACGTCGTGAACAGATCCGGGAAGATACGCTCCCATGGCAGATCGGATAGGACATTCAAGCGGATAGCAAGCTTCAGGTTACGCTTGCGCGCCGTTTTCTGTGCTCTCCGGATATCGGCAAACAACAATCCTTTGAACGTCTCCCGCTGCAGGAAGAATAGACGCGTCTTAGCGATACGCGCCTGCTGGACGTTCTCAAAACGCCCTTGGCCAGCCGTAAAGAGGCAAGCCTTACGGCAACCCTCACTAGCACCTTGGCATACCTCATAACCGCTCGTATGAGCTGGCGCAAGTGATAGGCCAGTCGTGTAGTAGTCGTCGCCGAGTAGATCGTTAGTCTTTTCGATCTTGGCGTTTTTGTTTGATAGCAACCCGTGAGCGATCGTATAGGTGCTACCGTCCGGCATGCTAACAGTCGGGTAAGCTTTGCTAACCGTCAGGTGAGCCTTGCGTGCGACCTTGCGAGCCTTACGCGTAACCTTGCGAGCCTTGCGTGTGACCTTGCGTGTGTGTGTTTTCATGCTGCTAGACTGTCACGACAGGCTAGACGCGTCAAACCCGGACCGCTAAAGCACGCAGATCACAGCAGGATCGTGCACCGGGCGGGTAACGCCGTTGCTCGAGGATGCCAGCGGCTGCACAGATCGGACTCCCAAGGCTCGCGGCGGCCAGTGGTTGCAGGCGATTGCACAGTTTTGTGCGCGGGATTGCACGGTCCGGCGTGCGGCTGCCCAG